>Ga0182027_10006724_pt1 | contig 17135 bp, 14 predicted proteins | sample 712E1DmetaG_FD_121300 | JGI IMG/M metagenome (GOLD analysis project Ga0182027, IMG submission 121300) | Permafrost microbial communities from Stordalen Mire, Sweden - 712E1D metaG (Illumina Assembly) | ecosystem: Environmental > Terrestrial > Soil > Wetlands > Permafrost | place: Sweden... | reverse complement strand
CAAGCAAACCAAGCCGATTATAATACGCCTGCTTGCGCTGGTGCTGGAATTGGCAGACAGGCATGGTTGAGGGCCATGTGCCGCAAGGCGTGAGGGTTCAAGTCCCTCCCAGCGCACCAAAATCAGGGTTTATTTTTTTAATTCCAATATATTAGTTCTTTATTTATACCGATTACAAAGAGAAGGACGGCTAAGGACCGTCCTTCTCCATATTTAATCATTGCCCGCCTGAACGATAACGGTCAATTAACGCTTTTGTTCGCACATCTTTTGGTATCTTAAAGATATTCTCGGGAGTATCCTGTTCGATAATTTCACCTTCCGCCATGACGACCACGCGATCGGCGACTTCTCGGGCGAAACCCATTTCATGCGTTACAACCAACATTGTCATGCCCTCTTGTGCCAGTTTTTTCATGACATTTAGAACTTCACCAATAAGTTCAGGATCGAGGGCGGAGGTTGGCTCGTCGAACAACATCAATTTTGGCTCCATTGCTAATGCACGAGCGATAGCGACACGCTGTTTTTGTCCGCCGGAAAGTCTGTTGGGGTATTCATCTTTTTTAAATAGAAGGCCGACTCTATCAAGGTTCATTTCGGCAATTTCAGTGGCTTTGGTTTTGTCCATTTTTTTGACGGTAATAGGACCTTCCAAAACATTTTCAAAAACGGATAGGTGAGGAAAGAGGTCGAACTCCTGAAAAACCATTCCGGTTTTTAATCTTACATCATGTACGAGCTGGCGATGTACTTTCCCTTTGCCACCTGCTCTAACTATCAGATTGTCTATCTCAATCGACCCGGCAGATGGTTCCTCTAAAAAATTTATGCATCGTAAAAATGTGCTTTTCCCTGATCCGCTACGCCCGATAATACAAACAACTTCGCGTGGTAGAACTTCGAGCCCTACGTCACTCAAGACATGTAGCATGCCAAACCATTTATGGAGGCCAGTTACTCGAATAATCGGCTCAGCGTTCATAGGCTTTCGATAGTCGATTTTCAAGGCGACTTTGAAACCACGAAGAGATAATTGTTATAATCCAGTATGCCGCAGCAGCGATAAGATACATTTCCAGGTATTTGCTATCTCGACGTGCATAACGGTTGGCTAGAAAAGTTATTTCCCATACTCCCATCACCGATACGAGAGCGGAGTCTTTTTGCATGGCGATAAACTGATTACCTACATCGGGAAGAATTATACGTATTGCCTGAGGTAGAATGATGCGCTGCATCACCTGCCAAGGGGTCATACCAATGGCGAGTGCAGCTTCCCGTTGACCATGACTTATCGATTGCAAGCCTGCACGAAAAATTTCGGTCATATAAGCACCATAATTCAAGCTGAGGGCAAGAATTCCAGCCGGTATGGCATCTAATATGAATAGCTTTCCAATTTGGGTATATCCCAAATTGTTCAGTTGCTCACCAACTTGCGGTAATCCCAAATAAATAATGTAAATCTGAATAAGCAACGGAGTTCCCCTGACAACGGATACATAAAACCCGGCAATGCCCTGAGCAACAGAGTTGTTAGACAGACGAGCGATAGCTCCAAAAAGAGCCAAAATAGTTGCCAGGGTTATAGATGCTAATGAAACACCAATAGTCGCACCAGCTCCTTGTAAAATGATGTTGTAATGTTGAAGCATATAACTGGGTTGTATGTGCAACATCAACAGGCCGATGGTAAGTAATACTACCAAAGCCACCCAGACTCCGGTTACTTTGGCGCTATGAATTAATTTTTGGCGTCGTTGTAGAGCAGCGAGTGCCTCTCCCATCCCTTGATGAGGATCGTTGTTTAAAATCTGAGCTTTAGGGATAGATTCAGTGTCCATACGTTATATGATAAAAGGGAGGGTGGGAAAACCCACCCTCCCTAAAACACAAAAGCCTACTTTCCAAATTGAGTTGCATCAAATGTTGCGGCCGCAGATGTTAAGTCAGCTCCATAGTATTTCTGAGAAAGTTGCAGGAGGGTGCCATCCTTATGCAAACCCGCTACGATCTCGGATACTTTTGCAATGAAGGTGTGTGCGTCTAGAGATGATTGGCGATCGATCGCTGGAGCAAGGTACTCAAAATAGAGTGGATCGCCCAATTGCTTGAGGGGTTTGCCATTCTTGATAGCCTCCTGCCCTGTAGGTTGGGCCGTGAGGACAGCATCAAGTCGTGCGCCATCGCCCAGTGAGAGATCCTCCAACGCTGTACTATCGGTGTCATAAGTTTTTGTATTGGCATTTTTAATAACAAAATTAATGGCTTCGCCGGGGATCACGAGCGAGCCATTGAGGAAGTTTTCATAAGTACAGCCTCCACATACGCCGATCTTCTTACTGCTCAAGTCAGATGCCTGGGTATAGGTGGTGTTACTGTTATTTACAAATAACGCAGCTGGTGTAGTGTAATATGGTTGGGCAAAATATAGCGCTTTTGCGCGCTCAGGGGTGATCGTCATTGATCCAACACTTATATCCCAACGACCGGCCCAGTTACCTGCAGTTATCAAAGTCCAATCCGGAGTAATAAAGCACGCCTCAACACCTATTCCCTTTGCGATGGCAGTAGCAACATCGATGTCGAATCCTTCCAGTTCACCGAGGGTTTTTTGGTCGGTGGTGCATTTTGATCCCGCAGTTCGTTGTGGATTCGCTTTAAGCGCTGATTGAGGGGGGTAAGCCGGGTCGGTTGATATAACTAACGTACCTCGTGCTTGAATAGTTGAAAGTAGATCAGCAACGGCTGTGGGTGAACTGCCGCAGGCGGTGAGCACAAATGCAGTTGTGATAATCACGCCTAAACTCGCATAGAGCTTCTTCATGGTTTCTCCTCCAATCAATGAGCTGATTATATTTGGCGATAAGTTTTTTGAAAGGATCAGGAAAACAAAGCGATTTCGATACCTCCTTTCCTGATGATGAAATTATAGATAATAATAAGCATAGACCATCTTGGTCATTTGTGCAAGTGTTTAAGCCATTAATATTTAGCTCGATGAAGAAATTCAACTTACAATAGTAAATTAATCCATTTTATTGATTTATCGACAGTAACGGGCATTGATATTTCCTTCTCCTCGAGCTAATTAATTTCCCATAAAATTAATGGCTACAGTTACAATCTGGACCTTTGCCATCAAACGATACTGAAGCATTTACAATGTATATTTAAAAGTTGCTGGCCGCATGATACAATGCGCATAATTAGGTTCCGATCGGGATTCCTGCTTAAGTCAAACGCTTCGACCTTGGAATGAGTAGCCTTGAAAAATAGCTATTTGGTTGATTTCAACCGAATAGATTGTGAGTAAAGCCAAAATTAGGAGATATAAAAATGAAATTAATTTCTGTTAAAGAAATGAAATTAATTGAGAGGGAAGCCGATGCAAACGGTTTGTCTTTCGATCAAATGATGGAGAATGCAGGGCAGGGATTGGCCGAAGTAATAAATGGTCTGGTAATTGAAGATGGCGAAAGGGAGGTGTTCGGATTAGTTGGGCCGGGAAATAATGGTGGAGACACACTTGTTGCGTTGACGCATCTTTTAGGGGATGGCTGGCTTGCTCGGGCTTATTTGGTCACTCGCAAGAAAGATCCGTTGGTGGAACGCTTTGAAAAAGCTGGGGGTGAAGTTGTTGTTTCAGAGGATGATGGAGAATTATTAGGTCTGCATGCTTTTCTGCAGACAGCGACGATTGTTCTGGATGGCCTTCTGGGAACTGGAATTAAGCTGCCCCTAAAAAGTAATTTTGCAAAGATACTCTCCGAGGGAAATTCCATAATTAATAATATTGACATACGACCATTTGTAATTGCAGTGGACTGCCCATCAGGTATGGATTGCGATACTGGAGAGACCGCGGCAGAATGTATTCCTGCTGATTTAACTGTCACAATGGCTGCGGTCAAGCAGGGCCAATTGAAAATGCCGGCATATGATTTGGTCGGTGATTTACAAGTCGTGGATATTGGTTTGCCTGATGATTTACAAACCCTGAAATCCCTGCATGTTGAAGTCGCTGACGCAAAAAGAATAAGTGCTATTTTGCCTGTTCGTCGGGGCGATTCTCATAAAGGAACATTTGGAACAGCGTTGATTGCTGCCGGCTCTGTCAATTATACCGGCGCAGCTCTGCTTGCAGGTCAAGCCGCATATCGTATTGGTACAGGTCTCGTGACATTGGCGGTTCCATCATTGATCCATGGAATAGTTGGCGGTCAATTAGCTGAAGCGACCTGGGTTCTTCTTCCTCATGAACTTGGGGTTATTTCTGAAAGTGCAGCTGATGTTTTGAAGAAAAATATGGAGCGAGCCACCGCTCTTCTCGTGGGTCCGGGTTTGGGAATGGAAGATACAACAAAGGATTTTATTCAAAGCATGCTTACGGAGAAATCGGTCCGAGAGAACACGAGCACCCGGATCGGCTTTTTACAAAGCGAATCCGATAAAAAACAAGAGACAAAAAATGTACTACCCCCCGTCGTCGTTGATGCCGATGGTTTGAAATTGCTCGCTCGTATCGATCATTGGTACAAACTTTTACCATCAATAGCGGTTCTTACTCCACATCCAGGTGAAATGTCGGTGTTAACTGGATTGTCAATAGAAGAAATACAAAAAGATCGTCAGAAAATTGCCAGAGACTTCGCCAAGGATTGGGGACATGTTGTTGTATTAAAAGGTGCGTTCACAGTTATTGCCTCTCCCGATGGACGCATAATGGTAATTCCGGTTGCATCATCAGCGCTGGCCCGGGCGGGTACAGGCGATGTATTGGCAGGGCTTATAGTCGGTTTGCGCGCCCAGGGAGTGGAAGCTTTTGAAGCAGCCGTGGCTGGTGCTTGGATCCATGGGCAGGCAGGATTATACGCAGCAAGTAAATTGGGTACGACTGCGTCGGTATTAGCCGGAGATGTACTGAATTCAGTTAGCAGCGTGCTGGCAGACCTGAATTGAATTGTTAAAGTATTGAGGTTGAAAGGCAATTAAGTTGAGACGCCCCTCGATTGCGAGGAGCGTCTATATCGTACCCCTGTAGTTTTCGACTCGATTGCATTAACTCTTAAGGAATTCTTCCAACGACTCCTTGCTTATTCGATAGGCTGTACCTACTTTTTTAGCTTTCAGGCTTCCGTCTTTAATAGCAGACATCACGTCATCTTCTGTGACCTTCATGGCGGCAGCCGCTTCGGATGGAGTCATTACATCAGGCAAAGCCATCTTTGCACCTCCACCGCCTTGTGAAGTATTTGACATTCCTCCTTGCAAAGCCTGACCCATAAGGTTGCCAATTCCCATGCCGGCACCTATTCCTGCAGTCAGACCAGCCCCACCGCTTTGATTATTAGCCGCATCACGCATGGCATCCGCGGCCTGCAATTGGGTATAAGTTGCCATATCCAGCATTCCCATATCGCGTAATTCCTGAGCTGACTTGTCGGATGGTTTTAAATTACCTACATAGAAGGTTTTTAGCGTTAGCCCTAAAGCTTCAAAGTCATCCTGAGTTTTGGCGCGGACCCCCGCGCCGATTTCCTCGGTTAAGCCGATGATTTCAGGAACTGAATGTTTTGCGCCAGTCTCACCCAGGACATCCTGAAGTTTCGAAAGAAGCATAGTGCGCAAGCGATCTTCAATATCAGAAGAGCTGTACGTCCCTTGCGTACCTACAATCTTAGTTACGAACATTTGAGGATCACTGACCTGGAACGAGTAGGTCCCAAATCCTTGCAGGAGAGCTACGCCCAGGCCCATACCGGGATTGCGAACGATAATTGGCTGCGGTGTGCCCCACTTCTTATTTGCAAACTCCTTCATCGATACGAAATAAACTTCGGCCGGGAATGGTGTGCGGTCGTTGAAAGCTTTACCAATGAAGTTAATAAGCATTGGGACGTTGGCGGTCGCGATTGTATGCCGACCTGCTTTAAATACGTCCAAGGCATTCCCGTCACGGAAGAATACGGCTGCCTGCGCCTCCCTGACAATTACTTGTGAACCAATTCGGTAATCACCGATCGAGCTGTCATCAGGAAAGCGATGGACGATCTCATCCGCCATTTCGTTTGGATATTCTATAACATCAAATATTCTGGCCATATTTTGCTCTCTCCTTTTTCATAATAACGGTTTTATTATAGCCGAAGGGCTTACCTGATACAAGAACCGTTTGTCTTATTCTTTCTACGAAAATAGTGGAATAAGGTTGCTGCCAGGAGTTATATTTCGTTCCTTATGAATAACGTATTCTAGAATTATGCGATTGAAACGCGTCTTTTAGATGAAATTAGGATTTCATCTGCTTCCCGGAAGCTTTTTCTCGGATCATAAGGATCTCGGCCAGAATGCTGACGGCAATTTCGTTAGGCGTTTCGGCATGCAATTCGAGCCCAATGGGTGAGTGGATTCGGGAAATTTTCTCCTGGGATACTCCATGAGAAATCAACTCCTTGACAGTGGTTGCCCAGCGGCGCTTCGACCCTATGACTCCGATGTATCTAGCCGATGTATCAAGCAGAGCAGGCAATCCTTCAACATCAACAGAGGAACCCCGTGTCGTCAAGATGAGGTAGGTATGACGATCTATTTTCAGGTGGTTTGAAAGTTCAGTCATCGGGCAAACATAAAAAACATCGGCGTCGGGGATTGTCGCTTTATTGCAAAATTCAGGTCTGTCATCCGATATTACAACCTGGAAACCTAGCCATTTAGCTAGATGGGTCACTGCTTTTCCAACATGTCCGCCACCAATGATAACCAAAGTGGCTGGAGGTATTATAGGTTCCACAAAAACCTCTACTTGTCCACCGCAAACACCAGGATCTCCATTCGATGGATCCGACATGTTGTAGTGGAGCAGCCTGGATTGACCATTCGTTAAAGCCACTTTGGCTTCGTTGATGACACGATTTTCCAATTCGCCGCCTCCGACGGTTCCTATGAAACGTCCATCAGAGTAAACCAACATCTTGCTACCCATATGCCGCGGTGTTGAGCCTTCGCTTTTTGTTACTGTACACAACACGGCGGATTCGTTCGATCTTTCAATTTCTGCAAGGGCTTGGAAAATAGTGTCCATGAATTATCTGTGTTGATTTTATCCGATTTTTATTTCATAAATAGGTTAAGGTCCCCATTTCGGCTGCCAATCGGGTTCCGGGTTGTTGGTCAATTGTCTTGTACTATGACCGTCAGCACGCATAATATACAGGTCGGCCTGGTTGTTGTTACGCAAAGAGTTATAGATGATATACTGCCCATCTGGAGAATATGAGCCGGCAGCATTGTTGCCGCCAAATGTCAACTGTGTTATCGCGGTTGTGCTTACATTGATACGATAAATCTCTCGAGCGGCAACTGGACCTGCAAATATCAACAAGTTTTTATTGTCGGGAGACCAATCTATACTTCCGCCAATTCCGCTGAGGTCGTGTGATACACGTCGAGGTTGTGCCTTGATGTTTCGTAGATCAAGCAAAAAAATTTCAAATGTAAACTGTGAATCAACCGCCATCGCAAATGCGATTGTGTTTCCATCAGTCGACCAGGATGCACCGACAATGTCCTTTGGTTCGCTATAGAAGAGATGCGGGTTTTCTCCCATCGATCCCATAATCCATAACGAGGAAATGCCCTCCGCAACTCGGTTAATAAACAATATCTGCTTTCCGTCAGGAGAAAATTCGGGCGAAAAGGAATTACCTATATTATCTGTTAGTTGGAGTAATTTTGAATTTTCCAGGTTTAGCAGGTAAAGGTCAAAGTTGTCGTACTTATTAATTGCAAAAATAACTGAACTACTATCTGGGGATATAGCTGGGTAATAAGCGTTATTAATTCCATCTGTCAATTGTTTATAGCCGGTCCCATCGGCATTGATCAAACAAATCTGATTTATATTCTTCCTCGTACAGGTAAAGACTATATGGCCTCCATTAATACTGGTTGGAAAAGGCAGAGGGGTTGCTGTGGGCGTAGGCGGGGGAATCTTGATGTTTCCTGGGTTGATATTTGTTATAAATTGAAAGGGAGTAACAAGCGATAAGAGAATGATTAATACAGCTAATATAATGAGGCTGATCGGCAATAAGGGGCCGCGTCGGCGTTCTTGTCTGAAAAGATTCGTGCGCCGCTTACGTGAGTCGTATTTCATTTGTCATTTATTTAATCAATAGTAGCTTGCAACCCCCGATGATAATTATAAGAATTCTTTTGCATGGACTCGCAAGCGAATAGCATCCACCAGCGCATGGATATAATCCATGCCATCCTTGCTTGGTTTCTTATCGAAATGTTTCCACCGGCGTGCCTCGAAGAACAAGCACGTTCGAAGGTCAGTCAAGGATTGATCTAAGTCCTGGTGATTACGGTACCTGTTCACACCAAGTTGGGCTACCTCACGGCATTTCTTAAAGGAGCCCCATTGATCATAACCGTTGAAAGTAAAGGCGAACGGCTCGATTTTATTCCATCCGGCGCGTTGGGATGGTATATCGCCTTCAATTAATTGGGTATTTGGAATTTTATCCATGGATAAACTGTAAATCAATCCTTGTTCCAACCGATTTCTATTTATCAGAATGAAGGTAATTAATAAAGTAAATAGCCTTCGAATATTGATGTATGAAAATTCTTATTAAAATTATTCGGGTAAAGCAGATTTTGTTTCGATTCCTCGTAATCTCCTCTTGGCATGGATTATTAAGATGCTCATATTTTACTCGTTCTCAATTAATTTTAGGATTGCTGCGATTATGATCGATTCTTTCTCGTCGGATTGATACCTAAGAGTTTTTATTTAGTTATTAGTGCCTTCCAAATATTCTCTGGCAAAATCGGGATGTTATCCATGTTTATTCCTACAGCATCGAGAATTGCGTTGCCTACCGCGGGAGCAACCCCATCCATCGGAATCTCTGCCACAGCCTTAACGCCGAATGGATGGCTTGGCTCGAAAGTCTCGACGAAAATGGTGCTCAATTCTGGCATTTCGTTGGATCGGAAGATGTGATAACGGTCGAGGTCGCGTTCTATGGCATTTCCTTTTTCGTCATATCGCATCTCTTCGCAAACAGCATAACCAAGTGCTTGTGTCATGCCACCCTCGATCTGGCCGGACGCCGTGAGAGGGTTGACAATCACGCCCGAATCTACGGCCATCAAGAGCTTATTAACCGTCACAACACCTGTTTCTGTATCCACTGTTACTTCAGCGAACTGCACAGCGAAAGGTGGCGGAGATGATGGCGAAACATATGACCCGATACCCATGATCTGCTCTTGATCATTGCGATGCAAGGTATCGAGGGCGATCTCAGTTAGAGAAACGAATTTTCCGTTCGGTGCGATCGCCATCTTGCCAGATAACTTAATTTTAGTGTGATCTGAAATATCGAGGATTTTTGCCGCGCGCAATTTTATGCGTTGCGCCGCCATTTCTGCAGCTTTGACAGCGGCCGCTCCGGAAATATAAGTGGTGGAAGAAGCATAAGCGCCTTTATCGAAGGGGGTGAAATCCGTATCAGAGGAGTAGGTGATAATATCATCCAGGGGTACACCAAGCACCTCGGCTACCATTTGGGCTATAACGGTATCGGAACCGGTGCCCAAATCTGTTGCGCCGATAAGCAAATTGAATGAACCATCGTCGTTCATTTTTACCGATGCGCCACCCATATCGAGATAGGGAATCGCTGTTCCCTGCATAACCATCGCGACACCGATCCCTTTCCGATAAGGAGCTTTTCCAGCATGCCAGGACTCGTTCCCAAATTTGATGTCCCAATCCATCGCTGCTTTAGCTTGCTGAACACATTGTTCCAACCCTACTGTATTGACAATCTCTGGCCGTGGCTCACGGCCTTCATTCCAGGCCGTGGAAAAAGGATGATATTCGCCGGCATGAATCGCGTTTTTTAACCTAAATTCAATGGGATCAAGCTCCAACGCTCGCGAGATCTTTTCCATGTGTCTTTCAACTGGCCAGTAGCCCTGCGGAACGCCATATCCTCGAAAGGCACCTGCGGGAGGAGTGTTTGTATAAACTACATCGGCATAGAATCGGATATTTGGCGACTTGCGATATGAACCATCGCCAACGTAGAGTGCCATGGATTTATGGCCCGTATTACCGGTTACCGTCAATGCATGACAGCCATATGCGCCAGTATCCGATAATGCATACATTTCGTTGGCAGTGATCGTCCCATCGTGTTTAACCCCGGTTTTCATTTTGATCTTCATTGGATGGCGCGAACGTGCGGCGATGAATTCTTCTTCACGCGTGTATTCATAAATGACGGGCCGCTTCGTTGCAATCGTGAGGTGGGCGGCAACATCTTCCATCAATACTTCTTGTTTTCCTCCAAATCCACCACCGATCCGGGGTTTGATCACTCGAATTCGCTTAACAGGTAAGCCCAAGACGGGTGCCAATACTCGTCGAACATGGAATGGTACTTGGGTTGAAGTACGGATTACCAGCCTATCATCATCATCCCAATACGTCACAACAACATGGGGTTCAATTGAAACCTGTTGTACTTTCGGTACTTCGTATTCTGCCTCAAAAATTTCATCGGCTTCTTTAAAGCCTTGTTCAACATTACCGATATCAATGCGAATTTTTGCCGCTAAATTTCGGCCCGGATCCGAGTCGGCAAAGTTAACATATTCAGGCTCATCATGTATACGGACGGCATTTGGATCCATTGCTCTTCGTGAATCAAGGATAGCGGGGAGTGGTTCGTAAACAGCATCGATCAGACGGATGGCCTTTTCGGCAATTTCTGCAGTTTCAGCTGCAACAAATGCCACGCGATCGCCCACGAAACGAACTTTATTATCGAGTGAAAATGTGTCAAGTGGACCCGGTATTGGATCGGATTGACCAGCAGTAGACCAAACGACTCGAGGAATATCCTGCCATGTCAAAACCGCCGCGACTCCGGGCAAAGCCCTGGCTTTGCTGACGTCAATCTCGAGGATGCGTGCATGTGCATGTGGGCTGTGTAACACTTTTGCTACAAGCATTCCGCGCTTTTCGATGTCGGCAGTAAAGGCGGGTTTACCCTGTACGAGCTTGACTGCGTCCACCTTCCTTTCGGGTTTACCCACCACTTTCCATTGTTCAGTCTGGGAAGTGACCACAATCTTGGGTCGTGTCAATAAATTAGAATATTGATCACCGGGTAATTTGGTTGATTGGTCATCTGATGGTTTAACGCTACCCCAGTTTCCTAAATCCCAGTTAATCGATTCCCAATTGAGGGGTTCATCGCCTCTTATGATTGCTGCTGCTTTTAGAACAGCCTGAACAGGTTTCAAATATCCGGTGCAACGGCATAATACGCCCGAGATGGCTTCGCGAACTTCATCTTCAGTTGGATTTGGATTCTTCTCAAGCAAACATTTGGCAGCCAGGATTTGTGCTGGGGTACAATAACCGCATTGGATCGCGCCTGTGTCCACGAAGGATTGTTGCAGAGGATGCAACCCCCCGGTCTTAAGCCAGCCCTGATCCGGATGTTCACCTAATGATTCAATAGTTACGATATTATGACCTTCAGCTTGCGCTGCAAGCATTGATCCCGCGTTGATCGGTCTACCATCTAGCAAAACGGTATCTGCTCCGCTGAATCCATCTTCATCTCCAAACTTGACACTAAGGAAACCGAGTTTTCGAATTGCAGATAGGAGGGTTTCGTTAGGATTAATCCCGATTTCGCATTTTTTTGAATTGATGGTTAGATTGATATCCATAATTGTTTCTTTCCATTCATTAAGGGTCACCGATTTGTCGATTAGGGACAATCTGAATATTGGATAGTGGGCCGAACCGAATAGCCTGTTACCGGAACAAAAGTGGCGGCTGATTCATAAATGATATTTTGCGTATTAACGCAATGGTTTTTTTGTATGAGATTATCTGGCAAATCCATTATGAGCAAGCTGAAAGGCGTTGAGTGGAATTCCGTCAATATATCCTTCAACACAGGTTGTTTTTTCGAATAAGTGCCTCGAATCTCATCGAAAGTCACCATATGAAAATTAACTTTTTTCCCGGCCAATAAGGACAAATAATTGTGATAAGGAATTAATACGTTCCCTGACGCACTCTGTATTTTAGATACCAAGGCATCGCCCGCCCTGCGATCTGCTTGAGTGGGGATTTGTTGAAACGGATTATATCCAAGCCAGATAAACTGTATGCTGATCGCCAGCCATAATATAAATTGAAACCAATTTTTACCGAACCTTTTAAAGTCATAATGCGTCATTAACCATCCGATCCCAATTCCAAATATTATCGATAGGCCCGCATAAGCTGGAACCAGGGTATTAATATATGCGCCCCGGTTAATTCTAGCCAAGATGGAAGTACCGATAAGGCCTATAACAGCAAAATAATAATATAGACATAATCTATCTTTTATAATGTGGCGAATCCCGAAGATTAATGGAGAAAAACCGACAATGATAATTATCGCTTCAACTTGAAACCCGGACTGCAAAGCGGTTGCCATTATCGACCATTTGATTTGGTGAATTGCCGGAAGAGAGAGAATGTAATATTGATACCAGCCATTCGTAGATGAGTTTAGATAAAGAAACACGCTCAGTGTCACTATAGTGAAACTGCCGAAAAAGGCGAGTGTTTGTTTTCGAAAAAGGAGGAAAGTTGAAACGGCAAGAATTGCGAAAATTGGCAGTGCGGTTTGTTTGGTCAGGAATGAAAGTGAGAATAATAAGCCTGCAATTATGGAGCTTTGAATTGTTTGTTTTCCCAAATAATAAATGCCTGCCAGACAAAGGAAAATAAAAAGCATATCCACGCGAGCAATATCGAACCAGGCGCCACCTAATTTAAATGTTGCGACAAATGATCCTGCCGCTACAAAACCGATCACGGCGGAATTCGTTTTATTCTTAACCGCATAAAAAATAATTAACAAACATCCTAAAGTGGAAGTAAACGAGATGATTCTTAAGGGTAGGAAGCTGATACTGGTGATTTTAGCAAGCACAGCGGATAAATAGAAATATAGTGGAGGATAAATCATTGGAATGTATGCCAATGATGGTTTGAGATAGAGGATCTGTCCTGTGGAAATACGATAGACTTGGATTAAGGAAGCTCCTTCCATCCATTCGAGATCGTATCGATAATTGATCCGTGAAAAAATAATAAACAAAACCAATACGAAGTGATAAACAACTTCAAACAGGGTAATCGCCATTGCCCATTTGTAACCCTCGATACTCTTAATAAAGGAAAGCGCTTTTTTCATTAATAGAAGGTTTATCGGTCTAGTCATTTAGGGGTTTGTGAGATTAATTGTTGTCAGGCACCGTTTTGCCAGGATCGGTGCAACTTTTTGACGATATTCAGCGGATGCCCAACTATCGCTGGCATTAGAGAAGGCATTGCGTGATGCTTCTTCAAGACCGGTTGTTTCAGTACCATCCATTGCGAGGAAGGGTGTATTACCGTATCCACCTAGGGCTAGACGTGTCCGACCCGAAGGCCATTGCACCAATGCCATACAAACGATGGGTTTATCTGATGGTGTTCGGGATATAAAATGAAACGCGACTCTTGTATTTCCGGGAATGATTATCCTCGTTATCAACTTTCCTCGTAATAAGCTCTTGCGGAGTGGCAATAGGTTACCAATCTGTAGTTCTTGATCATTCGGTTGAATAATACATTTAGCATCTAAGGCCAACATCGCTGTCGTAAATGGCGACCGACCATCGGAAGCGACAATTGTTCCTGCAATAGTGGCCGCGTTCCGAATGTTGAGAGAAGCTTCAAGTTTCAATGCGGCGTGAAAAGCATTTGGGAATTCTTTGATCTCGAGTAAATGTTGAAGCGTCGATGTAGCACCAATTTCCAGGTTGTTCCCAACTTTTTTGATTTGATTTAAGCTGAGAGCTTGAAGGTCAACGACTTCAATGACCTCTAATTGTGGATGAGAAAGAAATGTTCCTCCACCTAATGGGAAGGTTTTCGTATCGGGGCGGGAAATTAAAACCATTGCTTCGTCTATAGTTTGAGGGCGGTGATAAGTTGTGATCATAAAGACTCCATCGTATTTAATACCAATGAGGAGGACTATTATACAAGAATCGCAGGTGATTTATATTATTTTGTATGTACAATGAAAAAAGATCAGTAAATTTTCAGTTATTCACTCAAGAATTCATCCGGATATATTTTCCAATCCAATTCTCCAAGCTTGGATAGGTCAAATTGTTCTTGGGGAACATTGATAAGTAAAGCATTGCCTTCTGCAAGTAATTCGTCGGTTTCATTATCATAAATACCGGCCCAGGCTTCGGCGGTTTTGCCTTTAGATTTTCCGGCTTTGCCAATTATTCTAAGTGGTTTGCCGATTGGGACGTTTTTGCGATATTTGACTGCCAGTCGGGCGGTGAACATAAACCGAGGCGCCAAAATGTCAGATCCCATTTGAGAGCGTCCAGACATCTCGTCTAAAATCGCTCCCACAATCCCTCCATGCAACACACCCGGATAACCTTGAAAATGTTCAGGTGCGATATAGGTTGACTCTACAACCCCTGGTTCGGTTTCGTAAATATGTAAATGCAATCCTATCGGGTTTTTCAACCCGCAAATAAAGCACATTTTTGAATTTGGTTGTTTGATTTTTGTCATGAGTTCAATTGTATCAAAGCCCGAAAAGGAAAATAAGGTCGTTGACATTGGTTCCGGTGTAACCTGGTTTAAGGAGATCGCCCAGCGCCTCAAAGAATGGGAACGAATCGTTTCTGGATAAATATTCACTCGCGGACATACCGAGCTGTTTGGCCCGTTGATTTGTTTCACCACTAACCACCGCGCCAGCTGCGTCAGTCGGACCGTCGTTTCCATCTGTGGCAAGTGATACGAGCATTGCCTTTTTTGCATTGTCCATTATTTCTACTGCTCCAAGAGCCAGTTCCTGATTACGTCCACCTTTGCCATTCCCATGAATTGTGACTGTCGTTTCGCCGCCTGAGATTAAACATATAGGCCTCAGCTTTTGTTTCAGATCCTGCCGCAAGGTGTCTGCCAGCTTTTTGCCGGCTAAATATGCTTCACCCTGAAGTTGTGTATTAATAACCTCTGTAAAAAAACCTTCCGCTATCGCTTGTTTTTTCGCCGCTCGGAGAGCAAAATCATTATTAGCTATTAAAATGTTGTTCACACGATCAATGAATGTATAATCAAAAATCAACCGGCTTGTTATAGTACTTAATTTTGCACTTGAAATTAATTTGGGAATCTTATATTTTCCTAAAATAACCGATATCTTCTGATCAGTATTTAAGCTAGGCACAGTGGGCCCCGATGCGATTACTTCCAAATTATCCCCTATTACATCTGATAGTATCAGACTGATTATCTTGCCTTCGGTTGCCCTGGCTAACCCACCTCCTTTGAGACGGTCGCAGAGACATCGGATGATATTTAATTCTTCAATATTTGCTCCATGGGTTAACATGGATGAGGTTAATAGTTGAATGTCTCCCAATGAAAGCCCATTACAAGGTGCGGCCACAAGGGCAGAGCCGCCACCCGAGATCAAACATATTAACAAATCATTTTTCTTGACGTCTGAGATAAAATCCAATACAGCTTGCCCGGCTGTCAAACTCCGTGCATCGGGGACGGGATGGCCTGATTCAATGATAGTTACTTTGCCGGATATCCGGCTTAATCGATTCTCGTTTATAGTCCTGGTTGATTGCTTCGTAATGATAAGGGCGTTAGTAAAGTCATTAAAAAAAGCTGCTGCAGCCATTGTCATTGGCTCAGCAGCTTTTCCGATACCCAATAAATAGAGCCGATGATAAGGAGTCGGTGTAATCTCCTCTAGCTTTTGTCTTACAATTCTACCTGGTTCAACAGCGTCGATGGACGCAGCTAAGATGCGAGTCAGTCGTTGATCTTGCAGGCTGTAAGTGAGAAATCGATCAGCATCCACGCTTGAAGTATACTTTGCACATGACGAAACAAAAAGTCTTCATTTCCCGAAAAATCCCGGAAAAGGGAGTAGCCCTGATTCGAGATTTCTGTGATGTAGACCTTTGGCAAGATGAAATACCTCCCAGTTATGATGTACTTCTTGACCGAGTGAAAGAAGTAGATGGTTTACTTTCAGCCCTTACGGAACGCATCGACGCCGGACTGATGGATGAGGCGCCAAATCTAAAAGTGATAAGCAATTTTGCGGTCGGTGTTGATAATATTGACGTTGCTTCAGCAACGAAGCGAAAAATCCCGGTTGGGAATACGCCTGGTGTACTTACAGACGCCACCGCTGATATGGCATTTGCCCTATTGATGGCAGCTGCGCGCCGAGTTGTTGAGGGTGAGCATTATGTCCAAGCAGGCCATTGGAAGACATGGGATCCACGGCTATTGCTCGGAGCTGATTTTGTTGGTTCAACTCTGGGAATTATAGGCTTTGGGCGAATTGGGAAAGCGGTCGCGAAACGGGCGACAGGATTTGATTTACGTGTGATTTATCATGATCCATCTGCGAAGCCCTCTTTTAATGCAATGCCGGTTGATTTAGAGACATTACTTAGCGAGTCCGATTTTATTTCCTTGCATGTGCCATTAACTCCAATAACTCGTCATATGATCAATAACGAGACACTTAAGAAGATGAAACCAAATGCAGTATTGGTAAATACTTCGCGTGGCTCTGTTATTGACCCTCAGGCATTATATCTTGCCTTGAAGAACCATCAAATTTTTGCTGCTGCCCTGGATGTAACCGAACCTGAGCCGTTGCCATCTGATGATCCACTATTGAAACTGTCTAACTGCATTGTCGTTCCGCATCTTGGAAGTGCAAGCAAACAGACTAGAGACCAAATGTCCGTACTTTCCGCACAAAATTTGATTGCCGGATTGAAGGGCGAACGATTGCCGAATTGTGTCAATTCTCAGGTATACGATTAAGATTTAATCAAATTCCATTTCCTTCTAGATATACCGAATCGAGAAAAGGATAAATCGAAAGGTCTGGAAATCGCATAAAAAGCGGTGATATTCATCAGTTATGGAATATAACGACCAATTCCTGTATATCATAGAGATTATCTTCTTG
>Ga0182027_10006723_pt1 | contig 17137 bp, 8 predicted proteins | sample 712E1DmetaG_FD_121300 | JGI IMG/M metagenome (GOLD analysis project Ga0182027, IMG submission 121300) | Permafrost microbial communities from Stordalen Mire, Sweden - 712E1D metaG (Illumina Assembly) | ecosystem: Environmental > Terrestrial > Soil > Wetlands > Permafrost | place: Sweden... | reverse complement strand
CGTGCAGGAGGGCGCCGCGCCGCATGTGGGCGATTTCTTCTTCGTTGAGCTGCATGGCTTTTGCCAATTGGACGGCCATCCCGGTCACGCGCTGGGTATGGCCCTCGGTCTCCTTATCGCGCAGGTCCATGGCCTGCGACCAGCCCTCAATGGTGGCTTCGTAAGCCACAGCCATTTCCATATTGGAGCGCTGGAGGCTCTCGAACAATTGCGTGGTATCCATGGCGATGGCCGCCTGACCGGCCAGGGTTTCAAGGAAATCCGTCCAGGCTGGGTCGGGGGTGAATTCTTTGCGATGAAAAACGTTCATTACCCCTTTGACTTCTCCCTTCGAGATCAAGGGGATGGCTTCCATGCACTTGAACCCCTCCTCCGACCAGAGTTTGGTAAGAAACGGCTGCGACTCCCGCTCCTCAGGCCCACGGATATGGATCATCCCGCGTCTCGCCACGGCTTCACCGGCAATACCACTACCCAATTTCAAGCTGGCAGTCTCGATGAGATGGGTATGGAAGCCTCTGCCAGCGAAGTATTGCAGGGTGCTCACCTGATGGGGTTGAATTGGAAAGATGGCGGCGGCGTCTGCGTTCAATTGGCTGAGCGTCTGAGTCAACAAAACATCGAGTATGACACGCTGATCGAAAGACCCTGCGATGGCCTGGTCAATGGAGTGCAAGGCCTGGAGTTGTTTCAGTTGGTGCAGGGTTTCCTCATGCAGGCGTGCGTTTTCGAGGGCGATCGCGGCTTGATTTGCCAGCGTGCCGATCAGGCGTTCATCTGATTCAGTGAAAGCAGCAGGAAGTTCGCTTTCGATGCTGATCACACCCACGAGGTGATCTCCTGTTTGCAGCGGAACATACATTCCGGAATGCAGACCGGGTTCGGATTCAACGTAACGAACATCCTGTGCCAAATTGCCGACGCGCACAGCCTGGCGGTGTTGAACTGCCCAGCCGCTGAGGCCATCGCCAACTTTCGTGATCAAGGTCCTGAAGCGTTCCTCGGTTCTCTGGAATTCCGCCCTACTCATTTGGGCTGGCACGTTGAAAGCCAGAAATTCCAGGGTTTCATCTTCCGGATGGTACAGGCGGATCACCGTGTGATGCCAGTCCAGTTTTGTGCTCATCAGGTCAATCAGCTTCTGCGCGATCTCTTTGGGTGACAAGAGCTGACCCAATGCCATGCCGCTTTCATAAAGCGTTTCAAGCTCGACAAGATGATCCTTTATGGATTGTTCGGCACTCTTGCGATCGGTGATATCGTGCGCCACCCAGACCGTCAGTTCTTCCGACATGGCCGTGATGTTGGCCGAGAACCAAAGCAGCTTCTCGCCGATCTGAAGCGGGTATTCGACCTGTCCCAATTGCCGGGTGGCCAACACTTCGTGTATAACGGACAGGAATCGCTCCGCTTCCGCCGCGGGGAAGATCTGTGACAGGGATTTGCCGAGCAATTCCTGCGGGGGGATGACCAGCAAAGCGGGATTGACGGGAGCAATCTTGCGGTAGATGCCGTCGCGGTCAATCACCAACACCACATCCTGCATGGCGGCAAACAGGGCGCGCAGTTCGGCCTCGGAGACGGCCAGTCTTTCATCAGACTGCCTGCGCCCGGTGATATCCTGGAACGCGCCAAAAACGCGAGCGGTCCTGCCGTCGCGGCGCTCGGTTTTGCCCTGGGCGCGTACCCAGATGCGCCGGCCCTGCGCGGTAATCAGCGGGAGTTCAAGATCCCACGGTGTGCCTGAGTTGAGGGCGGCCTGCACTGCGGCGCTAATTACCGGCCGCGCCTCCGGAGCGTAGAAATTGATCGCCTCGGCGAGATTCGGCCGGGTGGTGGGAGCGACCTCATGGATGCGATATACCTCCTCGGTCCAGGTAAGGGTCTGTGTTTCCACATCCAAATCCCAGCCGCCGACCCTGGCTATCTGCCCGGTGAGATTGAGCAGGTCGTGCGAATGAGCCAGCGCTTTCTCTGCCTGCCTGCGCTCGGTGATATCCCGGCCAATGCCCACGAACCCCGTTACCTTGCCTTGAGTATCCCGGAGAAGCACTTTGGCCGTCGAAACCCACCTATCTTTCTCTTCCTTGTTCGCGTCCGTGGTAGGACCCTCGTAATCGTACAGCCCCTCGCCAGACTGTATCATCTTCTGTTCGTCAGCATAGTATTGCGCTGCCAGCTCAGGTGGAAAGAGGTCCCAATCCGACTTTCCAACAAGCTCGTCCTCAGATGAAAGTCCCAGCTGACGCACCACGGCCGTGTTGGCCACGACAAACTGACCTCCGGAATTCTTTACATAAATGTAGTCTGGCAAGTTGTCTATCAGCGTGCGCAGGAGAGTATGATCCTGGGTCATTTTTTCTTCGGCCTGCTTGCGCTCGGTGACGTCTTCGATCATTACCAAAAAGAACAGTAATTTCCCTTCCTGATCAAGAATTGTCGAAAGGGTTAGCGCACCCCAAACGATATCCTTGTTTTTCCTGATATAGCGTTTTTCGGTTTTGAAAACGGAGAGGTTCCCTTTTTCCAATTTTCGAATGTTTTCAATCGAAGATGCCAGATCCTCCGGGTAAGAAATATCTTTGAACGAGAGTTTCTTCAATTCCTGTTCGGTATATCCCAACAGCCGGCAGAAGCTCGGATTCGCTTGCATAAAATGATAGCGCTTATCCGACAGGGCCATGCCAACAGGTCCTTTATCGAACACCTTTCTAAAGCGCTCTTCACTCAAGGCAAGCTTCTCTGCCGCCCGCTTGCGTTCGATGGCATAACGGATCGCGCGGGCGAGCGTTTCGCCATTCGCCTGCCCCTTGACCAGATAATCCTGCGCACCGGAGAGCACGGCTTTATCCCCTATTGTCTGATCGTCAAGCCCGGTCAGCACGATGATTGGAATGCGGGAAGCTCGCTGATGCAAACGCACCAGGGTATCCAGGCCCTGGCTATCCGGCAAGCCCAGATCGGCGAGGATGAGATCAATTTCTCCCTCGTCCAGGCGCGTGAAACTCTCCGCTAAGGAGCTAACACATTCCAACCTGAATTGGGCTGTCCCCGCTTCGGCGAGTTGTTCCCGGATCAGCCGTGCATCGCCGGGATTGTCTTCGACCAGAAGTACGATAGTCATGGCATTTTTCATAGGTTTCTCTTACGCTTTTTCTCGTCATACATCAAAGCATCGGCGCGCGCCAAGAGCGCATCCACCGAGTCGGGAGATTCAGGCTCATAACCGGCGATGCCGACACTCAGGGAGAGCGGGAAGGAACGATCCGGCCGCTTATTGTGGGCCGCTAAATTCGTTTGCAAGCGCGCAAAGAGCAGGTCTGCGCTATCCTCCTTGGTCTCGACCCCCAGGACGGCGAACTCATCCCCACCCAGGCGCGCCAGAATGTCCGATTCGCGGAAAGTCTCCTGGAGCAGGTGCGCGGTCTCGATCAAAGCCGCATCACCTTCCTTGTGGCCCAACGTATCATTGATCTTTTTCAAGCCATCCACATCCGCGTATAGCAGAGAGGCGCCGCGGCGGGTGCGGCAGGCGATTTTCAACTCATGCTCTGCCAGCGTCATAAAACCGCGCCGATTCCGCAAGCCCGTCAGATCGTCATCCAAGGATAGTTCGCGCAGTTCCACCTGGAGCCTCTGCCGTTCAATGGCATAACGCAGGACGCGCTTCAGCATCTCAGCGTTCGCTTGCCGCTTGATGAGGTAATCCTGTGCTCCTATATGCACGGCCTGGACGGCAAGCAGTTCGTCTTCCAAGCCGGTCAACACCACAATCGGCACATCGAGTGCTTGTACGTGCGTCTTGACCAGCGTCTCCAGCCCCTGGCTATCGGGTAACGAGAGATCAAGCAAAACCACATCCAGTTCTTCCTGGGCCAAGCGCGCCAAGCCGGCCGCGAGCCGTTCGGTATGTATCAACTCAAAGAGCGCCGGCTCAAGCGAGGCAAGCCAGACGCGGATGAGCCGGACATCGCCGGGATTATCCTCGATCAACAGGACTCGAATCGGTCCAGCAATCATCTCTCTACTCCATCTCAACGGTAAACGATCCAACCAGCCAGGCGCCTATTCCAACCCGTCGGGCGGCAGAGTCACCACGGTGAGCCAAAAATCTTCAATGGACTTGACAACGGTGATAAATTGAATCAAGTCCACCGGCTTGGTGATGAAGGCGTTGGCGTGCAGATTGTAACTTTCGAGAATGTCCTGCTCGGCGCTCGAGGTGGTAAGGACCACGACCGGGATGCGTTTGAGGGAATCATCTCTTTTGATCTCGGCCAGCACCTCACGGCCATTCATTTTCGGCAGGTTGAGATCCAGGAGGATCAGGTCGGGCCGCGTCGCGTGGACATGGCTGCCCTCGCGTCGCAAATAAGCCAGAGCGTCCACGCCATCTGAGGCGATGTCCATATTGTTGAGGACTTTGCCTTCCTTGAGCGCTTCCTGGGTCAGGCGCACATCGCCGGGGTTGTCTTCGATCAGCAGGATTTCGATAGGTTTGTGAGTCTTTTCTTTGATCATTTACTTCTCCTTGGTTGCAAGTTCGATGGTACATCCACAGATTTCGCCGATTACGCAGATTAGCGAATTTTTGTCCTAGTCAGGAGGAAGTTGAACAATGCCGCTTTGCCATTATCCCGAAGGCTTCATACTTCCGCCTTCATCCTTCATCCTTTCCTTTATCCAGCGGGTAAGGTAAAGAAGAACGTGGTGCCCTCACCCGGTTTGGATTCGATCCAAATGCGTCCGCCATGCCGTTCCACGATCTTTTTGCAGATCGCCAGCCCGATGCCGCTGCCGGCATGTTCCGCGCGCGTGGAAAGGCGCTGGAAGATCAAAAAGACGCGCTCAAAGAATTGCGGGTCAATGCCGATTCCGTTATCGCGTACGGAAAACTCCCAGAACTGCGGTGTCTTGCGTGCCGATACGTGGATGCGCGGCGGCTCGTCGCCGTGAAACTTGAGGGCATTGCCGATCAGATTCTGGAACAACTGGGCGACCTGCGACTCGTCTGCCAGCACGCTGGGCAGAGGATCGTGTGTAACCGCGGCATGACTGTCTTCGACCGCCAGCTTGAGATTTTCAAGCGCAGCGTTCAAGACGGCCTCGGTGTCCACGGGTTGGAAGGGTTTGCCGCGTGTGCCGAGGCGCGAAAAGGTAAGCAGGTCGTTAATCATGCTCTTCATCCGCCCCGCGCCGTCCACCGCGTAGGCGATAAATTCATCTGCATCCGAATCCAGTTTGCCCTGGTAGCGTTTGGCGATCAACTGCATGTAACTCGAGACCATGCGCAAAGGCTCTTGAAGGTCGTGCGAGGCGATATAGGCGAATTGTTCCAGTTCGGCGTTGGAACGTTTGAGATTGGAAACCAATTCTTGGACCTGGGTATATAGTTGCGTATTTTGCATCGCTGTGCCGAGGATTTGCCCTATCGTTTCCAGCAGGCGGAGTTCTCCGGGCGAAAAAGTGCGGACTTCTCTAAATCCCAAATTTAACGCACCAATCGCTTCCCCGCCAGCCATCAATGGTGCGCTCACCATAGTTTGAAACCCAGATTGGGTGATGAGGCCTGTCAGCCGCTCCGTTGGATATGCGTCCAAACGAATGACAATGGTTTTGCTTTCCGACAACGCTTTGCCCGAGATGCCTTCACCTCGCTTGATTTGACGCACAGAGTTGACAAATTCTTCTGAATGTCCGAAATGCGAACGGAGCGTCATCGTCACTCCATCCGGCTCCAGCACATAGATTCCCCCAGCAGTGCCTCCAAGTTCTTGAATCATCGTTGGGGTCACATGATCGAGCATGATTTGCAGATCGAGGGATGAGAGACTGCCCTGGCTTACTTTGTAAAGAACGGATAATTCACGATTACGTCGGGCAATTTCGTCTTCAGCCTGCTTGCGCTCGGAATATCCATAATATAGCCGGACACGCGTGCGACTTTGCCCTCCTTATTTTCCGCCCTGCCGATCGTGTGCACCCAGAGTTTTTCTCCCGCAGCGTTCATTAATTGCAGCTCGAGGTCGTAGGGAATTCCTTCCTCAACCGCGCGCCTGAAAGCCTCATCCATTTTTCTCTGATCCCCAGCCAGGTAAAATTCGATGTCCTGCCTGGGATTCCCCGGGTCATATTCTTTCGTAACGCCATAGATACGATATACTTCGTCTGTCCAGTATACACGTTTTGCTGCCATATCATATTCCCAACCCCCAATTTTTGAAATCATCTGTGTCTCATTGAGCAGGGCTTGCCCTTTCCTGATCGCATTCTCGGCCTGTCTGCGCTCGGTGATGTCTCTTCCGATCATGGAAGCTGCGACGATCCTTCCATCACGGTCTCGAACCGGGAAGACAGTCAGCGAAACGTCAATTCGTTTGCCGTCGCGCGTGAGGCGTTCGGTCTCATAATACTCGATCTTTTCGCCCTTGCTGACTTTTCCCAGTATTTCCTGCATCTCATCGGGCTTCCCGGGAAGCGCGATGATCGAGATCGGTTTTCCAATGGCCTCTTGTGCCGGATATCCATATAGTTTTTCCGCACCGGGATTCCAACTCAGGATAATACCGTCCAGGGACTTTCCGATAATGGCATCATCCGTCGAATCAACGATGGAGGCCAGGAACTGTGCGGCTTCTTCCGCCTGCTTGCGCTCGGTGATGTCGCTGCCATAGAGATTCACATAGCCTGCATCCAGGATGGGAGCGATGGTGAAAGAGAAGACTCTTCCGCCCACGGAGAGCTCAATGGATTGTCGGGATCGGGTTTCGAATGCTTTTGCTATTTTAGCCAACAAAAAAGCCGGCGCGGCCTGACCCACCGCCGCTTTCCAGGCTTCAAGCACCGCCTGGCCGGCGTGATTCGCATACAGGATAATTCCCTGTCCGTTCAATCTCAATACGGGATCAGGATTCTCATCGGGAAAATTGGACAGACTCTTTACTTCCGCGTCAGCCTGCCTGCGCTCGGTGACTTCCACCTGGAGTTTTGCATTGGCGCGGCGCAACCGTTCGACAATCATGGAGATAATGATGCAAGTCAAAAGAAAAACCGCCATGGCCAGCGTTTCTTCATAGGACATGAAGCCCCTTTGGATCCAAAAGAAAGCCAAGAAGAACGAAAGAACGGTTGCCAGTAATCCCGCAGATATTCCCCCGAATAACGCGGCAAGCACCACCGCCGGATAATACGTCAGATAAGCAGAATCTCTCCCCAAACCTGCAAAGAACATTGCACGAATTGCGCTGGCAATCACGATAATCAGCACAGCCAACAGGCAGTCACGCAAAGCCGTGATGATCTTTTGTTTGCTCATCGAGTCGCCTTCAAACACCTTATGAATCGTTGATCACAGTGCGGTTCCGTCCGCCATGGCTTTGCCAGAGTCGGGAAATCCTTAACGCGAATTTACTCTTCGAGTACGATGTCGCGAATTTGCGAATGCCGCGAATAAACCCTAAAATTAATGTCAGGCAAGTCTTTTGAACCGCCAAGATCGCGAAGGACGCAAAGACTTCTTATTTTCTTGGCGCACTTCGCGCCCTGCGCATTGAAAAAAAGACAAAATATAGATTCGCCATGGACTTTGAGAAAACCATTTTCCATTTTGGTTTGTATAAATTATATGTTAATAGATCTGTGGGCAACATGACAATTCCCATACATATTTCCAGCCACGTGAGGTGCGGCGGGCTGCGAGACCCTCACCGACAAGCGGACATCACCCCATTCTCTATTCTCCATTCTCTATTCCCCATTCCCCATTCCCCATTCCCCATTCCCCCATCCCTCTTACTGGTCCTGCCCCCAGGGAATATCCGCCGGCGCATTGCGTGAAATATCGGGCGGACGGATCCATGAAAGCCAGCCTCCTTGGCCGTGGTATTGGATCGGATGAGGCTTCTCCAATCGAACCAGAACCAGGCTCAGTCCAAGCCCCGCGGCGCCCAGCCACTGGGTCCACGCCAGGTTTTCCTGCAAAAAGATATAACTGAAGATGATCGTCACCAGCAGTTCGCCCAAGCCAAGCAGGGCCGTCTGCATCCCCCCGATATGTTTGACACCGAAAAACAAGGTCAGGCGTGAAATCAGCGTTGCAATCGTCAGGCCGATCACCGGCCACCATAAACCGCTGGGCGCTATCCATTGGCGATCAAAGAGCAAATAGGCCGGCAGTACCACAAGGGTCATGGCCAAAAGTGTGTAAAGTGTGACCGTCGGCGCGGGCACCTCGTATAACACGCGTTGGTTGATGGGCAGGTGCAGGGCGTACAGCGCCGCGGCACCCAGCATCATCGCCACTCCGATCGGGTCGGCGGGATGTGCGGGCAGGGTGGTCAACAGCAGGATGGAAAGTCCCGCCAGCCCCATCCGGAGCATGGTCAAGCGGCTGGGCGGCTGGTGATCGAGGATCAGCCAGATCGCCACGAAGAACGGATAGATCAGGTACAGGGTCTGGCCTATGCTGGCGTCCAAGCGTTGGAGCGCCATGTAGTAGAGGATGGATCCGAATCCGTTGATCGCCCCGGCCAGCAAACACCCGATCAATCCCACCGGATAGATATAAAGATAGGGCCGGTAAAACAAAAGCATGACGACGAAGATCAGCGCCGCCGCCAGGCTGGTACGCAGACCGGCCACGGCCAGCGGCGAGAATCCGTAATTGATGGCCAGCTTGCCAAAGACCGGTGTAATCCCAAGGAAAGCCGCGGAACTAAGCGCGGCCAGGATGCCTTGCGTGCGTCCTTTTATCATTCTCAATCGCATTGGCTCGATCCATTTTTGGTTTCACCAAAGTTAAAGAAGTGTTTCGCCTTTAATGAGGAGATTGCCACGCTCGGTTTCGATACGGCAGAAGTACACTGCCTACTCAACCATCGCTCGCAATGACAGGATGAGAACAGGAGATTGCCACGCTCGGTTTCGATACGGCAGAAGTACACTGCCTACTCAACCATCGCTCGCAATGACAGGATGAAAGGTCATTTGATGAGCGCTTTAACTTCTTCGAGGAACTCGTCGTTGAGAAAATCGCCTTTTTGCATGAGGGTCTGGATTTGCGTGCCCAGCCGTTTCTTTTCTTCGGGCGTCAGTTCCTTGGCGGTGGCAACGATCACCGGGATCTCGGAGGTCTTCGGGTCCGCTTTCAAGGCGTCCATCACCGCGAAGCCGTCCATTTCCGGCATCATCAAATCCAGGATGATCAGGTCGGGCAGCTCGCGTTGGATGAGCTTGATCCCATCCGTGCCATTGGTGGCTTCCAGGATCGTGAAATCGCCCTGGGATTGCAGGATGCGCCGGATCAAACGCCGCGCCTCGGGTGTGTCATCCACGATCGCCACGCGCGGGAACCGGTTGGGAGCCACCTGGTTGAGCGCCGCCAGTAAACCGTCCTCCGGCGTTTCGTCTTTTTGGGTCGGGTATTCCACATCCCGGGTCCAGTTGCTTCCCAGGATGAATTCTTCGGCAGGCATGGTATGGCCGGTGCAGTTCACCACGATCGTGTCGGTGGGTTTGATGACGCCCGCCCGGATCAATTTGAACAACCCGGCAAAGGCCACGGCACCCGCCGGTTCCATGGAGATGCCTTCCATCTTTGCCAGGGCATGCATGGCGCGGAACGCTTCTTCATCGGTCACGCTCTCGAAGGTGCCCCTGGTTTCGAGGATGTGTTCGCGTAACAGCGTATATGAACGCCCCGGATCGCCCGTAGCCAGTGTCTCGATGCGCGTCCTGGGGGATGTGACCGGTACTGCCTTTTCGAGTCCTTGTTTGAAGCTGGTGACCATCGGCGCACAGCCCTCGGCCTGTATGGCCGCGATGGCCGGGATTCGATTGACCAGTCCCATTTGTTTAAGCTCGCGGTATCCTTTATAAACACCCAGGGGTCCCATCCCTCCGCTGATGGCCTGCACGTACCAATCGGGTGTGCGCCACATGGCCTGGTCTTTGCCTTTGGGGGGCAGCGGGCCTTGAATGGCGGTCAGTTGTTCGGCGATTTCGAAGGCGATTGTCTTCATCGCCTCGATGGAAGTGATCGTGCGCGCACCCAGGTCCTGGTAAAGATTCCTCTGCCGGGCAAATTCTGAGGCGATCTGTTTCGCCTGGTCGTAGGAGCCTGTCACCTTGACCACCTGGCTTCCGTAGAGCGCGATCTCGCGCATTTTCACAGCAGGCACCAGGCTGGTGACAAAAGCCCACAGCTTGATCCCGGCGCGGGAGGCGTAAGCAGAATAGGAAATGGCCACGTTTCCGGTGGAGGCTGCCACCATTTCCGTGATCCCTGCTTCCTTCAAGGCCGCAATCGTGACCGCCGCCTGCCGGTCCTTGAAGGAGCCGGTGGGTCCCTGGCGCTCATCCTTGATGAAAAGATTTGGTGTTCCGAGCATCATCCCCAGGTTGACCGCCTGGATCAGCGGCGAACCCCCTTCGCCCAGTGACAGGCTCGCATTGGGGTTGCGGACGGGCAAAAGCTCGCGATATCTCCACAGGTCAAAGGAACGTCCCGGTAATTGCAGGGGCAGGGTCTTTGCCAGGGTTTCGTAATCGTATTCAGCCTCCCGCCACTGGCTGTTACAGCGCGGGCATTGGGTGGAAGTCGGGAAGTATGGTGCAGTATGCCCGCAGTCCAAACACTTGATAACGAAGGTCATTTCTAGGAATTCCTGTTTCTTTCAACGCGTTTGAGGGCCTGTTCGAGGGTGTCGAGCAGTTCGCTTTCGTTCAACGCACCTTTCGTCAAAAGCCGTTGGCCGAACTGCTTCAGTTGTTCATGCTGCCCGGCGGTGAGGTCCGCGCCGCTGACAACCACCACCGGGATGCCCCGCAGTTTGGGGTCCTCGCGCATTTTTTCAAGGATGGTGAAACCGTCCATGTCCGGCATGAACAGGTCGAGGATCACGGCATGGGGGGACTCGGAAACGATCAACTCCCATCCCTTGGGTCCGCTATCGGCCAGCATGGGTTTGTAGCGTCCCTGGTCTTTGAGGATCTTTTCGATCAGCCGCAGATCACCGGGATCATCGTCAATCACCAGCACTTCGCGTATGCTCCCGTCGCCATTCAAATGATCCAGCGCGTTCAGCAGTTCGTCCTGGAGGATGGGTTTGAGCAGATAATCTGCCGCTCCCAGGCTGAAGCCGCGCTCCTTATCTTCCACAATGGAGCAGATCACCACCGGGATATCGCGCGTCTCGCTATCGGCCTTGAGGTCGCTCAACACCGACCAGCCGTCGTATCCGGGCATCATGATGTCGAGTGTAATGGCGTAGGGCTTGAACTGTTTTGCTTTTTTGACGGTCTGGCTTGCATCCGTGACCGGGATGATCTGATAGCCTTGCGGCTGGAGATAACGTTCATAAAGCGAGATCACCTGCGGGTCGTTGTCCACCGCCAGGATCACCTTTCCATCAAAGGCTGAAGCTGTTTCTGATTTCGTTTGAAAGACCGGCAGGGTGAAATAAAACGTACTGCCTTTTCCCGGCACACTGTGCACCCCGATGCGCCCGCCGTGCATTTGAACCAGCTGTTGGCTGATGGACAGGCCCAGTCCACTGCCGCCGGTCTTGCGTGTCAGGGAATCGTCCACTTGCGAGAATGCCTGGAAAAGTCTTGCCTGATCCTTCGGGTCAATGCCCTGGCCGGTATCGGTCACGCTGATTAAGATTTCAGGATGCCCGGCGGGTCCGAGGTCCACGCTTGCATCCACAGTGATGCTTCCCTCCAGCGTGAACTTGGCCGCGTTCGAGAGCAGGTTCAGCAATACCTGTCGTACGCGGATCGCGTCCGCCCGGGCGGTCGGCAGGGCCTCCGGGATGTTCTTGATCAGCCTGATTTGCTTGTCCCTCACAAGACCGACCACCGTGGACATGACCCCGTTGATCACCTCCGTCACATTCACTTCATCGAATGTCAGCTCCATCTTACCGGCTTCGATCTTGGATAGGTCGAGGATATCGTTGATCAGCCCGAGCAGGTGCTGGCCGGAATTGTAGATCGCGTTCAGGTCTTGTTCCTGCAGTTCGCTGGTGGGGCCGTCTATCCCTTTCAGGATGACGCGCGAGAAACCGATGATGGAGTTCAGTGGTGTGCGCAGTTCGTGGCTCATGTTTGCCAGGAACATGCTCTTCATCCGGTCCACTTCCCGCATTTCCTTGATGGCTTCCTGCGCTAATTCATAGGAACGGGCATTGTCAATGGCGATTGCCACCTGGTCGGCGAGGATTTGAAGGACCGACATGTCGTCCGCGGTGAAGGCATCCACCTCTGGTGATTGGATGTCCAGCGCGCCGATGATGCGCACACCCACATGCAGTGGAATGGCGGCCTCTGCGCGCGTATCGGGCAGCAGGGGATTCGGCTTATGGGTCCTGTCCCCGGCGGTATCGTTGACTATCATTACCTTGCCGGTCTGCGTGGCTTTACCCACGATGGAGTATTGATTGACCGGCAGGCTGTGTTGGCGGCGTTTCATCTCCCTGCCCGCCTCGCCGGTCGCCTCGCGCAGGATGGCGTTGAAGCCGGTCTCCTCGATCACGAAGATCGCGGCGTGGTAATAACCAAATCGTTCGCGCACCAGGTTTACCGCCCGGCTAAAGATGGTGTTCAAGTCCAGCGTTGAGGTGACCAGCCGTGCGATTTCAGAGGCCGCGGCCAGGTATTCGTTCCTGCGTTTCAATGCATCTTCGCCGCGTTTCCTTTCGATTGCGATCGCGGCTTGCGAAGCCAGCAAGCTTAGCGTATCCCGATCTTTCCCGGTGAGACGGATGCTCGGGTCGTAGGTTTGGACAGCCATAACTCCGATGCGCTGGGTTCCGCTTCTTAACGGTATGCCCAGCCAATCCATGCCGCGCGGGTCTTCGGCTCGTATTTCTCCTGACTTTTCGAGATCATCGAATACTTCGGGCGTGACCAGCAATGCCTTGCCGGTCCGCCAAACATAACTGGTCAAGTCCTGCCCCGGTTTCTGGGAACGAGAGATCGCGTTATTTTCATCCACATAATACGGGTAGGTCATTAAGTCGGTGCTCTCATCGTAAAGCGAGACGTAGAAACTGTCCGCCGGCATCAAGGTCTTGACGTTTTCATGGATGATCTTCAGCAGGCCGGCGATATCGGGCGCAGAGAGTGCCGCTTCGGCGATTTGCGTAATGGCCGATTGCAGGAGTTCATTATATTTGCGGTCTGTGATATCGCGCGCCACCAAAAAGACCTGCTCTTCATTAAGCCTGGAGATATTGCCTTCGAACCAATACTCCTGGTGTTCGATCTCGAGCGGATACTCCAGTTTGACAGTCTGCCCGGTGGTTAATGACTCATGAATAGCCTTAATGATAATCTGCGCGGTATGTTCGGGCAGGACGTCCTCCACCTTTTTCCCGAGCATGTCGTCCGGCGGTTGGAAAAGCCGCGATGGGTTGGTGGGGGCGATGCGGACGTAACGGCCCTCCCGGTCGTAAACGATGATGACATCGTTCATGGCTGCGAACAGGGCACGTAATTCTCCCTCCGAACGGGTCAGCGCCTGTTGGCTTCCGCGTGTTTCCTGGAACAGGCGCGCATTCTCGACGGCGATGGCCGCCTGGCGTGCCAGGCCGGTCAGAAATCCCAGTTCACTGTTTGTGAACTCGAGCCCTGCTCCGCTGCGCCAGACCGCCATCATGCCGCTGATCCGGTTGCCTGAGAGCAGAGGTGCTGCCATCACGTGTTCGTTCGGAAGTTGGGCGGTTCCCTTGATCGTTCTCGCGCGCGAATCATGGATGGCATCGTTGACGATTTCTCCGATCCCGGATTTTGCAATTTTTCCAAGGATCCCTTCCCCGACCAGGATTGCATCGTGTTGGATCGCATCCGCATCCACGCCCAAGGCCGCCACGGCCCGGAAGGCGGCGCCATCCGGATCGGGCAGATAAACGGCACTGCTGACCCCGTTCAGCAATTCTTTCGCATGGCCCGCGATTCTCTCCAGCACGATCGGCAGGTCGAGCGATGCCGATACATCCTCTCCCACTTCGGCCAATGCCGCCATTTCACGCGCTCTTCGCTGGGTTTCATTGAAGAGTCTTGCGTTTTGAATAAAGGTGTTGGTCTGTAAAAGAATGGTGGCAATAAAATTGGTCTCATTCTCTGAAAGCCTTCGATCCGGCTCGGCAAAATCAACGCCCAGCGAACCGACGACCTCATTGCCGGCGGAGATCGGCCAGATGAACAGGCTTTGTGTTCCGCGGAATTTAAGCACATCCCGGATGGCGGCTGTGAGCGGGTTGTTGAACGTATCGTTGATGAATAAGGGTTGTCCGGTTTTTACCACCGGCTCAGCGGTTGGGTTTCCCTGGATGGGAATGGATAATCCGATGTCGCTTTCGCCGTGGATGCCTAACGGCGCGTCGGCTCTTAATATGAGCGATGTTTTATCTTCATTGGCCAGGGCAATGCCCACATGCAGGGCTGAGAATCTTTTGGCGATTTCGCCAGCAACGTATTGCAAGCCTTGTGTCAGGTCCAGCGACCGCGTCGTGGCGGTTACGATTTGGTTCAGGAGGTTGGCTTCCTCCTCGCGCCGCCGGGTTTCCTGGAACAGGTGGGCGTTTTCCAATGCCAGCGATAACTGGTCAGCCACTTGTTTGACCAGCATCTGATCTTCCATGGCCCAGGTGCGCGGTTCGTCCTCGTCCATCACACGCAGGGTCGCCCAGGATTTTTCATCGGTGCGGAAAGCCAGTGACATCCCTCCCGCATTGCTGGAGACTGCCGATGTAATGGCAAGGTCATTTTCTTCCTGCAGGCGCGGTGCGCTGGATTCGAGTTGAACCGCGCCTCGAGCCGGCTTGGAAGCCTGGGCCGCCTCAGCCGCCGGTGCCTTGAGCGACTGCTTGCGCGGTTGTTTCGCCGGCCTGGCTGCCTCCGGCGCAAAATCGTTGAATAAAGGCTTAAGCGGCCTGGTGGTCTTTTTCTTTGACATATTCCATAAGCTCCTGCGCCAATTCACGATATTGCTGGGAACCGCGGGCAGCGGGTCTGTAAAGCGTAATGGGCATTCCGGCGATCGGGCTTTCCCGCAGTTTGGTATCCATTTCGATCATCGTTTTGAACAGCCCTTCGCCAAAAGTGTTTTGAAGTTGTTCCTGGATGTTGCGGTGGGTGCGGTTGCGCCGGTCGAGCAGGGTGATGAGGATCCGATATCCGAGGTCCGGATTGCTTTCCTGCCGGATGCGCCGGATCAGGCTCATCATATTTCGCAGGGCGTAGGCCGAAAAATATTCCGCTTGTGTGGGAATGATCAACAGTTCGGCGGCGCTCAATGCGTTGGTGGTGATGGCGCCCAGGAAGGGCGGGCAGTCCAGGATCACGTAATCATACTGGAGGGGTGCTGCATTATCCAATGCGCGCTTAAGTCCGAGGGTGTAATTACTGCGTACCGGCAGGTACTGCTCTGCATTTTCGATGCTGGATTGTGAGGGGATCAAATCCAGGTTTTCGATTTGTGTCGCGCGGCGCGCGCTCATCAACGGCGCCGCGTCGATCAGGATATGGCTGGAGCTCACAGCTGCCGAACCGGGTTCAGTTCCGAGTGCCAGGGTTAGATTTGCCTGCGGATCGAGATCAACGACCAGGACTTTCTGTCCTGATTCTGCGATGGCCGCGCCCAGCGATAGCGTGGTGGTGGTCTTAGCCACTCCGCCTTTTTCGTTCGAGATGGCGATGACATGACTCATTACTTCGCTCCGTTTCCGTTGTGTTTTGGATCCGCCGGTATCTGTGCGTTGTGCTCTTTGGGCGTGCTGGCGCCGGTCTGAGGTATGAGCTGTACGCGCGTGGCGCCCAAGGCGCTCCTCAGCTCCTTCAGGGCAACGCTGATCATTTCCTCGGGGTTATTGGTACTGCGGATTTTCGAGGTGATTTCTGTGACCATCCGTTCGCGTTCGGCGCGCCGGTTGGTTACATCGAACAGGCGCGCATTTTCTGTGGAGAGCGCCAGGCGTTCCGCCACAGCCTGGATCAAATCCATCTGGTCCTGGCTCAAGCGGGTATCCTGGGGAACTGTAACGCTGAGCTTGCCGATCGTCTCGCCGCGTAGCTGGATGGGAACCGTGAGGCGGTTGTCCCGGTCGTTTTCGGCGCCGTCATCCAGTTCAATGGGCATCTCCAAAATTGAAGCGCCGCGTGCGCCGTAGCGGAAGCCGGCCAGTTGTTCCTCGTGCGGCAATTGTTTCCAGGCTCCGTGCAAGTACTGGCGATAAAGAGCCTCGGCTTCGGAAAGTGATTTGTTCGTGGTCTCGAATAAGCGCGTATTCTCGATGGCCAGGCTTACCTCGTCTGCCAGCAGCGAAAGGACTCCGATATCGTCCTGGGAAAAAGCATTGGATTGTGTGCTTTGCACGTCGAGGACGCCCACGATCTGATTTTCCACGCGCAGGGGCAGCGCCATTTCAGAGAGGGTTTCGGGCAGGTCCGGGTTGTTGAAGTAAACCGCGTCGTCGCCCACATTGAGGGCCACGCGCACCTTACCCGTCGCAGCTACATAGCCCACAATTCCCTGTTCGCCGATCTTTAAGCGATGGCCGCGTTCCAGCATCCGTTCCCCGCCTTTGCTATTTGACGCGCTTAAAACCGCGCTCTCACCATCTTCATTGTTCAGGAAGATGCCCACATGGTAGTAGCCCATCTGTTCGCTGATCACGGATGTGATCTGCGGCAGGAGCATGTTCATCTCATGAATGGAGTTGATGGCTCTCACGATCAGGACGATCGCTTCGAATTGAGTCGCGCGCCGGTCAGCTTTTTGGGAGGCTGCTTGCAATTCGAAGGTCCTTTCCTTCACGCGCTCCTCGAGGGATTGGATGTTCCCCCTCAGGCTGGCGGTCATGGTGTTTAGGGCAGTGGCGAGGGTGCCGATTTCATTCAATGTGCTGATTTCGGCTTTTGCATGCAGGTTGCCTCGCGTGATCTCTTGAGCGGTTTGGGTCAATGAAACCAGTGGGGAGGTCAGGGCGCTGCTGATGGTCATGGCAGCCAGGAGGGCGACCACGAGAATCCCAAGGATGAGCAATGCGCTGAAGATCAGCGTGTTTGTGCCGGATTGGATGATCTGGGCTTGGGCGGCCGTTGCGCTTGCGATCATCTGGTCCCTGGGCACCAT
>Ga0182027_10006719_pt1 | contig 17138 bp, 9 predicted proteins | sample 712E1DmetaG_FD_121300 | JGI IMG/M metagenome (GOLD analysis project Ga0182027, IMG submission 121300) | Permafrost microbial communities from Stordalen Mire, Sweden - 712E1D metaG (Illumina Assembly) | ecosystem: Environmental > Terrestrial > Soil > Wetlands > Permafrost | place: Sweden... | reverse complement strand
ACGCAAGCAGTAATTACGCTCACTCGCTGCAGTTCCTTCTGACTCAACGTGAATGTCTCCTGTCTCATAGGGTGACATTTTCACGTTGCCGTTAAGGGGTGACAGAATTATGGAGCTAAGACACTCCTTCCGGGTGCTATTGCGCAAATATGCCCCTCAGGCATAGAATCCCGAAATTGGTTTTTTTTCAAACGGTTGTTTGAATTTTACCCACGGCTTTCCGCCGGCAAGGAGCAGCACCATGGCGAGTTCGGTTCTTTCCAAACCCGCAGCGAAGGGCGGCAGTTTTCTGCTGGAAACCCCGGCCCCGCAGGATGTGTTCACACCGGCGGATCTCACCGATGACCAGAAGCTGATCGGACAAACGGCCGAAGAGTTCGTCATCAAGGAAGTCTTTCCTCATATTAAGGATCTGGAGGCCAAGAAGCCGGGCCTCATGGCCGAACTCACCCGCAAAGCCGCGGAACTCGGCTTGATGAGCGGCGGCACGCCCGAAGAGTACGGCGGCGCGGGCCTGGACAAAATCGCCAGCACGGTCCTGACCGAGAAGATTTCCATCTACGGGGGTTTCGCCACCACGCATGGCGCGCATGCCGGCATTGGCACCCTCCCCATCGTCTATTTCGGCACCGAAGCGCAAAAGAAGAAGTACTTGCCGAAGCTCGCGAGCGGCGAATTCATCGGCGCCTACTGTCTTTCAGAGCCGCAAGCTGGGAGCGACGCGCAGAATCTACTCACGCGCGCCGAGCTCAGCACCGATGGAACCCACTACGTACTGAACGGCCAGAAAATGTGGATCACCAACGGCGGTTTTGCGGACCTTTTCATCGTGTTTGCGAAAGTGGACGGCGAAAAACTCACCGCCTTTATCGTCGAAAAGAATTTCCCCGGCTGCAAGCCCGGCAATGAAGAGCACAAGATAGGCATCCACGGCAGCTCCACCACGCCGATGTTCCTGGAAAATTGCAAAGTGCCGAAGGAAAACCTGCTCCACGAAGTGGGCCGCGGCCACATTGTCGCCTTCAACGTGCTCAATGCGGGGCGCTTCACTCTCGGTGCGTCCTGCCTCGGCGGTGCCAAGTATGTGCTTATGACCGCCTCGAAATACACGAAAGAGCGCAAGGCCTTCGGCAAGCAGATCGGCGAATTTGGTTTGATGAAGGAAAAGCTTGCCGAAATGGCCGTGCGAATCTTCGCCGTCGATTCCATGATTTACCGCACGGCCGGCATTATCGAAGCCGCCATGACCGCCGCTTCCGGCAGTGGCGACAAGACCCAGAGCGCCATGAAGGTCCTCGAGGAATACGCCATCGAAAGCTCCATCGCCAAGGTCTATGGCAGCGAAATGCTCGATTTCGTGGTGGACGAGGCGGTGCAGATCTTCGGCGGTTACGGTTTCCACGAGGATTATGCCGTCTGCCGCGCTTATCGCGATTCGCGCATCAACCGCATCTTTGAAGGCACCAACGAAATCAACCGCATGCTCATCATCCAGATGCTGATGAAGCGCGCCATGGGCGGCCAATTGCCTCTCATTCAGGCGGCCATGAAACTCGCCGATGAAATCCTCGCCGGCCCGTCGCTTGAAGAAACACCGGAAGGCGTGCTAGCGGAAGAAGCGCGCGTCATCGCCAACGCCAAGAAAATGTTTCTGCAGGCGGCGGGCGGCGCGGTTCAGAAGTTCCGCGAAAAGCTTGCTGACGAACAGGAGCTGATCGGCGCCCTCGCCAACATGGTCATGGAGATTTATGCGATGGAGTCCTGCCTGCTGCGCGCGCAGAAGGCTGCCGCCAACAAGGGCGAAGCCGCCTCTTCCGCGATGATCGACGCCGCTCGCGTTTTCATCGCGGACGCTGCCGAACGCGTGGACCACGAAGCCAAGCGTGCCATTGCCGGCGTTCACGAAGGCGACATGCTCATCACCCAGTTGGCCGTCCTCAAACGCTTCGGCAAGCGCCCCGCCGTGGATACCATCGCGCTCCGCCGCCGCATCTCCGCCGCCGTCCAAGCCCAAGACCGCTACCCCTTCGAGGGCCGCTGAACCTTAACGGCATCTTGGGTCCATCATCGGATCTTGTTCACGCCGTTAGGCATAGCCCTGCTTTTCTGCATACTCCAAGAGGGATACGCGGAGGCCCCAGCACGAGCCACGCATGGCCACTTGCCATTCAGGTCTATGACAAGCCGGGCACAAGTGCCCAGGGAAGCGTTTTCCCAAATTGGGAGTCCGCTAAACTAGTAGGACGACATAGTACTAGGACTATACTCTTGGCTCCGCGACCCTTTCCGCGCTCCCTCTTGCTTCTGGCCCTCACTGTGGTGATCTGCCACGTCGTTACCGTGGTGTTCTCTGGGGCCAGCGCTTTCGGCTCCCTCCTCGGCAACGGCTTGCAGATACTCTCCAGTCTCGTCGCCGCGATGATGTGTTTCCGGGCCGCACGCAAACTGACCGGCTTCAGCCACTCCTTCTGGACCCTGGTCGGCTTTGGAATGTGCATGTGGGGCGTGGCTGACCTGGGCTGGACCTACTACGAACTCTTTCTCCACGCGGAACCGCCGCCAGGCTCCATGATCCGCTTCCTGTTCCATTCGCACGGCATGTTCTTCGTGATGGCGATTTTTCTGAACCAGGAAAAAACCCATGCGCGCGTGGAGTTTGAAGAGGCTCTGGATTTCGTGCAAATCGGCATTTTCTTTTTCCTAATCTATTTTGGGATGTACTTTCTGCCGGCGCTGAATCTCGGCGCCCGGGATGCGCTGGCACGCGAAATGACTGTGGTGAGCTGTGTGGACGCAGGCATCATCCTGCTGGCCGTCGTGCAGTGGCGGCGCGGGGTCTCCACGCAGGCCAGAAAGCTCTTCGGGGGACTAGCGCTTTATACTCTGATCAGCGCCATCGGGGCGCACACTGCGGCCGCTTTCCAGGTCGTCCACCAAACCCCAACAGGCAGTTGGTACGATTTCGCCTGGACACTCCCCTTCCTCTTCGGCGCGTTTTGGGCCGCCACCTGGCAGCCAGTCGAGACGCACGACCAGCGCCGGCGCGTGCGCGCAAAGTCCCTGCCGGAAATCGTCCTTACGAACTGCATGTTTGCCTTTCTCCCGCTGGTCATTCTTTTTCTGGCGGTCCAATTGGCTCCGGGATGGAGACTCATCCGCTTCAGTCTTTTGGGTCTTTCGTTTGTGTGCTACGCCTTGCGCATCGGCATGACGCAGTTCCGCCAACAGAAGACCGCCGAAACCGTTCGCCGTCAGAGCTTGGCAATGGATTCCTCCGCCGATGGCATGGGCATTTTGAATGAGAAGGGTCTGCACGCATACGCGAACTCTTCATTCGCTCGCATGCTGGGCTTTGCAGGTCCGGAGAGCATCATTGGGCAGCCCTGGCGCACGGTCTACGCCTTTCAGGATATGGACCGCCTTGAACCGGAGATGCGGCGCTCGCTGGCCCAGGCGGGCAAATGGTCTTCCCAAATACTGCTGCACCGGGCTGACGGCACCAATCTTCCCGTCGAACTGAACATCAGCGCCATGCCCGACGGTGGCACTACCTGTGTCTGCCGCGACCTTTCGCAGCGCGCGGAAGCCGAGAAAGCTCGAGCCGAAGCCGAAGCCAAATACAAGATGCTCGTCGAGCAGGTCAACGCCATCACCTATATCGCGGAAGTCGGCATTGACGGACAGTGGTTTTACGTCAGCCCTCAAGTGGAGGCCATTCTCTGCTACACGCCCGAAGAGTGGTTGGGCATCGCCAAGCGCTGGTCCCAATTGATTCATGCGGATGATTTGCCGACCGTTGCCGCTGCCGAAGAAGCCAGCAAAAGTGGCACACCCTTTCAGGCGGAATTCCGGATCAAGCGCAAGGACGGCCGCGAGGTCTGGCTCAACGACACCGCCGTGGTCGTGCAGGGCAGCAATACCCACCCGGTCATGGAAGGCATCATCGTTGACATCACGGAACGCAAGCAGTTGGAAACGCAACTCCAGCAATCCCGTAAAATGGAGGCGGTCGGGCGCCTCGCCGGCGGCATCGCTCATGACTTCAACAACCTTCTGACGATCATCACCGGATACACCGAACTGGCGCTTAGCCGTCCCACGGTTCCGCCAGAACTTCGCTCGGATATCGAACGCATCGAAAACGCCGCGGGCCGCGCCGCAGGCCTCGTGCGTCAGTTGCTCGCCTTCAGCCGGCGCCAGGTGCTGCAACCAAAAACCATCGACCTCAATGGCGTCGTTCTCAATCTGGATAAGCTGTTGCGCCGGCTGATGGACGATAACGTGGAGATGGTCACGCACGTCCCGGAAAACGTTGGCAAAGTGAAGGCTGACCCCGCACAAATCGAGCAGGTCATCATGAATCTGGTGGTAAACGCCCGCGACGCCATGCCCAATGGCGGCCGCCTGGTTGTGGAGACTGCTAACGCCGATCTCGATGCGGGCTACGCCGAAAACCATGTCAGCGTGAAGCCCGGCCGCTACGTCATGCTCGCGGTTTCCGACACCGGTGTGGGCATGGATCGCCGGACCATCGTGCACATCTTCGAGCCCTTCTATACTACAAAGGAAAGTGGACGCGGCACCGGTCTGGGTCTCTCTACCGTTTACGGCATCGTCAAACAAAGCGGCGGCTACATCTGGGTGTACAGCGAGCTCGGCAAGGGCAGCACCTTTAGGGTCTACCTGCCCCGTGTCGACGGCCCCGTGGAGGAACCCGGCGTCGCGCAACCGCGAGCCCTCTCCCAGCGCGGCGCGGAGACCATTCTCCTCGTCGAGGATGAAGAGGCGGTTCGCGACCTAATCCATACGGTTTTGGCCGAAAACGGCTACGACGTCATTCCCGCGCGCGATCCCCAGCACGCCGAACAACTCGCCGCCACTTATGCCCGCGAGATTCACCTGCTCCTAACGGATGTGGTCATGCCCGGCACCAGTGGACGCGAACTGGCCTCCCGGATCACTCCCCACCGCCCCGGCATCCGCGTGCTCTTCATGTCTGGCTACACCGAAAATGTCATCACCAGCGGCGGCATGCTGGAAAAGGGGCTGGCGTTTCTCCAAAAGCCTTTTACTCCCGCCGTGCTCGTGGAGAAAGTCCGCGAAGTCCTCAACCACACGCCCGCCATCTGAGCGAGAGCGCTGTCGAGTAAAACTCTTATTGGGGATGAAAAACGGGCAGGCTTGTCAGAGAATCTAATCCTATGCAACCCGGAAGAGGTGCACTCCATCAAGGTTTCGATGCGTTCTCGAGGGGTTCTTTCGGCTTGTTGATCGTGCTCAACGTCTCCACGTTGAATCGCTTGTAGTCGGAATAGCGGTTCACCACGTTCACCTTGATGCCCTTCACCAGCAGTACCCGCACCCCTACGTGCGCTTCCACATAAGTCGGCAGCCACACTTCGTTGTTCAGGTAGGCCTGCTCAAAGGAAAAGCTCGTACCCTTTTGCAGATTGGCCAGCAGGCCCCCGCCGATTTTTACGTCACCCACAAAATAGGCCTCCAGCCGCGCCACGTCATGCGCCTTTTCGTCCACCCACACGACACCGGCGAGCTCCTTCACCACTCGCTCTTCCATGTTTTTGGGCTTGTATTCGGGATTCGGCTCGAAATCAAATACCAGCACGTCCTGGCCGCGGAAGCGCTCCCTGCGGGTTCACGAACTGGGAGACCCGCAAGAAAACTTCGATCCCGGGGTCATCGTCTTTCTTCGCCTCTTTCCCTTCCTCTTTGGCTTTTTCTTCTTTCGCTTCCTTCTTCTTTTCGTTCTTTTGAATCTCTTCAATGCGCTTCTGCGTCTTTTCGTTTTCCTTTTTCTGCTCATCGCCGCTCAGAGGCTTGCCGTCTTTCTTCATCAGCGTCGAAACCTCTTCGCCATTCAGGTAGAAAAAGGTGTACTCCTTCACTTCTGTTTTCGTTACCTTCCCGGTCTTGTCGAATTCCGTCTCTTCCTCGACATTCGTTCCCGCGTAATTCTCCTTGATTTTGTCGATCTGCTTTTGGTTGCCATCAATTTCCGCGAATAGCTTTTTCAAGTCCGGGAGCTGCACCTGGGACTTCTTCGGAAAGTCGAAGACGCGCTCGCCCACGATCTCGTTCACTGCCGCGCGCGTTACGTTCACGGCATAGGTGTCGTTCCCGCGGCGCACTTCCAGTTTGTACGGCAGCTTTACCCCATCCACAGTCCGGTAATCGTCATAAAAAATGTCCTGCGGAATCCCCGCGATCGCGGCCTTCTCTTCCACGATTAGATGGGTTTGCGGATCAAAATAGACTTCCCACTGCACTCCCGTGGGATAGGTCAGCTCCACCTGCAGCGCATCCCGGCCGTGCACCTGCGCATGCCCCTTGAACGCCGCGCCGGTCTTCCGTTTAGACAGCGCCTGCAGCCGCGCGTTGTAATACTGAGCCGCCGCTTCCATTTCCAACGCCTGCGGCCCCAAAAGAGTGGCGATCTCGCCAGTCTCGGCCTGGTGCCAGGCGGACTTGCCGTTGTAGGACTCGATCAGCGTTTTGCCTTCGCTTTGAATCTCTGTGTAGAAGCGGTTGGGCTGCTTGGCCCGGAAAGTGTACGTTCCGGGTTTCGCTTCTGACCCGTTGCCGAACGCTCCATCTATGGAAACTGTCTGAATCCGCGAAATGGACTTATTTCCGCCGGCCGCTTTCAGGTATTGCTCGATGATTTTGCTGGCATCCTGCGCGAGGATGCCCCCGGCCGCGGCGAGGGAAAGAGTGAGTGTGAACACAACATGAGTGAGTCGGCGCATAATATCTCTCAGTAGGTACGCAAGTCCCGGCAAAAAGTTGCTCGGGACTTATGATGCATCTTGGGCTGCGCTGGCAACATACTCCAAGGGGCAGACGAGCTATGACTGGCCGCCACTCTTACTTGGTCGCGGCAGGCCGATTCAGATATCTTTCGTATAAATCTTTTTGCTTGTTATCCGTGGACGTGAGCTGCCCCTTGATGAAGAGATAGCGCACCTCGGTGGTCAGCTCCAGCGGGTCGCCGTTGGTCACGATCAGATTGGCGATCTTGCCCGTTTCCAGCGTCCCCAGCTCGCCGTCCAACCCCAGGATTTGCGCGGGGTACAGCGTGACCGCCTTTAACCCATCCTCATACGCCAGGCCGTGGGCGACGGCATTGGCGGCCTGCTGCCCCAAGCGTCTCGCGAAGCTATTGTCGAAGCTGCCAAACGCAATTTTCACGCCCGCGGCCAGGAGTTCCGCGGGCTGCGTCATCAGCCGGTCGTACGCGTCGTCATCTTCTATCGGATAGTCCAGCGTCGGCCGCAAGATCACCGGCACACTCTTCGAGCGCAGCAGGTCTTTCACCTTCCACGCTTCGGAGCCGCCGGCCAGAATCATCTTCAGATTCTGTTTCTGGCAAAACTCCACGGCGTTGCGGATGTCCCGCGCCTTGTCCGCGAAAACCAGCACGGGCATATCACCGCGCACCACCGGAATCATCGCTTCCAGCTTGACATCGCGATCGTAGACTGCCCCGCTGGTTGCCGCGACCTGCGCGTAATGCCGCGACTCCTCGATCCAATTCGCTAGCTGGTCCACGGCCTTGTCGTAGTCTTTCTTCGCGTCGCTGAAGGGCTTCTCCTTCCTGGAAAACGTCGAAAAATCGAACGATTGCGTCGCAATCTCCGGCCAATCCATCACCATCGCCGCGTTTTTGCGGATCACCATCTCCGCGGCCGTCCAACCCGCCAAGTGGATGGCCGAAGCCTGCCCGCCAATCAGGTTGGTGGCGCCGGAGGAATCGAATCCGCCGCTCGCCGGAACCGCGAGCACCTCCGTGATGCCCACCGCCCGCGTCACCGGGATGTGCGCGCTGGACGGCAGCACCGCCGTCGCGGCAACCAAATCCGGATTGATGGAGCCCGTCTCCGTGGTGTCTACCGTTGCGTGCACGGCGCCGATCTCGCTCAAGCCCATCTGTGTGACCGGATCGAACAGCCCTGGGTAGACCTGCAGCCCCTTCGCATCAATCACTTTCGCCCCGGCGGGAATGCTTACGTTTGCACCCACAGCCGCGATCTTTCCGTCGTGAATGACAACAGTACCGTCTTCGATCGGCGCTCCCGCTAAGGTGAAAATCTTCGCGTGCGTGATTGCCGTGTCCGTTGCCGCAGTAGGCCCCGTTTGACCAAGCGCCATCCCCGCAATCAACAAGCAGCCTGCAAAAAGAATTGGTAGGCGCAACTCCATCCAGCTCGGCTTCATTGCGCACCTCCCTCATCCATCCGCTCTTGCGGCGGCTTGGCCTTTTCTTCCGGCTTCTTTTCCTGCGGCTTTTTCTCTTCGGCTTTCTTTTCGTCCGCCTTTTTCTCCGCGCTCTTCCTGGCCTTCTCCAGAAGCTCCTTCTTCTCCTGCTCCAGCGCCGCGCGCCCCGCCAGATCTTTTTCGCGGTCAAAGTACACGCGCCCGTCAATCAGCGTTTTCTGCACCACCGCGTACGCGCTCAAAGGATCGCGGTTGTAGATCGCCAGGTCCGCGTCTTTTCCCACCTCGATCGACCCCACGCGCTTCTCGATGCCCAACTGGATCGCGGGATTCAGCGTCACCAGCTTCAACGCTTCGTCGTGCGTCAAGCCTCCGTAGCGCATGGATTTCGCCGCTTCCTGGTTCAGGTGCGTCGCTTCCGCCGCGTCATCCGAATTCACACTGACCACCACACCGCGCCGCGTCATCAGCGCAGCGTTGTACGGGATCGCGTCGTACGCCTCCACCTTGTAGGCCCACCAATCCGAGAATGTCGAAGCCCCTGTGCCGGCCGCGGCAATTTCATCCGCCACCTTGTAGCCTTCCAAGGCGTGCTGGAGCGTCTGCACGCGGAACCCGAACTCCTTCGCCACGCGCAGGAGCATCAGGATTTCGTCTTCGCGGTAGCAGTGCGCGTGCACGTAGCGCTTCCCTTCCAGCACCTCCACGAGCGGGTCCAGTTTCAAATCGCGCCGTGGCGGAATCAGATTCTTTTCTCCCGCCGCTAATCGCTTGTTGTAGTCGTCCCAGCTTTTCTTGTAGTCGCGCGCTTCGGTGAATGCTGCGCGAATGGTCTCTTCCACACCCATGCGCGTCGCCGGGTACCGCTCCAGCGAACCGAATCCGCCGAAATTCGAGCGTTTGGGATTTTCTCCCAAAGCAAACTTGATTCCTGGCAGCGCGCCCTCAAACGGGAGTTTCGCCGCCGGCTGCCCCCAGCGCAGTTTGATCACCACCGTCTGCCCGCCGATGGAATTCGCCGAACCGTGCAGAATATTCGCCGCCGTGACGCCGCCCGCCAGGTCACGGTAAATCGCGGGATCATCCGAATTCAGCACATCGGCAATGTTCACCATCGAGGAGACCGACACGCTTCCTTCGTTCACATCTCCATCCACGGCAATATGCGAGTGGCAATCGATAATTCCGGGCATGACAAATTGCCCGCTGGCATCGATCACCTGCGCGTCCGCTGGCGCCTTCAAGCCGCTGCCCACGGCCGCGATTTTCCCATCCTTAATAAGGATGTCGCCCTTCTCGAGCGTCCCGTGCGTCACGGTGAGAATCGTGGCATTGCGAATCAGCAGCGCCGTCGCTGGATTCGCCGCTGCACTGGCCTTCGCCTCTTTCTCGCGGGCCACTCCGTTCGCTCCAGAAAGCAAACCAAGCAGCGCCACAACCGCGACTCCAAAACTTACTCTGCGCCGGTTCATCGCGCACCTCCCGCCGCCGCGCCCGGTTTTGTGCCGGTGAACTCAAAGGTGTAACCCAACACGCTGATCGAACCCTTCATCGAATTGCCCTCAAACGTTCCCGTGAACCGCACATCCGCCGGATTCCCCTCAATCGGCAGATTGATCGTGAAGCTGAATTTCTCCTCGCTTACGTATCCGCTGAAAATGCTTCCCGTGCCCCGTTGCGGGCTGCTCACCGTCCCGGTCAACGTGCCATCCGTCTCCATCGACAGGTCCGCTGTCAATTCTTCTGCTCCGTCCGGGGTGGACGTGGACAATTTCCACTTCCCCGTCAAGTCGCCCTTCGGCGGCTCGCTTGGCCGCAGCGGTTCGCGCACTTCAAACTTCCGCCCGTCCACAAACACCATTTTCACTTTTGTTTTCTTGTCGAACAGGTCGCCGTCCGTCACCACCAGGTTTGCGATCTTGCCCTTCTCGATCGAACCCAGCACATCGGCCACGCCAAAAATCTCTGCCGTCGATAGCGTCAGTGCGCGCAGAGCCGCGTCGGGACTCAATCCCGCATCGATCGACTTCTTTACCGCCGGCAAAATGTCATTGGCCGCCGTTATCCCTCCGGAATAGAATGCGAATTTCACTCCGGCTTTTTCCAGCGCCGCGGGCGACGACGGCGCGCGGTCCCGGAACCTCAGCGTCCGCAATGACGGCACGTCCTCAGGATCGCCATCCTTCGCCGCTTCCGGCCATTTTAAATCCACCAGCACTGGCACCTTCCTGGCCGCAATCTCCGCCGCCACGTCGTAGCCCATCTGCCCGCCGTAAATGACGCTGTTGACTTTCCATTCCTCTCCGAGCACCAACGCCCGCCGAATCTCCAGCGAACTATTCCCCGGAATCAGCACCACGGCATGTTTCTGGAGCGCTTCGACCAGCGCGTTCGTGCTCTGGTCGTATCTCGGGCGTTCCACCCCGCGCGGATTTTTTTCGTAGATGGCCTCCGCCTGTGCGCTCCAGTTCGCGTCCAGCCAGACCTGCCGCACATACGCAATTGCGCCCATCAGTGAACCCGGATAGCTCCGGAAGCCTCCCGGCGCCTGCAAGGAAACCGGCACGGCCACGGGCGCCTTCACTACCAGATTCCCCGCTCGTTCGCCGGCCAAATTCAGCACCGCGGCCTGGCCCGGAAACATTCCGCTCTTGGGAGCAGAGACCGTGGTCGTGAATCCAGCGCTGCGCCAACTCTCAATCCGCGCATCTCCCAAATTGATTTCATCCGCGGCATTGCGCCACGGAGTTGTCGCCGGCCGGTCCTCGGGCCCTTTCGAAATCGGAGGCTTGGCGTTGCCCTCGCCGCCTCCGCTGCTCGCCGGCGCTGCTGCTACGCCCACGTCCGTGAACGCATCCACCAGCCCCGGATACACCGCCAGACCCTTTCCTTCGATCACCCAGGCGTCCGCGGGAATGGCTACATTCGTTCCCACCGCCGTGATCACTCCGCGCGACACCAGCACGGTGGCGTTCTCCAGCGGCGCGCCCGATACCGGCACGACTTTCGCACCGCGAATCGCGAAGCTCCGCGGCTCTCCGCCCTGGGCCGCCACCCGCCCGGCACCGGACAAACTCAGACAGAGAGCAGCAAACACAACGATTTCCGGGCGCTTGCGAACGCTTATAAGACTCATCCTTGACTCCTTGTATTTCGTGCTAAAGCCGCGATCGATTCCCAATCCGCGCAGACTCCTGAGGCTAGTGGGAACTCGCCCCAACGTCAAGCGCCTCAGTAAAAAACTGGGACAGGCTTCGCAACCTGTCCCAGTTGTCTTTTCCCATAGGAAACCGCACTACGGTTTCTTCTTCCCGCCAAACAACCCGCCTAATTGGCCCGCGACGCCTGCCGTGCCCTTGCCACCGGCAGAACCCGCCAGACCAGACAGGCTTTCCACCGATCCACCCGCGCAGGTCAATTCCGATTTCATCAGGCTGGCAGTCGCACCTCCAATATCGGGCGTGAATTGCGGATTCGCGGTCGTGCCGTGAATTTGCAGCGGCACCTTGATTCCGCCGTTCTTGCAGCTCGCGCCACCACCCAGCAATTTTCCCGCGGCACCGCCAACTATACCGCCCGCCGATCCCCCCGTTGCGGCCAGCACGGAGATGTTCACCGTCGCCACGAGTTTGAAGTCCATATTGTTCTTCGCATCCAGCGTCCCGCCGCCCGCCAAAATTCCGATAAATTCCTTCTCGACCCAGTTGGGTTTCGCGGTCAATTGTGTGGAATTACTTCCCAATGCGCGCAAAATCCGACCAGGAAAATCGTGCTAAAATCATTTTGCGGGGCCGTTGCTTAAATGGATAAAGCACAGGTTTCCTAAACCTGCAATCCCGGTTCAAGTCCGGGCGGTCCCACCAGCGAATTCCAAATCACTGGCGCCAGTAAACAAGGAAGTTGATTGGGGCGTGTGGCCCGGATTGCTGCCTCTTTCTTCTTAAGCAATCGTGCTAAGTGATTGGAAACAATGGTGCCCGGGGTGGGAGTCGAACCCCTCGGGGGGATTGATCCCACGCAACTTATTGATTCTACGAAACGACAAAATAGAGAAAAACTGCAAAGACGCCTAACCGGGGTACACGCCGGGTACACGAGATGATTCAGGAGATTCTCTCGTTTTCTGGGTCGAAATCCCGCCGATTGCATCGGCGACATCGTGCAGATGATTCTGCAAGCCAGTCCTTGCGCCTCCTGCGTAATATTTCGGTCAACCTGTTCCCTTCCTGCTCTCCTGTGGCCGACACGATCTGTTCAACGATGAACTCCTCCTGCTGCAAGGCTGGTCTCGCTTCCCCGTACTCCCGGGGTTGCCGACAACTTTCCCGCAGCTTCACGAGCCCCATCCGTTTTTTGAGATCACCGCTTTCAGCATGTCGTTGTCGTGCCTCGTTCACATCCAGCCCGCCGAACTTCGCCTTCCTGCGTAAATGGTCTGCTTTGAACCTCTTCTCCCGTCACAGCTCTGGACGGGCGCATGGAAGCTTTCCGTCACTCCCGTCAGTTGACAATTAGAGTGAGCGTCGTCGAGTGAGTTGTATTGCCAGAAGTACCACTCACGGTAACGGCATAGGTTCCGGCGGGGGTCCCTACTTGCGGTGGTGGCGAGCCAGATCCTCCACCCCCGCAGCCCACTGCTTGCAGGATCAAGAAAAGGGCCAAGACCATGAAAGGAAGCGCCCCCGCGAGCCGCTCGCGGCGTGCGCGCGCAGTGAACTGAAGGAATGAAATCAACAGAAGGATTGCACAGAGCAGTGCAATCAGCGGTCGCCAACTGATGTGGCGGATTCGAGAAGAGGGGACGGCGAAGCCTCGCGCAGTGGTAGTCACCGTGAGCGTGGCGGTACCCGTTCCTGAGGCGAGGCTGCTCGGGCTGAGGCTGCAAGTTGTCGCCGAGGCAGACAAGGAACAGCTCAAATTGACTTGGGAAGTAAAACCATTCAGCGGTGAAACAGAAATGGCGTTGGAGAAGACCGCGATTTGGCCGGCCCTTATCGTTTGGGTCGTCACGCCCGAAGACGTAAGGGAGAAATCTGGAGGAGAGGAAACCACGTTTTCAATGAGGTTTCCAGAAGATGGCAGGTAGTTTTGGTCGCCATTGTAGGTGGCCTGTATCTGGTATGACCCCAGAGTAGTGAAGCTCGTCGTAATCTGGGATTGGTTGTTCACGACGATCTGGCCCCCGCCGATGTTCGTACCGTTGGCCGTGAATTGCACCGAGCCTGAGGGCGGTGCGTAACCCATCTGGGCAGGAGAGATATGCGCAGTGAATGTCACGCTCGCATTCTGCCCTGTGGTGGGATTTGAGGAGGTCACTAACGTGGTGGTGCCGATCTGCGCGAAAGTCTGGGTAAATGTCCCCGTGGAACTTGCGTAATAGTTGTCGCCACTATACTTCGCGCTCAGAAACATGCTACCTGCTGAATTCGGCGGAATGTTGATTTGCGCCTGACTGTTGCTTACCGCTACGGTTGCGTAGACATAGCCATCCATGTTGAACACCACATTTCCGGTGGGTGCGGAACCGGCAGACTGACTCGGAATGATCTGCGCCGTTATTGTGACCGGCTGACCATTCGGGACAGTGGGTGCCGAGGATGTAAGCGCCGTTTGCGTAGGGTACACTTCGTCCACAGGAAACGGACCAGAGGTGCAGGGTGAGTAGTTTGCATCCCCGGAATAGTTCAACGTCAACATGTGAGTACCTGGAGGACCGGGCACCGTTGTATTCAGATTTCCGCTGATTGTTACCCAGACATATCGTGAATTGGGCGCAGGGTAGATGACTCCGTTCCCGATATCCCCAACGGTTGAGGGAAGCTGATTGTTGCCATCGAAAATGGTGAACGTTCCACTCGGGGGCACAGGGAAATTGCCGACATTACTGCTCCGCGCCATAACACCGAAGGTAAATGGTCCGATAGGCACGGGCACGGGAGATTGGGATTCCCCGCCCATGATGGTGGGCGCGGGAGTCACCGTAATGGAATCCGTGGAAGAGCTCGCCAAGTAACTGCTATCGCCGCTGTAACTTCCCTGGAAGTTGTGGGGCCCCCCCGTCAATGGTACGCTCTGGTTCTCAGCATAACCTTGGCTGTTCAAAGCCGCGGTCCCCGGCGTCAAGGGACTGCCGTCGAGTGTGAAGGAAACCGTACCGGTTGGACATGCATAGAGCACAGATTCGCTAGTTGGGCTGAGACAAAACGCACCGGAACTATTGGTGATGTCCGCCCGCACAACCGAAAGCGACCCGTATTGAATTGAGATCGCATTGGAATTCGTAACCTGGCCTGTGAGCGCGTCCACAATTGCAACGTGAACATCGGTCTGGCTAGCCTCCGGGCTCACGCTGACGGTAACGGGGCTGGAATCGCTTGGCGCGTAATTTGCATCGCCCGCATAGTGCGCCTGCACACTGTACAACGTGCCACCCGGCAGCATGTTCGTAGTACCTGAAGCCGTGCCGTTGTCCACTGTCAGAAGGTCGAAACCGGTGTTCCCTGCTCCCTGCGTGGCCGCCAGAGAAGCGTAACCACTTGGTTGTGGTGAATTGGGAGACACCGAGACCGCGACACTCACGGGTGTCCCGTGGGCGATTTTGACAGGATTGCCGCCATTCAATGTCAGCGAAGTCGTGGAAAGAGCGCGACCCGCGGAATTCCAGTTGTTCACCAGGTTACTGGCATTCACAGAGCCGAGACCTGTGGCCAAGTCGTAGCCCGCACCGGCTTGATAACCGGAGAGTAGCCCAATCTGATCACCAGTGATTGAGGTCGTACAATTCAGGCTGCCAGCAACACACGGCGTCGCGATCGTTCCCGAAGTGATGTCATTGAACACGCACGTTGACGCGGGGCCGGTGCTCGAATTGCAGCTCGACGCAGATTGCTTCGCGGCCAATTTATAAAGAACATAGTTGGCGTTGCCTTGGCGCGATCCGGTCTTTTGATTCGTCAGCGCCTGCAGCCCGGCAAAGGCGGGCGAAGAGGCGGACGTGCCGCCGACCCCTGCGAAGGTGTTGATATCGCATGGAACGCCATTGGTAATGTCTGCTTCACAGAGGATGTAAAAGGTGTCGAAGAAACCGCCGCTCGCAAACAGGGACACATCCGGTATGTCCCGTTTTCCGTCCGTGGGGACGCCTGGTGCTGCCTGCCATCCGGGTTTGGTGTAACCCCCGCAACAGGTCGATACCGTTGTGCCGCTAGGCGTGGTGCAATTACTCTTGCCTCCGCTTCCGCCGCTTGCAACCACAAGTTCGAGTATGCCTGAGTTATTACAATTGGTTTCGGGATTCGTGCTCAGTCCGAAACGAGCATCTTCAAAAAAGGCGTTGGCGCAAGAAGCGTTCCAGGTGGTTTCGGGGATATAACCAATCGCGGATTCGTGCGTCGTGGCGTCACTCGTTGCCTTCCAATAGGTTGGCGCGGTGAAATAATCGTTGAAATCCGTGCCACCTACGGCGACGTTGTAGGGCGTGGACGCAATCCCGCTAACCTGCAAACCGTACTGTGCCGGTTGCGGCGGCTGAAGCCCCTGGTCCAACTCGAAGTCGCAACCGGCTGAACCGTTGTCGCCGGAAGACACAAAAGCCGTAATGCCCTGCGCCGCCGCTTGCTGCCACAGGTTGTTGTAGAACTGGTTGCCGGTAGCCCCCATATTGAACTCGCATTGCCCATAACTCTCACTCATTATCGGAGCAAGATTGTGATCCACGATGTAAAGAGCAGATAGATCCACGCCATCGGTTGTCTCTGTTGATTCAGAAACAACCAGCTCGATGGTCGCTCCCTTGGCCACGGCCCCTGACCATTCCACATCCAGATCAGCTTCGGTTTCGTCACCTCGGACAAGACCCGGATCTGGCCCGTCCAGAATGACCTGTGGGGTATTTGCAGGCATGCCGAAAAGAGTTCGAAAATCGCTCACGTCCTGCAAGTCGATGTTTGTACGCGCCACAATTGCGATCGTTTGCCCCGTACCGTCGATTGGCGTGGCCGCGTTCCATAGGGGCAAGACGTTGTAGATCGTGGCAAAGTCGTACGGCCCAAGCGGGTAGCACGATGCGGACTGGCCAGGAAACGCGCCGAATATACTCGTCAAAAAATCAACGCAATTGAAAGTGTATTCAGGACCCGCCTGCTGACCCGCCTGAGGGGCCTTCGACGGCTTGGACATGCCTGCCAACCGGTACAGCGGCTTTTTGCGGAAATCGTGCAGGCTGGCGATCCCAGCAACGGCCGGTTTGAGAGCCTCCGGAATCTGCGGATCGCTGGAGTTTGCCAGGTGCTCTTCGCCATTGACCAGATAGCGGTGAATCTGGGTGTGGAATGCGTTGCGGACATTGGCGACGTTGCCTGAAAATTCGATCACAGTTTGCCCTGCGCCCACCTTGATATCCGTGAATCCCTTTGCTTTGAGCCACTGCGTCAGAGTCTGAATGTCAGCATCTGCTGGACCGAATTGTTTGCCGAACTGCTCCGGCGTCAGCCAGGTGTGAAAGTTCGCCGAGGATTTGTCCTGCTGTTCGTCGAGCAGAGCTTGCAGTGCTGCCTCTTGCTCGGGACTTCGCTGCAGGACCAGGAGGATCCTGCGCAGCGGTTGGGAGTCGGGCACCGGCCCACGGTCATACTCCAGCCGCGCAAGCGCGTGGACGTTTCCCTGTAACGCAACGAGCTTTCTTTCGTCTACAGCCTGAGTGAGGCGCGCGGAGACGTTCATTGTCGTATTCGTCCGGTGAACCCATCTTTCCATGTAGACAGGAGCGCTCGACTGGTGCGCATGGATTGCTAAAGTAGAGGTACGGCAGGGGCCGTAGAAGGGGGAGTTTGAATCAATTGTCCTCGTCCGTGTAGCCGTCCAGAGTAGCTTGAATGCGGTCGCAGAGCTGGTCCAACTCCTTCTGT
>Ga0182027_10006718_pt1 | contig 17138 bp, 18 predicted proteins | sample 712E1DmetaG_FD_121300 | JGI IMG/M metagenome (GOLD analysis project Ga0182027, IMG submission 121300) | Permafrost microbial communities from Stordalen Mire, Sweden - 712E1D metaG (Illumina Assembly) | ecosystem: Environmental > Terrestrial > Soil > Wetlands > Permafrost | place: Sweden... | reverse complement strand
TTGGTATTGTCCTGAAATTTCCGAGAATGCCCCTACATATCCCATTCTTTGCAAAGTTTCAATGGCATTATTGTTAAAAGAACCGTATGGGTAAGTAAATATGTTTACCGTTTGTCCTGTATATTGCTGGATCTGGTTTTGCGCAGTACTAATTTCACTTTCAATCTTATCTTGCGAACCTCTTGAGATTGTAAAATGCGACCAGGTATGATTTGTTATATAAATTCCATTATTCTTCATGTCATTTACCTGACCCCAAGTAAGCATATCGGAATTTGCGCCAACCAAGCCTGACGCGAGCATTAAATTGGCTTTAAAACCATATTTTTTTAAAATAGGCAAAGCATAGCTATCGTTATCTGCATAGCCATCATCCATGGTTATTAAAATTGGCTTACCGGAAAGACCAGCGTGACTTATTAATGCATTTACTAATTCGTTTGCCCAGATCGGCGTATAGCCATTATCCGCAAGATATGCCATTTGCTGATCAAAAGTTTCACTATCCACAGTAAGCGACGTTTGCCCTAAGCTCTTAGCTACATCTTCCGGCTGAATATGGTGATACATGAGCACAGGAACATGCAAGCAATAACCAGTAAAGGGAACGGGCGTTGGAGTAATCGTAATAGTTGGATAAGGCGTAATTAAATTAATAGTTTTTATCGCATCCTTTCTAAAAAAAACTTTTGCCGGCAAGCTTATGACCTTATTTTCGTCATGCTTCTTTGAAAAAAATAATGAAATCAGATAGACAATAATTAAAAATCCTATTAAAGCAACAAATGGTAAAAATTTATGGGGATTTTTCCTAATTCGTCTCCGAATAATCTTTCTCCGGTGAACAACTTTTGTTTTTCTCCTAGTAGCTTTGGGCATTGGTTTAGTATATATAGCATTTTCGATAAATTCAAGACAATTGTGCTATAATAGATATAGTATGCAGCCGGACGTTAGGACGTGGCTGCCTTTTTGTATGCCGCATCTGCTCTTCGAATCATATTTGAGCAAGAAGTAAGTAAAGGCGGATAATTATATGGACAAATTTACATCAGAAAAAATAAGAAATATTGCAGTTATTGCCCATGTTGATCATGGCAAAACTACTCTGGTTGATTTTATGCTTAAGCAGTCGCATACGTTTCGCGAAAACGAAGCAGAAATGCAGCAAACTACTATTCTCGATTCAAACCCTCTGGAACGCGAAAGAGGCATTACGATCTTAGCTAAAAACACAGCCATTTATTTCAACGGATTTAAAATCAATATTATTGACACCCCCGGCCATGCGGATTTTTCCGGTGAAGTAGAACGAACTTTAAACATGGCTGACGGTGTGCTTTTAATTATTGACGCTCAAGAGGGACCAATGCCGCAAACAACCTTTGTTTTAAAAAAAGCCTTAGATCTTGGACTCAAAATCATTGTCGTTATTAATAAAATCGACAAGCAATTGGCGGATGTTGCTAAAACAGTCGAAGAAACAAATAATTTATTTTTAGATTTGGCTACCCACACCGACCATTTAGATTTTCCAATCTTTTACGCCATAGGCCGTGAAGGTAAAGCATCCGCAACCTTGGAAGAATTAAAAACCGTAAACAACCTTGAAGCAATTTTAAACGAAATAATTGAATATATTCCTGCTCCAAACGTTGAAGAAGGAGATTTTCAAATGCTGGTTTCAAACATGGACTACGACGCTCATAAAGGCAAACACGCCATAGGCAGAATTAAAAGAGGAAATATTAAAAAAGGACAAAGCTTGACTCTTATTGATGCTCAAGGAGGAAAAATTTTTGGCAAAGCAGAAAGTATAAGACTTAGCCATGGACTTAAAAAAATTGAGGTTGAAGAAGCATATGCCGGAGATATTGTTGACATAACCGGTATCTCGACCGTTGCAATCGGCGATACTATTACAGATGCGACAAATCCGGAGCCACTTCCTAGAATACATTTGGAAGAACCAACTATAAAAATCGGCATTACCGCTAACACCTCACCTTTTGCCGGAAGAGAAGGCAAGTTTACCAATTCAAGACAAATCTTAGAAAGATTAACCAAAGAATTAGAAACAAACGTCAGCATGAAGCTAAGCCGGGAAGGGGACAAAATGGTTGTCTCAGGTAGAGGAGAATTGCATCTTTCAATTTTAATTGAGACGTTAAGGCGAGAAGGATACGAATTTCAAGTTGAAAAACCACAGGTCATTACAAAAGTCGTTGACGGCGTAATCATGGAACCAATTGAGATGGCGATTATAGATATTCCGGATCAATTCTTAGGCGTAATTACTTCTGAAATGGGATCGCGAAAAGGAGCTATGTTAAATATGCATTCAGAAGGAAACGGAAACACTCGATTTGAATTTAAGATTCCCTCAAAGAATCTTTTCGGAATAAGAAACGATCTTCTTACCAATACCAAAGGTACCGCTATTGTTAATACTGTTTTTCTTGATTATGAACCATTATCTCCGGCTATCCCACAGATTCGAAATGGCGTTTTAATTGCTTCAGTTGCAGGCTCTGCGCTAAAAAACGGATTAAATAATGCTCAGGGACGTGGCATCACCTTTATTGAACCGGGTACGCCGGTTTATGAAGGCATGATTATTGGCAAAAACACCAGGCAGGACGATATTGAAATCAATGTTACAAAAGAAAAAAAGCAAACAAACATGCGGGCCTCAACTTCTGATGTAAGCTTAGGCGCTTTAGTTCCGGCTGTAGAATTGAGTCTAGAGCAATGTATCGACTTTTTGGAAGATGATGAGCTGTTAGAAGTTACCCCTAAGAGCCTAAGACTTAGAAAAAAATATCTCTCCCACCTTGAAAGAACCCGTAAGTCAAGGGTATAATCAAGATAATGAATGCTTACATCTTTGACGTTGACGGAGTAATCGTTGACCCACAATTGCATATTATCAGCAAACCGGAACTTGTTTCACAAATTATTAAAATTTTGCAAAAAGGAGATGTTATAGCTTTTATAAGCGGAGCCTCTGTTAATCGTTTAAACAACAAGGTTATTCATGTTCTAGATGATTATATCAAAAACAATAGTTTCAATTATAATTTACTTGATAATGTTTTTATCTCAGGTGAATTCGGTGACGTAACAATAACCTTTTCCAATGGAATCAAAAAAGAGGATGTCGTTCTCGATAAGAGCTTTAACGAAAAAGTTAAAAAAGAATTAATTGATATCTCACTTAGATTTTCAGACGTTGTTACAATTGATGAATATAAACAAACTCAATTTACAGTAGTTACAAGGCCTGATGTTCCACTCGAAAAATTTATAGAACAGGAAAGAAACATTGCAAGCCTATATCGGAAAGCCGTTAAAAATTTGGGTTTTGAAGAAATTCTTGAAGTTCACGAAGATAGAATAGCAATTAACGTCAAATACAAAACCTCTAATAAATCGCGAGCAACAAACGAATTTCTAAAGTGGCTGACATACAAAAGTTTGAAACCAGATAAATTTAAAGCTTTTGGCGATGCGGTTTCCGATCTGGAAATTGGCCATGAACTATGGAAAAATAATTTAAACTTTGACTTTATCTATGTCGGAAATCCTAGCGACATAAAGCATAATATAAATTTTCCAATTATTTCTACGTTACAAAAATTCGGAAAAGAAACAGACGAGGGAACCCTCGAGTATTTAAAACAAGAATAAAAGTGCTACAATACCTTCGATATGAATTTAGCTGCAAATTTAAGACCTAAAAACTTTGGTGAATTTGTCGGACAAGAGCACTTGGCCGGAGAACAGGCGATACTTCGAAGAATTATTAAATCCCAAACCCCATTTTCACTTATCCTGTGGGGACCACCGGGCAGCGGAAAAACAACACTTGCTCATATTATTGCTAGTGAAATTAGAGCGGATTTTTATGCAATGTCGGCCGTAGAAACCGGTAAAGCTGATCTTCATAAAATAATTGATGTTGCTAAGGAAAATCAAAAGAAAAATATCAAAACAATTTTATTCATTGATGAAATTCATCGTTGGAGCAAAACTCAACAGGACGCGCTTTTGCCACATGTTGAAGATGGAATTTTAAACTTAATTGGTGCCACTACCGAAAATCCATCTTTTGAAGTCATTTCTGCTCTTCTATCTCGCTCCAAAGTATTAATCCTTAAAGCGTTGAGTTTTGAGCAATTGGAAATAGTTTTAGATAGGGCAATCAAAGATAAAACTAATGGCCTAGGGAAATTGAAAAAAAAGATTGATAAAGAGGCCAGAGAGCTTTTAATTAGGCTATCTGGCGGAGACGCGAGAATTATGCTAAATGGCCTGGAAATTGCTGCCACTTCTTTTAAAGCAACTGTCATTACGCCTGAAATCATTAAGGAGGTTTTTCAAACAAAATCAGCTGGTCTTTATGATAAAAAAGCCGACGAGCATTACAACATTATTTCCGCATTTATAAAATCAATGCGAGGATCGGATACTGATGCTGCTTTATATTATTTAATGCGTATGCTGGAAAACGGTGAAGATCCAAAATTTATCGCAAGGAGAATGATTATTTTTGCTTGCGAAGATATTGGAATGGCCGATAGAGGCGCTCTAATTCAAGCTGACGAGGCTTTCGAAGCGGTAAATAAAATTGGCATGCCGGAAGCACAACTTATCTTAGCCTACGTTGTCATTTACCTAAGCCAAGCGCCAAAGTCACGGGCAGTTCCAAATGCGATGGGAAAAGCCAAGGAAGCAGTTTATGAATTTCCAAACGAAGCAGTTCCACTACATCTTCGGAATGCTCCGACAAAACTTATGAAAAAAATCGGATATGCTAAGGATTATACTTGGGGCGACAAATATGTTGGACCGAAAATTGATTTGCCATTCCTTCCAAAGAAGTTGACTGGCCGCAAATTCTACGAAAAATAATTAAGCCCTTACATTTATTAACGTTCCTTTAGTTGTTGCGTTTTTTATTCCTTGAAGATAATCAGGTACAGCGTCAAACGGCCTTCGCACTGCAATATTTGACTGTTGAGAATCAATAACTTCCATTCTACCTGTTTGCGCAACTCTTGCTGCAAATTCTGGTCTCGTCTTGCTTCTTTCTTCTATTGCCCTCCTAAGCAAAATGGATGTAACCTCCATCAATGCTTCCAAAGTTGCAATATTGGACACTAACCTTGTATAACGTTCCTCAACACCAGAATCTGGATCGTATTCTACAATGCGTGAATCAATTCTACCTCTGCTTTCTTGTGATCCTAACATAAGAAGAAGATTATATAGAGTTATGGCTAAAATTGCAAACTATAAGGCGTTATTGGAGATGAGAAACGCTTGCAATTGTCATAAGCTTAAGTTCGCTTCCATCAATTTCAAGTTTGGTAATCGAACACGTATTTATTGCTGTTTCTCTTTTTGAACTAAAATCTGGAAACTTTTTATCTAATTCTCCCGCAGAAAATGCGTTTCTTAAAAAATCGGTAATTATTCCACCATGTGTAATAATAAGAATGTTTCTAAATGTACCCATTGCTACAATCGGAATTACCGATTCCAATCTTCTGCCGGCTGCTACAGATGATTCTCCATTTGGCAAAACCCAATCTCTCTCAAGTGATGATTTTTCTGCCATTGTTTCAAACTCGGAAAAACTTTGATTTAAAACATCACCAAAATTGATTCTTTCCTTTAAAATATCATTTACTTTAAGTGGGGGAGTTTTTAAAATTTTCTGAATAATCTCCGCTGTTTGCAAAGCTCTTTTTTGCGGACTTGATAATATTAAATCAATGTTTTTATCTAAGAAGAACTTTCCTGTTTTTTCTGCTTCAACTTTTCCAAGTGGAGTAAGCGGAACATCGCCAGCAGTTTTTTCTTTGTCTCCATGTCTTACTAAATAAATCGTCGTCATAATTTTGAATAAATACTGGAGACGGACTCGCCACCATCAACCGAGTATAACCCACCTGTAACAAAACTTGCTTCATCAGACGCCAAAAAAAGAGCTACATTGGCAACTTCCTCAGGTTTTCCAATACGACCAAATGGTTTTTTCTTACCATGCTCTTCTAGGGATTCTCTCGTTGGAAAGTAGGGATTAAGAAGGGGAGTATCAATCGCTCCTGGCAAAACTGCATTAACCCGAACATTATCTGTTGCATATTCTTGCGACATACATTTTGTTAACATAATAACCGCTGCCTTTATCGAACAATAAGCTGGCGCTTCTGGCTCTGGCACAACACCTAGGGAGGATGCGATATTGATAATATTACCCTTACTTTCTTTAAGCAGCGGTAGAGCATATTTAGACATTAAAAAAGGAGCTTTGAAATCAACAGCTAATATAGTGTCTAATTGCTCATTCGTTGTTTCTTCAACGGGGGATTGAAAATATATACCTGCATTATTTACCAAAATATCGAGATGCGAAATTTCTTTAAAAGCTTCTTTAATTAAATTTTCATTTGTTATGTCAACTTTTTTAAATACACCATCATAGTGGGGTTTATTACGACCAAAAACAATTACAGTTGCGCCTTCTTGAATAAAACGCTGTGCAATTGCTTTGCCAATTCCCGAAGAACCACCGGTTATAATTACTGTTTTATTCTTTAATCTCATAGATTAATTCTACCAAATTACTTACTGTAATTATGACGTAATAATTTTTTTACCTAAATCTTCAGAAAATCTTAATAAATATCCATCGGGATCTTGTAATAGAATTTGTCTGCATCCTCTTAGAATATTATTAACCTTATACCAACTATCATGTATGTCTTTTCTTATTGGATAATTATTTTTTTTAACAGAATCATGCAACGCCTGGATACTATTTATGTGTATTTGAAAATTTATTCCTCGACCAAGAGGATACTGTAAATCTCCAGTAATATACTCATCCTTTTCGTTTGGATCAATCTCCTGAATCATAATCTGACTTTCTTGAAATGACAAAAATGCGAATTTTGGATTTTCCCGTTGATATTCTATTTTGAAATTCAATATTTCTGTATAGAAATTAAGACTTTTTACAAAATCTTTAACATATAACTCTGGTTTTAGAGCGTTTGATTTCATGAATTGATTATATCAGAGGATTAATCAAGATTATCCTCAATTTATTTGAGCTTAGAAAAATGGTATAATTCAGTCATGAGGTTTGGTGCCCCGTTATCTGCGATAAGGGACACCTCGCTTCGCTCGGTGGATGTAGCTCAGCGGTAGAGCACCTGGTTGTGGTCCAGGGGGTCGCGGGTTCGAACCCCGTCTTCCACCCAAGAGGGGGTACTTTGCTCATCAAAGTGCCGAATATATTGATATAGCGGGCTAATCGTCGAATATAATGTAGTACTTCCTTTGATTCATTGTTAACTTCGAAAAAGTTTTCCGGGGGACGGGACTCGAACTCAAGATTGTAGATATAAACCTAAAACTTATTGTTTTGCGAGAGTAGCTAATGTTGCAGCGACAGAAGGGTTATCTGTATTTTGTAATTTTACGTTATCTTTGAATTTACTGCGTAGTGGCGATAAGAATTCATCTGCCCATGATGGAGTGAGTACGATTACTCCTTCGAAATCAACTATGATCTCTTCACTTTCAGGTACTTCATTAAGTGTTGGTTGGAATGCTAACCATGCCTCTTTTCCTGAAGGACGAGATACCAATGTCGTACCAAATTTATTCAATTGAACTATCATATTAAACTCTCAAATCCTATTATAACAAAACAACCTCTTATTGATGTATTTAATTTTTGTACAATAATATCTTCGTCATTCTTCTTTAATGATAAGTATGCATCACCTGTTTGAAAATCAAGCGTGAATGGGTTTTTTATAATAATAGATCTGACAAATTTGAGACCGTTACCTCGAACTTCTGGGAATCGACCTGACAGTGTTTCGGTAAATGCTACTTTTAAGGCGTCTTCAGAATTAGTGAGTTGCGGGCGCACCCTCTTAAGCGTTGTTAAAATACCCAATCCTCGATCGGCCAATACAACGGTTCTATTGCGCATTGAGTATGAGAAAAAAATTCCGGGAATATCAGGCCAATTACCTAAGTTATGATCAAATGAATTATTACCAATTTCTCCAGCCACAGCAGTAACAAGTGATACTGTAGTCAGCGGTGCTATACGACTAAGTTTTGATTCAAAGTTTTCTAGTCGAGCTTGAAAAATATCACGGGTCCTGCAGTACATCTCAGCTTCAGGTTCAATCCCGTGAGATGTTTGTATCCAGTTTCGAGCTAAAGCAGTCACGTCTTGTAAAAACGCTTCTATGTCATCTTTTAGATAATATCGATGACCTTTTATACCGCTGCGAGTAGATTTTAAACGCCCTGTAGCATCCCATCTTCTGAGTGTATCTATAGATACACCAATAAGTTGAGCAGCTTTACCAATAGAAATAAGTTTATTTTGCATAGATTGGTCTAAACCTATGCATATCTTATCAAATCTATGCATATCTATGCAATAGGCAAAATAATTTAGCTTCAGCTAAATTCAAGTTTCGAGAGATAGGATTAAATCTAGAGCATTATTATCTACTTAAAATGGAAGAAAGTAAACATTAAAAAACCTCAGCGGACTTTGCGGTACTGGCTGAGGCGTTAATGTCTATATATTACACTATTCCACTCTTATTTGCCCAGATGTAGGCGTTTGATACGTCTCCATTAAGTTGGTAAAATGTGATAGTATTTCAGAGAACAGGAGTTCGGAATAATTTGCGTCTCTTACCCATAGAAAATTGGCTTCAGTTTCTAATACCCCTTAACGAACGCCCGAACCTCTGATACAATCTATTTATGGACGATTATAAAACTAAGACAGATTTGATACTTCCTTTTAATGGAACTTGGAAAGTTACCAATGGCGGAAGAACTGTTGAGACAAATAACCATGCTGACCCCGAGCGAAGTCCAAAAAGCATGCAACATGCATATGATTTTAGACTTGAACATACTGGGGATGGAACTAAATTAGAAGATTATGAAGTGTTTAGGAAAGAAGTTACATCTCCAGCAAATGGCAAGATTATACAAATAATAAATGGGGCTATTGATGTGATTCCTGGTGAAAGAGATAGGGGCAATGGAGTTGGAAATATGATAATCACAGATTACGGAAACGGAGAGTTTGGCATGCTATGCCACCTGAAACATAATTCAATAAAAGTTGAAGTTGGAGACGAAATAAAACAAGGACAAGCTGTTGGCTTATGTGGAAATACTGGAAATACTTCTGAGCCCCATGTGCATTTTCAATTACAAGACGGTCCATTTATGCATAATTCTAATGCGTTACTAGCGCAATTTAGAAGAATTACCGTAGACGGAGAGATAAAAGAAAACTACGAACTAATTAGGGGAGAAATGGTTTCAAACGAAGTTCTATAAAATTGGAATTTTTGAAACTGAAACGAGTTACAGTAAATCTTTTAAACTACCCAAAAATATCTAATTAGCCTCTCAAAAGTTCTCATGCCTATGTTATAATATAGGCCTTATGGCAGCGCTTAACGAAACACGGGTAAATACAGTTGGAAAACAGTTAAATCAGGAGCTTTTGGCGTATGATATGTTCGACTACCTTAAACCTCCGGTTGGCTTCGATGAAGAAAAGAATTTAAATGAAATAGCAAGTGGATTAGGTAAGTATGACAGGGGATTAATTGTCGGACGTTTTCAGCCCCTGCATTACGGACACCTTTTTCTGATAAAACTAGCCGCTAGAATTTGCGATAAAGTTGTAATTGGAATTGGCAGCGCAAACGTTGTAAATAAAGAAAATCCATTTACTGCAGATCAAAGAGAAGAATGGATAAAACGGCAACTTAGTCGCTACGAGGAATTAGATGGTCGCATTGAATTTGTAAGATTAAATGACGTTGGCAATGGAAAATTATGGGCCGAGAATACGTTGCAAGCAGTAGGGAAAATTGACGTTGTAGTCGGGAATAATCATTACGTAAATAAAATATTTAGCGAAGAGGGCATTGATATTGCTCCTACTCCTCCAATTCTTCGGGATGTTTGCGAAGGAACACAGCTTAGAAGAAAAATGCGCGAAAGAAATCGTATAGATTAATTAAATAGTGTAGGGGACTTTTAGTTTATAAGCGCTTGCTTCGGCAAATTCAATAATTTTTTTTGCCCCAGGATACATTCTTTCAATCGAAAAAGTGGAATTCTTTTTATCAAAATATAAAAATAATACCGGATCAGCATCCTTATAAGTAAATCCAAATTGACCCTCATCTGTTTGGCCTTCCCATAAATTCGCAGAAGGTGTTTTATCAATAATACTTTTCTGAATGTTTAGATGTTTTGCTATTTCATAAACTTGAGTTTTATATAAATGCCCGATTGGTTCAATATCAGATGCCGCATCGCCAAAGCGAGTAAAATATCCTAAGAAATGTTCCGAGCGGTTTTCCGTCCCAATTACCAATCCGTTTATTTTTTTTGCAGTATCAAAAAGCGTAATCATGCGAATCCTAGCCATAATGTTTCCCCGGCGAACAATATCGTCCTCCGGCACGTTTAATTCTTTTATTAAATTATCAACCATTGCCTTAATCGAAATAATTTCTAAGTTTGACTCTGGAATCTTAAACTGGCTTAGTAATTCTTTAATGTCGTCAATCGGATTATCAAAATAGGGGAGATGCATTACGTGAATATTTTCAGAAGGCATAGCATTTGAAAGAATCGCTAGGCTAACTGCGGAATCAATGCCACCGGAAACGCCAATTACTGCTTTTTCTATTTTTTGATCCAAAAAAGTTTGTCTTAAAAATGAAATTATTTTTAAAGATTCTTCGTCTGCGTTTATTTCTAATAGATCGTTAAACATAAAGCTTATGTTCTATTATATATTTTTCTATACATTCCGGGACCAGATTTTTAATTGATTCTCCTTTTTTAATTTTCTCCCTTATTAAGGTTGATGAAAAATCGGTTGTAATAAGCTTAGGCGAACTAATTACTTCAAATCCGGCTGGAATTTTTTTTGGCAATGAATGCGGATCTCTCGGAACAACCAAAAAAGTTGCCAACTTTAATAATTCATCCGCATGTTTCCACTTTTTAAATTCCGGTAAAATGTCCGAACCAACAACCCAATAAATTTCTGCACCTGTTTCTTTTTTTATGGTTTTTATCGTATCTATGCTGTAGCTTATCCCTTTTCTTTTAATTTCTACGTCTGAAATCTCAATCTTGGGTTCGACAAAAAATTTAAGCATTTCAATTCTGTCTTTGGGACTGGCAATAATCGGTTTCCATTGATGTTTAAAAGCGGGTACCAACAAAACTTTATCGATATCCTTTCGGAAATCAAGTACTTGCTTAGCTACTAAAAAATGGCCAATGTGGGGAGGATCAAATCTTCCGCCTAAAATCGCTATTTTCATGTCTGTTTTGGTAACAATATGTGACCTGGGTGTGAGTCGAACACACAACCTACTCCTTAGAAGAGAGTTGCTCTATCCATTGAGCTACCAGGCCCTGTCTCTATTTTACCAAAAATCAAGCCAAAACAAAAATATTGATTTTGTTGTATAATTTTGTAGAATTTATATCTAATGAAAAAGGCAAGAAAAATATTAATTGAGCAAGTCTTACCAATCCTTTTAACGGTATTTACGTTTCTTGTATTAGCCACTCTTCTTTATGGTTTACTTTTAATTCTCGACTCCTTTCACATCGGACCTCCGATTATCTTAGATTTTAGAAGAAGAGAAGTTCTTTTTGGAATAATAATTTATTTAAAAACAGCTGTAGATTTTGCGATTTTCATCGGCAACTTGATGCACACAAATCCCGGATGGAAGAAAAGAATTGCCATTGAACTCGGAACTGCACTTGGAAATGGCTTAGGAACGTTTTTAATCCTTATCTTGTGGACTGTTTTTAAGGCAATACCACTGCTTATGCTTGTAATGATTTTTATTGCCGCCGTGGTGCTGCTTCGCATGGCCCAGGAAAGTTTTGAAGAATTCTTAAAGCAGAAGCAAAGCTTTATTAAATTAAAAATGCCGGTTTCGCTTTTGCAAGATCAATTAAATTTCGTCAATAAAATTTTTAGACCGATTTTACATTTCTTTGTTCCGAATTTGAATTTAACCAAAACTAAAAAGCTTTCCTTTGTAAATTTAGTTGTGTTTTCATTTACGATTCCTTTTGTCTTGGGACTTGATGATTTTGCCGGATATATTCCCTTATTTACATTAATCAATGTTTTTGGGTTTACTCTTGGAATACTACTAGGACACATGCTTTTAACAATCGGCTTATTTGCATTTCCGAAAGTAACAGTTAAAGTTGTTAAACATCCTTTTGTTTTAATAGTCGGGGGACTGGCATTTATCGGACTTGGTATTTACGGATTTTATGAATCTGCGATTATCCTAATACACATGTTCCACTAAACCTATGGATACTTTAAAGAAACGATTCGTTTGGGCCGACATTCTTAGAATTTTAGCGATATTTTTAGTAATCGTAGTACACTCTTCTCCAACAATAAAACCAACTCTTAATTTAATTATAACTTGGCCGCTTATTATTTCTTTTACACTTGCTAAAACTTGCGTTCCATTATTTGTCATGCTAAGCGGAGCTTTGCTTTTAGGAAAAACCGAGACCTATGCATTATTTTTTAAAAAAAGAGTGGGAAAAGTATTAATTCCTTGGGTAATTTGGACTTTTATATATATGTCTTGGAATTTTAATTTTAATCATTATGCTGCAACAACCGTTTTTCAATGGAAATATTTTTTTGAGCTAACATTTTTAAGTCAGTTATGGTTTCTTCCTTTAATTTTTTCTTTATACCTAATTACTCCGCTATTAAGACTGGCTGCATTAAAGCTGAAGCAAACTGACCAAGTTTACTTAATTTTGTTTTGGTTTATTTGGGTTTCGATTTTGCCATTCATGCATCCGAGCCCCGCTTTTCCTCAAAGTCCAGCCGGATTACTGTCATTAGCAATTTATTACAGTGGGTATTTTTTCTTAGGTTTTATTTTAACCAAGTTAAAATTTCCAAAAAATTTGAACATAATTTCATTCGGAATAGTCGTAATAGGAGTTTTATTAACATTTATTGAAATATTTTTAGTCAAAGACGTAGCGCATTATCCAACCATTATCTTTGACTATTTTGCACCCGGAGTTGTAATTACATCGCTAGGACTATTTTTACTTGTCAAAAACTTATTTACCAAAACACTAATTATTAAGAATAAAAAACTAACGTCTTTAATAATTTCTTTAAGCAGCGCATCCTTAGGAATATATATTGTTCATGGATTATTTATGCAAATATTCGGTGACAATCTCCATAGGTATTTACTTTTCAGATTTGATTCATTACCTTTATTGGAAACCTATTCAAACGCCTTAATCATATTTGCTGCTTCGTTTCTGTTTGTTTATTTATTAAAGAAGATACCGCTACTTCGAAGACTCGTTCCGTAGCGAAATAAGAAGAATAAAATGAGCGGGAGACGCAAATTATTTTGAACTCCTGCTTGACGAACTTCTGATTCATTTTAACAATTTAATGAAAGCATATCAAGAAACGGAAGAGTAAACCGAGTTATCTAAAGGAGTTAAGAAAAACTGTCTTAATTTTTATTTCTTCAAGCTTTCGATAAATATATCTAAATCAGCTTTATCAATTCGAATGAACTTTCCCCCAAGCTTTACGGCTCTTAAGTTTCCTTGCCTAACATATCTTCTCACAGTTTCTGGATCAACTTGCAGAAGTTTTGCTACCTCATCTGTTGTATAAAAACGTTGCTGGAGATTTGGTTCTAACATGTTAGCTCGTTCTGGCTCAACAGCTTCTAAATAAATATCAAGAGAACGATCAACAGCTTCTGTCATTATTGTGTAGTAATCTGTTAAATTATTTTTTGTTTGGCCTTTTTCCAAGGAGTTAATATATGCGCTTCGATCTTCTTTCCTAACAATTCCCGAAGGAAAACCGGCTTGCATTAGTAAAAGATTCATCAATAACCTAGCAGTTCTACCATTACCATCTACAAAAGGATGAATACTTACTAGTTTAAAATGGGTATCAATAGCAATTTTAACCGGATGGTCAGAATTATCACTTTGTAGCCATTTAATAAATTCTTCCATTAATTCAGGTACTTTAAGAGGATTGGGTAAGATAGTTACAGAACCTTTTAGTCTTACGGCTACGTTTCTGTATTTGCCCTTATTAATATCATCTATCTTATTGAGAATAATACTATGAATATCTAGAATGTCTCTTGCGGTTAAATCCTGTCTTTTTTTACCAACTAAGGTCTGAATATGATCAAATGCTTCAGCAAGGTTTATGGCTTCTTGATGCTCCGTCAGGCTTTTACCTTGGACCGTCAAACCTTCTTCAACTACCATGGCGGTTTCTTGACGAGTTAAAGTATTACCCTCAATAGCATTTGAAGTATAAGTCAGTTCTATACGAAACCACTCTTCTAAATTTTTGATTAGCTCATTTTGAAGAGGTTTATAGCTATCTAATTGTTTTTTCTTAGTTTCTAATTGATTTAATTTATTATCCATATAACACTATATTATACTACAAAAAGCATTTTGTCAAGGACAAATGTATTATAAAGTAGTATTAAATAGCCTTAAATCGTTATAATTTGATTTAATTAGACTCAGGGAATGTTAAACAAAGAGACGGGAATCGAACTTTTTTTGAGGCTAATTTTGCATAAGTGATTATCTCATTACAAAACTAAGAAAATTACCTTAATTCCAAAGCTAGAATACAAGGTGCCCCATCTGGAGCGGGCGATGGGAATCGGACCCACGACATTCTGCTTGGAAAGCAGATGTTCTACCGCTGAACTACACCCGCGTGTAAACTTATTATACTAAACGTTTTGCTTTTGCTCAAGAGATGCTTATTGCCCAAAAATTTGCAAGAAAAAGGGACCAAAAAATTTATTAACGCTGAAAAGCGCATACTCCACGAGGGAGAAAAATTTTGGTCCCTAATTGGACTAAGTCTCTAGGTGATCATGTTTAGTGATCGTTGGTTGATGACCCGAAGGTCTGGATTTTGTGCGAACGCTAGGCGTAGGCTTATTCGAGACGAAAGTCTCCAAAGCGAATGCGTTGCGTTTGATGCGGTCTGCATTAGTTTCTCGTTTCCGAGTTACTTAATCGCAAACCGCGAGCTCAGGCGCCGGTGACGGCTGTTGTCACGATGGACGTCTGGCCGGAGAACTCGCCGAAAAGCTGCATAGATGCGAGCTGGGAAGCCTGAAACGGCGGTGCATGGATTGCCATAATACTTCCTCCTTGGAAGAAGCGTTACTCATTGTGAGCTCAAATCCAATGCAAGAATGCAGTGGAGTGAGTATGGAAAGCAGGGACGCTTCAGATATCTCGAAATCGGGACACACTTTGCATCGGCGCGCTACGTGGTAGAAACAGCATTTCTGTATCTACTCCTCCTCTTTGGAACTACCAGAATTTTTTCTGGAACTTCCGTGACGGAATAAGCGTGTGAGTGACTCTCAACCCAAGAAGGTACTTTCTATTTCAAGAAAGCTAGGCCCTATCCTGGATGGCTACTTCGGGCTGAGGTCGCCGGTGGTGTCGTCGATCTTCTTGGCGATGGACGTCGGGCTGATGTCGTACGTCGCAGTACTCAGGGTTTCCTGAACGGGAGATGCGCGAGTGGTCATGGATAAACTCTCTTTCTGGAAAGTCTTCCGCTACTCGTTTTGCTCAAATCCTAAGAAGTGAGCTCCATCAAAAATGGGACGCACTAACTGGTTACCATAGGCAAAAACCTCCATGTAACGAATTTAAATATGCCGGATTAAGCAGAGCTGCCTTCAAGAATCTCTTGAATCAGATTACTTTATCCAGCGGGGTGATCTTAATCGAGATCTTCGTCGGCCAGGTCTGCTTCTGCTGCGGCTGCTTGTTCAGCGGCTTGAGCTTCTGCTTCCTCATCGACGACGGGTTCGTCAGGATCGTCAGTGTCGACTTCGACTTCTTCGTCGATGATGGGATCTGGTGCTGGTACTGAGATGTCGACTTCGTCGCCGTCTTGGAGCACTTCGCTCAAGGGGACATCGAAATCGTTATTATCTCCATCGCATCGGTTGACAGCTGGCTTCGTGACAGTGAATCCAGCGTAATCGAGCTGAGAGATGACTTCGTTGCCAGTTGTTCCCTCCGGAACATCGAGTTCCACCGTAATCCATGGCATCGTTAGTTCTCCTTGTTTTCCAACATGGAGTAGGCGTTAATAGAATGATGACGCCCAAGGCCTACGAGACTTGCTCGTATTCTTCTTCTGCGTCGAAATCGAGAATGTTGATCTCGAGGAGATCTTGCTCCGAAAGAACGAACATGGGTTCGACTTCGTGGCCATCGACGGTAACGATTACATCGTCTGGATGAAGTCCGATGTCCTGCAGGAAATCTCCAACAGTTGATTCAGCGAAGAATCTCGGATCTCTCCCAACGGGATCGATTACGATGGTGACGGTGATGACGGGCTGTGCGTCGACTTCATTGTCGGTATCCTGAACGGGCTCTACAGCGCTTTGTGCCAAGGGAATCTCCTTACGGGTATCGCTGGTGCAAAAGTTGAGAGAACGAGTTCAGTCAAATCCAATATGCGATAAGCTCCTCCTATAAAATAAATTCAACCAACAAGCAGGAAGCGGACGTGAAAAACGCGGCAACAAACAATAATGATGCTCGTCTTACACAATGCGCCTGAACTGCTCATGTCTAGTGACTTGTTAAAGAACGATTCCAAATAACGAATAACAGGTCGCATGTGACAAGTCTTCGTTACCTGAAAAGATGTGGGGATTGTAGCAGAATCAAAGCCTGGTTTCAATCGCTACCCAAGAAGTATTTTCTTGAATACTGGAGAGATATAAAAGTGTCGGGGAAAGAGGACTCGAACCTCCGACCTCACGGTCCCAAACCGCGCGCTCTACCAACTGAGCTATTCCCCGAGATTGAAACCGAATATATGGTGTGCCGCGGGAGAGAGTCGAACTCTCACGCCCGATTAAGAGCAAGGGCTCTTAAGGCCCCCGTGTATGCCATTTCACCACCGCGGCGCGTGT
>Ga0182027_10006717_pt1 | contig 17139 bp, 9 predicted proteins | sample 712E1DmetaG_FD_121300 | JGI IMG/M metagenome (GOLD analysis project Ga0182027, IMG submission 121300) | Permafrost microbial communities from Stordalen Mire, Sweden - 712E1D metaG (Illumina Assembly) | ecosystem: Environmental > Terrestrial > Soil > Wetlands > Permafrost | place: Sweden... | reverse complement strand
GTGATGATAATATTGTTCCGCTGAATGAAGTAAACGCATCAAGTTGTCCATTAATATAAACCTCGTAATCTGAACCATCGTAAAAACATGTTATCATGTAAAGAGAATCCAGAACAAGGTTTGTTTCAGAATCCAAATCCTTGGTTCCGGTTGTTGTCTTTATCGTCCATCTAATTTTATCATTAGTAATGGATACTTTCCATCGGTTTTGCCAATTTCCATGTGAAATAGGGTATTGTTCTCTAGTGTAAAAATAACCGGGAGTCATCCAGAAGTTAAGTGTTATGGCATTCTGAAAATTCAACGTCTGATTATTGGAAACTTCTACATAACTGTTCGCTCCATTGAAAGCATAAGCACTGTTAGGAGTTCCAAATCTGTCCGGTACAGGAGTAACATTCTGGGCAAAACCGTTATAATTATTGCCGCTTGAATCGTTCGCATTGCCGGAAAACGGATAGTAGGCAACAAGCTGCCCCGTCTGCACAATTGAAAAATCTCTTACCTCAACATGGATACTGTCTTTAACAATACCACCATGATTATCGTTTACAGAACATGCGATATAATAATTTCCTGCAACAGAAGGAGAATTCCAGGTAATTGTTGACTCTGATCCTGTTATATTTCCAGCCAAAGAACTCCACGAGTATATTAATGTATCATTATCAGCATCTGTTGCAAAACAGGTTAAGACTGACGGTGAATTCAGATTTATTTTTCGGGGCATAGCTTTAATTTTATCAATTACCGGAGGGTGATTTATATAAACAGATACCTTTATTATTATTTGTGAAGTATCTCTTCCGCCATGATTATCATCTATTATGCAGCGTATTATAAAATTACCCGAATCACCGGGTGCAGTATATTGGATTTGTGAGCCGCTTCCGATTATAGTTCCCTGGTTAGCGTTCCATATATATATTAAAGAATCGTCATTTCTATCTTCAGCTGTACAATAGACATTAATACTTTTATTTATTAGGATACCTGATGAATCAGGACTCAGGCTTTTTATTCTTGGGGGGTAATTAGAAACAGTTCGCCCATTGTTGTAGTCTATAATTATTCCATTATATAATGTTTTATTCATGTTAAATGTTTGTGTTCCGCCAGCCGGTATTATTACAGCTATGACAGCTGCATTTGCAGGAATCGTAATTGAAGCGACACCTGAAACATTATTTACCATAAAAGAATTACTGACGGCATCATAAACATTATGCTGTCCTACTCCAGTATTTAGATTTATTGAATGTACAATTGTGTATGGATTATAAATGAGAAATGTTGGATAAGCAGTATCATGATAGTAATCCGTTTTAAGAACATCGAGTTTTAATATTCCCTCAATATTTGTTGTGTCAATTATTCCACCGAAGATTCCAACATGCGAAGCACCATATAGTGCCAGAGTTGTCAAGCCCCATCCTCCGGTTATGGCATCACCTGCTGCAAAGGGACTAATTCCATTCAGTATCTGATGCATTGCCTCATGTGAAATATAAGAATTCGGATCATATTTGTGAGACCATATATAACTCGTATCCTGATTTGAATCTGGTAAATAAGAAGGATAAAACAACCTTGCAGCATTTGATGCATTTAATACCCATTTGCCAATCGCTCTTGCAAAACGGTCATCATAACGCACCATGGGAACAAGGCTTCCCGCAAGTTCAAATGTATTCATCATAAATGCGTAATCATTACTGCCATTTGATTCACCGATTAAGCCTGATACATCATAGCCATTCCAGGGTCCTACAATCGAACCCCATTGTCTAAGCGGGCCGACATCAAAACACCAGTTTACTAATTTCGGTATATCATAATTAGTTCCGATTTCCGCATTCATTCTTGCTGCAGTATAAACCCCGTAACCTAGTTGAAGTTCATAAGAAGGATTAGTAGAAAGGCTATTCAGATATTCCATTGAGAGTTCTGCGCCTATCCTGTAATTTATATTTTTTGTTTTTACATAAGCATTGTACAAAAGCCAGCCAATGGCTCCGGAAGCTTCTGGTTCTGCGACACCGATTGCAAGTGGAGTCATACTCATTAGATCTATTGCGCGGTAATACATATTAGGGTCATGCCATGGAGTGGTCTTTCCTCCTAATACTTTTACTGCCTGCAGCCATCTATCAGCAACAGTGGTGAACTGATAATTATAATCACCTGTATTAGGGTAGAGATAATTAAGCTGATAAAAGAATATATTAGGCATTGTCTCGTACCACCAGTCATCGTCAACTGAAGTTGAAGGATGGTTCAGATAAACAAGCTGGCCATTTATTTTATTAAAATACTCCTCGCAGAAGAGAGGATAATTCCTGCTATTCTGGTTTGATTTGTCAACGCCGCAAAGGGTTGCACCAATTACAGATGGTAATACATTTATTGCTTCAAAAGAACCCGGGGCTGTTGTACCTACAACTGTGTTCAAACCATAGCTTCCGTGGTTAGTATAATTAATAGTATTTGAATAATCAGTAATAAGCGGAAGATAGTGATATTGGTCCGACAAGTTATAATTATATACAAGTGAGTCGTAACCCAAGGCAGTGTTTTTCCAGTTCCTCATTTGATAGGGCGCAGGTTTATTAGGCATTAATTCTATGCGGGAAATATTTATCTGCTGAGCGTTAACGATCAGATTTGAAATAAAAAAAAGAGAACAGAAATATCGATTTAATCTTTTCATGGTTCATAACTCACTTCATACTTATGTATAATTCAGAAAGAAGTTTCTTTGTGTTCGCATCACTTTCAATTCTCATAACCGATAAGAGGGATTCAATTGTAGACTCGGCTCCTGAATTTTTATTCACTTCATCATAACTATTAATACCGTCATACCCCCTTCCCGTCTCAGGGTTATACATAAGCTCTTTGCAGGGATTTTCTTTGAAGAACCATTTTATTCCTTTCATAGCAATACTAAGAAATGAAGTATCTTTCAATATTTCATAGGCATTCATACATGAAAATATTATTGGTCTTATACCGTATGCAATCTGTGAAAATTTAACCGTGTCCTTAAAGACTGAACCCCCATTATCATTTTTAATAACCGTGAAACCGGAATAATAACCGCTCTGTTCCAGCCACCGATAAAAATATTTTATTTCTTTAACCCCTGCATTGATATATTCTTTTTTATTCAATACACGTCCTGCATCAAATAATGCATCAGACTGACTATTTCCCCATGCATGCCAGGTATTCTGCCAGCTTAAAAACGCACCGTAAGGAGAATGTTGTTCATCTCCTTGCTGCATCTTCATTATTCCGGCACACAGATGTTCTATTATTGCCATTGCTTTTTCCGATTTGTGCAGTTCATAATAAACACAGAGCGCTTTAACAATAACCGCAGCCTGATCAGAGCCGGTTTCAGACGGAAGCCATGCCGGAAGATTATAACCTCCATAACTGACTGATTTATCCTCTTTACTCAGCCATTTATCAAGAGCATTTATTCCGATATCAATATGTTTTTTAATTAAACCTGCAAATGCGGCATCCTTGTCCCGATAGAACTTCTCTGCTTCTGCCAACGCCCATAATGCACGCCAGCTCCACCAATTTGGTTCTGCCAGGCTTGTTCTGAATGTTGAATCAATCGAATAATCTTTCCATATAAAATTATAAAAGAACCCGTTCGATGCCTGCATATAAAGCTGAAAATTAATAAGGTTCCTTATTTTACCGGGATATTTTTTATTGCCTGTAGCTTTATAATCCTTCATATAAAATACTACGGCTCTGGCAGCATCATCGATACAGGCAACACCTTCTCCCGAAGCATCGACCCACTTATAATCAGGTGCGTTGGCATAAATATGGATTATCCCTATGTGTTTGTCTTTTACAGACACCTCTTCATATAACTTATCAAGATGCGCAGAGTTCACCAAAGAAGTCTGTGGAAAAACAGTTAAGAAGGCAAATAATATAAAAGCAATTAATTTCATTTTTTAACTATTGTTAATAACAATTTTATAAATTCCACATTTAAGGGAATATGGATTAAACTATGTTTCTGTCAGATAAAAGAATGGATTCCCGCCTCCGCGGGAATGACATTTGAAAAAACCGGAATGACAAATGAACAACATGACTAAGGTAAAAGAATGGATTTCAGAACGTTTATCTGCATAATGAAAGCAAATACTTTATGTTAGTTTCAGCCAGGCATATATTCGTATCAGCGCCGGAATAATATATTTTTACATCACCATTATCTTCAACAATCCAGCCATTACCAAATACTACATTCTGGACATCTCCAACCCGTTCATAAATCTTTTCTGGTGACAAGATCGGTTCACGTGAATACGACTTTATAACCCATGGTTTTTCAAGATCAACAAGCATAACCCCGATTTTATAAATACTGCCAAAACCAAAACCTCTTACACCATGGAACAAGAAGAGCCAACCTTCTTTGGTCCTGATTGGTGGGGTTGATCCTCCTATTTTATTTGCCGCCCAAGTACCACTTATTGGTTCAATAAGAAATCTGAACCCGCCCCAGTGTATAAGATCCGGACTTCTGTTCAGCCAAATAGAATTATCCTTTTCAGGTGAAGGCCGGTCCATTTTCCAGTAATAGCCATCTATCTTTTCGGGAAATATTGCACAGTCTTTATTGGATGGTTCGGTTATCGGACCAAAAAAATTGAACTTCTTAAAATCCTTTGTTTCTGCCAGCATTACTACCGGAAGATGTTTTGAATAACCGGTATAAGTGATAAGATACCTGCCTTCAACTTTAGCTATGCGGGGATCTTCCACTCCCCATTCTGTTAAATAATTAAATTCACCATGATCTTCAGGTTTAACACATGGTTCGGCATCTACAGTAAAATTTTTCCCGTCTTTGCTTCTTGCTATTATAAGTGAAGATCTCCCTATAGGCATCTCAACCCGGCACAACAAAAGATATTCACCATTGAATTTCACTGCACCTGCATTGAATATACTATTTACTTTAAAAGGAACGTCTTCTGCTGTAAGAATAGGATTCTTTGTAAACCTTTCTATTTCCATTTTTTCTCCATAATTATCATCATTTTAGTGCATCATATTTAATAAATCTGATACAGGTATAGTTGCAAAACTAGTTGCCGAATCTGACATTGCATAAGGAATTACCATGTTCCCCGCATGAATCATTGAACCGCATGAATAAACCACATTAGGGACATATCCCTCTCTCTCATCTTCATCCGGATAAATAAGTGGTTCTTTCAAATGACCAATTATTTTTGCCGGATTGTTCAGGTCCAGTAGTATCGCAGATATTATATAAGTTCTAAGGGGACCGACAGCGTGAGTTAAAAGCAGCCACCCCTCAGCTGTTCTTATAGGAGAGCCGCAATTACCCATTTGTACTGACTCCCAGGTATAATGTGGTTCTCTCAAAGTTACCGGATTATTCCATTCATAAATATTCCCGGAACTCATAATCATAATATTTTCACCATCCTGCCTGGAGATCATCCAATAATTTCCATTTATTTTTTCAGGAAAGAGTGCCATCCCTTTATCTTTTATTCCATTTCCCGAAAGAGTTCTTATTTTAAATTTCTTAAAATCTAGTGTCTCTATCATACAGGATAATATCCGATGACCGTCATATGCTGTAAATGTTCCATAATAAGCAGATGCCCCATTATCGTCGATGAACAGAACAAAACGAACATCTTCGATGCCATTACATTCCGTTTTTGCAAATGGGAATATTACTCTCTCGGCTAATTTCTCAGTCCCCGAAAATTCAATATCATAATTAGACCCAAGTTTATCGAATTCTACGGGATGATTAAGGGCTGGATTTAGATTTCTGCGGGAGGGGGACACCGCATATTTTGAAATCTCATCTAATGACAAGTCCGCATTTTTAGAAATAATTCCTGTAAGAAATTCGATAGAAGAAATATGACCTTCTCCGGTTGCTCTCAGACTCATAACAAATCTAATCTCTCCATTTTCCAGATCCATTTGGTCGGGATGAGGAACGATCGAAGGATTAAACAGAGCGGCAGATTCAATTGAATATTCCTTGCTGAAATAGGCACCAATAATGATTTTCTTTTCATCTGTAATCCTGCGTGGCACATATTTCTCGACAAGAGAATAATTATCCAGCAATCTGCTTTCAAAATTAAGGTGCCGGTGTTGGAATTTTTTATTTATTTCCTCAAGAACATGCTCAAATTCAGTGTCATCAAAAGCCAATATTCTGTTTATAATATTTACTATTCTCTGATCACTTCCCGGTCTGAAAGGAAGCAGCAATACTCTTTTAGGATCAGCGGTCAGTTTTATACTTAATCTTTTTAGTTTCATTTTAATCTTTCATTCCAGTCGAAGCCATACTCTGAATAAAATATTTCTGGAAGAACGCATATGCGGCTATAACAGGAAGGGCAAGCATAGTTGCGGCGGCAAGCTTAACTCCAAGCTGTGACTCCGCTCTTCCTCCTACAGCAAATAAAGTTATCAATTGGGGCATCGTCATCAGGTGACCATTGCGAATAACAATTATCGGCCAGAGAACATCATTCCAAGAAGTCATAAATGTAATTATTCCAACAGTAATTATAGCGGGAAGGGAATTGGGCCATAATATTCTGAACAGAATTACAAACTCATTACACCCGTCAATTCGGGCGGCATCTATTAAATCCCTGGGTATGCTTTTAAAATACTGATTAAACATTATTATAGATAACCCGTTAAGGAAAAAAGGTATTATTAATGCAAGGTAAGTATCAACCCAGCTGAATTCAACCATTAAAATATATTGGGGAATCAAAGTAATCTGGAAAGGGAGTGTCATTGTAAATATTATTATATAGAAGAGTAATTTCTTCCCTTTGAATTCCAGATGTGAAAGTGCATATCCGACCATTGATCCAAAAACCAATACACCTGCGGTAATAATAAATGAAACAAGGAGGCTATTAAACAGGGAACGCCCAACGGGTATTTTGTCAATTACCTGCGAGTAATTATTCAAAGAAACCGAAGATGGGAATAAGACAAGCTTTGATATTTCACTTTCAGATGATAATGAAGCACCGAGCATCCATATAAACGGATAAACGAAAACAATGGCTCCCGTAATCAGAAGTAAATATATAAGAGTCTTTTTCATCCTGTTTCCCTCTCGACATATTTTTTCTGAAAGATGATAACTAAAAGAATAACACCTGCGAAAAAGAAACCAAGTGTAGAAGCATAGCCCATATGGTAGTAGAAAAATCCTTCTTTATAAATATACAGCACAGCAGACAAAGTGCTATTTAACGGACCGCCCCCCGTCATAACATAGGGTTCGATGAACAGGGAGAATCCACCGATTGTTGAAAGAATCACTACCATAAACATGGTCGGGTTTATCATGGGTAATGTAATATATCTGAATTTCTGCCATGCATTGGCACCTTCGAGATCAGCAGATTCATAAAGATAATGGGGAACGGTCTGCAGCCCGGCAAGAAACAGAACAATGTATAAACCAACATTTTTCCAGGTAGCCATAATTGCAATGGAAGCCATGGCAATTGCAGGATTGGTAAGCCAGCCGACTTTTTGAATTCCCATTCCTGCAAGCATACGATTTAATAATCCTGTTTCATATCCATAAAGTTGCTGCCATAATATTGTTACGACAACACCGGAAACTACAACCGGCAGGAAATAAGCTGCTCTGAAAAAACCTATAAACCTTATCTTCTGATTTAACAATACAGCAAACGCCAAAGCGATTATTATCTGGAGAGGGATATGAATTACAAGGAATATCAACGTGTTCAATAATGATCTAAAGAACTGAGCGTCATGAAGCAGTTTATAAAAATTCTGGAACCCGACAAACTTCATCGGGCTGATAATATTCCACTGGTTAAACATCAGAAAGAATGAGAAGATCACGGGAAAAGAAATGAACACCAGGAAATGCAGCACATATGGCGCAACCATTAAATATGGTGAGAGTTTATATTTTTTTTTGTTCTTTGTCATTGCAATAATATAATTTCTGCCGCCTTAGCTGCATCATTGACAGCCTGACGGGGACTTTTCTTTCCATAAATCACGCATGCTTCATATTCCTGAGAGATTGCATCAAACACTTCTTTTAAAACAGGACAACTATCCGGTCCCTTTACGTATTTAGATTGCTCCGCAAAAGGTTTCATCTTAGGATTATTATTCAGGTAATTCAGGAATAACGGATTAGTAGTCAGATCTTTTCTCCTTGGAAGCTGGTTAGTTGTTTTTAGTAATAAATAATCGCCTTTTTCACTAATCATTTCTTTAATGAATTCCCATGAAGCAAGTCTATTTTTACAAGTAGTAAACATTACAATATTTTTTGTGTCGCCATAAGTATACGCAGTATTTTTCTGATCATCGGGAACAGGCAGAGGTGCAAAGCTGTATTCAAATCCCTTCGGTTTAAACTTTTCGGCATGAACTATTTCCCAGGGGCCGGTAAATCTAATTGCGATATCGGAAGAAAGGAAAGGATCCTGACGTGAAGACAATCTTTCTCTCGGGAAATAGTTATTGTCATATAGTGTCTTTAAAAACTGAAAAGTGCTTACCGCATATTTATTATTAAAGACCACTTTATTGTCTTTAATGAGACTCCCGCCACCAGAGGCGGCAAGGTACAAAGGATAGAAATCAAAAAGTCGCTGCCACCAGGTAACAATGACTTCACTATAACCGATCCATTTGGTTTGATAGCCTTTAACAAACCCGGATTCTTTAATTTCTGCAGCAGCTTTGAAGAAATCCGAATATGTTCTGGGAGGAGTATCCCAGCCGAAACTTTTAAACATATTATCATTGCAGATCAGCATAATAGGATTTATTTTCCAGGGGATCTGATAAATATGTCCATCGGTCGAAGTAACCTCTTTAATTACACTGCTGTCACACCGTGCAGTTAATAACTCCATAAATCCGGGAAGGGTATCTAACGGAACAAGCCGCCCTGCTCTTGCATAAAGTTCAACATCTCCCTGCCACATATTGGAATAGATATCGGGTGTAGTGCCTCCTACGACTGCAGCGAGTATTACTTCTTCACTACTCTGACCTTCCGGTACTGGCTGGAATATGACATTATTATCTGAACTCTCATTATTCCATTGAGTAACAATTTCATTTGCAAAAGTAATTTCATCGGTATTATTGCTAGCCCAATAGACTATCCGGTTTTTATCCTGAGCACTTTGGTTTCTGCATGATAAAGATAAAAAGGAGGTAAGAATTATTAATATAGATAAGCATTTTCTCATTGCCAGTTTTGCCACATTAAATCAATCGTAGGAAAAGCCGGATGGGGGAAAATACCCCCTTTTTTAACTGCGTAAACATCGACAGTTTTAGGATCGTTTTCGTTCTGAACTTTAATTTTGTTAAGCAGGTCTTTATTAATGTTAATTTTATTTTTCTGTTTCAATGCTAATACTTTATGAACAAGTTTCTTATTTGCATCATCAGAGAGTGGTTTGTTTTCAAATTTGAATGAGTCTTTATTGTTTGCTATTTCACCGGAATTTATAATTTCATCTCTGACGAGAGCATATACGATTTTATCTTTCCACCAGCCAAGTTGTTCCTGAACCTCTTTTTTATTCTGGTAGCCCTGGGCAAGGGCAGTTTTAGTCAAGGAATTATCCCTTACCATTCTCCAGACATATGCTTCTACGCTACCAGAGAATGAATTAAAATCTTTTTCATTGAATTTAGCAAGCTGCTCTCTATACTTAAGCCAATCAATGAAATCCTTTATTGAAAATGAACCTTCTTTCATGGTAACCAAGACAAGATCATTGATATTTTGTTTAGCAGAATTGATAGCATTGAGAGCACTATCCAGACTGGCTTCAAGATTCCATTCACCAAATTTCTTTGTATCAATTTCATATTTGGCAAGATACAACCGAAGGATATAAAACACTTTGCCATCGATCTGCGGGTTTTGATTCTCTAATAAATGTCTGACATAACTATCTGAGAGAGAATCCATCGCTCCTTTTTCAAGAGCTGTTTTAGAATCTTCTTTCAGTTTTGACAATTCTGATTCATTCGAGAGGACATCTTTCCAAATATTTACGAGTTTAAAAACATACCATCCATCAGGGCCTTTAACCGGAGAAGAGATAGAACCGGCTTTTTGGTTTTTAATAAGTCCTGCAATCATACTGCTTTTTTGTTCCATATTAAAAACATCTGTATTCCAGCTTCTTTGGTCAGCGAAAACAGAATCAGTTAATTGCGAATTATATAGGGAATCAAATTTTATACCTTCGGATAATTTATTCACATAATACCTGATGCTATCTTTATCGGGAGCAAAAAGCCATTTTAATTCAATGTTTGTCAATTTTTTTCTTACCGCATCATTTATATTATCATCAGTAATTTTAACCTGCTTCAATATCTGATCCTTAAACATCTCTTCAGTGATCAGATCTGTTTCAATACCATAGAGATTTTCTTTTACTAATGAGTTAGTATCAAGTTTGCGGGAATAGCCGTCGCCAGCCAGAAGTTTTTCATTTATCAGGTAATTAAGGTATACATCTTTTGAGTTTTTAGCCCTTTTGGGGAAAGCAGGGCCTAATTCATAACCATACAAAAATTCTCTTACTGTAATTTTTTTATCCCCAGCTTCCGCCAGAACAAGATCTCCTTTAGGAGAATCGGCAGCTTTAATATCAATGAATTCCGTCTGGCAAAACGCTTTAGATGAAAAAACAGATAATATCGCAATAGTAATAATTAATTTAAAAGAAATATTCATGTTGCCACGTTAGAATTTTATATCAAGAGACAACATTTGTACATTACCAAGCACGCCAAAATCTCTATAAGCATAATCAAAACTTACGAAATCCTCGCTGAAAAGTAATTTTGAATTTACCCCTATACCCAGAGTTAAACCACCCTGAGAATCTTTCAGGAATAAATTTTTGTAACCTCCTCTAATAAAGAGATAGTCTCTGAAAGAAAACTCACCCCCGACATTCATACTTTCATAATTATCATTAGGGTGAAGTGCATCGACGGCCACCAGGATACTGAAGTCATCAGTTTTTATTACATGTGTTGAAACACCGATCTGAAAGAGAAAAGGAAGGTCCCATGAATCAAGCTCAACGTTATAGGGAATTTGGTCATTGGATCCCAGAAGTGCAGTATTAACCCTACTGAATGTTCTTGTGTCTCTACCTGCAAGCTGCATCTTAGTGCCGAAATTAGAAATGGAAGCACCAATAGTGAGTCCATTAAAGAGATCCGTTCTGAATAAGGTCCCAGCATCAATAGCCATTGCAGTTGCAGATTCATGCCAAATAGTTTCCTGAATATATTTAACATTGAATCCAATAGAAAACCGGTCAGTTAAAGCTCTTGCATAAGATAATGCAACAGCCAGATCGCCAGCGCTATAGTATTCACCGGTACCCTCCGGCATATCAACGGTTCTAACTATTTCGTCAGCCATTGAGAGAGAAGTAACACTGAGGCCCAAACTTCCGATATCAGACATTGGAATTACAAGAGCGGCATAATCGAAGTTTATTGAGGCAATCCAGTTTTCATGAAAGATTGCAACTTCATTTTTAGTAAAGCCGGCAATACCGGCAGGATTCCAGTACAAGGTTGTAGCATCACTGGCAACGCTGACAAAGGCGCCACCCATTGCCGAGGCAACTGAGCCTGGTCCTATTTCAAGAAAAGTTGCCGCTGTAGTACCGACTTTAGAAACCTGCGGAAAAAGATTTGCTGTAGATAGACAAACAGCAATTAAAAATGTAAAGATTTTTATTTTCATAACTGCTCCATTCCTTCACAGCTTATTTAATTATTGCAAATTTGCCGATTTTCTGTCCAATGCCCGGAGCATCTACCTGGAAGACATAAACGCCAAAAGCAAGAGACATTCCATCCTTAGTAGTAAGATCCCACGGCTCCTGACCATCGGTCAAAGGAGCATCGTGATATAAAGTCTGTACGAGATTTCCGCTAATAGTAAAAATCCTAATAGTACATTTAGCGGGAAGGTGAATAAAATAAACAAGCCTTGGCCCTCTTCCGACATCAGTAGAAGCAGGTTCCCAAGAAGCAGCACCAACGTAGGGGTTAGGAACAACGGCAATTTTGTTCATATCACCAACTGCTTTTGACCTATCGAAATCAGCGCGCTTAGTAATAAATTCCACATAATCTCCAGAACGGTACGGTTTTGTGGTTCTTATTTTAATTACATCACCGGGTTGAGGTAATTTCTGGTTAGGATTACTAATAGTAGTATCCTTTACGAGTCCAACAGACCAGCTGAAATGTGAATTTGGTAAATTTGTTGCTTTTTTTCGTGCTGAATCACCGAAAGCTATATAAATTAGATCGCCGGCAGAAAACAAATTGTTTTTATCTCTATCATAAAAGGCAAACTGGAAATGATCAATACTATCTGTTATGTCATTTATGATAATATTGGAGGGAGTACCTACAGAACTAAAACTTGAAGTCGGGAATGAAGTATCTCCTTGTCCCGGATTTGTAAATCGAATTTCAAAGTCAGCGGGATAATTTACACGTTTGCCCTGCACAAAAGCAATACTAGCATCAAAACCAATCTGCACTATATTGTTGCTTTTGCTGCTTTCCCAGCCAGAATTTGTGTAATCGATACCTACGGAAGAATCATTAGTCAGAGATACACTTAAACCATCCATAACAAGAGTTTGGACATTGTTGCCGGGAAAAGGAGTAAATTTAATAAGAGTATCGTTATTCGAATAGTTTATAAGTCTATAGGAAGGGTGAGGATCATTATTGAATGCTGAATTATTCAAAAATTCAACTCTGTAAGTGTCAAATTGTTTGAGAGAATCCGCGTCAATAATAGTTACGCCAGCAGTTCCTGTAGCAGGACCAACTTTCTTAAAACTGTTAATCTTAGGATCAATATAGCCAAGGCTTGCAACATGGGGGTTTACAACGGCAGTATTGACATCTGTTTTAACATTTCCGTTAACATCAACTTTAATGATACTCGTGCATTCAGAGGGAGATATACCAAGAGTTTGCCCTTCAATATTTGTCTGAATAAAACCCTGATCATAAGAGCAGACGGCATAATAATAAACCTCGCCGTTGGTAACAGTAGTATCAACAAAAGAATGCTGCAACCCAGAATCAGTTCCAAGGTTAAAAGCAGCGCCATTTATAGTAATAGGGTGAAGCCCTTTTATCCCGTCGACAAGGTCAAAGATTGCAATCGGCAAGCGGAAAACAGGCACGCCGTTTACGTCAGTAATAGTTTTATCTTCAAGGAAATTCGATTCAGTAGATCTATATATCCTATAACCCTCAAAATTAACCTTTTGGTAGAATGGATCAAAAGTGGTTTCAGCCCCGGAATCCCAGTATAAAGTAACCTTGTGGTCACCAGCGATTGCTTTAACAATAGGTTTCGCCGGCGGTTTGGCAAAATGATAATTAGCATTATAAATGGACTGAACGGTATTTTTTCGAGTGAACAAATCAGTCAAATTAAGGCCGAAAATAAGTGCCATTGAGAAACGCTGAGTTTCACCGGTTTGCTGAATGGAACCTGTTTGAGTAGAATAAGTATTTTTTCCAACCATGTGGAACAAATATGAAGAAAAGAAATTGACAAGATTAACTCCTGCAAGGGTTTGACCATGGGGTGAAGGTAGAGCAGATAATGCAGTCCAATTCACTATATCATTGTTAAGGTCATAGGTATGGGCAGCAAATATTGCAAAACCAGTTAATCCAAGCTGGTCTGATTCATCCTTATCGAGATAACCGAAATTTGGTTCTCCCTGTTCGGGTTTTCCATCTGCTTCAGAACCATCCGGATCCGGGCCGGGATAACCCGCATCATAAGGTCCAATTCCATCAGTGCCGACATCATCATTTATAGGTTCACCCGGATCCCACTTACCATTATTATTCAGATCTTTATAAGGAGTCCAGTTTTGATTTTCATCAGCATCCCAGTGTGCCCACCAGGAATGGCCGTAGAAGGTTTTGAAATTGACAGTATCCCTGCCGAGAATTCTCATGAATGGGTCATCCTCAGCTCTTGTAATATACACCTTAGCATCGTTATCTCTTCTTTCATCGGTCAGACCATCAAGGTCGTTATCTATATTATCATCTGAAATCCCGGGGCTCTCAAGGAATGCATAGCCACAATAGCCAACAGGGCTCCAATTGCCAGGAGATCCGAAAGGAACAGTTGACCATGCATAAGAAATGTTAAGAAGTTTATTATAGTCTCCTGCATTATTGGAAGAATTATCATGCCCACCGATACCCCAATCAATATACTGAGCGAACAAAGTTTTCGTATAATCAGTAGTGGTCATATTAGTAATTTCGTAGTACCAAAAAATAACATCCTCGGCAAGGACCTGAGACCACTGGAAACCACGAGCGCGAACCTGCATACCAAGACCGCCGCGTGCAGTATCATCAGCATCGGGTCTAAAATTATATTGATTTATATAATCCCTATCTTCATTATCATCAAAAACAAAGAAAGTTTCAAGATCGGCATTCAGAATACCTTTTCCAAAGAAACCATCCCATTGGCCATTCCAGTCAGATTTCTGATCGGGCCATGTAGGGGGCCAGGTAGCAGGGTCATCGCTTCGGGCAACTTGAGTTTGATAGTTGCTGGCGTAACCAGGCAAAGGCCACCATCCATAAGTAGTTCCGGAGGCAGAATGTCTAGTGTATTCATAATAATTGGTTTCTAACGGATGAATTTTCTGTCCGTTTGGTGCGGTAGCTTCGGCCTGTACAATAACAGCGACACCATCGACGTAGGTATGGTTTGTACCTTTTGGCCAAACACCGCTAAGAGTAGGCTGATTCTGCCAGTCGGCAATTTCACCAAAATTATAATAAACAGTTCCAACAAGATTTCCATCCATAAATCCCATTTTCGTAAAATTATGGTTTCCTTTATTCTCATCGATAACACCGTGAGTTTGGGAAAAGGACAAAGTTGAAAAAACGAATAGGAATATTGAAATCCTGTACAGATAATTAAACCGGGGAATATTTATGATACATTTCATAATTTTTTTCTTCATATTAAAAATCAAGTTGAGCTCCCAGGATTACTTGCCTTGGAGAGGAATAGAAATCAGGTCTTGTAAAGAACTGAGCTAAGGTATTATCACCTCTTGGAGCAGACTGAGCGCGCGTAAGATCAAGAGTATAGCCAGCTCTACCGGTATCGCCGAATACATTTATTTCGGTAGCCGTATCAAAGAGGTTATAAATTTTAGCAAAGATGGAAAGGTTAAAACCATCTAATTTCAGATATTTGGTCAGATACAGATCGACATTAAAATAATCTGGTCTATTGTCACTATTCTCGAGTCCGGTTCTTTGATTCTGGAGGGATGGAGTATAAGGAAGGCCTGTACCAAGTCGACCGACTAAACTAGCGAGATAATCTTCGGGTTCACCGGCAGAGAACGTAAAGTTAAGAGAATTTCTTCTATCCCAATCAAGCGGGACAAGGAATTTGTTAGCTTCAACAGGCGGACTAGCCTGAGCTTTATTAAAGGCATCATTAGGGTCAGAAGCATTTCCTTTTGCAACCTGATAAGTATAATCAATATTTGCACTGAACCCATCAGAGAATTTCTTTTCAAATGAAAGAGTAAAGCCGGAAACAGCTCCATAGTCAGTATTTATAAACTCAGCAAATTTCCTGAAATTATTTTTAACAAATAATTCAGTACCGAGAAGGTTACGAATATCTTTATAGTAGGCAGTAATATTTATACCAAAGTTAGTAAATATTTCCTGCTGGAGACCGATTTCATACATAACGGTCTGCTGAGGTTTTAAGTCTGCATTACCGATAATATTTCCGACAGTAGCGGGAAATGTACCAGTTAAAGGAATTCTGAAATCCGGATTCCTGTAGAGGTAATCGAACGGGGGCACCTGGAAAAAGTGACCATAGGAAATATGAACAGCGCCTTTATCAGTTATCGGGTAAGAAATTCCTATACGGGGGCTGAATTGAGATTTGGCACTTGCCTTATAAAAAAATGAACCAGGATAAGGAGGGGTCAAGGTATCGAGTTGAGCAATATTAGTGGGATCTTTAAGAACATTAGCATCGGGCTGGAAATAATCAAACCTTAGGCCAACATTAATAATAAGATAATCGAGTTCGATTTTATCCTGAAAATATGCAGCAAGCTGATAGGGGTGATTATTATAAATACTATAATTAAAAGAACCCGGAACAGGTAAAGCAGGTATGAAGCCAGTTGTAGCATCAATTACTGTCTGGAAATCCTGGTAGTTTAATGTATGGTAATCATATTCAATACCGGTTTTTATTTCATGGATATTAGTAATCTGATCAGTAAAATCTATTTTGCCGGTATATGTATTAGTGTTATGCAGGAAATGCCAGTTTTGTGTTCCACCAGTATAGAATGAATTCGCGCCAACATCCTGGAGCCTCTGCGGGTTAACGTATCTTGGATCGAGTGGATCTTCATAAACATACTGTTTATAATCCGAAAGAAATGCAGATCCCAGAACATCAAGGAAGGCTTTACTACTAAAAAGATGAGTATAACTAGCACTGCCTAAAAAACTTTTTTGGAAATAGAGGTAATCTCCATCAGGGTCTAAAGTAAACATCGGGTCATAAACTCTGTAATTGTCATTCTGATAGAGGCCATTCAGAACGATACCTTTAGCCTCTCCAGTTTTAATTTCTAATTTAGCCTGGAGGGTAGTTTTTTTAGAATAGTTCATTGGAACCCAGGCATTATCACCAGTAGCGCCGACATACCATTTAGATGGGTCGTTGTTGGAAAAGTTAGAAGAATCTGACGGGCGAAATTTTCTTTGCCCATAAATATATCCATTATCATTAAGATATCTACCGGAGACGAAGAATTTAAGAAAGTCACCAACCATAGGGAATGGTCCACTAAGGTTTCCCTGGAAGTTATAGACATTCCTTGGATCAATTTTATCTACATTGGGAAAAAGGGACGTACGCGAAGTCATATAATCGCC
>Ga0182027_10006715_pt1 | contig 17143 bp, 16 predicted proteins | sample 712E1DmetaG_FD_121300 | JGI IMG/M metagenome (GOLD analysis project Ga0182027, IMG submission 121300) | Permafrost microbial communities from Stordalen Mire, Sweden - 712E1D metaG (Illumina Assembly) | ecosystem: Environmental > Terrestrial > Soil > Wetlands > Permafrost | place: Sweden... | reverse complement strand
TTCATGTTTGACTCGTTCAGTTGTGGTAAGCGTCAATCCAAGCGGACCAAGAACGCGGCTAAGGATTTCAATTGTTGGGTTGACCTCTCCTTTTTCAATGGCCTTAATTGTGCGCAAAGAAACACCTGAAATTTCCGAAAGATCGCTCTGAGTAATTTTAAGAAGCTTCCGACGCTCCTGAATCTGTTTTCCGATTATTTGGATGAACATGAATTTAACTCCAATAATTACCTTGGTGCAACATAATGCACTTATTAATAAATATACAATAATCAAGCATAAAAACGCAACAATAGTGCATTGTGCTGCACTATTAACAAATTAGCCTCCAAGGCTGCCAAAATCCAAACTTTTTAAAGGTAATGGTAAAACCCCCTGGAAACCTAAATCAGTGTTGAAACCTCTGCTTTTTGAATAAAACATATCCAGTGTTGTAAATAAAAGCATCCCTGAAAAAATACTCATGCATGGAAAAGCGCCATTCCTATCAAATCCGATTCCTAACCCTCCACCGTAAATTAAAGAATTATTCCGATCAAATAAAAAATTTCCTACTCCTCCCATTTGAACATCAAAATGGAAAAAATTATCAAAATCCGAATGGCTGAAATTAAACATCGCTCCTCGCACACCTGCAGTAACGTTACAAAACCCGGGGCCGACACCTGTTAAACCAAGGCAGATTTTAGCATCAAGGGTTATATCATGTTTAAAATTCCATCCGATTCGCAATCCGGGACTCAAATAAGGAATAATATCGTCATTTGCGGCGGACAATATGGGAAGTATAATTGTGAATAAGGCAAATAACCATCCGCACCGAGAACGCCATTTCCTGAGGTAAGGCATCATCAAGCAACTTTCCTAACCCAAAAATACCATGAAATCCATCATGCTTTCAATTGTCAATTAAAACAATTCGGTAAACTTGTCGGGTGCGCTCGCCAAGTCAGCCCAGCCCGTTAAGGGAGCCCGGATCGTAAAACATTAAGACAGACATCTTCCCTGATCGTCCGCGGCGATTTTGAATAATCGGTGAATTGCAGGGATGCGGCAGTCATTTTGTAAATCGTCCAGATTTTAAAACCTTCGTTGCAGATATATTTCTTATAGCCGGGCGATTTTCCGTCCAGTTTTTCTAAAACGCCGTTAAATTCATCGCCTTCGGCAACACGCGCAGCGATTCCTGTAACGGCAGTACTCATAAACTCCTTTATCGCCAGGTTCATGTTGGGAAAGTAAAGTGTGACGCCCGAGTTCATGCCGATGTGTTTGACCTTTTGCGAATCAAGGCGCGTTACGAAATAAATATCGAGGCCGTTATTTACAAAAGGCCCTACCTCCCGCACACTCGGCCTGTTATCTTCCCCGACGGTCGCCAATAAGGCATTCGATTGCCTGCACTGCCGTGTCACTCATAGAACCCTCTCCTAACCTTAGCGGGAATTTCTGAATCTGCGTTTCGTTTTACCAATTGAATGCTATTGCCCCAAGGGTCCCGCAAAACCATCAATTTATCACCGGGATTAGTTATCGGACAGTTTTCAACAAATATTGCGCCCTTAGAAATTAAATATTCCGATTCTTTCTCTGGATCATAGCTTTTTATTCCAATATGAAGCTGGAGATGATGATCTGTCTTTTTACATAATGGAATAACCTCTGGAATCTTACCAAATTCAAGCATAACTTTTTCATTCGCATCAGTAAGAAATGCAACACCTTTTTCTGTGTCTTGATTTGCAAATTTGATGTTAAACCCTAATACATCTTTATACCAATTAGCCATCTCAACAGGTTGTTCAACAATTATTCCAATGTGCTCGATTTCATATTTGATCATTGAATTACCCCCTTTAGGTATCCTCCACTTCGCGAAGGGCGAACCCCGTAAAAATATTGCAAAATAAAATCTCGGGCCGTGCCGCCTAAAATAAAAAACGGCATCCCCGTTTTTTTGGCAACTCTGTCAATTGCGGCCAGAGCATTTGCTTTGTGAGGCTCAATTTTACTCGATATATCGATCAACATATTTTTCATATATTATTTTTGCCGTTTCGGTTGTCCGACCGTCTGCTTTTATAATGAGGTCGGCATAGACACATAGTGGCGGCACGAGGTGTTCCTTTTTTTCAGGATATTCGAAGTTCCAGAAAGGCTCAACAATCTCTATTTCTCCCAGCGGATCAGGACGAAGTCTGTTTTCGAATGTTCAATTATTCCTTATGTTCACTAATAATGAACAATAGTCAATAATATTTGCAGAAATATTAAAAAATACATAAGCCACGCGTCATTTTTGTACTCGGTCCCCCAAACTGTCAATTGGCAATTTATTATAATATCGGAAGTTTCGACTACTGGCAAAAAGCCACCCTGTTTTTGCTTTTGATATCTTGAATGGGCACAAAAGGCCCATAGCTCCGGGATCTTTTTTCGCCACGGATTCCCAAGCATCTTTTCTGCATTCCGCAAAGTGGTATTGTTTTTGTTGCGGGGTAGAATCATGCAAAAATGATCCATAACTGAAAATTCGTTCGTCTTCACTAATGATTTCTGCATCTATCGGCCCGGGGCCGTTCGATCCAGTCGGCGCGCCTTCAAATGGGTTAATAATGTCAAGGTCTCTATTTTTTGTTTCAACGATCATTGAGTAACTTGAGACGCTCACGTCGGATTGCGGTTGTAAAATTACCGGAATCTCCCCGGCATAACCTTTCATACTGCATTTGGAAATAAATTGGGGTGCGCGAATTATTCCGTTATCGCCGCCGATGTTCATGAAACCGGAATCGATTTGCCTGAGCGAATCGCCGGCTATTTTGTAAACCCCAACATGATAATTGTTACACGAATCATGAGACTGGCATCCGGCGGGACATTCCAGGGTAACGATTTCGTCCCGCCCGTCACCATTAAGGTCGCAACCAATGGCCTGCTCAATCCGTAATTGCGGTTTTATATGCAGTTTAGTATTCGTTTCTTTTCCATTGTGAAAAGAATACGCGACAACTTGATTGGTATCGAAAGTGATTAATTTGCATAATTTATTCGAGCTATCAAACGTGCCGCAGCACCAATACCAAAAAGGTGGAGAGTTTAAATAATTTGGAATAAAAAAAGAGCTTTGCCAGACAAGGCTGAAATTTCGGCCGTCAAATGAGTAGAGTTCCAGCCTGCACGTTTTTTCTATTTCAGTAATTATCCTTCGATGCGTAAAACCCGTAGTAGTATCAACTTCAGCGAGAACGTCCCATCGGTCCTGATTAATGAATGGCCCCGCGGCGATATGTACCAGGCTGCCATGACAAGGCAACTTACCTATAAGCAGCGGCTGTGCATTCGTTAAACCGAATAATGAAAGCGTATTTAAGAAAATGCTCAGCAGGAAACCATACATGATTTTTTGTTTGATAGAAATCAAAAGAATATCTTTCCGCATTACGGCCTCGAGGTGGTTATCTTAGTTATTGATTTATCTTTTGTAATTGTCCAGCCTTTTACATAGGTCAAGAATATATCCGTAGTTTCTTGAAAACAGTTGACTGCTTCAATGTAGCTAGAATCGGGATATTTATCGTCTATCGCTGAAATTGTGATTTTATTTGACATTCCCTTGTCATTAAAATCGCTTAAAGCACTAATAATGTGTCGGCCTGAAAGATGAACAAATGCGGATGTTTGTTGATAAACTCTTGGAATCCATTCATATTTTTTCCCAAGTTCCATACACAAATAATTATCTCTTAGCTTATTACCATCTTTGTCAACTAATTTATCTATTCTTTTTCCAGATAAAACGTCCTCAGCAAATTTATGGGGATTCTCTACAAGCCATCCCGCAGAAAATCTTAACAAGGTATCCAATTGAAGTCGCAATATTGCCCTAGCTGTAACTAAATTCCAGTCTTGAATCAATATTCTAAATCCTTTTGATAAAGATATTGCACGTTTCAAAGCGCCTACCGCAAAAAGATCAAAAGAATAGAATTCGGAATTATTTGCTTTAAGCATTTCCGATGAATTAGCTAAGATTGTATCGTCTGTACGTTCCAAACGCTCAAGCCCCAGTTTAACTTTTTGGCAATGTTCTTTTTCCATAATTTAGTAGCTTATTGAAAAGTAGTTGCGTGATATCGCGTGATATCAGAATATTTGAGCAAGATAGTCAGAATGAAACTAATACGGCAAAAATAAACATTGTTTTGTATTTTATTTTATCTCCGCTATTTTGCACTTCTCAAGCCTGATTTATCTGGTTTTGCCGGAAAAAGCATTATCTGTATCGCGAGCGCCAACACCTTTGGTAAACATCATCAACAATATTTCTTAGACCCCAAAAAACCTTTGCCTCATTACAAATTGAGCGAAAAAGAAAACTGCGCCGGGAACCCGGAAACGCTCACGTCGGAATTGATGGTAAGCTCTATTTCTCCGCCGCTTCCAACGGCGACGGTCACCTGTTCCGGAGAACCCAGGACATGATAGGGCGTCAATTCCTTTTGCAAAAACACGCACAAATCCTTTGCCGCGTCTTCTTTGGTTTTACTGGCCGTTGAAACCGAAAGCCGCATAACGGCCAGCCTGGCGACCCTATTAACCAGAATGTTAAATGCGAGCGACGCGTATGCGGCCCCCGCGTTTTGGGAATCAATGACCGTAACGGCCCGATCAAACGAAACGGCCCCCGGTGCTTGGTGAAAGAGTGTTATACCTTCTAACGCCGCTTCTTCCGAAATGGCGCGGGAAATTTTAGGATCAAAATTCGCGGCGCTTAAAAGCGCGCTTTCTTGGAGCTTGGCATCCGTTATGGTAAAAGGGTCGGATTCGTCGATAATCGCCGCGATCCACCGCGAGAGCAGCGCCCATCCGCCGCAGGCGCTTTGCGCCACGTCAGGAATATTCGCGGCGGGGCTTCCCTTCGATTGGAACTGGATGTTCGGGCCGCACAAGCTCAAGCACCGGCCCGCGGAATTGTTGCAAAGTTTTTTAAACGGCAAATAGCGCACATCCTGCATGAGCTGGGCGAAGGTATCGCGCTTTGCGCATTGTTCGAGAAACTCGTCAGAATTCGAAAGCGGGGCCACGACAACGCATTTGCATTGGTCGGCCGACTCGGCTATTTTGGCCAGGCGCTCCATGCTTGCGTTTGTAAATGTCGCGCCGAAATCCCAAAGGACAACGTCGGGCACGGTGGCCGCCTCGATACAGCTCTCAAGCGCTCCGGAAAATTTTTCTTCCATGTCGCCCTCCGGCGCGGAAAAAACGCGCAGGGCAATTTCCTTGTTTCGTCCGATGGTGCGCGCGCAATCCATCAGGCATTGCCACGAGCCCGTTACTGAAGCGAAAAACGGTTGTTTTTGAATGGCGGCGATTTGGTCCCGGAGTTTTTCTCGGAGCGCGTTTACATATATTTCCAAAGGCCCTTTTTGAAACGAGCCGCCCGGATGGGACGCAATCGACGCAATAAGCGCATCCGAGGCGCTTTGCGTCGGGTGTCCGTTTTTTGCTTCGGGAGCTCCTTCGCCGAAATCAACCATCGACAATATCGAATTGATGCCAGAGCGAGGGGCGTTTTCGCGCGGCTTATGGGCGGCGGCCGGTTGCGACTTGCCAAGCATCGGCCTGATTATGCTTTTTTCGGCCGTCGGCATGTTCGAACTTTCTATGACGGACAATGCTTCGGCCTCGTCGCTAGTTCCTGCAAGAAGCTTTCGCAAGGCGCAATAGGCGCGATAATACCCGGAAACGGGTTTTATTTTTTCAAGCATGTTTTCGGCGGAAATGTCTTTCAGGGAGTTTAGGGGATATTCGACAAAAAACGCCGTACCTACTTTTTCCAGAACATTTTCCACGTTACCGGAAAGGACGATTTTTTTAGAGGCCATGAATTCGTTCCAATCCGAAATCCTGAGCGCCTCGGGCTTCGAGGATTTGAATCCAAGGTCCGAACAGATTAAAACATTCCAGGGCTCAAGCGGCTTTGCGGTAAGGGACGGGATTGGAGCGGAGCCAAGGGAAACGCCGAAGGATTGGATGGGGGATTTTTCTTCATTCATTGGTCACAACCTCGTTTAAGGGTAAAAAAACGACACGCCGACTATTCTTTACAAGATAAAATTTGGAACGCCTCGATTGCAAATACATGATTATTCATATAGTATATTAAAGATACTTATGCCTAAACATGGCGGTCATTTTACCCTTGTTTTCATTTTGGCGATCATGCCGATACTGCTTGCAGTATCGGCCTTTTCGGCGGATTTGAAAATTGAAACCACTGCCGTGCTCACGGCCTCCCAACAAAAAGTGTTCGATTCCCTCACGACGTCCTTTCGCATTCCCTCATGCGATTCCGTATCGCTGGCCGAAGGTCTTAAGCGTAAACCGCCGTGCCGTATGGCTGCGTACCTGGCGCCCTTTGCGCGGTGGCTCGCTACGAAAGGGAAAACATTTGACGAAACCGTGAAGGATTGCGCCGCGCGCCGCGACGGCATGGACACGGGCGCGCGTTTTTCCATCGACCTTACCGGCGTACCCATTGCCGGAGACGAGACGGCGCCCGTGACCATTGTGGTTTACATTTCCGCCATGTGCCCGCTCTGTAAATACCTGACCACCGATATTTATCGCGAGGTGACCTTAGGCGCGCTCAAAGGGAAGGCGCGGCTCTTAGCAAAGCCTTTTACCGCGGGCGTGGCCGACCGGGCGCTTCTGGCGGCGGCGGGTTATGGAAAATATTGGGATTATATCACCGCGCTTAATAACATAAAGATGCGGCCGGACCGGCCCATTCTTTTACGGGTCGCCGACAGCCTGGGAATGCCGAAGGACGCTTTCGAAAAACTACTCGCCGATACGTCGATCATGCAAAACCTTGCTTCTTTTCGTAAAGAAGGCGAACGCGTGGGCGTCACCATGACCCCGACCTTTTTTTTAGGGGGCAAACGATACCGCAGCTATAAAGACCCGCAATGGGTGGTCGACGCCGCGTTGTACGAAAATGAAGCAATACTTCGAGTCGCTCACTAACCCGCGAGATGGCGGAAAAACCCCTCCGCCTTCGGCACCTCCCCTCTCAGGGAGGCTTTTCAGAAGGGTCCCCTGAGAGGGGAGCTGTCACTGAAAGTGACTGAGGGGTTTCTTAAGATGGACGGAATTATGTATATATGACAAATAGTAAACCCGTCGCCTTGGTCATCGGGGCTAGCGGGGGCATCGGCAGGGCGATTGCCGAACGTCTTGCGCTTGACGGGCACCATGTCGTCGTCAATTATCGCTCCGGCGGGGCGCGGGCAAAAGAAGCGCTTGCCGCGATCGTCAGGGCCAAAGGAAGCGGGGAACTCTGCCCGTTTAACGTGACCGATCGAAACGCCGTGGGCGCCGCGCTGACCGAGCTTATGACCAGGCACACCCTGAGCGTATTGGTGTATTGCGCGGGCATCCGCGCCGACGAACTTTTGGTTTTCATGAACGACGACCAGTGGGACGGCGTGCTTGCCGCGAATTTAGACGGTTTTTATAACGTGGCCAAACCCGTCGTCAAACACATGGCGCTCAATCGAAGCGGCCGCATCATTGTTATTTCGTCGACATCGGGCGAATCGGGGCTTGCCGGCCAGGTCAATTATTCGGCGGCCAAGGCGGGGCTTATCGGGGCGGTAAAGGCCCTGTCGCTCGAATGCGCGAAACGCGGCGTGCTCGTCAACGCGATTACTCCCGGATATATCGACACCGGCATGACAAGCGGCCTTGATACCGAGGAAATAAAATCGAGGATACCGCTTAACCGGCTTGGCAGGCCCGAAGAAGTGGCGTCGGTCGCCTCGTTTCTCGCGTCGAGCGGTTCCAGCTATATTACCGGGCAGGTCATCAGGGTCAATGGCGGCGTATATTTATAATGAAAAAGTTCGTTCTCTATTGCTTTTTGTCGATACTTATGGCCGTGTTTCCGGCATGGCCCCTGACGCGGGGATTTTATTCCCTCGACACCGTGGGCGGCGGGGCCCTTATCCATGCGCAATACCAGACCGCGCTCAAGGAACTCTCAACCCAAAAACCGGTGATCGACTCGGCTTTTTGGAGCTTTAAAAAAGGCCTGGCGTCGTTTTTTCTCAAGGATTACGAACGCGCCCTGGCAAGCTTGCGCAAATGCGCCTCAGGCCCGTTTTGCCTCGCCCCCGTGGCGTATGAATACATCGGCGACGCCGAAAGCGCGCGGATGCGGCCCCGCGACGCATTGGAAGCCTATTTATGCGCGATCAAAGACACCATTCGTTTGGGAGAGCGCGCCCGAATTCGGAAAAAAATGTCCGCCGTCATCGCGGGCAGTCCGAGGTTGACCGATACGATTCCGTTTCTTGCCCAATGGCTCCTCGATACGGCCAAAACGGCGGCCCCACAGGGGGCGGTAAACGAAAAGTTTCCGGAAATCGATTCGCTGCCGCGATGCATGAGCGCCCGCTGCGTCGACAGCGCCACGCAGGGTCTTTTTGATTCCATGTCGGTTTCCCGGCGCACCGCCCTGCTTTCCCGGCTCGAAGCGCTTAAGCTTCCCGACTCCCTCATGACAACCTTGCTATTGTTTAAAATGTCCCAATTCGCGCTCGAATCGAAGTCCTTTACGTTGGCCAAGGCGTGGCTTGCCGGGGCACAGGCCCGTCCGGATTTCAAAAAGACGGTTGCGCCCAAAACCGCGCTGTTGCACCAGGCGTTTATGGCCTATTACGGCGGACGCTTCGACACCGCCGCGGTTTTGCTTGGCCGCTACCACGGCGACTATGGGCCTTTGCCGGAAGTCGTATTGGCGATTGCGCGCTCATACCGCAACCTCAACCAAGACGCGCTCAGCATGCAATGGTACGCGAAATTCCTTCGCTTGTTCCCGCAAGATCCTTCCGCGTATAGCGTTACCTGGTTCATTGCATGGGACCATGAGGAAAAAGGAAGGTATTCCAAGGCCGTCGAATTATACCGTAAGGTCGGCGCCATGAGGAAAAATGGTCGATACGCCGACGACTGGGAATACCGCATCGGATTATGCTCGTATAAACAGGAACAGTATAAACGGGCGTATTCGCTTTTCTCGCATTATGCAGCCGGGCATCCGGATTCGCCCCAGTTTTTAGGGGCCCTTTACTGGAAGGCGAAAAGCCTTTCGGCAAGCGTCGATTCCGCGGGGTCCCGCGCCTTGTTTCTGGACGTTGTCCGCGCCTCGCCCACCGATTATTACGCCTACCGGGCGCGGGAAATGCTGAGTCTTTCCGGCGACACTGCGCTCATACCCGCCTTTGACACGGTTGGCGATTGGGCAAGCGCCCGGACATGGCTCGACTCCGTGGCCGCCCCCGCTAAAGATGCGCTAAGTCAAGCCGACAGCGTTGCATTCGAACGTGGAGTTCGATTGGTCTTTTCGGGGCTTGGCCCCTTGGCGCGGGAATATTTCGCGTCGCTTGAAAGCGAGTACGCCGCAAATTTAAAATTCCAATTCGATTTGGCGGTCCTTTATGGCATCATGGATGACCCAACCGCCTCTTTTAGGATCGGCCGCAGACTGATGTGGCGAATCCCCCAGGCCTATCGGGTCAAAACGCCCTTTCCCGTGCTGAGCCTGGGATACCCGCTCGCTTTCATGGGCGCCGTGGTCCGGGCGGCGCAAACGGATTCCATCGACCCCTTTCTTATCCTGGCGGTCATGCGGCAGGAGAGCGTTTTCAATCCGGCAATCGTTTCACGAGCCGGGGCCACCGGCCTTATGCAGCTCATGCCGACAACGGCCAAATCCGTGGCCACCGAGCTTTCCGAGACCTTTTCCGCCGATTCACTGACCCGGTTTTCAACCAACATCCGCTACGGCAGCCACTACCTGAAAAAACTGCTCGACCAATTCGGCGGCAACATGGTGCTCACGATTGCGGCCTACAATGGCGGCCCCCCCATTGTCCTTCAATGGCTCGAAAAAAACAAAACCAAGACCTTCGATCTTTTCATCGAGGACATCGGCTATGAAGAAACGCGTGGCTATGTCAAAAAGGTTTTGGCGAATTTTTGGACGTACAAGAAATTCTCACGGATAACCCGGTTTAAAGGATAACCTGTTTTATAGCGGTTTCCGATATTATTTTATGACGTTGCCGTTGGACGCGGACTCGGGGCGTTTTGGACCGAGGACCCGCCGGACCGAGACTTTTCCCCTTTTAGAATTTGAAGGGGGAGGTCCTCACACAAACCATGAAAGGAGCATGCAATGAAAAAGATGATCGTGGCAACGACGATTGCCTGCATGGCCCTGTGCGTTTTCGCGGGAAAAAAAGGCGAAACGAAAGTCGATTCGATCGTTTACGATCAGGGAATGCAGTGGCGGATTTTTTCCTCTCCGCAGCCCGTCAAGTCCTTCGCCCTTCAAAAAGACGTCTTGTGGTTTGTTACGGAGTCAAGCCTGCATGCGATGAACATGACCAGAAACGCCGATGCGCAGGAATATAAAACCATCGCCGCCATTCCATCCACGGAAATCACCGCGTGCGCGTGCGACCATGCCGGCAACGTTTGGATCGGCACGAAAAGCGGTCTTGCCCTTAAAACAAAAGACGGGTTTAAAGTATTTACAAAAGAAAATGGGCTTCCCGGCAACGCGGTCAATACGGTCCTGCCGCTGAAAACGGGGAAAATTTGGGTCGGTACGGACGATGGGGCCTGCGTGTATCAGGCCGGCGCTTGGACCTCGTATACGACCGACAAGGGGCTCTGCGGCGGTAAAGTCAGGGCAATTGCGGTTGATAACGACAACACGGTCTGGTTCGGAACCGACAAGGGGATTTGCGCGCTTGTCGGCGCGATGTGGACGACCCATTCCATGAAAACCGGCTTAAGCTGGAACGACGCCAAGGCCTTGGCATGTGACCCGAAAACAGGCATCATCTGGGCCGCGGTCGGAGACAAAGACGTCAACAGCTATAACGGGAAAGAGTGGAAAGTTTATATGGACGTGGCCGAGGGAATTAAATGCATTATGATCGATACGCAAAGCAGGATTTGGGTGAGCACCGCCTCCGGCCTTGCTAAATTCAACGGTGATGAATGGGTCACCGAGCAGCAGCAAATCGGAATTCCGGCAAACCAAGTTTCTCAAATGTCGCGGGACGACCAAGGCAATTTGTGGTTCGGCATGGAAAAAGGCGTCTTACGTTTGGCAAATCCGTATCCGTATTAATCAGGGTACCAGCGCAACAGGAAGGATTGTTATGGAAAAAATCAGGATCGGCGTCATAGGCATTGGGAATTGCGCCAGTTCGCTTATTCAAGGCATCGAATATTATCGTCATAAAACGGAAAAAGACGCGACCGGTCTCATGCACTGGACGGTCGGCGGATATAAACCCTCCGACATCGCGGTGGTTTCGGCATTCGATATCGACAAAAGAAAAGTCGGTAAGGACGTTAACGTCGCTATTTTCGCCCGGCCGAACTGCACGACGGTCTTTTGCGCGAAAATGCCTTCGGCCGGGGTCAAGGTTTCAATGGGCCGCATCCTCGACGGCGTTTCGGACCATATGAAGCATTTTGAGGAAGACTACACGTTTCTTCCTAGTTCCAACAAAGAAGCGTCGAAAAAAAGCATTGTCGCCATCCTAAAAAAATCACGCACCGAAATCCTGTGCAATTATCTGCCCGTGGGTTCCGAAGAAGCGGTCAAATTCTACGCCGATTGCGCCCTGGAGGCCGGAGTAGCTTTTGTCAATAATATGCCGGTGTTCATCGCCAGCAGCAACGAGTGGGCGAAAAAATTCAAGGAAAAAAACATTCCCCTCATCGGCGACGACATCAAGGCGCAGCTTGGGGCCACCATCACGCACCGCACCCTGGTCGACCTGTTCAGGAAACGGGGCGTAAAACTCGAACGGACCTATCAGCTCAATACGGGCGGCAATACGGATTTTCTTAATATGCTTAATCGGGCCCGATTGGCCTCTAAAAAAACGTCCAAGACCGAGGCGGTCCAGTCGGTGACCGCCGAGCGGCTCGATCCGCGCAATATCCACGTGGGCCCCAGCGATTATGTCCCGTGGCAGAACGACCAAAAGCTCTGCTTTTTACGGATGGAAGGCACGCTCTTCGGAGACGTTCCCATGAACATCGAGCTGCGCTTGTCGGTTGAAGATTCCCCTAATTCGGCGGGCGTTGCCATCGATTCCATCCGCTGCTGCAAGCTTGCGCTTGACCGCGGCATCGGCGGCGTACTCTATTCGCCGTCGGCATATTTTTCAAAACACCCGCCCAAACAATTTTCCGATGATCTTGCCTATCAAATGACCGAGGATTTTATTGAAGGCAAACGGGACAATTAATTTAAAGGGACCGGTCACGACCACCGGTCCCTATTTTAAATTATCGCGTTAAAATTATTCTTCCTTCCGCGACGTGATCATTTTGCCGTAACAAGAAAAAATATGTACCGGCTGATAATTGTTTCCCTGCGCGGTCAACGCCATCCCAGCTCACATTCGCCCCTTGGGTCATTCTTACATCGGCGACATTTCCTTGAAGATTGAAAATTTCCACGGTGCTGATCGCGTTGGGAGTAAATCCGACAGGTAAAGGAAAGGCCGTTTTATTGGCTCCGTTTACACGGAAATAAAAATTTTGCGGCCCAACGGATTTATTGGTGATCAGGGATATGCCGGACTCCGTGGCGGTCAAAACGAGCGCCGTTTTCGCGCCGCTGGAGCTGGTTTGCAATCCGGCAATATACAGTTTTACCGCTCCGGTCCCCTTGGCGGGAGCGGTCCATTTAAACGTCCCGCTGTCCATCATTGATGTGCCGAAATGAACGCCATTTGTTTCGTAGGTAGCGACGTTATAGACTGCTGTGTTTGTTCCCGCCGCAATCGTACCGGCATTTTGGGATGATGCGCCTACCCGGCAGGATGCGTTGAAATTAACAATGATGCCGCTGCTCGAATGCGCTATTTTGATCGTATAAGCCGCTCCGGGCGAATAAGCTGATGGAAAACCGGTTGCCGTAATTTGTCCGCCGGTTGTCCCATGACAAGGGGTGCAGGCCCCTTCCGACCCGGGAGCGCCGGAATATCCGGTGTACGTTTCGTGCGCGTTCGATATCGTGGCGGAAACGATTAAAATACCCATGCCGATGGCCAGCATCTTTTTGTTTCTTTCCATATATTCCTCCTCTGTTAATACAAACTTTTAAATAACCTTTCAAAACCACTTCCTTAACTTTATGCTGTTTCAATAAAATTTTGGTTAGGCCCTCCTTTTATTTAAACTTATAAAAATATACCACAATGTTTATTAATATAATAAATTATCTTTTATTTGCATGAATTTTTAATAAAATTATGCTTTTTATAGTATGAGTGGAAATGGTAACAATGGTCATCCGAGATAATGGACCGGAGTTTCCCAAGGAATTGTCAGAACTATGGTTATGCTTGGCACCATGGACGGGAAAAAGGCGGCCCACGTGCGGGAAATTCGCCTATAATGGACGGTTTGGCTTATTTCTGAAAAATATACTTGTAAATACCCTGGGTAGAAAACGCCAGAATGATCGATCCTGCAATGAGAACCACCGACAGCGCGTTAATGACGGGCGAAACGCCGAAGCGGATCATGGAATAAATATGTAGCGGCAAGGTCGATGCGCCCGGTCCAGCCACGAAAAAGGTGATGACGAAATCCTCAAGCGATAGCGTGATCGACACCAAAAACCCCGCGATGATGCCGGGCATTGAAACCGGCACGATTACCCTTAAAAGAGCGTCTATTTCGCGCGCGCCGAGATCGTATGCGGCCTCGATGATTGAGTGGTCGAATTCGTCAAGCCGCGATGAAACGATAAGGAGCACGTAGGGAAGGTTAAAGGTCACGTGCGCGATAAAAATGGTCAGAAGCCCGAGTTTAAGCCCGATGGCCGCGAACAGAATTAAAAGCGACACCCCGATAATTATTTCGGGCAAAATGAGCGGAAGAAACGAGGCTATTTGCACGTATTTTTTAAAACGGAAATTATACCAATAAATGCCGATGGCCCCAAGGGTCCCCAAGACCGTGGAGAGCGAAGCCGACGTCAGCGCGATAAGGACGCTATTGCCGAATGCGTTCCATAAGTCCCGGGAATTGAAAAAAAGTTCATGATACCAGCGAAGGGAAAGCCCTTCCCAATGCATTGTTTTTGAGTTGTTAAACGAGAAGACGATCAAGACGACCAGGGGCGCGTAAAAAAACACCATGGTGACGGTAAACATGAAAAGCGAAAATGTCGGCTTTTTATGCGTCATGTTGTTTTATTTGTAAATGAAGTCTGGTGCTTGCCGCATGCTCCGCCTTCGTTTTTCCGCCCAAATTATTATTGATCCGGAGAAAAACCAATACCCCCGCAGTCGTCAAAACGGTCAATGCCACGGATATCGACGAGGAGAGCGGCCAATTGCGCGTGACGGTCAATTCACGCGCGATGATAGTGCCCAGCATAAACGAGTTTCTTCCGCCGACGAGTTGCGGCACGGCATATTGCCCGAAAGCGGGAATGAAGGTAAAAAGGACCGCGGTAAAAATGCCCGTCTTGATATTAGGCAACAGTACGCGGAAAATGGCCTGCGAATTGGTTGCGCCCAAATCGCGCGCGGCCTCAAGGAGCGAAAAATCGAATTTCTCGATTGTCGAGTAGAGCGGCAGCAGCGCAAACGGCAAATATGTATAGACGAGCACGATGATAACGGCGAACGGATTATACAGAAATTGCGTATAGCCGTGCGTTATGCCCAGGCGCAGCAAGAAATTATTCAAAAAACCGCTATTGCCTAAAATGGCGATCCATGCGTAAATACGGATCAAAAAATTGGTCCAGAACGGAATGATGACTAAAAACAGGAGCGTATTTTTATACCTGCTCCGGGCGATAAAATACGCGGCGGGCAGGGCGAGCGCGAGGGTAATGAGGGTCGCTAAAACCGACAGAACAACAGTCATGAGCGACACTTTTAGAAAGGCGCAATTCGATAAGGCCCGGTATGCTTCGAGCGAAAATTTCCACACGACCCCCCCATAGAGGCCTTTTTCAAGAAAACTGTACATGAAAATAATGGAAATCGGGACCACGAAAAAAGCGCTTATCCACAGCGCCGACGGCAGTGCGTAGACGGGCCCGTAATTCTTTCTCACAGCCGCTTGACCTCCACGATAAACCCGTCGCCCACGTCCCACCACACGTGGACCTTGTCGCCGAAGGCGATCTTGCTTTCTTCGGCGAAGTAGTTGACATGCTGCTTGAACACACGGAGCGTATGCCCCCCGCGCAGGGCAACGAAATACTTGCTTAAAAACCCCGTGTAGATTATTTCGTCCACCGCGGCGCTCAGGCAATTAAGCCCCTTGTCGCATTGGTCGGGACGCTCCAAGGTAATGCGGATTTTTTCCGGCCGCACCGCAAGGGTAATATGGTCGCCCGGCGCCACGGATTTGTCCATGAACGCCCTGATGCGCCCGCACTGCTCGGCGTCGATCAGGGCGCTTGACCCTTCGACGGAGGCAACGGTCCCCGAAAAAAAGTTTGTCTCGCCGATAAATGAGGCGACGAAGAGGTCTTCGGGCGTTTCATAAATTTCGGAAGGCGTGCCCACCTGGAGCACCTCGCCGCCGTTCATGACCGCCAGGCGGTCCGACACGCTGATGGCCTCTTCCTGGTCGTGGGTGACGTAGATAAAGGTGATGCCGATCGTGTCGTGAATGGCGTCGAGCTCAAGGAGCATGTGCTGGCGAAGCTTCGCGTCGAGGGCGGAAAGCGGTTCATCGAGCAAGAGAACGCTGGGCTCGTTAATGAGAGCGCGGGCGATGGCCACACGCTGCTTCTGGCCGCCGGAAAGCTTGTCGGGAAGTTTTTCCTTGTGCGCGTCGAGCTTTACCAACTGCAAATATTCGCCCACCCGCCGGGCAATAGTGGAATTGTCCAGTTTTTTGAGTCGCAGGGGAAACGCCACGTTTTCGAACACCGATAAGTGGGGAAACAACGCATAGCTCTGAAACACCGTATTGACATGGCGCTTATTGGAGGGAAGAGGCAGGACGCTTGCGCCATCGAGGGTTACATCGCCGCCACTCGGGTCTTCGAACCCCGCGATGATCCGAAGCAGGGTGGTTTTTCCGCACCCTGAAGGGCCTAAGAGCGAAAAAAACTCACCTTTTTTAATTTCAATACTGACGTTTTTGAGGGCCTGAAAATCACCGAAGTTTTTACTGACGCCCTCAATTTTAATCTGACTGCCTTTCACAATCGCCTTTCGTTATGCCCGAAAAATATATCAGTCCGATTACCGGAGCACTTTTCTTGCAAACAAGGGCCTGTGGAAGTATTTTTTGATTTTTGATCGCCCAAACCCTATACTATTGATAAGAAGGTCACTATGCTCGGCATTATCGATTACAAGGCGGGAAACCTGACCTCGGTCAAACGGGCGCTGGATTACTTGGGCATTGCCTCCGTGATTTCCTCCGATCCCGGTGAAATCGCGGCCTGCGAGCGCATTATTTTTCCCGGCGTGGGAAACGCCGCATCGGCCATGGAAACGCTCAGGCGGCGCGGACTTGACACGGCGCTTAGAAACGCGTTTGCGCGCGGTACGCCGGTCCTGGGAATTTGCCTGGGCGCGCAAATCATCCTGTCGCATTCCGAGGAAGGCGACACCCCCTGCATCGGGCTTATCGAAGGCGTTTGCAGAAAATTCACCCCCGGGGATCGGACGCTTAAGGTGCCGCACATGGGGTGGAACGAAATTTCCATTGTTCGCGAGCATCCCGTTTTAAAGGGAACGCCGAAAAACACCCAAGTGTATTTCGTCCACTCCTTTTTTCCGCTGCCAAGCGAAGAAACCGCGGTCTTCGCCACCTGCGAATACGGCATTGTTTTCCCGTGCGCCATCGGTCATAAAAACTTGTTCGCGACGCAATTCCACCTGGAAAAAAGCGCCGGCGCGGGCCTTATGATGCTCAAGAATTTTTCAACGTGGGAGGGCGCCGTATGCTAAGCAAGCGTCTTATTTCCTGCCTTGACGTTCGCGGGGGCAGGCTCGCCAAAAGCGTCAAGTTCGTCGACACCAAGGACATCGGCGATCCGGTGGAAACCGCG
>Ga0182027_10006714_pt1 | contig 17144 bp, 9 predicted proteins | sample 712E1DmetaG_FD_121300 | JGI IMG/M metagenome (GOLD analysis project Ga0182027, IMG submission 121300) | Permafrost microbial communities from Stordalen Mire, Sweden - 712E1D metaG (Illumina Assembly) | ecosystem: Environmental > Terrestrial > Soil > Wetlands > Permafrost | place: Sweden... | reverse complement strand
TATACTGTCATTGGTTCGCCGTTTTCCACCAATAGGAGGTCACTGGCCCATGCCGGTTTCACGTAGATCTTTCTTCGCCCAGGCAGGCGCGATTGCCGCTGCCCAGGGGCTGGCTTTGAAGGCGCAGGACGCGCAGCGGAAGGTGCCTGTCGATCCGGGCGCGACGCCCCAGGACCCGCGCATGGGCGTCGGCAATGCCGAGAAGCTGTTCAAGTATTCCCAGAAACGCGCCACAGTGTCCCTGGTCAAGGGCGAGAACCGGCGCAAGAACATCTACGACGCCCTGGTGGCGATCGACGATCAGATCCGGCCGGGTCTCAAAACCAAGAAGTACGTCCTCATCAAACCTAACGGGCTCGATCCGTCGCGGTCGCTGATTTCTACCACATCCGATACCGTGCTCGGTATCCTCGACTACCTGGCGCCCCGCTTCAAGGGCCCGGTGGTGGTCGCCGAATGCGGCGGCACTCCGGCCAAGCAGGCCTGGACCGAGTTGGGCTGGGAGAAGATTTTCGCCGAGCACAAGACCGTGCAAGGCAAGCTGGAAGTTCCCAACGAGGATCCGAACCACTACGAGCTTGTTTACGGCATCGACTACGATCTGCACCCGGTCCCCATCCGGATGGGCGCCCGCTTCGTCGACCCCGATGCGTTCCTGATCTCTTCGGCCGTGATGAAGACGCACAATATGGTGGTGGCCACTATGACCATCAAGAACGTGGTCCTGGGCGCGCCGCTGTCTCCGCCCCCCGGAGAGAAACACACCTGGGGCGATAGCGAAAAGCGCAAGTTCCACGTCGGCATCCGCTCGGGCAACCTGAACATATACCTCGCGATGCAGAAGATGATGCCCAACTGGGGACTGGGGATCGTGGACGGGTACGAGGGCATGGAAGGAAACGGCCCGGTTTCGGGCACGCCGGTGCCGCATCGCATCGCCCTGGCCTCGACGGATTTCCTGGCGGCGGATCGCGTGGGCCTGGAGTGCATGGGAATCGACGCCGGTTGGCCCGGCTATCTCAACTACGCCTGGCAGGCCGGCCTTGGCCAATACGATCTGTCCAAGATCGACGTGGTTGGCCAGAAGATCGCCGACGTGAAGCGCAAGTACCGGGTTCACGCCGACGTGGACCGGATGCTGGAGTGGCGCGGCCCGATGCTGGACCTGCCGCCCAACCTGGGCCGCAACCGCCGCCCGCAGGAAGAGGATCTTTCGGTTTACGCCTGACGCAGGCGCGCCGGGAATACGCCGCAAACCGGGGACAGACATGAATTTCCGGCGCAGGTTGCCGGAGATTCGCCGTCTGTCCCCGGTTTGCTTTGTGGGAACGGTCAACCACCCGGCCGGCTGTGCTCTCCCACGGCAAACATGCTAGTGTAGATAGGTCCCGGGCGATCCACTTCCGGGTGAGCAAGTCTCCAAAGGAGTGCATGTCAACGATGAGAGCATCATCCAAGGGTACGGTAATCTGTTCGCTCTTGGCCGTCGCGCTGCTAAGCGTCACGGCGGCCGCGCAACAGCCGGGTCAAGCGCCAGGCGCCGCGAAACCCAAGCTGTATAACACGGCCAAACAGAAGCTTCTGGAAGGCAAACAGATCTTCAGCTTCACGCAATCGACCATGGACATCAAGGGCTACTGCGAGGCGGCCAAGCATTTCGATTACACATGGTTCGAAATGCAGCACAGCACTCTGGAGTTCAAAGACATCGAGGCGATGATCGCGGCCTGCCCGCACGTCAACGCGATTCCCATGATCCGGCTGCCCGACGCGCAGGAGTGGCATATCCAGCACGCTACCGACATCGGCGTACTGGGCGTCATCGTCCCCACGGTGGACGATGTGGACCGGGCGCGGGAAGGCGCCAAGTGGGCGCGCTATCCACCGGTCGCCAGGCGAAGTTCCGGCCAGGGACAGGCGCGCGCTCTCTGGGGCGTCAACGGTATCGACTACGCCAAGACCATCAACGACAACATGCTGGTGGTGATCATGATCGAAACACCCACCGGCGTGGCCAATGCCTTTGACATCGCCTCGGTGCCGGGCGTGGATGTGGTTATCCTCGGCAACAACGACCTGAGCCAGTTTTCGGGATTCCCGCAGATCATGCCGCCTGCCCCGCCCGACCCGCGGTACTGGGGGTTGGTCACCAAGGTTCATGACGACACGCTGCGGGCGGGTAAGATCTTCGGCCAGGCCAACGCGAAGTACGCGACGGGACCTCTCAGCGAAGATGCCAAGTTCTTTCAGAACGGCCCGTCGCTCGATGGTTGGAAGCTGCCAACCGCCGGTGGCGCCAGCCCGAGCGCCCCGCCGCCGGGAGAGCGCTAGGCTTCCGAAACCGGGGAGCGGCGCAGGCTCCGCGTTCGTGGCGTTCCCCACGACATGGGCGGGATCTTTTGGACACCCGCCGGTGTCTACTCCAGCGTGAGGATATGGCTGCGGGCGGCGAGTCTCGGCGTCTTGGGCGCGCTGTGGCTCCACGGGCAGAACGATGCCGTCGGATGGAAAGATCCGTGGGGGCCCCCCGTCTGGCAGCAGACGTACCTGCCGATTCTTGTGGTCGCGGTGGGTCTGTACGCCTGCTGGTGGTTCCTGTCGTGGCTCACCCGCCGGCGCCTGAACCAGACCGGCTGGCGCGCTACCCGTGTCGCCTGGCCGACCGCAGCGGTCGCGCTGGCCTTGCTGGCGGTGTTGGCGGGGTTCGCGAACACGTCTGACGCTGTCCTCGAGACCCTTCCGATCCCAGCGGTCGCTGTGAACCTCCCGCTGCTCCCGGTGGCATCGCTGCTCTCGTGGCTTTCCGAATCGATACCGTGGTGGATCCTGGCGCCCCCCGGAACCGCCGCTGCGTGGTTCTGGTGGCGGGCGATTATCGTCTACTTCGAGCGGCGTGCCCGGAATGCCGGGCCGGTGACGCTCGGGACGCACCTCACCGGTTGACTACGGCGCTGAGCGGCGTACTGCGCGAAGCCCCGCCGGCGAAGAACGTGTACGCTCCCGGCAGCAGTTCCCAATCGTCCTTCCGTTCGTTGAAAATGGACAGGAACTTCGGATCGATCGCCAGCGTGACCGTCTTCTGTTCTCCGGGAGCCAGGCGGATCTTATCCCACGCCACCAGGCGCTTGGGCGGCTCCTTGGCGGCGGCCGGCAATCCCGCGTAGACCTGCACGATCTCCGCGCCCTCCCGTTTCCCCGTATTGCGCACGGTGAACGACACGCTGCCCATCGCCGCCTTCAGATCCGAATACGCGAAGGTGGTGTAGGAGAGCCCATGCCCGAACGCGAACAAGGGCTCCTTGCCCTCCGCGTCGAACCACTTGTAGCCGACCTTCAGCCCTTCGGTGTAGTCGATGTCGAAATCCGGCATCCGCCTGCGCTCGCCGCCCTGGGCGCCGCGCGGAGGGATCAGGTTCAAGCCGGGGATCGCCGGGTGCGGCAGATCCGCGTCGGAGCCGGCTATCGAAACCGGCAGCTTCCCGCTGGGATTCACATCTCCGAACAGAATGTTGGCCAGTGCCTCGCCGCCGCGTATGCCCGGGTACCAGATCTCGATTGCCGCGCTCGCCTGCCCGATCCACGGCATGGCGGCGGGTCCGCCGGTCTCGAGCACCACGATGGTGTGCGGGTTCGCCGCGGCCACCGCGCTCACAAGCTTGTCCTGGTTGTCCGGCAGCGTCAGGGTGGGCACATCGCGCCCTTCGCTGGTGGGCTGGTTGACGAACACGATGGCCACGTCGGACGCCTTCGCCACCGCCGCCGCGGCTGCCGGGTCCGTCCCTTCGTTGTAGACGACTTTGGCTTTCGGAGCCTTGGCGCAGATCGCCTTCAGCGGCGACGACGGGAACCAGACTGCGCCTCCCCAGGGCGTTCTCGGGCCCTCACCCGGCGGATCCACTTGCGCCGAGCCGCCGCCGGAGAGCACGCTCGTATCGGCGTGCGATCCGATGACCGCGATCGATTTCAGCGCCGCGCCGTCCAGCGGAAGCTGGCCGCCCGCGTTTTTCAGCAGCACCGAAGCCTGTTCTGCGATCTCCTGCGACGTCTCCGCCCCGAAGAACGGATCGACCACGTTGCCTCGCGGCGGATCGTCCACGATGCCCGCGGCAAACTCCGTGCGCAGAATGCGGTGCACCATGTCGTTGATGCGCGCCATGGGAACTTCGCCCGCGTCCACGGCCTTTTTCAGGGCGTCGCCGAAATAGCGGCCGTCGGACTCCTCGTTGTCCAGACCCGCCAAAGCGGCCTTGGAGGTGGAATGGGTGGCGCCCCAGTCGGAAATCACGAAGCCCTGAAAACCCCAAGCCTTCTTCAGCACGTCGGTCAGCAGGTAGCTGTTCTCGCAAGCCCAGTCGCCGTTCACTTTGTTGTACGAGCACATCACCATGCCGGGCTGCCCTTCGGTGACGGCAATCTCGAACGCCAGCAGGTCGGTCTCCCGCATGGCGCGCTTGTCCAGGCGGACGTTTCCGATGCTGCGCCCGGTCTCCTGATCGTTGAAGGCGTAATGTTTCACGTCGCCGATCACCCGCTGGCTTTGCAGTCCCCTGACGAACTGGGCGGCCATCTTGCCGGCCAGAATGGGGTCCTCGCCCAGGTACTCGAAATTACGTCCGTTGCGCGGCTCGCGCATGAGGTCCATGCCGCCGCCCAGCGAGACGTTGTACTGCTGGTCCCGCAGCTCGCGGCCGATCAAAGCGCCGTAGCGGTAGGCCAGCTTCGGGTCCCAGGTAGCCGCCTCCCCGATGGTGGATGGCAGAAGCGTCGCGTAGCGGCCGCGTGCGGCGGCGGATCTCACGCCCACCGCGGAATCGGCCAGTTGGAGATCCGGAAGCCCCAACCGCGGGATACCCTGCACCACGCCCGCGCCCCCGTTCGACCGTACACCCGCATTCTCGAAACCGCCCGAGCCGTGGAGCAGCGTGATCTTCTCGTCGAGGGTCATCTGGTCCATCAGCAGGTCGGCCCTCCGGTCGGGCGGCAGGCTCTTGTCGTTCCACGGACCTTTGAGAACCTCCGGCTGAGGTGGCCTCTGTGCCAGAGCTGAGGTGGCCGAAAGCGCCACCAGGACGGCCGCGGCGGCGACAGCCAGCGCCAGTCCCATGCTTCGCAGACGATAATTCACGATTTGGACCTCTCCATTGGGGCGATACAAACAGATTGTAACCCTTGTACCCGCAGCGCCGCTGAGGTTCGCGTGTGCCTTTGTGGGGCGGACCCCCTGGTCCGCGGCCGACGCCCCCGTCGGCCTGCTCGTGCCCCGCAAGATGCCGATATCGCTGTTTCGGATGCGGGACGAGGGCGTCCCGCGCGGACCAGGGGGTCCGCCCCACGAAACGCCGGCCGTTCCCGGGCGCCCTACTTCGCAACGCCGATCGACTGGTTGCCGTCGATGTAGACGACGAATTGCGTGCCCGCGGCCGCGGCGATGTCCTTGGGCTTCTTCTTGGCGCCCGCATTCGTCCCGGAATCCAGCGCGCGCTTGCTGGACGTGGCTGCGGGCGTCGCGCGCAGCTTCAACTTCTGGCCGCCCGCCGCGTCCGCCTGTCCCAACTCGAACGTCATCTTCGTCTCCAGCACCAGCGCCTTCTTCTTGGCTTCGCCCACCACCTGCCCCGCTACCAGGGCGCCCTTGGAAATCACCACGTCGTTGCCGGCCAGAACATCCTTCAAAACGGTAAACCTCAGCGGCGTTCCGGCGCGCGCGCTCAGAGGGATGTCCGCGGCCAATTCGACGGTGACCGGCACCGCGTCCGCAACGGCAACCTGCCTCTGGACCACCGGCGCTGGCGGGGCGGCCTCGGGAGCCGGCGGCGAAGCCGGCGCCACGTTGGCCGCGGCCGCGGGCGCGGGACTGGCGGCAGCCGGCGCCGAATCGGCCGGTTTCGCCGGGGCCGAAGCGCTCTGTGCCGCCTTCGCCGCCGGTTTCGCCGCCGGCTTAGCCCCCGCCGGCATGGAGGCGTCGCGCATGGCCTGGATCAACGCTTCCGGCGCTCCCGCCTGGCTCAACCGGATCACTGCCGCCGTCGAGAGGTCGAACTGCGTCTTCGAAGAGTGGATTTGGTCCACGATCACCGCCGTCGAGACCTTGCCCTGCAGCATCTGCACGATGGAATCGTTCGATAGCGGGGCATCCGCGGCCGGAGGCGCGGCGGGAGGAGGCGGCGCCGCGGCCGCATCCTGTTTGGGAGCCTCGTTGTTCACTACCGGCGGAGGCGGAGGAGGAGGCGGCTGGTGAGCCCTGCGCCAAACCACTGTCCCCCACCAGACGCCCCCGGCAATCGCCACCGCACCGCCGAGCGCCGCCGCCGCAATCGCCAGTTTCCGTCCGGACTTCTTCGGCGCGATACTAACTTGCACCGTCGGCGCGGGTCCCGTGTCGTACTGCAGCTTGAGGTTCTCCAGCGCGGCCACCACTTCGTCCATGGTCTGCCACCGCTCGTCGCGGTTTTTGCGCAGGCACTTCTCCACGATCTCGTGCAGTCTCGCCGGCGCGGCGGGAGCGAACTCGCGGATCGGCCGGACATCGTCACGCAGAATCGCCGTCATGGTGGCAATCGCCGAATCGCCGGGAAACGCGCGATGCCCCGTCACCATCTCGTACAGCAGAATCCCGAACGAGAAGATGTCCGACCGCCCGTCAACCATCTTGCCTTCGGCCTGCTCCGGCGACATGTAATTGACCGTGCCCACCACCGTTCCTTTTACCGTCAACGGACCGGATATGCTGGCGGTCTTGGTCGAATCGTCGCCCAAGCCCGTGAACGTGGGCTTCGCCAAACCGAAATCCAGCACCTTCACCAGGCCGGAACCCGTTACCATGATGTTGCTCGGCTTGACGTCCCGGTGTACGATTCCCGCCGTATGGGCCGCCGCCAGCGCGCTGGCGATCTGCACGCCATATTTGAGCGCCTGCGGGATCGGAAGGCCGGTTTCCGGTACGATCTGCGCAATCGTCCTGCCGGTCACCAGTTCCATCACCAGCAGATCGGCTCCGTCGTCGGCCAGAATCTCGTGGACGGTGACGATGTTGGGATGGCTCAGCACCGATGCCGCCCGTGCCTCCTGCATGAACCGCAGCCGCGGCGTCTCGTCGCCCGGCTCGCTTTTGGGCAGAACCTTGACGGCCACCATGCGGTTGAGCCGCGTGTCCCTCGCGCGGAAAATCTCGCCCATCCCCCCGCTGCCCAGACGTTCGAGAATCTCGTAATGCGATACCGTGCGGCCAGTCATTCGCTCCTCGCCTTGGATAATTCAGTGTGGCATAGGAGAAGCCGCTGTGGATACTTCCGGGCCGCGGAATCGCCCCCGGCTTGAGATCCGCACCCCGCTTGGACCAACATGGAGGTTATGCCGCCCAAAGCCCAGGGAAACGGATGGCGCAAGAAACGCACCGGCGATCCGCCGCCAAAGCCCGCTCCGCCCGAGCCGCCGCCGGCCCCCGCCCGGCCCGCGCTGCGGCCCCATGTCTGGCGGATCTTGGGTCTTGGGGCCGTGGCGCTCCTGGCTTACTCCAACTCCTTCCCCGCCGGTATGACCTTGGACAACGCCACCGTCATCGTGCAGGACTCGCGCATTCAGGCCGCCACCCTCCCCAACGTCCGCCTCATCTTCTCGCAGGAGTACTGGTATGGCAACGCCACCACCAATCTCTACCGGCCCCTGACCACCCTTTCCTACCTGTTCAACTACGCCATCCTGGGCAACGGCCCCCATCCCGCCGGCTACCACTGGGTCAACTTCGCCCTCCACGCCGTCAACATCCTGCTGGTTTACCTGTTGGGTCTGCTGATCTTCCGGAGGGCGGACCTGGCGCTGGCGTTGGCCGGAGTGTGGGGCTTGCATCCCGCGCTCACCGAATCCGTCACCAACATCGTCGGCCGCGCCGACGAGTTGGCGGCTTTCGGCACGCTCGCCGCCCTGCTGTGTTCCGTCCGGAGCGCCGCCGCCAGAGGTCCGCGAAAGGCGGCGTGGCTGGCCGCCACCGCCATCGCCGCCTCTATCGCGATCTTCTCCAAGGAGAGCGGCATCGTGGTTTTGGCCATCCTTCCTCTATACGACTTCACTTTCGGGCGCGGCACGCCGCTGAGGTCGCGCGTGTTCGGCTACGCCGCTCTGTTGCCGGCCGTGGCGGCGTTCTTCTACTGCCGCGCCGCCATGCTGGCAACCAATCCTATCGGCGTCGTGCCATTCGTCGATAACCCACTCCAGGGCGCCGGTTTCTGGACGGCGCGCCTGACCGCCGTCAAAGTCCTCGGCAAGCTGTTCGCGCTGTTCCTCTGGCCCGCCGCACTGTCCTGCGATTACTCCTACAATCAGATTCCGCTCTTCTCCTGGCGGCTGGACTGGGCTAGTGCGCAGGCGCTCCTGGCGCTCCTGGGTTGCGCCGCCGCCGTCGCACTCGCCATCCGCTGGCGGCGCACTGCCGCGGTGGTCTTCTTCGTGGGGTTCTGGTTCGTGACCCTGGCGCCGACCGCCAACTTCGCCATCCTCATCGGAACGATTATGGCCGAGCGGTTCCTGTACCTGCCCGCCGTCGCGCTCGCCGGAGGCCTGGTGCTGACGCTCGACGCCCTGGCGCGCCGCTTCACCGCTTCCCCCGCCGCCGCCCGCCGGGCCACCGCCGTCGCAGCCGGAACGATTTGCCTGGCCTGCTCCCTGCGCACCTTCGCCCGCAACGCCGACTGGCGCGACGATGTCAGCCTGTGGACCAGCGCCGTCCGCGTCTCCCCAGCCAGCTTCCGGGCGCACGTCTCTCTGGCCATCGCCCTCAGCGGCCGCGGTTCGGGCCTGGACCGCGGCGTAGAGCAGGCCGGCCTGGGTCTCGATATCCTCCGCACCCTGCCCGACGACCGGAGCAACTGCGTCGGCTACCTGTTGGCCGGCACATGCTACCGGGCGAAGGGCGACAGCCTGCCGGCCGGAGGCCAGTTCTGGTACGAAAAGGCCCGCGATACCCTGCTGCGCGGAATCCAGATCGACGACCTGGAGCAGGCGCATGCCCGCACCCTCAACCTGGCGCTCCACAAGGGCACCTACCTCGGCGGGCAGACGCGCTTGTACCTGGAACTGGGCCGCGTCTACCGGCGCTTGTCCCAACCGCGGGCGGCGCTCGACATCCTGGCCGGCGGCCGCGCCATCGACCCCAAGCCCGAATTCTCCGCCGAGATGTCGGACATCTATCGCCAACTGGGCGATAAGGACGGAGCCGCCATCGCCCTCATGGAAGGTCTCGTCCTCAAGCCCGAGGCCACCGGACTCGCCGCGTCCCTGGTGGCGGTCTACCGGGAACTGCACCCCGGCAGTTGCGCTATCGGCGCGTCCGCCGCCGGGAGCAGCATCGACCTGGCATGCCCCCTGGTCCATCGCCATCTCTGCGCCGCCTCAAGCAACGTGGCCCTCGCCTACCGGAGCCGCGGTCGCGCCGGGAAGGCCGCCGCTGCCGCCCACACCGCCATCGCCGATTTCGGTTGCCCCGCGTCCCTGTTCCCGTCTCCCCGGTGAGGCGCCCTGCGCTTCGGAGTGGTTTCGCCGGCGTTATGTACTACTGCCTGTCAAATTCTTCGCGCGCCGCGACGGTTTTATGTGGGGCAGGCTGGCAGCCTGCGGCCGATTGTCAATCGGCCCGGCGAGCTCCGCTCGCCTCTGGAGATTCTACATATTTTCAAGCGGCGGCAGCCTGAATCATGCCTGGCTCTGTGATTTGGAAGCCCCTGGGGGCGAGGATCTCCGGTTGTTGCGCCATTTCTTTCCGGAGCAAGGCGATCGGATCCAAGCAGGACGGCCTTCGCGCGCGGCGCCGCCACTTGGGCAGTTCGGCATAGGCGCTTCCACCCTCGGCGCCGAAAGCCCGTATCGAAGCCAGTAGCAGCGCGCTGTATGCCGCTACTGCCAGGACCGGCTGTTTGGGCACCGACGTAACGTTCCATAACTGCGCTTCGCCGACCCCCAGCGTATCTTTCTCTTCACGGTGGTTCACCTCGATCTGCCAGCGGTCGAAGTAGATTTGAAGCAATTGCTTGGCCGGGCTGCACAAGTCGCTGGTGAGCAGGTATGCCGGATTGCGATAGTACATCCTCTTGCTCTGGCTCTTGCGATATGGGGTTGGAGCGACGACGATCAGACGCAGCGGGCGCTTGCCGGCGCCGTGCTGCCAGTGCACCGCGGAGACTTCCTTGTATCGGATCTTGCGCCGCTTTCCGCCATAGAATATCTTCGTGGTCTTCCACTCGCGGCTGTCGTCTTGACGGACCTGCTCGGGTGTGAACTTGGCGGCATCATAGAACCGCCGCGAGCCGGCCGCGGCGCGCAAACACAGCTTGGCATCCTTGCGGGCGCGAGCGAGCAACACCGACCGTTCCGGGATCTCCGCAAGGCAGGTGCGATTGCAAAAGCTGCCATCGGCGGTGAGAACGAGAGTTTTCTTCCGGCCGCCGGCCTCGTCCAGTTCCTGCCGCAGTTGCTTGCCCATGTCCACAAAACTGCGCGACAGGTTCTTCCGCTTCACGGCCTCTTTGTACTGTTTCTTCTCCGCATCGCTGGCCTTCTTGCCGGGGCGCTTGACGCGCGAGACTTCCTGGAAGCGAATCGGGATGGCCCACGTGCCAACCGGGGCGTTGCGGTACAGCGGCACCAGCAGGGAAGCCTGCGGGAAGCGCAAACCCAATACGAGATTGACATGAAACGGCGGGCCCATCGGATCGCGCTGATAGAACGCCTGCTGGATCGAGCGGCCGGTCTTGCGCAACCTGGTGTCATCGATGGCCACGCCGACCAGGCGTTGCGGACAATACTCCAAAGCGCCTTTGAGGATGGGCCGAAACGACTGCTGGGGTTCCCACCGGCAGCGCGAGTGGAGGAAATACTCCGCGCTCCAACTGCGGTGCTGGCCGCCGTTGGTCCAAATGATGCGGGTCAGGCAGCGGCGGCCCAGGCAGACGAGCGAGCCGAGAGCCTGCCTGAGGGCACGGTGAAACCTGCGCTGCTGCGGAAAGACGCGCCGCCAATCCGCGGTGACGGCGAGGAACGCGGAGAGGAGGCTCATCGGACATCCGGGCGCAGCGAAAAGGTGTTCTTTTCGGGGCGGAGGAAGCGGTCGCCGCGGGCCACCTTCTTGGTGAGGGAAGAGACCAGGCTCTCGCGGTCGACGGGGATGCCGAAATCGGCGCGAATGCGTTCCAGGATCTCGGAGATATGAAGCGGGGAGCGGGTCTTCTTGAGTATGTCGAACGCCATGTCTACCTGAGACCGACGTGCCCGCCGACGCGGTCCGGGAGTGGTGGGCGCGGGGTGGCGGAGACGGCGGACGGCGCGAAGCTGGGCCTCCAAGGAGGCTTCGAATACCCCTAGGATGAGATCTTTGGTGTCATCGTTCATGGTGGGCTCCTGAGCATGAGGCTCAAGACGAGGATGGCACATCGGAGTCGGTCTGTCAATAGTAATATCAACAGACTGACTTATATTGAGGAACAGCAGGAAAGCTGCCGGCCGCCGAGGCACAAACCACCGTGACGTGAAAATGTAGAAACTCCTGCGGCCGATTAACAATCGGGCGCAGGCTGCCAGCCTGCCCCACATAAGACAGTCGCGGCGCGCGAAGAATTTGACAGGTAGTAATACATAACACCAGCGAATCCACTTCCAGTCGCGCACCCAAGACGGGGGCGCTTTTGTGAGGCAACTCGGCAGGCTGCGGCGGACCTGAAGGGCGCCCGGCGATCGGGCCACGGCGGGCCTTTGTGCATCCGTCTGAAGGCGGGTTGGCAACCTGTCGCTCTGGGCCTTCGGCCCACCAAAGGCAACGAGAACTTAGCCCGGATGCAGGCTTGTGTTTTCAGTCACTTGGGCCGGGCTTTCAACGGTGCCCCGCATCACGCCGGCGAATCCGATTGTGGCGCCGAAAACCGGACACCGGCGCCGGTTTTGGGTTTCAATAGAAGCATGCGTTACCTGGTTGGGATCTTGCTTCTGTTTTGCTCCTCGGTTTTGCCGGTGGACGCCCAGATCGACGGCCGCGTCACCGGGACGGTGATCGATCCGTCGGGCGCGTCGGTTCCGGGCGCCGAAGTGTCCCTGATTCTGGCGGGAGGGACCAAGCCGCTGATGACCACGAAGACCTCGACGGACGGGTCGTTTCACTTCATCGGCGTGCGAGCCGGATATTTCGATGTGACGGTGACCGCGCCGGGGTTTATCAAGTTCATGCGCCACGGCATCGCCGTCGACGCGGCGCGCGAGACGGATGTTGCGGGCGTGGCGCTGCAAGTGATGCAACCCGACATATTTGTGGAGGTGAAAAGCGACGTCCAGGCCGTCTCGACCGCCAACGCCGAGATCTCGCAGACCGTCAGCATGGAGGAGATCCGCAACCTGCCGCTGCTGGACCGCGATCCGCTGGGCGCCATGCAGTTGCAGGCGGGCGTGGTTTACAACGGCAACTCCGCTACCGTGATCAACGGGCTGCGCACCTCCTATTCGGACATGACGCTGGACGGCATCAACATCCAGGACAATTATATCCGCGACAACGCCCTGGATTACTCGCCCAACAGGCCGCTGCTCAGCCAGGTGCGGGAGATGACCGTGGTCAGCTCGAACGGCAACGCGGCCTTGTCGGGCGGCGCCACGGAGACGGCATTCACCACGCCCTCGGGCACCAACCAGATCCACGGCGAGGGGTTCTGGTACAACCGCAACAATGCCTTCTCTTCCAACGACTGGTTCAATAACCAGTCGGGCGTCGCGCTGCCGTTCCTCAATCAGAACCAACTGGGCGCCTCGGTTGGCGGGCCGATTCAGAAAGATAAGCTGTTCTACTACGGCACCTACGAGGTGGTGCGCGCGCACCAGCAGGAGCCCACCACCGATCTGATTCCCACGCAGTCCATGCGCAACGGCGTTTTCCAGTACCGCAACGCCGCCGGCGTGCTCCAGTCGGTTAACCTGCTCACGCTTCGCAGTATCTCGATCGACCCGGTGGTCCAGGGCCTCCTCGACCAGGTCCCCTCGCCCGCTCACATCAACAGCGCCCTGGTGGGTGACGGGTTGAATTCCGGCGGGTACCGCTTCAACCAGGTGGCCAACGAAACCCGCGACAACGTCACCGGCCGCGCGGATTACACCATCGACATGAAGCAGGCCGTCAACGCGTCGTTCTCGTGGAATCGCGATAACTCGTACCGGCCCGACGCGGAGAACGACTATTCCGTGGTCCCCAAGATCACCAATCCCACGCACGCCGCCCTGCTGGCGATGTCCTGGCGATGGACGCCTTCCTCGCGCATGACCAACGAAGTCCGCGCCGGGTTCAACCTGACCTATGCGTACTTCCTGACCTCGCAGCAGTTCGGAAGCGACCTGCTCACCGGGATGTCGTTTGCCGACCCGGTCAACGAGTTCATGCCGCAGGGCCGGAACACCGACACCTACGTGATGAGCGACGACGCCGCCTATCAGCGCGGCCGCCACTACATCCAGTTCGGCTTTCACGGGCAGCGGGTCTTGGTGCGCTCCTCCGACGACTCGGGTGTGTTGCCGGTATACAGCCTGGCGATGGGCTCGGGACAGACTCCGCTGACCACCCGCAACCTGCCGGGAATCAGCTCCGACGCGCTCTCGGTCGCCAACGGGTGGCTGGCCACGCTGGGAGGCTACCTGGATGGCTACGGCCAAACGTTCAACGTGACCTCGCGCACTTCCGGATTCGTGCCGGGCGCGCCGTTTCTGCGCCACTTTCGCATGAACGAGTACGCCCTGTACTCGACCGACAAGTGGAAGGTGTCGCCCCGCCTGACCGTGACTTACGGCCTGCGCTACACGCTGCCGGGCGTGGTGGACGAAACCAATTCGCTGGAGCTGCAGCCGATCTTCCAGGGCGGCGCGGTGGCGACTCTGCTGAATCCCAACACCCTGCTGGACTTCACCGGCGGGTCGTATGGGCGGCCGTGGTATCGCAGCGATAAGAAGGATTTCGCCCCCAACGTGGGCGTGGCGTGGGACGTGTCCGGCAATGGCAAGACCGCGGTGCGCGCCAGCTATTCCATTTTCTACGTCAACGACCAGTCCATCCTGGCGCCCGAGAACATGCTCGAGGCCAACGCCGGTTTGCAGGGATTTGCCGCGAGCACCGGGCTTTCCGGCCGCGTGGGAAATGGCCTGCCAGCCATCCCCGAGCCGGCTTACCAGGTCCCGGTGACCGTCGCGTACAACTCCCGGAGCACTCCCTTCAACTTCGTCGGCGCCGTGGATCCAAACCTGCGCACGCCTTACGTGCAGCAGTACTCCGTGGGCATTCAACGCGAGTTCCGGGGCACGGTTTACGAAGCCCGCTACGTGGGGAACCATACGGTGGGCGCATACCGCGCCTTCGACTTCAACCAGGTGAACATCAACGCCGGCGGGTTTCTACAGGACTTCCTGAAGGCGCAGAACAACGGCCTGCTTTCGCTGAAGACCAACGGCACCTTCAACCCGGCATTCAGCAACGCGGTGCCGGGCAGCCAGCCGCTTTCGGTGATCAGCACGCTCTCCGGCAATGGCGGCCTGAACTCCAATATGAGCCGCGCCGACGGCAACGTGGTAAACTTCATCCAGACCGGGCAGCCCGGCGAACTGGCGTACTACTACCAGACCAACGGCTACAACCCCGCGAACGCGGTGCCGTTTTTCGCCAACCCCGATGCCATCGGCGCCGACATGCTGACCAATTTCTCCAGCGCCAGCTACAACTCCCTGCAACTGGAAGCGCGCCACCGCATGCGGTCGGGCCTCAGCCTGACGGCGAATTACAGCTTCTCGAAGGTTCTCAGCGACGCCGATGGCGACTCGCAGTCGCGCTTCCAGAACCTACTGGACATCCACAATCCCAAGCTGGAACGCTCGCGCGCCAACTTCGATCTGACGCACATGATCAAGGGCAGCGGCTTTCTCGACCTGCCGTTCGGTCGTGACCACAAGCTGCACTACAAGCCTCTGGACCGCGTGATCGGCGGCTGGACCGTCGGGTCGGTGATGACCTGGCAATCTGGCGCGCCGTTTTCCATTACCTCGGGATACGGCACGCTCAACCGCGCCGCGCGGTCTTATTACAACACCGCCGATACCACGCTTTCGGGGCAGGCGCTATGGAACGCCGTCAGCTTCCATATGACCGGGAACGGGCCGATGATGGTCCCGTCGTCGGCCGTCAACCCGGCGGACGGAACCGGCGCGATTTCGAGCATCGACGCGACGCCATTCAGCGGCGAGATCTTTTACAACCCGTCGGCCGGAAACCTGGGAACGCTGCAAAAACGCATGTTCGACGGTCCCTGGACGTTCGATTTGGATTTGAACCTGCTGAAGGAGATCACGATCTCCGGCCATCATTCGGTGGAGTTGCGGATGATGGCGATCAACGCGCTGAACCACGCCACCTTCTGGTCGGGCGACCAGAACGTCAACTCCGTGCCATTCGGCATCGTGGGCGGCACGTTCTTCGGATCGCGCGTGGTGGAGTTCGGGCTGACGTACAAGTACTGAGGCGCGCCGCGGTACCAGTGAACTCGCGGCTTACTTCAGCTCCACCGCCTGGGTGCTCGCGCTGACGTGCGCTTCGCCCTCGTCCGCCGCCACCAGGCGCAACTGGTACGCGCCCGGCGGCGCTTCCAGGCGTAGGACAAGGTTGAGCCCGCCCGGCGCCAGGCGCGCGAAGGTGGTCTCGGAGAGCGCCAACTCCGCCACGCCCTCCTTGCCGGCAACGAAGTTTCCATGGCTGTCGAGCAACGCGGCCACCATGTCGAGATGCTGCGACCGCGCGCCGCCGTGCAGCCGGAACGCCAGCCGGGTCACGTCCCACTGGAACGAAAGCCGCGCCGCCGGGTTGCCGTTCTCCAGCTTGTCCGCCCGCACCAGCATCTTCACCGGGGCTTCGTCCAACTGGCTGCCGCCGAGCGCCTCGCGGTCGACGCGGCGCGCCGGCGCGGGCTTCACCGCCGGGGCTGCCACCGCCATATAGCCCTTGCGCGCCTGCACGCTCTCGTGACGGCCGGAGGGCAGGGTCACGCGCAGCCGGTGATACTTGCCGTCCGGCGCGTCGGGCGCATAGCCCAGCAGGTAGCTGGTCTCGGGCTGCATGCCCAACTCGCGAAAGCCCAACTCCAGGTCGTTGCTGTTGTGGAAGAATAGCCCGCCGGTCGCCTCCGCCAGGTTCGCCATGGCGTCGTTGCTCGACTCCTTCGGGCGCGAGCCCAACCCCTGCTCATAGATCCTCGATCGCGCGGTCGTGCCATGGTCCGCCTCCGGCCCATCCACCGCGTACAGCCCCTTGGCGTCCAGCGAGTTGATTACCACGCCCGCCCGCAACGCCCGCCCGACCACCTCGTCCTCATCGAACTCCAGCGTGCCCGAAAGGAATCCCGACGAGGCCAGCAGGATCACCCGCGCGCCGTCCATTTGCGCCATGGAATCGACGATGTTCCGCAGTGTCAGAATGATGTTTCGCGATTGCAGCCGCACTTGCTCCCAGAGCGCGTCGGCCGTCTCCTGGACCGTCTGCACCGCGTGCGGGCACGGAGGCGGAGGCCGGGACGAGTTCCGGCTGCTGGCCCGGCCGCAAATGCCGGGCTGACACGCCATCAGTTCGTCGACCTTGGCGTCCATGGCGGCCGAGTCCAGGTGATTCGCGATAACGTATGCGTCAAACGGCTGGAGCCGCGGGCACGCGTTCGACTCGATCTTTCTCTCGCGCAGCACCACCTTGTCGATGGCCTGCTCGATAGCCGCCTGGTCGGCGGTGAAGGGAAGCACCATGCCCGAGGAGATGGTCAGCACGGCCACGCGGTCGCCCGCGGCCATCCCCGACTTCAGGAAGCGTTTGGCGGCCGTCCGGGCATGATACAGGTCGCCGGCCGGCATGCCGAGGTCGTCGAAGACCAGGCCGGCGAAGCGCAGCTTCCCGGGGTCCGCCGCGGGCGCGGTTGCGGACTGAGCGGCTGGCGCGGCGGCGGCGGGGACGAAGTGCTGCACCGAGAACGCGGTGACCTCGCGAGGCCTGCCGTTGTCGTGGATCTGGAAATCCCCCTTGGTCAGGCCGCTCACGGCATGGCCGCCGTTGTCCCGCACCACCACCCCCACATCCACCAGCCGGGTTTCCGTCCTGATGCTGT
>Ga0182027_10006713_pt1 | contig 17150 bp, 13 predicted proteins | sample 712E1DmetaG_FD_121300 | JGI IMG/M metagenome (GOLD analysis project Ga0182027, IMG submission 121300) | Permafrost microbial communities from Stordalen Mire, Sweden - 712E1D metaG (Illumina Assembly) | ecosystem: Environmental > Terrestrial > Soil > Wetlands > Permafrost | place: Sweden... | reverse complement strand
GCCCCGGATGTCAGCCAGTGTCCGGCCTTGGTGATGCCGATGGGTACAACCTCGAACTTCCGCCGATCGATTGCCTTCAAAATCGAAGCCGCCGAGAGCAGCGAAACCTCATGTTCGCCGCTTCGCCCGCCAAAAAGGATTCCAACTCGTAGTTTTTTTGCCATTTCATCTCAATTGTAGTTTGAAGAATTGAATGAATGTGGAACTTCCGCCAGAGCCGGCAGCGGGAAAACTCATTTGTTCCTGGCGAAGGATATCGTCGGCTTGTCGGAGCGAATCCCATGGCGGGCGGGAAGTTGCGTGAATCCAACATAATCTCTCCACATCTAACTCGGCAGAGGCGAGCGGCATTAGAATGTGGGCAGAGGTCGCTCATTGAAGGGGGAATCTATATGAAAAACCTGAACTTAGCGATTTGGATGGCCGCTGGAACGCTGCTGCTGGCGGCGCCGGCGTTTTCGCAGGGCGAGAAAGCTACGGGACAGGGACGGGCCGTGGTGACGATTCTTCCCAAGCATCAGGGTGAGATGCCCGCGAACGTCTCGCAGCAGGACCTGAGCATCAAGGTGAACGGGAAAGCGTCCCAGGTGACCGGCTGGACGTCGCTGCGCGGGCCTGGCGACAGGCTGGAACTGGTGCTCCTGATCGACAGCTCGGCCCGCAATAGCCTGGGAAGCCAATTCAGCGAGATCGAGCATTTCATCAATGACCTGCCGCCAAATGTGAAGGCCGGTATCGCGTATATGCAGAACGGGCAGGCTGTTTTTGCCGGTTCTCTCTCCACGGATCATGCGCGTGTGCTGAGCGCACTTCACCTGCCCGGAGGTTCGCCGGGTTCGAGCGCGAGCCCCTACTTCTGCCTCTCGGACCTTGCCAAGCACTGGCCGTCAGACGATCGTGAGGCCCGGCGCGAAGTGGTGATGGTGACCGATGGCATCGATAACTATGAGCGGCGATTCGACCCCGAAGATCCTTATGTCCAGGCCGCCATTGCCGACTCAGTCCGCGCGAGACTGGTCGTTTACGCGATCTACTTCCAGGTTCAGGGCCTCGCCGACCGCACCTTATACGGGAACAATGCCGGCCAGAGCCTGTTGCTTGAAGTGACCGACGCAACCGGCGGCAAGAGCTTATGGCAGGGGATGGGCAACCCGGTTTCCATGCAGCCGTACCTCGAGGAGATTGCCCGCTGTATGAAGAATCAGTACGAGCTGCGCTTTTCTGCTCCGCTGGAGGGCAAGCCCATAACGGAAACTCTGAAGCTGAAGGTCAGTGCGGCGGGTGAAGTAATGGCGCCGCAGCAAGTGTTTGTTGATCGTGCGGGCGCGATGGAGTAAGGATGGTGGGCGGCTGAGGGGTTCATGCCTGCGGGCAATGCCTGACTTCGCAGTGGCCTCTGAGCCGACGCTGGTAAACTAGGGGGACATGATTCTCCCGTTCGTCCGCGAAATCTTTGCGGAGCTGGAGCACTCTTCCGAGTTTGAGCGCGTACGAAGGCATCTGAGCCTCCATGCGGGGCGTAGACGTGTCTCCGGGTTGACAGCTACGGCGCGTGCGATTTATCTGCCGCTGATGGCGCGGGCTGCGCGGCAGCCGGTGATTGTGGTGGTGGCCGACAACAAGGCTGCCGACGCGCTGGAGCCGATGCTCCGCGCAGGCTGCGAGCTGACCGGCGCGGTGGACCCGGCGCTGGTGGTGCGGCTGCCGGCCCACGATGTGCTCCCTTTCGAAAATCTATCTCCTCATCCCGATGTGCAAGCGCAGCGGGCGGCGGCGTTGTGGAAGCTGGCCACTGGGGCGGTCTCGATTCTGATTGCGCCGGTGGAGTCGGCGGCGCTGAAACTGTTTGACCGCGACTACTACGCCGGGCTCGCGGTGACGCTGAAGCGCGGCGAAGAGGTGGACGTGGAGGTGCTGACCGGGCACCTGGCCTCGGTGGGCTACGCAAATGGACCTGGTGGAAATGCCCGGGCAGTTTACGCGGCGAGGCGGGATTCTGGACGTCTACTCGCCCGAGTCCGACCGGCCGGTACGCATCGAGTTCTTCGGCGACGAGATTGAAAGCATACGGAGATTTGATCCGGAGACGCAGCGGTCGCAAGGTGGGCTGGACGAAGCGCAACTACTGCCGCTGACCGAAACGCCGGTGACTGAGCGGCTGCTGGCCGCGGTGCATGGACGGCTGAATCAGCAGCGGGTGAAATTTGAGGAGGATGCCGAGGGCGGTACGGAAGGCGCGGACGAAGAAACGGAGATGGCTGCTGAGCTGGCGGCTGCGGAAGGGGTGAGCGTCTTTCCGGGGTGGGAGTTTTTTTCTACCGTGGCGGGAGCGGAAAAATCGCTGCTGTCGCTGACGCCAAAGTGTGCGTTGTTTATCGAAGAGCCGGCGATGGTGCGCAATCAGATCGATCGCTGGTGGAAGAAGGTCGAGCAGCGGCACGAGCGTTCGGCGATGGGGTCGCTGATCACGCCTGAGGACATCTACCTGCGGCCCGAAGTGCTGCAGGCAGTGCTGGACGGGCACATGGGGCTGGACCTCGATCAATTGGGCGGGGTCGATGTACTGGACGAGGACAACACGCTGGGCGAGATCGAGCTGAACACGCGTTCGACGCTCAGGTTTCATGGTTCGATTCCTGCGTTCACCGAGCAATTGCGCAACCTGATGGCGGGGGAGACGCGGATTGTGCTGGCAGCGCCGCACCAGGGCGATGTGGAGCGCCTGGCCACGGTGCTGCGCGAGTACCAGATTCCGTACCGGCTGGGCAGCCGCAGTCCACGTCCCGGCGAGACGGTGATGGACGAAAGCGGTTACCTGTCCAGCGACCTGCGCGCGCCGGTGATTGTGCGGACGCCGTTGGCCGCGGGAGTCAGTTTTGCCGATTCGAACCTGATTCTCTTCGGAGCTAATGATTTATCGGACGACGCGGATGTGGCGGCGCGACCGGAGCCGAAGCGGTCAAAGACGGCTGCGTTTGTCTCCGATTTTCGCGACTTGACCGTAGGCGATTACGTGGTTCACGTGGAGCACGGCATCGCGCAATATCAAGGATTAAAGGAAATTGTGCAGGATGGGCTCTCCGTCGAGTTCATGATCCTGGAGTTTGCCGAGCAGGCCAAGTTATATGTGCCGCTGACTCGATTGGATCTGATTCAGAAGTACCGTTCGACGGACGCGGGACCGGCGCCTGTGCTGAACAGGCTCGGCTCGCAGCAGTGGTCCAAGACCAAGGCGCGCGTGCGCAAGGCCATGCAGGACATGACCGGCGAGTTATTGAAGTTATACGCCGAGCGGACGACAGCGCAAGGGACGGCCTTCGCGAAGGATAACGAGTTTCAGCGGGAGTTTGAGGATTCGTTCGACTTTACCGAGACCGACGACCAGTTATCGGCGATCCGGGCGATCAAGTACGACATGGAATCGACGACGCCGATGGATCGGCTGTTGTGCGGCGACGTGGGCTATGGGAAAACGGAAGTAGCCATGCGGGCGGCCTTCAAGGCAGTGCAAGACGGCAAGCAGGTGGCGGTGCTGACGCCGACGACGATTCTGAGCTTTCAGCACTTTGAGACATTCAAGAAGAGGTTTTCGCAGTTTCCCATCAACATCGAAATGATCTCGCGCTTTAGAACGGCGAAGGAACAAAAGATCATCAAGGAGCAGGTGGAGACGGGCAAGGTGGACATCCTGATCGGCACCCACCGGCTGCTGTCGAAGGACATCAAGTTTCAGGATCTGGGCCTGTTGATTGTGGATGAGGAGCAACGCTTCGGCGTGCGCCACAAGGAACGGCTGAAGCAGATGCGCAAGGAGATTGACGTGCTGGCGATGAGCGCCACGCCGATTCCGCGCACGCTGCATATGTCGCTGATGGGCCTCAGGGATATGAGCGTGATCGAGACGCCGCCCAAGGACCGCATGGCGATTCAGACGGTGGTGGCCAAGTTCGACGAGAAGATTGTGCGCTCGGCGGTCGAGGTGGAACTGGAGCGCGGCGGGCAAGTCTACTTTGTGCATAACCGCGTGGAATCCATTTACGAAATTGCCGCGCGGATTCAGGAACTGGTGCCGGGGGCGCGGGTTGCGGTGGGCCATGGGCAGATGAGCGAGACGGAGCTGGAGAGGGTGATGCTGGCCTTCATGCGGCACGAATACGATGTGCTGGTGGCTACGACGATCATCGAAAACGGGCTGGATATTCCTTTGGCCAACACCATGCTGATTAACCGCGCGGACCGGCACGGACTGAGCGAGTTATATCAATTGCGCGGCCGCGTGGGCAGGTCGAATCGGCGCGCCTATGCGTATCTTCTGATTCCGCCGGAGCAGGAGCTGACGGAGATTGCGCGCCGAAGGCTGGCGGCGCTGAAGGAGTTCAGCGACCTGGGAGCGGGATTCAAGATTGCGGCGCTGGACCTGGAGTTGCGCGGCGCGGGCAATATGCTGGGCGGCGAACAGAGCGGACACATTGAGGCAGTGGGATTCGAGTTATACACGTCGATGCTGGAGGCCGCTGTGAAGGAGATGAAGGGCGAAAGCAGCGAGGAGCGGCCCACGACGCAGCTCAACCTGGGCATCGCGCTGCGCATTGACGAGAGCTATGTGCCGGAAGAGAATCAGCGGCTGCGGCTCTACAAGAAAATCGCGGGGGCGGCGAGCGAGGCGGCGGTGAACGAGGTTCGTGCGGAGATGGAAGACCGCTATGGCGCGCCGCCTGACGCCACTGTCTTCCTGCTGGAGGCGGCGTTGATGCGGCTGGAGTGCGAACGGATCGGGATTGCGAGAGTGGATCGCAAGCGCGAGGGGGTGCATATCCGCTTCACTGAAAATGCGATGGTCGATCCTCAGCGCCTGATGCGATTGGTGGCGAAAAATGCCAAGCGCGGCGCCCAGTTCACGCCGCAGGGCCTGTTGAAGTTTCCGTTGGATGCGACGCGATCCGACGAAGTTCTGCTAGAAATTCAGGAACTGCTTGCCAACCTGGCACCCGCGGTGGAACAGAAATTGCCTGCGTAGATCTTTGTTTTTCCATTCATTTTGCGGAAAGACGCGAAAAGGATGGGCACGTACTTTTGTGGGTATTTCAAGAATCAAGAGAGAGACGATGAAGAAGTTATCCGTTCTGTTTGTGATTGGAGTTTTTATGGCTTCAGCGATCAGTGCCCATGCTGCGAATCAGAACTGGAAGCAGCAGTTTGAGAAGGTCTCGGATGAGTACTTCGACCAAGTGTACTTTCACTATGGTCCGACGGGCGGAACGCTGGCTGGCTATCACCAGTACGATGCGCAACTGGAGGATTACTCGCGGAAGAGCATCGACGCGGAGATTGCCGCGCTGAAGGTTTTCGAGAAGCGCGTCGAGGCAATTCATCCCGATGCCGCCGCGGCTGATTTTGTTCCGCGCAGCGACCGCGAGATGGTGCTGGCGAACATTCGCTCGGAGCTGCTGACGCTGGAAGTGATTCGTCCGTGGGAGAAGTATGCGGACAACTATTCGGGCACCTGCGCGAATGGCGCGTTCACGCTGATGGAGCGCAAGTTTGCCTCGCCGGACGAACGGCTGCGGTCGCTGATTGCGCGAGAGAAGCAAATGCCGGCAGTATTAGCCGATGCGCGCGTGAACCTGAAAAATCCGCCGCGTATTTTTACCGAGATTGCCATCGAGCAATTGCCGGATATTGTCAGCTTTTTCGAGCACGATGTTCCGCTGGCCTTTGCCGACGCGAAAGATCCGGCTTTGAAGGCCGAGTTTGCGCAGACGAATGCGGCGGTGATTGCCGCGCTGAACGGCTATCTTGGCTGGCTGAAGACGGATCTGCTGCCGCAGTCGAACGGGGACTTCCGCATCGGCGCAGCGACCTTTTCGAAGAAGCTGCACTATGACGAGATGGTGGATTTGCCGCTGGACAAGCTGCTGGAGTTCGGCTGGGCCGATATGCGCAAGAATCAGGCGCAGTTCAATCAGATTGCCAAAGAGCTGGAGCCGGCCAAGGAGCCGCGTGCGGTGGTGGAGGAGTTAGGCGAGAAACATCCCGCGCCCGATCAGTTACTGAATTCATTTCGCGCTACCTTTGACGGATTGGTGAGTTTTATCCGCTCGCATCACATCGTGACCATTCCGTCAGATGTGCGGCCCATTCTGGAAGAGACGCCGCCGTTTATGCGCGCAACGACGACCGCCAGCATGGACACGCCGGGGCCGTTCGAGACGCACGCGACGGAGGCCTATTTCAACGTAACGCTGCCCGATCCGTCGATGACGCCCGCGCAGGTTGAGGGCTATATGCATTCGTTCAACGTGGGCACGGTGATTTCAACGGCGGTGCATGAGGCTTATCCGGGCCATTACGTCCAGTTTTTGTGGTTGCCGCAGGCGCCTAGCCGGGTGCGCAAACTGCTGGGCGCGAACACAGACGTTGAGGGTTGGGCGCACTATACCGAGCAGATGATGCTCGACGAGGGATATGGCCAGCCGGGCACGGGAGCGAAGGACGAGCGCGAAGCCAAATTCATGCGGCTCGGCCAGTTGCAGGACGCGCTGCTGAGGAACGCGCGCTTTATCGTGGGAATCCAGATGCATACCGGGACGATGAGCTTCAAGGAGGCTGAGGAATTTTTCCAGAAGGAAGGCTATCAGTCGAAAGAGTCGGCCGTGGTGGAGGCCAAGCGCGGGGCGGGCGACCCGACTTATCTGTATTACACGCTGGGAAAACTGGAGATCATGAAGCTGCGCGAGGACGTGAAGAAGAAGCAGGGCACAGCGTTCTCGCTGGAAGAGTTTCACAATAACTTCCTGCGGCAGGGTTTTCCGCCCATCAAGATTGTGCGGGAAGCCATGTTGGGGGATGATTCGCCGGCGTTGTGAACGGGTGGTTTCCCATCCTTTTCGCAAAGAGCGCGAAAAGGATGGGCACCCGGCTGAAAAACGCAAGGATGGGGCACGGGGCTTAAACTCTTTTCAAGACGAGGAAGATGAGATGAGCAAGCGGGTGCGGAAGGCGGTTTTTCCGGCAGGCGGCCTGGGCACGCGGTTTTTGCCGGCCACCAAGGTGATTCCCAAAGAGATGCTGGCGCTGGTAGACAAGCCCATCATCCAGTACGGCGTGGAAGAGGCGATTGCGTCGGGGATCGAGCACATCATCATCATCACCGGCCGCGGCAAGGGTACGATCGAGGACCACTTCGACAATACTTTCGAACTGGACGCGATGCTGGAAAAGTCTGGCAAGCACAAACTGCTGGCGGTGTCGCGCAGCGTCTCGGCGCTGGCGCGGATCAGCTATGTGCGGCAAAAGGAGCCGCTGGGACTGGGCCACGCCGTGCTGTGCGCCAAGGACCTGGTGGGCGATGAGCCCTTCGCCGTGATTCTGCCCGACGATGTAATCGATGCCGAAGTGCCCTGCCTGGAGCAAATGATTCGAGTCTTTGACGAGAAGGGCGGTTCGGTGCTGGCGACGCAAACCGTGGAGGGACCGGGGATCAGCGCCTATGGCGTGCTGGCTGGCGAGCAGGACCCCGACAACCGGCGGATTTACAACTGCACGGGCATGGTGGAGAAGCCGAAGTTTGAAGACGCGCCTTCGAAACAGGCCATCATCGGCCGCTATATTCTCACGCCACGGGTCTTCGAACTGCTGGAGCAGACCGCACCCGGCGCTGGCGGCGAGATTCAGCTCACCGACGGCATCCGGGCGCTGCTCAAGGAAGAGAAGGTCTACGGCTATAACTTCGAGGGAAAACGGTTCGATGCCGGCGACAAGCTGGGTATGTTGCAAGCCACCGTTGAGTTTGCGCTCAAGCGCAATGATCTTGGGCCGCAATTCCGTGCGTACTTGAAGGGGCTGAAACTGTAAATAAGGATCGGGGTTAGCGGCCGTTGGTGAAAGTCGGGTTTGAAATGGCACGGCTTCGGATTCAGCCGTGCCGTAAATGGTTAATAAAAACGATTGGCTTTAGCCTCTTAGGTATATTCCCGGCAGTTTTACCCCGGGATAATTCTGTCGCCAAAGCCGTTTGCGAGCGGTGAATTTAACGCGGGATACCAAACCAGCCCCGTTTCTCAGACATTGACCCGATTGGGAAACTAGGCCGTCAACTTACGCTTGATGATACCTGCCAACGCTGCGAATCCACTGCCCAAAAGCAGAAAGCTGGACGGCTCAGGCGTTGTGGTTGTGGAAGAACTGAATTGAAGGTTGTCGATACCGAACGGGCTAAAGCCGTTCGAAGAGCCGACCAGTTCAATCTCTGTAATGCCGGAACCCGTCAGATCAAAAGTGGTCCAGGAATTTATATTACCCAGAGCTAAGGACTCTGTAGCCACCAGACTGCCACCATCGAAGGCATTTACCTCCAGGGTCTGGCCCGCGCTAGAGCCGTCGCTTCGGCTGGCATCGAACGACACACTAGACTGTGCGGTGGCAAAGTAAATGTAGTCCGTGTAACTGCCTCCATTGTTTCCCCCGTTATCGGCCAAGAAGTCCGACCCATTGGTGCCATTTAAGCCCCAAGCGCCAGGATCGCCGTTAGCTATCCCGCTCCATATCCCGAAATTCGTAGCGCTGAATGTAACGCCAAGGCTGGAATAGAGTGTTGTCACGGGTACATTGGAATTTGTTGCCGTATATTCGTCAAAGTTGATTATGCCTGCATGGGCTATGCTTACTGTCATCAGTAGTGAAATCGACAAAAAAGCCGCGCGGATAGTATGGTCCTTCATTCTTCAACTGTCCTTTCACTTCGAGCCGGAATTTTCATTTTTCATACACAATCATATAAGCATATATTCCCAATCCTCGGCCAGCCTTTTTTGTTTGCTCCAATGGCAAAAACCAATTCGGGTTCCGCAGGTCCTTTGCGCAGGTCAAAAAGCTATGATTTACCTGATTTTGAAGGGTCAAACGACAGGCCGAGAAGAGAACGGACAACCAGAGCATTCACAAACAGGCTGGGGCGGTTGCCCGGCCTATTTCCATCTAAAGGTCAATCTTTCCACTTGATGTTGCAGCCGATGGACGGGCGTTGGTCCTGGGGGACGGGGGCGCTGGCTAGGACGGCGTCTATGGCGGCGCGCAGATCTTCGCCAGTGACGGGGATGCCGTTGCCGGGGCGACTCGAATCGAACTGGCCACGGTAAACCAGATGGTAATGAGCGTCGAAGAGAAAGAAGTCAGGCGTGCAGGCGGCCTTGTAGGCGCGAGCCACGGCCTGCGTCTCGTCATATAGGTAAGGGAAGTTGAAGCCGCAGGATTCAGCCTGCTGTTTCAGCTCGGCGGGGCTATCTGCGGGGTGGGTGACGACATCGTTGCTGCTGATGGCGAAGATGGCGAGGGACTGGGTGGCGTAGTCCTTGCCGAGGTCGGCCAGGCCCTTCTCAATGTGCTTCACATAGGGGCAGTGGGCGCAGATGAACATGACCAGCAGGGCCTTTCGGCCGCGAAAGTCGTCGCGGGAAACGGCGTTGCCGGTGATGACGTTGGGGAGGACGAATTCGGGGGCTGTGGCGCCCAGTTCCAGCATGGTGGATTCAGTAAGTGACATTAGAAGCCTCCTTCAAAACTCAGCAAGTTTGTTCGATGTCAGAAAAGCGCGTTCTGTTTCCCCGGCATAGTCAGGCCAAAATGTTCATAGGCCAGGCGCGTGGCCACGCGGCCGCGCGGGGTGCGGTCGAGGAATCCGATCTGGATGAGGAACGGCTCGTAGACTTCTTCGAGTGCGTCTTCCTCCTCGGCCAGGGTTGCAGCCAGCGTGCCTAGGCCTACCGGGCCGCCGTCGTATTTCTGCATGATGGTCAACAGCAGGCGGCGGTCGATCTCGTCGAAGCCATGAGCGTCCACCTCGAGCATGGTGAGGGCGGCGTTGGCGGTGGGGCGGTCGATCTCGCCGTTTCCGCGCACCTGGGCGTAGTCGCGAACGCGGCGCAGCAGGCGATTGGCGATGCGGGGTGTGCCGCGGGAGCGCAGCGCGATTTCGGCCGCGCCGTCCTGATCGATTGGGATCTGCATCACCTCAGCGGAGCGGGTGACAATGAAGCGCAGCTCCTCCTCGGTATAAAACTCCAGGCGCAGCAGAATGCCGAAACGCGAGCGAAGCGGCGAACTGAGCAGGCCGGGCCGCGTGGTGGCGCCGATGAAGGTGAAGGGGCGGATTTCCATGACGTGCGTACGCGCGGCAGGGCCCTGGCCGATGATGATGTCCAGCTTGTAGTCCTCGAGCGCGGTGTAGAGCTTTTCTTCCAGGACCGGCTGCATGCGGTGGATTTCGTCGAGGAAGAGCACCTGGCGCTCGCGCAGGTTGGTGAGGATGGCCGTCAGGTCGCCCTGGATCTGGAGCGCGGGGCCGGAGGTCTGCTGGAAGCCCACATCCAATTCATTGGCAATGATGGTGGCCAGGGTGGTCTTGCCGAGGCCTGGGGGGCCGAAGAGAAGCACGTGATCGAGCGCCTCGCCGCGGGACTTGGCGGCTTCAAGGGCGATGGCGAGCTGTTCTTTGGCTTTGGACTGACCGATGAATTCGCCGAGCCAGCGGGGACGTAGTTTTAACTCAAAACCCTGCTCTTCTTCAGCGCGCGAGGCGCTGACCAGACGTTCGGGAGTGTTGTCGTGGGCAATAGCCATACAGGGAGAAGTGTAGCCGCTGCCGGTCGAAGGGGCAAAATGTGGTGGCTGGCGGGTGGCATTCAGGCTGGGTAGGAGCGACTATTTCCCGGGTTATTCGACCCGTTGCTAAAGGCCTTCGCGCCGGTTTGCGCCGTTGGCAGGGTCTGTTCATTTACTGTCTTGATTCCACAAGGGAAATGAAGTTTTTGCGGGTTTGGCGGGTTGACAGCGTTAGGTTATACAATCATCGGTGGAAAACAGTATGCGGTTTCGTCTTTAGACGGCGGAGCCGGAGCCGGTCGGAAACCTCTGGAGGTCATCGATGTTCAATCATTCTTTGTTGAAGGCACTGATGCTGATCGGTATTGCCCTGCCAATCGCAGGCTGCAACTCCACAGGTGGGCTGGATTCTATTTCTGTATCACCCAATACTCAACTTCAACTCGTGGTTGGCAACTCAGCCACGATCCAGTTGACGGCGACCGGGACATATGGCAATGGGGCGCATCCGACTACGCAGAATATTACAAATCAGGTCACCTGGACCAGCGCCCTGCCTGCCGTGGCAACGGTCAGCTCAACGGGACTGGTAAGTGCCGGCGTGACCCCTGGCTATACAACGATCACGGCGAGCGCCCAAGGTTTTAACGGCTTTATTTCCTCCAGCGTAGAAGTCACCGTAAGCGCAGGCACCGGAACTTCGGAGCCGGTGACAGCACTGACTATCGCGCCAAGCACAGATACGGTCGCGACGGTAGGCCAGACCGGCCAGTTTATCGCGATCGGCACGACCAATACCGGTCTGTCAAAGAATCTGACGAGCCAAGTCACCTGGAGTGTCACCAACTCGGCGGTTGCCACGATCGGCGCCACCACCGGCCTTGCTACGGCAATGGGTTCGGGCACCACGGCGGTTACGGCCATCTGGACCAATCCCGACGGCACTGCGGTAACGGCGAACGCGTCCTTTACAGTGACAGGCTCGTCCACTGAGCCCTTGCAGTCGATCGCGATTACTCCGAACTCGCAAACGGCCGTGGTGGGGCAGAACATGCAACTGATCGCGATCGGCACCTTCTCGTCGACCTCCTCCACTCCGGGCACACGCGATCTGACCAGTACGGTTGCTTGGACTTCCAGTAACACTTCCGTTGCCTCCATCACCAAGAGCGGTTCCCTCACGGCGGCAGGCGCAGGCACGACCGTGATCACAGCCATCACGCCGAACCCCGACGGAAGCCTGGTGACTGGCACCGCGACTTTGACGGTGACGGCCGCAAGTACCGGCCCGGGTGGCACGCCGACAGCCGAGCCGCTGTCCTCGCTGGCCATCATTCCAGCCTCGCAGACGCTTACGGCAGCCGGTCAGACTGCCGGGCTCATTGCCATTGGCACCACATCATCCGGCACAATGGTGAACCTGACCAATAAGACGGCAACGGTCGGCACCTCGACGGTCTCGGCTGCAGCGTGGGCCTCCAGCCTTCCCTCGGTGGCATCGATTGATGCAGCTACTGGAGTTGCTACGGCTGTTGGGAATGGCACAACGGCGATCACGGCAATCGCCTCGAATCCCGACGGCACGGTTGTGATTGGCACCGGAACGCTGACCGTGACGGCATCCTCGCCGTCGCAGCAGGTTACCTCGCTGGCGATTATCCCCGGTTCGCAGACAGTCACCATGCCTTTGACCACTCCGACTAGTCCAACCACGTCGTTTGTCGCGATCGGCACTATTGGCAGCACTGGTCTGCAGGTGAATGAGACAAACTCCGCCTCCTGGACTTCCAGCAACACGGCGGTTGCCACGATTGGCGCCGCTACCGGACTTGCCACGCCGGTGGGCCAGGGTACGACTACCATCACAGCTCAATACAACAACGCCTCTACCTCAACGACTCCTGCCAGTGTAGTAACGGCGACGGCAACCTTGACAGTGAACGGAGTGGAAGCCGAGCCTCTGCTTTCCCTTGCGATTCTGCCCTCTGCGCAGTCGATATCGTATCCGGGCCAAACCAGCCAGTTGACCGCGATCGGGACCTTCAGCGAGGCCCCTGTCACGCAGAATCTGACCAACAGCACGACCTACCCGGTTACCTGGACCTCCAGCAATACTGCGGTGGCCACGGTTTGCACCGCTGGTTCTCCCGCACCCTGCACTGCGGCGACCTACGGGTTGGTTACAGCAGTTGGCAAGGGAACGGCTGCCATCACGGCCATTGCGTCGAATCCCGACAAGAGTGTGGTGACAGGTGTCGCCACCATCACGGTGACAAACGGAGTAGCGGAGCAAGTCACCGCGCTTACCATCATTCCGGGCTCGCTGTCGCTCTCCGCAACCGGTCAACCCGGCCAATTTGTTGCGCTGGGCACCAATGGAACCACAGGCCTTCTGGAGGATGTGACCGATTCGCCGCAGCTTACGTGGAGTTCGAGTGTTCAATCCATTGCTACGATCGAATCTTTTGGCAGCGCGAATCCCGGCCAGGCCTCGGGAGTGAGTGCGGGCACAACCGACATCACGGCCAAATGGACGAACACCGATGCCAGCGTGGTCACGGCTACAGCTACTGTTACGGTGACAACGACGGCCGCGGCGGAGCCTCTGCTTTCGATCACCGTTTTGCCAAGTTCAGTTACAGACCTGAACTTGGAAGGTACCGCGCAGTTCCTGGCATACGGAACCTTCTCGACGGCTCCAACCACGTTAGAAATCACCAACGGCTTCACTCATGTTGGTTTCGCCGGTTGCACTGCTTCTCTTTATGCTGCGGGCACCTGCACCAAGGTCCCGGTTACTTGGATTTCCACAGCCCCCTATGACTTCCCGATCAACTCCGCCGGGGCTTCAGGAGCTACCGGAGGACTCGCTACGGCCGATGCGTCTGGCACTGCCGACATCTATGCTGTAACAGCGAACCCGGACAGCACTCTCGTTTACAGCCCAATTGTGACTTTCAATTGCCCCTACGCGGCGCCGACATACGGTACCATCACGACTACACTTGCCAACGGTACAACCACGACGACTACGGACTATAGCAATTTACTCAACCCTGGCACCTGTAACGCGCTGACAGTAGCAGACTCGCTCTTGTCGACGCTGACCGTCTTTAACACAGGCTTGAACACTACCAATTGGCTGATTACCGCTGATTCCGCCACAGGAACGGCGGATGTAATCCATTGCGGCGGATCAACTGAACAAGCTGCGGCAGGCGGCTCTGTGTGCGAGGCGGCGTATCCCAACGGCACAGTCGTAACCTTGACTGCTCCAATAGAAACAGGCGTTGATTTCGGCGGATGGTCCTCGAACTGTACGGCTCAAGGGAACGTCACAGCGGGAGGGCCAAACACTTGCAAGGTTGTGGTCGGAGGAGGTTGTGTCCTCAACGCTAATACCGGCACCTACACTTGCAGTAACTCCTCCAACATATCCGTCGGAGCCATCTTCAATAACTCCAACAACTAAACCACACTGACGACCACGAAAGCCGCCCTTCGAGGCGGCTTTCCTGCGTTTGGAGGAAAGAGGCTGAGGATTGCTGGGCCTATGCAGGCAGGGTCACCGCGCCGGCGACCAGTTTGCCGGGATTGCTGGCAGTGCTACTCCGGGTTGGTCCTTGACGGGGACAGAATGAAGTCGGCTGGGGTTCGCGCGGGAAGGGGAAAATGGGCGTCCAGATCGGCGGCCAGGACGGAGGAGACTTCAGGGTGGCTGGGTCGATAGTGGACACGGATTCGCTTGTTCTTCAGTAACTCCAGCCACTCCCAGGCCCGTTCTTTGTCTGGAAAGGGGCGGAAAAAGTTCCCTGAATAATAGCTAATCTCGCTTCCATCCCGGACGGTATAGGAGTATTTAAACGTTGCGTTGAAGCGTCGCGCGCTGCCCCAAAATTTGGTCCCCGTAGCTACGTTGATGGATTGGACTTGCCCTTCCGTAATGGGCCAGTGTTGCGCCAGGCGGGCGTTGTGGCGTTTGATCCACGAACGGCCAGATTGAGCGAGCAGCGCCGCAAGGGGCACGACAAAATTGTGCAAGGAGGTCCAGAGGTGAAAGGAACTCCAATGAACCCGCTTGAGCAGATCGATGAGGTCAGGGGCGGTCACAAGGCGGAGCCTCCACTGAGAGTTATTTACAACGATACAACAGGCCAGGGCGGTTCGCCGGTTAACAGGGCGGGTGGTCTTGTTTCCGGCCAGTAGCGAAAGGCGCGAAAGGTGGCGCGGGTGAGAGTGGCGCAGGCGGCGGTGTTGCGGACAAAACGGCGACGGGTCAGCATGGCAGGGCCAGTGTAGTCCCGGGGAATTGTTGAGTAAAGTAAATGTTCCGTATGCGCAAGAGAGCAGGGAGCAGCGTTTAGACTGGTAAGGTTCCATTGAGCATGATGACCCACCGGCCTGGAATCCTTCGTCGCTTTCGCTTCAATCTGCCGCAACGCATTGCCGCGGGGCTGCTGGCTGCGTTTCTTGTCCAGGGGCTGTGGCTCACCTGCCAGCAGACGATGACGGACCGCGATTACCAATATGCGCGCTGCGGGCGCGAGATGTGGGAGCGGCCGTCGCAGTTGGCCGGCTACTTTACCAGTTGTGGCAATATTCATGATGGGATTTTGGCCTACCGGCTGGCGGGGCTGCCGCTGACGCTGAATCTGCTGGCCGAGCGGGGGCTGGACCACTTCCGCAAGCCCGAGGAGCGGGTGGTGCAAACCGGCGGTGAACTGTCTGCACCAAACTTGAGCACCTGGGAACTGCGCCACCAGCTTACGCACATTCTGTTTCTGTTGCGGCTGCCGTTTCTGGGGGCCGGGTGCCTGTTGGGCGGCGGCTTGTGGTGGGTGACGCGGCGGCTTTACGGCAACCTGGGCGGCTATATTGCGCTGGCGCTCTACTGCTTCTCGCCGGCGGTGCTGCGGGCCTGCGTCACGCCCAACGCGGAGTTGCTCGCGGGCCTGGGGGTTTATGGCGGGGTGTACACCTGCATTGGCGTGGCTCATGCCATGCAAGGACCCAGACGCAAATGGCGGCCACGGATCGTACTGCTGACGGTGATATTCGGCGTGGCTGCGGCCTCGCACATTGCGGCGCTGATCGTGGTGGTTCTGCTTGGCTTGGCGGCCATGCTCTGGGTGGCAGCGGGGCGCAGAAGCCAGACGCTGCCGGTGGTGCTGATGGCCACGGTCGGAGCGCTGCTGGTGGTCTTCGCGTGTTACGGCTTCTCGCCGGATGCTTTCAGCTATCTTTTCCGCTCGGCGGCGGGTTTTCTGTGGGTTTCGCTCGACCCGGCCGTGCGGTTCTTTTCCACACTGGGCAACGCCGGGATCACCGTGGCCTCTGGCGCTGCCGTGGCGCTGTTTCTGGGGCTGCGCAAGTCGTGGTATTTCGGCAATACAGCGCCGTTACTTTGCGCCCTGGTCTTGATGGTGTTGGTGATGACAGGCGCTCCGGGGAGTCCATGGCTGTGGGCGCTTCCGTTTCTGCTTACGTTTGTGGGTGGGGTCTTCGCCGATGCCTGCGAAGGGCCAAGGGGCCGTCTGGCTCTGGGCGCTGCCGGTGCCATTGTGCTGCTGCAGGCGGTCTTCTGCGTGCTGAGTTTGCCGGGGCTGGTGTAGAGGAAGGACTTGCGACGTGCATGGGCGGGTCTTTCCCGGCCCCGCGATCGGCAATATGAGTACGTAAGCGGGCCGGGACGGCGGCCAAATCCAAGGCTGGTAGGCGTCGTGCCGCGTAAGCAGCGGAGGCGTTCGAAGAAGCTCGCAGGATGGGTCATAAATTCTAGCAGGATAAGGACTTATTTCTTTCGATTCGCCTTGCTAAACCCCCCATCGAGCGGGTAAAATAAGAGCACAGCCCGCAACAGGTCGGCCCCGTTTTTTCCGAACCTTTCCGTCGCCTTCTGACGGGCCAAGAAAACAATTATGGCAGACAATCAGAATCCCCTCCTCCCACTCGAAGGCGGCACACCACCGCACGGCGGCTCCAACCTCACTCCCATCAACATTGAAGAGGAGATGCGCCGCTCCTATCTTGCCTACTCAATGTCGGTCATCATCGGACGAGCATTGCCGGATGCCCGCGACGGGTTAAAGCCCGTGCACCGGCGCGTGTTGTACACGCTGAAAGAGATGGGGCTCGAATACAACAAGAGATTTACCAAGTGCGCCAAAGTAGTGGGCCAATGCATGGGCGTCTACCATCCTCATGGCGACTCGTCCATCTATTACACCCTTGTACGCCTGGCGCAGTCCTTTTCGATGCGCTATCCGATGGTCGATGGCCAGGGAAACTTCGGCTCGGTGGATGGCGATCCGCCCGCCGCCATGCGTTATACCGAATGTCGCTTGGAGCGCATTGCCGGCGAGTTGCTGGCTGACATCGAGATGGAAACTGTGGACCTCATGCCGAACTACGATGAGACCACCGTCGAGCCTTCGGTGCTGCCCACGCGTATTCCCAACCTGATTGTCAATGGGTCGAGCGGCATTGCGGTAGGCATGGCCACCAACATTCCGCCGCACAACCTGACGGAAGTCATCAACGCATGCATCGAG
>Ga0182027_10006712_pt1 | contig 17152 bp, 10 predicted proteins | sample 712E1DmetaG_FD_121300 | JGI IMG/M metagenome (GOLD analysis project Ga0182027, IMG submission 121300) | Permafrost microbial communities from Stordalen Mire, Sweden - 712E1D metaG (Illumina Assembly) | ecosystem: Environmental > Terrestrial > Soil > Wetlands > Permafrost | place: Sweden... | reverse complement strand
TTCATCTCTGTCCGCACGCGTTCCAGGCAAACTTCCGGCGTCCGGATGGCATCATTCCGCAATTTTTTCACGTGGTCCGACGTGGACGGCACAAACAATTCCTGCCAGCTGCCGATGTTTTTGGTTTCTTTATCACCATGCGCGATTGCCATTTTACACCCCCGAAAAAGTTCTACTTAATATATCTTACCAATTTTGGCAGACCCGGCGCATATCCACAATGACATTAGTCACAGTATACGCGATAGCGGTTACCTAATAGCTATCAGCCTTCAGCTTATATTGAGGATTTGAGATTCGGGGCATGATCCGGAAGAGAAGTATAGAACACGTATTAGCCCGAGTCCTTCAAGTAAAAGACCCGGGCTAACGGGAAATTATTACTGTTTAAGATGCAAGCAACCTATTCAAGCAGTTTACAAGGGCAGATAATATTAATTATTTAAATGAATCCCGGTAGATTTCCGCGATACTGGCCGCGGTTAATTTAAGTGAAGGGGGAGACGATTTGATCACCAGATCGGTGATAATCTCGGTATCTTCCAATTTGCAGCCCAAATCGCTAAGCCTTAATAACATTCCAATACTTTCAAGGAACTGTTCGGTGGCCTTAAGTCCGTCTTTTTTACCGAATACGTTTTTGCCAAGGAGATTAAACCTGGTGTTATTGATTTTATAATAATGCCTCATCCAAACCGGTAACAAAGCAGCCAGACCCTCTCCGTGAGTAATATCATAATAGCCGCTTAACGCATGTTCGATACTATGACAGGTCATCACACCCCCTCCCCCGCCAAGTCTGGCTATTTTCGACATCGCAACCGTGCTCGCCCAGGAAAGCTGGATGCGGGGTTTAATGTCTTCAGGATGGGCTATCGCCTGGGGAAGGTATTCCACGACCATTCTCATACCGGCTTCGCTGATACCATCGGTCAGGGGACCCGGGGTATCATCTGTAAGATAATATTCAATAAGGTGAGATAAAATGTCCACGCCCCCGGCTTTGATCTGTCGCATTGGGACAGTCAAGGTCAATGCTGGATCAACAAGAGCCAGTTTAGCCTGCATAGCGGGAATTCCGCCAATTGAAGTCTTAATATGTGATTCCCAATTGGTTAAAACCGCGCTGCCGTTCAACTCCGAACCGGTGCCGGCGATTGTCGGTACCTGGATAATCGGCAAGATCGGGCCCTTTGCCGTTGAGCCTGGTACAGCGTAGTCCCAGATAGAGCCGGCGCTGCTGCTTGCCAGGGCAATGCCTTTGGTGGTATCCATCGCGCTGCCACCCCCGAGCCCAATCAGGAAATCGGGTTTTTGTTTGCGCGCGAAAGCTGCCCCTTCATCAACGGTGGTAATACGCGGGTTGCATTGCACCTTGTCGAAGATCACTACTTCGATGTTTTTCTCTTTCAAAGCCTTGACAACCTTGTCCAATAAGCCGATACGCCGGATATCAGGATAGGTCACGATCAAGGCCTTTTTCCCTAATTTGGCAGCCTCTTCACCAAGATTATCGATAGCCCCGGCACCAAATAAAATCGCAGTGGTCAGTTGAAATCTCGACGCCATGTTTACTCCTTTAATTTAGTAATAATATTGCCGGATTTATATTCCGCGCAATTCTGCTTTAAAAAAGAGAAAATATGTTCCCTTTTCAGCATTTATGAGGCTAAACAAAACCCGCTGTCTCAAATCAAAGAGTCCGCATAAACCAGGAGTTAAATAAAAAACATCTCTGTATTTTTAAATGTATTCGCTATCGAATACTACAATATATGCTTATTGAATTTTACAATATTATCTACAATGTTTGCAACGTGATGGACTTTTATAAGCAATATTAGCGCACATTATAACTGAATATTTTCCGGTTCAGAATGGGCCAGCATAGTCATTGGAATATTTACCTTTCCACAGGTACTTCCATTATCCAAACTACCTAATAAACAGCCAATACGCCAACCCCAGATGAATCGCTGTGCTGACAACCAAAACAAACACAAATATTCCCTTTTTAGTCTTATGCCGGAACACCGATCGTCCGGCCCAACCGCCGGGGAATCCCCCCACTAAAGCCAACCCATGTAAGACGATTTCCGGCACGCGCCAACCCCCGTTCTTAGACCGGGCTTTGTCGAACCCGTACAAAAGAAAAGTAATAACGCTGGCCACGGCCAACCATATCCAGTAGAGCTGCCAACCCATACATCCTTCTTAATCTTATATGTTAAATTTTTGAACGGAACCAAGCGCTTGCAATACTGAAAAACAAGATACTAAATGTTGTCGGATCCGCGAATCTTCCTCCGGGTCTGCACAGTATGTCAAGCCCTGAGTGACAACTATTATACTCTATCTAAATTGTCATAGCGGGTTCAACTTCAAATTATTCTCAAGGCTTTAAACAAACACTATCACCGGATCGTGTTTCGCTGATGAAAAAGTAAGAAGTGTCCAATATACCGGTAGAAGCAGACATGATCAAGGCTCTGCCTAAACTGTCATAGTGGACATGCCATAGATAGACCCCGGCCAATTAATTGTCAATAGCACTCAGTACTCAAAACTGTTAACTTATCACTTTTTTTCATTGACATTCCCGCCTCTTCGTTATAAAATTGCCTTCAATTCTTAAATCGGTTTCATTCATTATTCGGATAATAACCGGTCAAGTCGCAGGAGATTGAAATGGAAAAGAAAGCTGCAAGTTGGTGGGATAAACTGGGCGTACCGCAATACGGCGATGAGATGGTGATCAGGATCAACCGGGACGTGGTGAATTTCGACCCTTATTTCACCGAGGGGCTGACAGGCATTTACGGCGCATGGCTGGAGCGGCTGGTGGCGGATGACTGGACGGTCAACCCCGAAGAATGGGATTACCAGATCGCCTGGCACCCGGCCAAATACCAGAAAGGTAACCTGGCGGAAAGCTATGAGTTCCCCGACCCCACCACGCACATCGTCCATTTACGCAAAGGCGTGCACTGGCAGAATATCCCGCCGGCCAAAGGCCGCGAGTTCACTTCCGATGATGTCCTGTTCCACTATCACCGGATATACGGCCTGGGCGGCGGTTTCCTGCAAGCCAGTCCCTACCGCGCCACGGACATCCGCTTCCAGGATCTGCTTTCTATCCACGCGCCGGACAAATATACTGTGGTTTTCAAATTTAAAACACCCAATCCGGATTTCATCATGGAGACGCTGCACAACGTCAGTCTGGCGCAGTGCCTGGAAAACCCGGATGTGGTGAAAAAATACGGCGACATGCGCGACTGGCACCATGCCATCGGCACCGGGCCTTATATTTTAAAAGAGTTTGTTGCCGGTAAATATGCCTCGCTGGTCAAGAATCCCGATTATTGGGCCTTTGATGAACGCCACCCGCAGAACAAGCTGCCCTACGCCGACAAACTGAAGATGCTGATCATGCTGGATGAAAACGAGGCGATAGAAGCGATGCGCCAGGGTAAGATCGATGTGATGAACCAGATTTCCTTCAAAGGGGCGCAAGCCATCGCGAAAACCAACCCAGAGATTATCCAGATTGCGACACCGGGCTCACCGACCGTTTCCATCCAGCCCCGCAATGATAAGCCGCCCTACAATGACATCCGGGTCCGCATGGCCCTGCAGATGGCCATCGATCTGCCGGCGATAGCGAAAAAGCATTACAATGGTTCCGTGGAGCCTTATCCTTCCACTTTGACCGCAACCAAATACATGAAAGGCTGGGGCTTCCCCTATGAAGATTGGCCGCAGGAACTGAAGGACGAATACGCTTACAATCCGGCGAGGGCCAAGCAATTGCTGACGGAAGCCGGATATCCCAATGGATTCAAAACCAACGTCATCGCCGACACAGACGGCGACATGGAATTACTACAGATCGTCAAATCCTATTTCGCGGATATCGGCATCGATATGGAAGTCCGCGTGATGAAGACCCCTGACTGGGTCAATTACGTGGAAATCGAGAAAAAACACGATCAGTTGATCTACCGTCCGTACGGTCCGCTCGGTCATACCTACGCTCCGTTAAGAGCGATCACCCGCTTCCAGACCGGCTACTCCGCTAACCACATGATGGTGGCCGACCCGGTTTTCGATTCCTTCTATCCGAAGGCATTGGCGGCAACGAATGAAGACGAATTGAAGAAAGTGCTGAGAGACGCCAACGAGCGCGTAGCACGCCAGCATTACGCAATCTCTTTGTTACTGCCGTTGCAATACTCATTATGCCAGCCGTGGCTAAAAGGTTTCAACGCCCAGGTTCACTCGATCTGGATGGGCTCGGGCGGCCCCAGTATGCTGAGCTTTTATTCAGCCCGTTTCTGGATCGACCGCACACTGAAAAAGAGCATGGGACATTAGTCAGCGCAATTGAAAAGCCGCGTGGGGCACTAAAGTTCGAGATCGAAAAGGACTACGTGAAAGGAATCAAATCGGTAGCTTTCGGTATTCAGCGATCAGTTAATAAATGCGACTAAAATAAAGGCGGCGAAGATCTAACTCCTCGCCGCCTTTATTTTAGTCGCCGGTTTTAACCGTAATCGCTGTTATTTCTTTAAAGTCGGGTCGATCCAGTACCGCGCCAGATAGAAACCGGTGCTGGGACCTGTTCCCGTACCGGAGATTGCGCCGGTTTGACCGTTGTAGCCCTTAAACCACGGCTGAATCAACTGGTAACTGCTCGACTCAACAAAAGCGACGACCAGATGCTGTCGCGCGACGTAATCGTTCGCCTGCTGCAGAATGGTTTTCATCGCGTCGACGCTGGTAGCCGCCACATAGCTATTATAGAAAGCGTCAAATTTAGGGTCGGCAACCATCGCGTAGTTAGTCGAGTAACCGGTGTAGAACCGCTGCAGTTGTCTGCTCGGTTCATAACTCAATGCGAGCGACCCGCCGGCGCGCATGCCGATCTGGTCGTTCTTATGCCCCTGCTGGACAAAAGCAACCCAAGCCGATGACAGCATCGGGCGGATCTCCATGTTGATGCCTACCGCGGCGAAATAAGATGCCACAACCTGAACAAAATCGAGATCGCCGCCGCTATCGACTACCAGGTCAGTGTTAAAACCATTGGGATAACCGGCATCAGCTAACAGCTTCTTGGCAGCCGTGGGGTTGTAAGCATACTGGTCTTTCAGGTCCTGCGGCCACTGCTGGTAAGGCCATGCCCACCCGGATTCCGAAGCTGTTGTCAATCCGACCGGATACGGCTGGGACATCCCGCCGTAATAATTTTTAGCGATCGACGGCAGGTCGAGCGCCATCTGCATTGCCTGCCGGACCCTGATATCGTTAAACGGTTTCACATCATTTCTCGGGTCCATGCTGGAACTATTGCCGCTCGGTGTGATTATCAGGTTGATCTCAGGATTTGTTTTTTGCAGCTGTTGCGATTGAGTGCGCGTTAGTCCGTCCATTCCGTCAATCTTGCCGGTGCGCATGGCAGCCATTGCGGTCGCCGGGTCAGGGATGATCAGATACTTAATCACATCCTGGTAAGGAAGCTGGTTCTTCGGATACCGCTCGTCAAAAGCCCAGTAATTCGGATTTTTGACTAATGTTGCCGAAGCGCCGGAGACAAAATCACTAACAATAAAAGGTCCGGTCCCGATGGTATGATGCCAATCGTTGCCGTCACCCCACAGGTTCACTACTTCAGGAGCCACAAATTGAAGGTCGGTATTTACAGCCAGTAAGGTCTCCATGATAACTTCAGGGTTGTTCCCTTTCCATTTGAAAGAAACCGTATATTTATCCGGAGCCGTGATGGAAATCAAGTCGGCGTAGGTCGCTTTGTTGGCGAAAGGACTGCCTTTAAAACCAAGTCCCAGTCCGTACATGCGATCGTAATGAAAAACCACGTCGTTCGCAACAAATTCCCGTCCGTTCACCGGCGCAATATTCTGCCAATGCACATTTGGCCGGATATGGAATGTAAAAGTGTTGGGATCTGTAAATTCCCAACCGGTAGCTAATTGGCCCACCAGGTACTGAGGAGGACGCCATGTAATATTATAGGCAAATACCGATGGTGACAGCGTCCAGTCATCCATCATCAGTCTTTCCAGGTAATCGCATTCTACGTTCATCTGCCCGCCGAAATAAGGGTCAAAGCTGACAATGTCGTTTTGCAGCCGCAGCGTCATAGTGCCGCCGTATACCGGCTTACCTAGCGAATCCCACCAGTTACCTGTGGTAGTAGGAGTTGTTGTTTTCACCGGTGTCGAAACAGTTGTCGATGTGGAAGTTACCGGCGGTTTGGTAGTAGTCGTTGTTGTAGTTGTTGTCGTGGTTGTTGTTGTCGTGGTTGTCGTAGTGCAGGAAGCAAGGAGCATCGTGCCGATTAAAAAGACACTGAAAGCTAACAAAATTAATTTGTTCTTCAATTTATCCCTCCATTTTCACTTATTTGTCAATATCATCAGGGGCTGGAAGCGGGTGAATGTTTTGCAGCCAACATGGCAGCGATTCAAAGCAGCGAAAACCCGAGATAATCCGGGTTAAAACGAGCGATAGTTATTTTATAGTACCTCCTTTTATCAATATATAACGCGTGCCAGGTATTCAAAAATTTTTTTTCTTATACGCTTAATTATTTATATTCCATACGGATGTTCTTTTGGATGCATTTAAATTAAACACATGCTATCATTGTGCTTCAGAATTGTCAATGTTGTTTTTGTAAAATGGAAACAAAACGTCCGAATGGTCTTTATCATATTTATTCCGCAAAATGTTTAGACAAATTTAAGCAGGGAAATTGCGTTTGAACTCCGTAAGCTGGTCAGCATAAATCAGGAGGAGTAAAATGGCAAATATTTTATTAATCAGTGGAGGCAGTCACGTTTTTTCAAAGGCCACAATTTCGGATCTTTAATAGCTATTTTTCATTGAGGGCGACGGAGAATTGTGATTCTCCGCCGCCAATTATATCAAAACTTTAGTCGCTGGTTATGATCCGGGTGACAGTATTATCCGGCCCCACCCAGACACCACCGCGCATGTCGTCGCCGTTGCGCCGCACGTCCGATACGAACTTGCCATTCTTGTCGAAATGCCCCCAATCTACTCTATCAGTATAATTGCAGAAACTGGGATGTGACAGGTCGACAGCGCCCAGTAAAGCCACCGGCGTCTTGCCCATTACCGGCTTGGGACGTAACATTAACCGGATGTTGATACCGGCCGCGTAGAACTCATTTTTAGCAGCCTGCACAATCAAACCTGAGCCGCGCTCCGGATTCCTTTCGCTGAATTCGATTAATCCCAGGTGCCCGTCGAACTCCATCGGGTATTTCAGTCTCCCGTGAATGCCCGGGTCGCCTTCTTCGATGGCATGCACCTTGCCGGTTCCCTGGTATTTAAGCAATAGCGGTAACATTGCCGCGACGACGCGGGTCAGCGAAATCCTTCTTTGCTGCTCCGGCGGCACCGAACCATCCGGTAATTGTTTGAAGTGCACAAAGTAGCCGATGGCGTTGAAATCGGCAATATCGTACATCATGCAATTCAGATTGGGATGAGATTCGACAATGAACAACGGATTATCATCCCGGACATAGTTGGTATACACAGCATTATGATTGATGCGATCCGGCTGGAAATTATCCGGCGCAAGCAAATCTATGTATGGCGCGAACCATTTATAGATATTGATCACTTTGTTTACCGCACCGCCGGATGGATAAGCTTCACCCGGAATCAGCCACCATGGTTGTTCCATGCACCACACATTTACGAACATGGGAATGTTGTAAACGGCTTTACCTGCCTTGGCAACTTCATTAATGAAAGAGGCGATGCTCCACGCGGTCATCATTTCACCGGCGTCTGCGCCGAAGATCTCCGGCCAACTGCCTGACGCCTTGCCGCCGGCTTTTTGCCAGATGTCATATTCTTTACCCTCACCTGCCACCTTCATCGCAGACAGTAATTTGGCAGGCACTGCCGCATTGAACTCCGCTTCGGCTTCGGAGCCGTAATCACGCTCACTGCCGAGGATGCCCGGCTCATTTTCAATCTGCAGACCGATAACAGTTTGCTCTTTACCGTCTACATCCTTAATATGTCTACACACCGCCGTGAACGCCTTTTTATCGGCTTCCAGATTCGCTTTGCAATGTGAAGAAAGAACCCACAGCGTGCCGCCGGTTTGTGCCGTTACCCGCTTGTATTTGTTCGGGTCGGCTTTCATGTATCCCGGCGCAAAGTCCATCACCCCGTTCTTCCAGTGCGCAAACCACAAGAAAATTAATTTGACTTCATATTTGCGGGAAAGTTTGATCAGGGTATCCACGCTGGCGAAGTCATACTTGCCTTTTTCCGGTTCTATCTGGTCCCAGTAGATCGGGACGCACATAGTATTACCGTTGCACATCTTCAATCCCTTGAAGCTCATTTCACTCTCGGCTTCATTCCATGCAGTATAACCGCCCATATAAAGGTGGTGTCTGCCAATGGGAAAGAACGGTTTGCCATTTACTTTGAATATGCGGTTGATGTTTGCCACTAAATCTCCTTTGTTTTGTAATAAAATTTGGCTCGATTTGCATTCGCAAATAATTATTCCTATATGCTTCACAGGTATTTTTCGTGATGGAATTTCACATGGATAAATATACGAACAAAACTCATGCTATCATTCGACGCTTTATCGTGTCAATAGCCGTTAATAGTGGATCGAACACCATGAGGCATAGCAGAGTCAGACAATTAAAACCGGTGAGAATTTCAGATTTTAGGCGGTTACACCGGCCTGTTGAATAATTAAATTTAAATTGAATCCTTTGTGCTGCCAGCGCCTGCCAGGAAATTACGCGGACCATCGATCAGGATCTTTTGAATAACATTCTCCCCGACCCCCATTTCACGTAATTGAGGGAAGACCACTTCTTTAATATAAAGAAATCCTTGGGGATTGATAATTGCCCTTTTTGCCGGCGAACCGGCGACCGAGGTTGTAGACAGGCACCGCGCCAGCGACCAATCATGCGCAACACAAAGCCGGTCTGCATATCCGGCATCGATTAATGCTTTTAAAGTTTTCGTACGGTCTGACGGACTGATAACCGAACCCGGGTAACGGTCCAAACCCAGGAAACACCCCTGGTCCAGTATCCATGTAAGATAAGCCAGATCTGTCGTATCATTGGCATGGTCGATTTTTACTCTTGAGAGATTTACACCTTCTTCTTTCAGGATAGCTAGCTGCTGCCGCGCTACCTGATTGACAGCGTGGGAATGCAGCATGATCGGAGCACCTGTATGGAGATGCGCCCAGGCAACTGCACGCAGCACTGTTCCCTCTCCGGGAAGCACGCCCGCTTTATCGCTCGCGCCCTTTAACACTCCCGCTTTTATTTTCGTATCCGCGATTCCTTTTTGAATATCGCGTATAAAGGCCTGGGCAAAATGTTCTACGGAAACCCCCGGAAAGAAACGCGGTTTCTCCAACGCCCAGCCGCTGCAGGCAATAATATTAACGCCTGTTCGGCGGGAAGCTTCGGCAAGAATATTCACATCGCGTCCCAGGTCGAGGGTAGTAGCATCGATAATTGTCTCGATACCACCGGCGTGTGCTTTGTTCAATCCGTCGATAATATGATTCATGTATCCGGGCTCCAGCAATTCCGGGTAATTCTGTGGAATCCCCGTCGAGGAATCCTGTATATGTTCATGCGCCAGCGTTACGCCCAGATTGGCAGTATCGATCGGTCCAAGCACTGAATTGATTTTTGTCATCTTTCTCCCTCCGGTGTAAAAATGATACCATTTGCTTGAACAATAAGGCAAACTGCATGTATCTGCAACAACGCTATCTATTTTCCCCTTTTATATAATCCTCAGTTAAATTTTGTTCCCTGGCGGGATGTTATCTATTTATGCATGCTTGACATTACTTTATAGATATGGTAGTTTAAGCCAGATGTGCTAGGTTAGCAGCAGAATCAAATTAACAATCGAATGGAGGAGGAAATGAAGCGCAAAGGTATCTGGCTAGGACTAAGCTTGTTGCTTGTGGCTGCCATGTTACTTGCTTCTTGCGGCACAACAACAACAACTACTACTACTACTACAACAACAGCGGCAGCAACCACCACGACTACTACCAAAACCACAGTAACTACCTCAACCTCGACAACGGCACCTGTCATAACATCCTCTACTTCCACCCCCACAACAGGTCACTGGTGGGATAAACTTGGCACTCCGCAATACGGCGGCACATTGACACTTCCAATGGCTAAAGACCCCACGACCTGGGATCCCTACCTTGGGACATCTAATCCTTCGCTCTGTGCGTTTTTTATGGAACAGCCGGTCGCGAATGACTGGACACTGGACCCGAAAATATACGACTACACCAATGGCTACACTCCGCCGGACTATTGTGTAGGCTTTTTGTGCACCAGTTGGGAGTTTACAGACTCTACTACTTATGTTCTCCATATGAAACAGGGAATCCACTATCAGAATATTCCACCGGCGAACGGCCGTGAAATGACCGCGGCTGATATCGTATATCACTATGACCGGATAACCGGCCTGGGTGATGGTTTTACCAAAGTGGACCCCTATTATTCCAGCGTTGCACAGCTACAAACCCTGACATCCGTAACGGCGCCGGATAAATATACCGTCGTCTTTAAATGGAAAACGCCCAATATTATTGGGATAACGGGATTATTGCAGTCCTCCAGCATCCAGAATTCTATCGAATGCCCGGAGGCAGTTACACAATGGGGAGATCTTAACGACTGGCATCATGCCATCGGCAGCGGCGCCTTTATTGTAAAGGACTTTGTTGACGCCAGCGGATTGACCGTCGTTAGGAATCCCAATTATTGGGGATATGACGAGCGATACCCCAAGAATCAGCTTCCCTATATCGATCAGGTTACAATTCTTGTTATTCCCGACCAGAGCACCTGCCTGGCAGCCTTGCGCAGCGGCAAGATCGACTACCTTGACCAGGTCAGTGTTGTCGATTCTAAAAATCTGGCCAAAACAAACCCCGAATTGTTGCAAATAGGGCTTCCCTTGGGCACCATTTATACAGTAGACCCGCGGAATGACGTGAAACCCTTTAGCGATATCAAGGTCAGAGAAGCTTTACAGATGGCAATAAATATTCCTGAAATCGCCAGCACCTATTATCAAGGCGCAGCTTCCAGCCTTCCCGGTACATTAACCACCTACGCCATGGGAGATTGGTCATATCAGTACTCTGATTGGCCGCAATCTTTGAAGGATACATATACTTATAACCCCACAGCAGCCAAGAAACTCCTGGCGGACGCCGGTTATCCTACCGGATTCACTACTGATATCGTTGTTTCTAATGATTTTGACCTGAATCTGGTACAGGTAGTCCAGTCCTATTTTGCAGCGATCGGGGTCACGATGAGTATCCGTGCGATGGACCCGTCTTCCTGGCTCTCTTACGTTTTGACCGGGCATAAACATGACGCTATTGCGGCGAGAAATCAGGGTATGCTGGAACTGAACTATGAACCGGATATCCAGATTTACCGTTTTAATACTAACTACCGGGTTAACTACACCATGGTCAGCGATCCTAATTACGACGCCCTGGTAACACAATCTCTCACAGCCTCGACCACCGACCAGTATAAGGCCGTTATGCAGAAAGTAAACCAGCTTGTCGCGCAACAGCACTACGTAATATCCGTTTGCCAGCCGCAACTCTTTACCGTGTATCAACCATGGCTTAAGGGTTTTAGCGCCCAAAATGAATCTCTGTCGGCAACAGGGTCGAATTCTGCACTATGGTTCTTCCAATTTGGGGCACGCTTCTGGATAGACTCAAAGCTAAAAACGTCCCTGGGACATTAGTTTACTGACATATCGGTTAACAGGAAGAGGGCATGTAAATACATGCCCTCTTCTTTTTTTCTGAACGCTTATAGCCGGTTATCGTGAATTCCGGCAAAATGGAAATTAACCGTAAAATTTGTTAATATGTCGTATGCAAGCGTGTGCGCATTAAAATGTACGGAAATAAACTCAAGAGGTTGGTATGAACAGATTTCGTGAAGAAAATGGGGCGCTCGTCTGGAGTAAAAACCACGAGACGCTGATGATTCAACCTTGGGGACAAGACAGCCTCAGGGTGCGTTCGACAATGACGCCGGAAATCACGGATACGTTATGGGCGCTGCTGACTCCGGCTAAAGTGAAATCCAGGATTGAAATTAATGACGCCGGCGCTTTGCTCAAGAACGGCAAAATAACCGCGAAAATATCCTCCGAAGGCGCTATCAGTTTTTTCAAAAACGCTGACGATTCGGTATTACTGGAAGAAATTTATCCCCGTCACGGAGCGCACCCTTACCCTGCGCGTAATTTTCAACCGCAAAGCAGTGACCTGTCCGGCCTGGAAGCCAGCTTTAAAGCCTATCAGGGTGAACGATTCTACGGACTAGGACAACACCAGCACGGATTCCTTGATCAGAAAGGCTGCGTAATCGAGCTTTTTCAGCGCAACACCGAAGTTTGTATTCCCTTTTTAATTTCCAGCCGCGGCTACGGTTTTCTGTGGAACAATCCTGCCGTGGGGCGGGTGGACCTGGGTATGAATCAGACCAGGTGGACTGCAGAGGCGGCACGGCAGTTTGATTACCTGATCATCGCCGGGGACTCAATGGCAGAAATCATGAGCGGATATGCCGATGCCACCGGGCACGCGCCGATGATGCCGGAATGGGCGCAAGGTTTCTGGCAGTGCAAGCTGCGTTATAAGACGCAAGAGGAGCTGCTTACGGTAGCCCGCGAGTATAAAAAACGCAAACTACCGCTGTCCGTGATCGTCGCGGATTTCTTTCATTGGACACTGCAGGGAGATTGGAAATTCGACCCGGAATGTTGGCCTGACCCGGATGCAATGATACGCGAGTTGAATGAAATGAATGTTAAATTAATGGTCTCCATTTGGCCAACGGTTAACGAAAACAGCGTCAATTTTCAAACGATGAAAGATAACGGCTGGCTGGTACGCACCAAGGGCGGCGGTTCGGCCACGCGTCCCTTCTTCGACAATAAACCCAGTGGCCCGATTTTTACACATTTCTACGATCCAACCAATCCGGCTGCCCGCCGCTTCGTCTGGGAGAAAGTGCGGGATAATTATTACCATAAAGGAATCAAAGTCTGGTGGCTGGATGCCTGTGAACCGGAGCTGACCGAAGAAAATGAACCCGCGAATTTACGTTATCACCTCGGCAACGGCCAGGAAGTTGGCTGCATCTACCCGTTTATGAACCAGCAGGCCTTTTACGAAGGGATGAAAGAAGAAAAGGAAACCGAATACGTCATGCTTTGCCGCTCCGGCTGGGCCGGCACTCAGCGTTTCGGCGCGGCAATCTGGTCGGGAGACATTCTCTCCACGTTCGAGGCGCTGCAGACGCAGGTCAGGGCGGGATTGAACATAGGTCTGAGCGGCATTCCCTGGTGGACGACCGACATCGGCGGATTCTATAACGGCAATATTAACACTCCCTATTTTAAGGAATTGATAGTACGCTGGTTCCAGTACGGCGTCTTCTGCCCGATTTTTCGCCTGCATGGTTTCCGTGAACCTCGCACCCCGGCTTCCAACATGCTCACCTCCGAATCAACTGGCGCTGCGAATGAAGTCTGGTCTTTCGGCGATAAAGCCTATGACATCATCAAGGACATTCTCTTCATGCGCCAGCGGTTATTACCTTATGTAAACCAGCAGATGCAGCTGGCGCACAAAAAAGGCACACCGCCGATGCGCCCACTTTTCTTTGATTTCCCGGAGGACACAGACTGCGCCGCCGTCGATGACGAGTTTCTCTTTGGCCCGGATATCCTGGTAGCTCCGATATTGGAATACGGTGTCAGAAAACGTAAGGTATACCTGCCCGCCGGCACTAGCTGGACCGATGCATGGACGGACAAAAAAATCAACGGCGGTCAGTGGATTGACGCCGACGCGCCGCTGGAAAAAATCCCTGTCTATCTACGCGGCGATAGCAATCTGCCCATTAAGAAATAAATAGCTAATCGCTTTTAATCATTTTGACAACAATATGAAAGGAGGGATTTTGCGATGACAGAAATAAAAAGAATATTCACAGTGAATGGGAAGCCGTTCTTTCCCATCGGCGGACAGTCCTGTAATTCCAGTGGCTACAACGATAAGGAATCGGAGACAGCCTTCCGAATCGTGAAATTATTGCACGGCAATACTCTGGAGATCCCGGTATATTGGGATAAGGTAGAGCCGAAGGAAGACACATTCGACTTTACCGCGGTCGATGCGCTGATCGCCAGCGCGCGCCATAATGAGATCAAATTAATATTATTGTGGTTTGCCACCTGGAAAAATGGCAACATGGACTACGCTCCAGCCTGGGTTAAAACTAATCCTCAGCATTTTAAACGTGTAATCGCCCCCACCGGGAAGGATGTCTGGAACCTTTCCTCACACTGCCCGGCTAACCTTGAAGCCGACAAAAAAGCTTTCACCGCGCTCTGCAAACACCTGAAGGCCGTCGATGGCACCGAACAGACAGTGATCGCCCTGCAGATCGAAAACGAATCCGGTATCATCGGCAGCGACCGTGATTACGGCCCGGAAGCACAGGCGATTTATGACAGTCCGGTCCCTGCTAAACTAGTTAGCGCGATGAAAAAAGCCGGAAAAGGCATAATATATGATATCTGGCAGAAAGCCGGCGGTAAAGCCTCCGGCAGCTGGCCGCAAATGTTCGATTGGGAAGCCGGGGAGTTAATGACCGCCTGGAGTATCGCCAATTATATTGACACCATCGCTGAAGCTGCAAAAGCTGTTTATAACATTCCCATGTACGATAACGTCTGGTTGATGGAACAAGCCTGGTGGTCTATGCCCGGCGAATCATATCCGTCCGGCGGCGCGGTTACCAAAGTCCTCGATATCTATAAGTGGTTCACCCCGCATTTAGATGTCATTGCACCGGATAATTATCAGCTCGATACGCATAATTTCAAAAAGGTCTGCGCCGCTTATTCGCGCGAGGATAATCCTTTGTTCATGCCGGAAACGATCGGCAACCAGAACATGTTCCACGCCATTGCCGAATACAATTCCATTGCTAACTTCTTTTTCGGGCTCGAATTCATCCTGGCGCAGGACGGCTCTGTGCGTCCCGAATGCCAATCCATGGTGGAAAGCATGTGGTGCACCGCTGCCATTGCCCCGTTATTGCTCAAATACCAGGGCACTGGTAGAATTTACGCCGTAACCCAGTTCGACCAGTTATCTTCGCAAACTTTGGAACTGGACGGCTTTACGGGTTTAGTCGAATTGGGAGATAAGCGCGGGTTGTGGGCCGGGACGGATTGGCGGCACAGACGAGCCGGGTGGTTGGGCAGAACAGCCGCGCCGGCAAATCCAGCCTACTGTCTGATCATCCAGGCCGGTAAAAATGAATTCTATATGGTCGGCGCCAATTGCCGCTTATACCTGCGCCCAAAAACTACATTGGCTAAAATGCAGCGGGATTTGGCGCTGTCGGAAGGCGCAGCCCGGACATTCGCTTACATTGTCAGTGTGGACGAAGGCCATTTCGATAAGAACGATCAATTTATCGTCGACCGCACGCGCAACGGCGATGAAATCGGCCACCGCGGCTTGTGGGTAGAACCAGATATTAATGTGCTGCGTGTCATCACCTGCGATTAACTTAATTATCATCAATATTCTTGTATAATCAATTTAGTAATAAGGATTTATCACTTAAAGGAGCACAAATTATGTCGCTAACTGACCTCAAACCCCAGGCAGTCCGCCGTTCACCGGAAGACCTGGTCGAACACATGAAATCATTTAAACTCACCCCGAAATTCTCAGCGGGAGTCTGGTTTTTCACACCCGGCGGGAACCGTTTTCATGTTCCCTACGGCAAAGAACGAACTATCGCAGAGAGACTGGAAATTGCTGCCAATTTGGCTGATTACGGGCTCAAAGGGATGGAGGCACATTATCCCAATGAAGTAAATGAAGATAACCTCCATATCTGGCAGAAATTCGAAAAAGATTCCGGTATTAAACTCATCGCCATTTGCCCGTTGCTCTTCCGCGACCAGACCTTTGAATTCGGCTCGTTGTCCAGTCCGATCAAAGAAAAACGCAAGGAAGCAATCGAGTTATTTAAACGTGCATTACAACTGAACAAAGTGATGAAGACCGATTTTGCCATCTGCTGGCCGGGTATCGACGGCTATGAAAACGGATTCGGAATTGACTTTGCCGCAATGCGGGCCAGATTCGTGGAAGGCATGGCCGAAGCCATGGATGCCGTCCCTGGCGTGCGCGTGGCCTTCGAACCCAAACCCTACGAACCGCGCGGACACATCCTTTTCGGCAACACGGCCGAAGGTATGATTATGTGTCATCAGGTGCAAGACTTGCTGCGGAATCCGGTAAACCGTAAAATCCTCGATGGCGGTGATATTATGGTTGGTTTGAATCCGGAAATCGGTCATGTTTTGATGGCCTATGAAGACCTGCCTTATGCCTACAGCTGGCCGCTCTCCGAAGGCCGCCTGGTCCATGTTCATTTGAATAGTCAGCCGCTCGGCAACTACGACCAGGATTTAAATGTTGGCGCGATTTCTCCCGAACTGCTCGACGGTATGATGTATGTCCTGAAAATGCACAGCTACCAGAGCTGGTTTGGCATCGATATCAACCCGGTTAGAATGCCGGTGGAAACGGCCGTTAAGATCAATATCGATGCTGTAAAGGCTTCCTGCGACCGCGTCAATGATCTTGACCACGAGTCGATTATCTATGCCGCCAACAATCCCGAAAAAGCCCGCGGCTGGATCGAAGCTTACCTTTTACGCGCAAGGACCCCCCACCCTGAAAAACTGCCTCCCCTCCCGCCGCTAAAAAAATAACACAGGCTAAATATTTGATTAAAAGAGGTGGTACTGTATGGTACCGCCTCTTTTTGATCCCTGGATTGCTTAATTCATTACTTCTATGACGAAGTAATGATCTCCTTAATATTACTGAATGATTTTAAGAGGGAATTGTTAGCAATCGAAAACAAAAAGACAAAACATCAATATTAACTTCTCCCGGTAAAAGAAGTTAATA
>Ga0182027_10006711_pt1 | contig 17153 bp, 13 predicted proteins | sample 712E1DmetaG_FD_121300 | JGI IMG/M metagenome (GOLD analysis project Ga0182027, IMG submission 121300) | Permafrost microbial communities from Stordalen Mire, Sweden - 712E1D metaG (Illumina Assembly) | ecosystem: Environmental > Terrestrial > Soil > Wetlands > Permafrost | place: Sweden... | reverse complement strand
TTCAACCACAAATCGGACAAAACCGGAATCAAAAAATATCTGCCGTAACCCGGTCTACCCGGCCCACTTACAACAAATTCCCATCGTACCCCCCCCCAGAAAAATCAAAATGCAATCGCCCTGTCCTGCGCGTAGAATAGGCTAGCAGCATTCAGCAAGTCTTGTTATCCATTGGAGCCATGGGACAAGCCATTCCTTGGAAGGACTTGGTTGCTGGCACACTCAAGACGCTGGGCGGGGCAGCATCTCTTAAAGAAATCACTACTGCTCTCGAAAAGAACCCCGACCGTCCTCGCACCGCCACTTGGCCGGCCACGATTCGGCGAGTGGTGAGACAGTACAGTATCTTTGAGCCATTCCAGACCAAAAGTGGAGTGGCCGGATACCGACTTGTCGAGATTCCAAAACCCGAGGTTCAGGCAGGCTCGCCTCAGAAGGACCCTCACGGCGAACAACAGGGGATGCTTCTGCAATTGGGCGTCATTTGTGGTTACGAGACCTTTACCAATTCCACCGATAAAACTATCCGCCGTCTCGGCAATGAGCCGATCTCCAAGTTTGCTACGGTGCGCAATGATGCGGACGACCTGCTAGCGCTGCCGTTGGAAAAAATGAGAAACACAGACGTGATGTGGATGGCCGAAGACTCAGAGGGCCTCTATCCGCGCTACGCCTTTGAAATCGAGCACAGCACTAAGGTAAAGAGCGGGCTATTGAGATTACTGAGGATTCCAGAGCGATTTCACACCGAACTCTACATCATCGGTCCGGGCAAGGAAGAGGCCGACCTGTTTGAACGCTACTCAGGGGAAACGCCGTTTCGCCAACACTCGGAGCGACTGCACTTCTTTCGGTATGCGGATGTTTTCAATTTCTATCAGAGCGGTGTCTCTTTCGAGACAGAGAGAAAACGATGGGACGTTGACGTGCACGGGTAGGCTACGGCGAACAAGCGGCGTGATTCTCTCCGGCATGTCGAGCTAGGCGCATGGGGCACTTCGCTAGAACTCCACATCGCGGCATTTCTGGTCTAGCTGGTGGATGATGCGTTTGCGCTGCTCCTCTGACAGTAACGCATCGCAGGCGAAGATGACCGATCGAATCTGCTTCGGGTTTACTACCTTGATGTCGTCGCCGTCGGAGCGCGATTCAACCCACCAACCGGGGAAAGTCAGAATCGGCCGGACGAACACTTTTTCGCCGGTCGCGCTGCTCAACCAAGTACCCAGCCAACGCGCATTGCGCTTGGCCTGCTCCAATCCGTGGTCGTGTGTCTCATGAGGAAGCTCCAGATGGTTGCCATCATAGACGATGGTGTTATCCCGTTTGCCGGGCGGCGCATCCTGTTTGCGGAGCGTCTTGGTTTCGACGACAAAGACGCCGGTCGGGGCGACGATGACGTGGTCGATGTTCCACTTCTTGTCGGCCGGGAAATCGTGGAAGACATAGCAGTTCTCCAGCATCAGCTTGTTGAGCAATTCTCCGACGAACCGCTCGCCGTCAAAGCCGAGCTGATAATTGACGCGCTGTTTCAGGAGCCGAAAACAACGAATGCTGAAATAACCTGCGACCGGAATGAAGAGGGCACTCATTACTGCGATCTCAAGAATAGTCGGAGCACGTCGTTGCTGCATGGAAAAGCCAAACAGACTGAACCCAAGGATGGCCCCAAGCACAATACACATCGTGAGGTTGTAATCGAGCTTCTCATCCAGTTCCTGGAGTTTGATGCGTAGCGACTCCCCAGGCGGGCGCAACATCTTTTCGGAGACTGGCGGACGCACATTCCGTCGCTTTCGATTCCAGCGCCATAACAGAATAGAAAGGATCACCGCTGCCAGACAAACAACCATAGGAACAACCATGAGCGCGAGCTTCTCCATGGCCTGATTCAATCAGAGGCCGGTCGGGTGGGCAAGAAGTAAGACAGCGATCGGCGGTGGACAAGGTGGCGCTGTGGTTTGTCGTCCCAGCCGAGCGCGGCCTCGAAGAACGACAGTCAGGGGTATTCGCGGCATCCTGCGCCGTCTTCGCTTAAACCGATCCGCCGCCTGAAACCTTGAATGTCTCAACTGCTCCACCTCGGAACCTCATCGATCCAAACCAAGCGGACATTCCTGTTCACAACGCCATCTTCTCTCCTCTCGGTTCGCCCTTCGCCCTGGGCCTTTCGCCTTTCGCTTCACCTTGCGCGCCCATTTCTTTGGCCGGTGTCGCAATTGCGCAACATCGTGTCGCAATTTCTCGACATCGACCGGCCATTTCTCCAACCGATGTGGCCATTGCTGAACCTCGTCCCGCAATTGCGCAACGAAGAGTCGCAATTGCTCGACCCCGACTGATCGTTTCTTCAACTGAGATGTCCATTTCTCCAGCGTGAGCCGCAATTGCGCGACATAGAGTCGCAATCGCACGACATCGAGTGCGCATTTCTCCAACCGAGATGTCGATTCCTCGAACCGATGCGGCGGTTTCTCGGCCCAGAGTCTCCTTTGAACTCGTTGCCCGACAGCTTGCTTCGCACGAATGGGAGAAAATGGGTGGCATCAGCGGTTTCCGCTTCCGAGTGGGTAATAGAACTTATCTTTCGGAGGGCCACGCTTCTGCGTGGCCATTGATCCCAAGGAAACACCAAGGTCGTGCGGAACGTTTTCCCACGTTTCACGTGGCGCGACCCTCCGAGTGGAGGTTCCAACAGGGTGCGGTCCTTGCCGCGACTTCAGCCATCGAACCGGCCAGCCTCGACAATCGCGGCGGTCGCTGGATATGATGCGAACCGCTGCTGAAGCCGGGAGACGAAATGAAACTGCCGAATGCCAATCAGGCGTTGGTGGAGCGAGGAAAGATTGTGGATTACTTGCTGAACCTGACGCACCGGTATGGAGCTAACAAGGCGCGGTTCTTCCGCGAGTTCGGGTTCCGGATCGAGGAGTGGGAGCGGATGGCAGAAGCATTCCGCGAACATGGGCAGGCCTGTGAGGTGGCGCGGATGCGGGAGACGGGACACGGCCCACGATTCGAGGTGGAAGGCGAATTGGCATGTCCCGATGGTCGCCGGCCACGGGTGCGGACGGTCTGGCAATTGGACAAAGGCGAGGTTGCGCCGCGGTTGATCACCGCGTATCCTTTGGAGACAAGCCATGATTAAGGAACACGATTGCGTAGTGCTGACCCAGGATGTCGCCACGGAGAATTTACTGGCGGGTGACGTCGGGACGGTGGTGCACATTCACAAGGACGGTCTGGCCTATGAAGTGGAGTTCATGACACTGACTGGGCAGACCGTGGCGGTAGTGACACTGGAAGCGCCGCAGGTGCGCCCCATCGCTTCCCGCGATCTTTCCCATGCGCGTTCGTTGGTCGAGCCGACGGCGGCTGCCGTTCACGAGAAGCCCGCGAAGTACGGCAGGTAAGCGGCGCGGTTTCCTCGTCCAGCGCACAGCGCGCGGCGCGCGGCGCACCGCCGGCGACATTCGAGCCGGCCAGCCTCGACAAACGACTGAGATTCCTCGACAAGTCCCGCAATGTTGCGGGATCCCGACGAATGTCGGGACTCGGAATGACAGCTTTCCTCTTGGAAAAGGCTGCTGCGTGTTCGACAAACAACACGGACGAGCCGGCGGCTCGTCCCTACTTGGGCAACGGGTGACCCGGGTGACTCTTTTGGGGCCGGCCGCCGGTGAGCGCGACGAGGATGGCGACGACGAGCAGGACAGCCATTGCAATCTTGGCCAGGAGCAAACTGACGAAGTAAAACAGCATCAGGCCGATCATCAGTACGGCCATCAAGGCGATCGCAAGGCGTTTGATTGTGTGCATGAGCAAAACATGCCGCAGGTGGAGTTGAATTGCAATGGGGTGATCACCCCTCCCTTTTCGAACCAACCGCTATCGAAATAATCTACTTGGGCTTGAGGATTCCGATTGGTGAGACGCGAGTCCGATTCCCATGCTCCGCTCACGGCAAGCCTGTGGGCGGCGAAGCAACCGGCAACCGATCTGACCGTAGGCATCGGACGGTGGCTTGTATCTCCGTGGGGATGCGGTATGAGTAGCTCTGCAACCAAAGGAGACAATGATGAAACTGAAGAATCTGAATCCACCCGATCTCACCCAACGCCCGCCCCGCAGCCCCCGCGTGCGGCTCGGCGGTTACGCCATCCTCGCGCGCTGTCTCGACAAGGGACGGGCGACACTGGCCGGCAAGAACGGCGAGTACAACTTCGCCTGTCCGCTCGATCAACGGTTGTTCGAGTTTGCGGGCATCACCGCGAACGATCTGAAAAAGCAATTGGCCGGCGGCAAGGGCGACGGGGAGATTGTCGAGTGGATCGCGAAGCATTCGAAGACGAAACCGCAGCCGTGGCAGATTGCCGCCTGGAGCGCGTTTTCCGATCAACGCGGGGCCAACGATGTGGAGACGCGGGAGTATTTTACCGGCTTGCTGAAGAAACTCAGTACGACGCGCGAAGATGTGCTGGGCTGGTTCGACCTGCTCGAGCTCGACGACTATGTGAGCTTCGGCGGGAAAGCCTGAGGCCAGTAACACGGTCCTCGTGCCCGGTTCTCCGGCCATGCACGGTTCGAGATGCAGAGGCGCGACACCACCGAGGCAGAAGTCGAAGCCGGCGCGTCGGTAAGAGGACGAGAGGAGAGATACACTGATGAAAAATCGTTTTCTGGTCGGGCTGATCACGGGAGTCATCCTTGACGTTCTTCTTATTTGCGTCGGGGCGTATGTCTATCTTGGTGGAGGCTACGCCCCTGTCGCGACCTCGGCGGCGCCGATGCCGTTCGAGAAGATGCTGGCCCAAAAAGCCCTGGCGGCTCGCCTGGAGAAAGAGATGCCCAAGACTGTGCCCATCGAGCCAACGGAGGCGAATCTGCTGGCGGGGGCGGCGCTCTACCAACAGCATTGCGCGGTCTGCCATGGATTACCCGGACAGCCGAAGACGGCCATCGCGCAGGGGATGTTCCCGCCACCGCCGCAGTTGTTTCATGGAAAAGGCGTGACCGACGACGAGCCGGGCGAGACCTATTGGAAAGTGGCCAACGGCATTCGACTCACGGGCATGCCCGGATTCCGTGGCACATTGAAAGAGGAACAACTCTGGCAGATCAGCCTGCTTTTGGCGAAGGCGAACGAGCTGACCCCGTCCGTGAAGAGCGCCCTGACGCCAAAGGATTCGCCCGCAGAGAAGTGAATCTCAAGGCGCTGAATGGGTGTACGGCGAGGCCTGCTGGCAAAAACTCTTCCTGGGAGAATTGCGTTATCCGCATTGAACTGTTAGCCTCCCCAGAGATGGGGGTGAGAATTCAACGGCAATGTGGATATATCTGGTAGTCTTTTTTTCTGCGCTCGCCTTCGATCTCATTCCCGTGATCGCGCCACCCGCCTGGACGGTCTCGGTATTTCTGTTGGTAAAATTCCACCTGAACCCGTGGATCGTGTTGCTGCTGTGCGTTTCGGGTTCGACCCTCGGAAGATACCTGCTGAGTCTTTACATTCCCAAATTCTCCGACCGGCTTCTCAAACGGCGCAAGAAGGAGGAACTGGAGTTTGTGGGGAAGAAACTGAGCGGGAAACTTTGGCAGAGCTGGCTCTTTGTTTTTCTTTACACCGTGACGCCGCTTTCCTCGACGGCGCTGTTCACGGCTGCGGGAGTGGCGAAAGTGAAGGCGATCCGCACCGTGCCGGCCTTTTTTTGCGGCAAATTCCTGAGCGACGCCCTGATGCTCTTTACCGGGCTTTACGCAGCCGCCAACTTCAAGGACCTCGCGCACGGCATCCTTTCCCCGAAGGGAATCCTGACGGCTGTCTTCGGCCTTGTGGTTATTGGCGGATTTCTGTTTCTCGACTGGCGCGCGTTGCTGCAAAAGAAGAAGTTCCGGCTCAATTTCAGAATCTGGAAATGAAATCAACCGAGGGTGGAGTGGCGGAAGAAAACAGGGATGAGCGAAGCGAGGATACGAGTCAGAATTCAGGAGACAGAAGTCAGGAGGCGGACGGCTGGGCCAGCCGTCCCTGCCAGTCTTGGCGACCCCGTGAAACGGGGCAAGCTTTGCGCGGTCCCGAAGAACGGCCATCGGAGCGGGTCACGTGGGCGACAGACGAACCGGCAACTAACCGGCGCGCCGCCTCGCAGAGGCGGCCTCCAGTACGCCCCGTTTCTCGGTGGGAGTGCCGAGAGGTGCCCGGTGCTGTCTCCTCCGGGCAGATTGGATTGACAGACGCGGAATGGCTCGTCTATTCTCGCGGGCGTTGTTGAGGGCTTGTTGACAGTTGCTCCAGTTGTTCCAGTGGCTTCACGGCGAGCTCGATCAGGATGACCGGAGTAGGCGACCACGGAAGGGATTTTCTCAACGTAGCGAGTTTCTGTACGGGTGTTTTATGAGTTTGACAATGTCCGCCACGACCGCGGGGTCAACGAGAGAACGAACGTGATTTGTCCCAACGGCTCCTGCTCCTGCGCTTTCTGGTCCACTGTACCCCTCTCCACGGGCCATTCGATGCACCTCGATCTCCTCTTCCATCAATGAAATTCACCGTATTGCTCGTCACCGGCCTGTGCCTGCTTGGGGCGAAGACCGCTTCCGCCGCAGACGCAACGCCGACCGAACCGAAGCCGCAGACCACCATGGCGCCGCCCGTGGAATGGGTCGATCCCGACACGGGTCATCGGGTGATCCGTCTGTCCACCGAGCCCGGTAGTTCGAGTCTTTACTTTCACCAGAACGCGTACACGCCCGAAGGCGACAAACTGGTTTTTCAGACGCCGGGCGGGATCGGGATGGTTGACCTCGCCTCCTTGGGCAGCAAACCCGTCAGGGTGGAGATCGTGGTGCCCGGCGTCAGGCCCATCGCCACCGCCCGAAAAACCCGCGACGTCTATTTCACCCGGGGCGGCCAGCGAGGCGGCGGCAACAACGGAGTTTTCGCTGCGAACCTCGACACCCGTGAGATACGCGAAATCAAAAATGCCCGGGGAACGACCATCAATTGCGACGAGACCTTCTCTGTCATGGCCGTTAACGCAGAGGATCCGACCGGCAAGACGCCCTATCCCGAGGCGCGTCGCACCGTTTCCCAGATGCAGAGAATGTTTCCCGGCAAAAAGCCGGAAGATCTGACTCCCGAGCAACGATACGCAGCGGAAAAAGAGGATGGCCTTTCCCGCCGGGTGTTCAACCCGACTTCGATGGCTTTCGTGTTCACCAATCTCAAGACCGGTGAGTCGGCGACGAACGGTTATCAGTACGCCTGGCTCAATCATCTCCAGTTTTCGCCGATTGACCCCAACCTGCTCCTCTATTGCCACGAAGGCACGTGGCATGAAGTGGAGCGCGTCTGGACCATCCGCACCGACGGCAGCCAGCAGCGCCTGATGCACAAGCGCACGATGGATATGGAGATCGCGGGACATGAGTGGTGGAGCTTTGACGGAAAGAAGGTCTGGTTCGACCTCCAAACGCCACGAAGCCAGGACTTCTGGATCGCCGGCGTCAATATCGATACAGGCAAGGAAGCCCATTACCACATCGACCGGGACTCGTGGGGCGTGCACTTCAACAGCTCCCGCGATAACCAGCTCTTCGCCAGCGATGGCGGAGATGCGTCGCAGGTCGCCTACTCGACAAAGGGAATGTGGATCAACCTCTTTCGCGTACAGCCCGATGGGACCGTTGCGCATGAGAGACTGGCGAACATGTCGAAGCACAATTACGTGACGGGGCGGCCGGGCGGCGTCGAGCCGAACTGCTCGATTACACCGGACAAGAAATGGGTTGTCTTCACCGGCCAGTTCGCGCCGGGTCAGCGGCACGTTTATGCAGTCGAAATTGCCAAGCAATGAATCGACGTCAATAGACAGGTTTTCAATTTTCTCTAGAAACAGGGCGTTTCTCAATCGTCAAATCAGTAACCGGAACGCGGTTCAACTCGTGAATGCATCGACCAGAATGGTAACGTCCACACGCAACCTGATTGCCGCAGCCAGCCTGCTGATGGTTCCCGGACCGTTGAGCGGAACCGCGAGTGCCCAGGAAACGAATGCGACTCAACGGCCCAGGATGCGGCTGCCCGAACCGGCCAATCCGAAGCTGCCCTCGCTGATCCTGATCGGCGATTCTACCGTTCGGAACGGACGGGGAGATGGCCGAGGCGGCCAGTGGGGCTGGGGTGAACCCATTGTGTCGTTCTTCAATACCAACAAGATCAACGTGGTCAACCGGGCCGTTGGCGGACTCAGCAGCCGCACTTTTCTGACCGGGGGACACTGGGAACGGGCCCTGGCCTTCGTGAAGAAGGGCGATTTCGTCATGATGCAGTTCGGCCACAACGATGGCGGAACCATCAACGACGCGTCCCGCGCCCGCGCCTCGATCAAGGGGACCGGTGACGAGACGCAGGAAATCGACAATCTGCTGACCAAACAACACGAGGTCGTTCATAGCTTCGGCTGGTACCTGCGCAAGTTTGTCGCCGATACCCGGGCCAGGGGGGCCACGCCGATTGTCTGCTCGCTGATTCCAAGAAAAACCTGGAAGGATGGCAAGATCGCCCGCAGCAAGGCGGACTATGCCGGCTGGGCGGGCGATGTCGCCAAAGCCGAGGGCGTGGCCTTCGTGGATCTCAACGAAATCATTGCCGGGAAATATGACGCGCTCGGGTCGAACACCGTGGAGACAATGTTCGCCGACCCGCACACGCACACCAGCCTGGCCGGGGCCGAGCTGAATGCCGCCTGTGTCATTGCCGGCTTGAAAGGACTCAAGGAAAACCCCTTGGCGCCATATTTTTCCAAGAAAACCGGGGAGGTCAGTCCCTACACCGCCAGCCCGAAGCCATGATCCAATTCCCAATCACCTCCAACCCCCTCTAAAGAATTCATGAAAACAACACGACGGATTCGACTCACCGGTATCCTGATGGTCCTCGGCGCTTGTGCCGTGGGACAATGCGCATGGGCGGAGATAAAACTCGCCAGCCCGTTCACCGATCATCTGGTTCTGCAGCGGGAGATGAAAGTGCCCGTCTGGGGCATGGCGGATCCTGGCGAGCAGGTCACCGTGGAGTTTGCCGGGCAGAAGAAATCCACCAAAGCCGACAAGGCCGGCCAGTGGCGCGTTGACCTCGATCCGATGACTGCTTCTGCCGACGCGCGGACGCTGACGGTGACGGGTTCAGCAGGCAAACAAGCTTTGAAACTCGAGGACGTCCTGGTGGGCGAAGTCTGGATCGGGTCCGGCCAATCGAACATGGATTTTTCCATGTCGAAGAAGGTGAAATCCTTCGCTGGCGTCACCAACGAGGAAGCGGAAATCGCGGCCGCCAACCATCCCCTGATCCGCATGTTCACCGGCGATCCCATCCGCACCAACCAGCCGCAGAGCCGGGTCCCCGGTGAGTGGCGCGTGTGCAGTCCGGAAACCGCCCCGGCTTTTTCGGCGGTCGGCTATTTCTTTGCCCGCCAGCTCCAGAAGGACATCCAGGTGCCCATCGGCATCCTCACGCTCTCCTTCGGCGCCAGCACGGCGGAGGCGTGGATCCGACGCGAGGCGCTGGAGGCCGATGCGCAATTGAAGCCGATGGTGGAACGGTTTGACGAAGCGGTGCTGGCTTTCCGTACCAACGCCCCGGCGGTCGCCGCGCCGCCCAGATCGGAAGACGTATCCAATCCTTCGGGAACAACGAACCAGGCGGCCAATGCGGGCCAGGGTCGCGGCGGCCGCGGCCGCGGGGGACCACGCAATCCGGTCCAGGACCAGCACAACCCGACCGTCCTGTTCAACGGCATGATCCAACCGGTCATTCCCTACGCGATTCGCGGGGTGATTTGGTATCAGGGCGAATCCATTGTGGGCGGCGATGCCGGCCGCAAGTTGTATCCCCGCGTCCAGGCCGCGCTGATTGAAGACTGGCGCAAACTCTGGGGCGAAGGCGATTTCCCGTTTTACATCGTGCAACTCGCCGGCCAGGAAGCGGGCAGCAACAGTCCCGTTGTGCGGGAAGCCCAGGCCACCGTCCTCTCGCTGAAGAACACCGGCATGGCGGTCACGACCGACATCGGCGAAGCGCACAACGTGCATCCGCGCAACAAACAGGACGTCGGCGACCGTCTGGCCCGCATCGCCCTCGCCAATGTTTATGGCCGCAAGATCGAGTATTCTGGCCCGATGTACGAATCGATGAAGATCGAGGGCAACTCGATCCGGTTGAAGTTCTCGCATCTCGGCGGCGGGCTGGTCGCCAGGGGCGGGCCGCTCAAGTGGTTCGTCATCGCCGGCGCCGACAAGAAATTTGTCCCGGCCGAAGCCAGGATTGACGGCGACAGCGTGGTGGTAAACAGCCCGGACGTCGCCGCGCCGGAGGCGGTGCGCTACGCGTGGGTGAATTACCCCGAAGGTTGCAATCTCTTCAACGCCGCCGGCCTGCCGGCCGCTCAGTTCCGCACCGATCAATGGCCGTAAGAAAATCTGAACTCAACAGGAGAACCAAAATGAATCTAAGGATGCCCAAAAAAACCACGTCTTCCGTAGCCGCACCGTTCAAGGGTGCGCCTTCCCGACGCAGGCTAAAGCCTGCGGCTACAGTCTGGTTTCAAACGAGCGCCGTGTTGTTCCTGGCGTCCCTCGCTGTTTCGTCGGCAACCGCGCAAAACCCGCCGCGAGAGCGCCTCTCGATCAATGCCGACTGGCGGTTCATCAAGGGCGATCCCGGCGATGCCACCAACTCGCTGCCGTATGCCACCCTCAAGGATTGGATGACGGCTACGGGCGAGGAATTCGTCAAGGATCCATCCGCCGCGAAACACACCCGTCCCGACGGCAATCCCGGCTCCGACCTCGCGTGGACGCAGAGCGGATTCGATGACAGCGGCTGGCGGAAACTGAATCTGCCCCACGACTGGGGCATCGAAGGCCCGTTCAAACAGGAGTATCCCGGCGAGACGGGCAAGCTCCCGTGGTTCGGTGTCGCCTGGTACCGCAAGCATCTGAACATCCCGTCCTCGGACCAGGGCAAACAAATCTGCCTCGACCTCGACGGTGCCATGTCCTACGCCAACGTCTGGTGCAACGGCCAGTACGTCGGCGGCTGGCCCTACGGCTACGCCTCGTGGCGGCTCGATCTCACGCCCTATGTCAAATACGGCGCCGAGAACGTGCTCGCCATCCGCCTGGATAATCCGCCCGACTCCTCGCGCTGGTATCCGGGTGGCGGCATTTACCGCAACGTCTGGCTGGTGAAAACCGCCCCGATCCACGTCGGCCACTGGGGCACCTATATCACCACGCCGCAGGTCAACCATGCCGCGGCAACCGTGGATGTGAAAACCACCGTCGCCAACGATTCCAGGTCCGATGCCAGCGTCACGGTCCGCACCCAAATCCATGCGCTCAACGCCGCCGGTCAAAAGATCGCGCGGGTCGCGGGCGCCACCGAGCCGGTCAAACTCCAGATCGCCCCCGGCAAGAGCGAAGTGGCCGCCGCACAAGCCACGGTTGAGAATCCGGCCCTCTGGAGCATCCTGTTACCCAACCGTTACGTCGCAGTCACCACCGTCGAGCAAAACGGTAGGATGATTGACACTTACGAGACCCCGTTCGGCATCCGCACCATCAAGTTCGATCCCGACAAGGGGTTCTTCCTCAACGGTCAGCTCGTCCGATTCAACGGCGTCTGCGATCACCACGATCTCGGAGCGCTCGGTTCGGCCGTCAATGTCCGCGCCCTGGAACGCCAGCTCCAGATTCTAAGGGAGATGGGATGCAATGCCATCCGCACCAGCCACAACCCGCCCGCGCCGGAGTTGCTCGATCTGTGCGACCGCATGGGGTTCGTGGTGATGGACGAGGCGTTCGATTGCTGGGTGCGCGGCAAGAAGCGGAATGATTATCATCTGTTGTTCCCGGAGTGGCACGAGAAAGACATGCGGGCCCAGGTCAATCGCGACCGCAACCACCCCAGCGTCGTCCTCTGGAGCATCGGCAACGAAATCAACGAGCAGGGCAATCCAGCGGGACACAAGATCGGCGCCGAGCTGGCCCGGTTTGTCCACGAAGAGGATCCGACGCGCCCCGTCACCGCCGGCTGCAACAATCTCCAGGCCGGCTACAACGGCTTCGAGAAGGTCATCGATGTCTTCGGATACAACTACAAGCCAATGGAGTATGCCCGATTTCATCAGACCAACGCCGTCCTCATGTTGTTCGGCAGCGAGACGGCCTCCACCATCAGTTCGCGCGGGGAGTATTTCTTCCCGGTCAGCAACAACAAGGGGGAAGGCAAAGCGGACTTCCAGATGAGTTCGTACGATCTCTATGCGCCGCGCTGGGCCACGACTCCCGACACCGAGTTCCGTGGTCAGGACGAAAACCAGTTCGTGGGCGGCGAGTTCGTCTGGACCGGTTGGGATTACCTCGGCGAACCCACGCCGTACAATGCCGATTCGAGCAACATCCTCAATTTCACCGATCCGGCGGAACAGGAGCGGATGAAACAGGAATTGGCGCAGATCGGCAAAATCAAGGTGCCCTCCCGGAGTTCCTACTTCGGCATCATCGATCTGGCCGGGTTCAAGAAGGACCGGTTTTACATCTATCAGGCCCGGTGGCGCCCCGAACTGCCCATGGCCCACATTCTGCCGCATTGGAACTGGCCGGACCGGGTCGGCCGGGTCACGCCCGTGTTCGTGTATACGTCGGGCGACGAAGCCGAGCTGTTTCTCAATGGCCAATCGCTCGGACGAAAGAAGAAGGGAAAGTACGAATACCGGCTTCGCTGGGACGATGTGAAGTACCAGCCCGGGAGGCTGAAAGTCGTGGCCTATAAGAATGGCAGACGATGGGCGACCGACGAGGTCAGAACCACCAGGGCGGCAACGAAACTGACGTTGCAGCCCGACCGCGACAGGATCCGCGCCGACGGCAAGGATCTGTCGTTTGTCACCCTGACGGTCACGGACAAAGCCGGGCGAATGGTGCCGCGCTCGAAGAATCGGATTCGATTCGAGATTGAAGGACCGGGCGAAATCGTGGCCACCGACAACGGCGACGCGACTGATTTCACCTCGTTCCAATCCCCCGAGCGCAATGCGTTCAACGGACTCGCTCTGGTCATCGTCCGCGCCAAGCCGGGACAATCCGGCCCGATCACGCTCAAAGCGCATGCCGACGGATTGAAAGACGCGACAGTACGCGTGCGAAGCACGGGGAAGACGGACTAACGGAGTGGTGGAGTATGGGAGTTAGAACCCCTAACAAAACCGACTCCCCTGTAGCCGCACCGGCTTGATCAGAATCCGGAATTCGGATGGTGACGGCGGCTGGCTCAGATAGGTCTGGGTGGCGGTTGATGCGGCAACAACAGCGTGAACGTCGCGCCCGTGCCCGGCCCTTCACTGTGTGCCACCAGTGAACCGCCCAGTTCACGCACCGCGAGCGCGCTGCTGTGCAGGCCGAAGCCGTGGCCGTTGCGGCGGGTGGTGAATCCATGTGAAAAGATGCGCGTGAGGTTCTCCGTCGGGATGCCCACGCCATTGTCGATGACTTCGATTTTCACGTGGCTGTCTCCGTCATTGCCGATTCTTAACGTCAGCAATCCATCGGAACGCTTCGTTTCGTCAATGGCGTATTTGGCGTTGCGGATGAGATTCACCAGGATCTGAAGCACCTTGTGTTTTTCCGTCTGGATGGGCGGTGCATCCCCAAAATCCCTGCGGACCTGGACATTGTGCCGGACCAGCGCCGCAGCGTTGATGTGCACCGCATCATCCACCAGTTGAGCGGCGGTCACCGTCTCAACGACCCCGGCGACCCTGGCGTAGCTCTGTTGCATGGTGACGATCTGTTCGATGTGTTCGATGTTCCCCCGGAGCGAATCCAGTTCGCGGACCGTCGTTTCCTGTTCGGCCTGGAGATATTCCGAGAGCTGGGCCAGGTAAGCCGGCAATTGTTTTCCCCGGGAGTCGCTGGTGAGGAACGCCCACAGGTCGCGCTCGTGTTCCCGCAGCAAGGCCACGACCTTGGCGAGGCTGGAAATCCTGGATTTTTTCACGTTGCCAACAACCAGGCTGGCGGAGACGCTAACGCTGTTGAGCACGTTGCCGACGTTGTGCAGCACGTCGGTGGCGACCTCAGCCATGCCTGCCTGGCGGGAGACATCCAGCAGTCGCTGGTGCAACTTCTCCTGTTCCAGTTCCCGCTGCCGCAATTCCTCGTTGGAACGGGACAACTCGGCAGTGCGTTCCCGGACGCGCTGGTCGAGCTCGGTGTTCAGGTGCTTGAGCGTTTCCTGGCGCCGATTCACCTGGCGCACGCGCAGCCATAAGAGGAACGCGAAGGCGGCCACCAGCAGGGTGATTGCCGCCAGGCGGAACCAGAGGGTCTGGTAGAACTCCGGCAGCATCGTCAACGCCAGGGTGGCGCCGGTTTCATTCCAGACGCCGTCGTTGTTGCAGGCCAGCACGCGGAACGTGTAATGGCCCGGGGCAAGGTGGGTATAGTGGGCCGTGCGCCCGTGCCCGGCTTCGACCCAGCGCGGATCGGAGCCTTCAAGCTGGTAGCGAAAACGGAGCCTTTGCGGCGCAATGAGGCTCAGCGCGGTGTAGCGAATCTCGAGGCGGTTGGCGCCCGCCGGAATCGACACCGCCGGGCCGGGCGGGAGGGATCGATCATCGCCCACAACGCTCTCGATCACAACCGTCGGCGGCTGGCTGTTGACCTGGAGGTCATGCGGGTCGATGACTGCCACGCCCTGGTCGGTCGCCGTCATGAGGCGGCCGTCGGCGAGGCGAACCGCCGCCGGACTGCCGGCGCCGAGACCTGACGCGCTCAACAACCCATCGACACGCCCGAAAGTCAGGCTGTTGAGGCTGGGGATGGCGCCGCGATCGATTTCGGCGAAGTCCGATTTGCGGATGCGCTCGATTCCGCGGCCGCTGCTGACCCAGAGGCAGCCGAGGTTGTCGTCGATCACGCTGAAAAGTGTGTCATCCACCATGCCGACGCGCGAATCGTAGGCCCGCGCCTCTCCCTGTTGCCAGCGGATCAGGCCCTGGCCGTCCGTGGCGAGCCAGATCGTCCCATCGGCCTCTTCGAGTAATGCCCGGACAATGACGGGCTCTGGCACGCCGCGAAAGGCCACGAGTTGCCAGGTGCGGTCGGCGCGGCGCTCATAGAGACCTTTGCTGGTTCCCATGAACAACCGGCCGTCTCGCGTGTGCTGGAGCGTCCACACGGTTTCGTGCGTGAATTCCACCGCGCCGGGCACGGGCACAATCTGGCCGTTGCGCAGTTGCAACAAGCCGCGCAAAGAGATGCCGAGGAGCAGCGTACCGTCGTCATCGGCAAGCATCGCGGTGACCGGGCGGCTGGTGGCGACGCCCGGTTGGTAAACGAACGTAGTGACCTTGTTGCCCTCCAGCCTGTCGAGCGAACTGCCGCGGGTGCCGAGCCACATCGTGCCATCAGGCGCTTCATAAATTACGGTGACGGTTTCGTGCGAAAGAGGCGCCCCGGGGGCGTAGTGCGTCAAGGCGCCGGCCTGAATTCGAGCGACGCCGTCAGCCCAAGTGCTGAACCACACGGCGCCGTCGCGGGTTTGGGTTACGGCCATGGCTAACGCGCTGCCGACGCCATCCTTCATTGACAGCGTATAAGCGCGGCGGTCCGTCAACCGATACAGACCGGCCGACGTGCCGATCCAGAGACAGCCCTCGCGATCTTCGAGCAAGGCGTCGACCACCCCCAGCTTGTTGCCGGTGCGATCAATGTAGGGGACCACCTTGCCGCCGGAGTAGCGATCAAGCCCGCCGACCGAGCCGATCCAGAGGTTGCCGGCGCGATCGGCGAGCGCCCTGCCGACGCGCGAGCTGGAGAGCGCGCCATTTTGTTCAAACGGGACGAAGCGCTCGCCCTCCAGTCGCAGCATGCCGCTTTGCGTCACGGCGATGATCCGCCCTTCGGCGTCTTCGCAAAGCATCTCGAGTCGTTGTGCGGGCAGGCCCTGCGCGCGGTCGAAGCGCGTGAACTTTCCGTCCTGGTAGCGGAGCGCCTCGAAGCCGATGGCCAGCCACATCGCATTGTGCCTGTCCATGGTAATGGAGCGCATGCCCAGCGTATCGTAAGCGGAGGTGTCGATGTCGTTGACGAACTTGCCATCGACCCAGCGGGTGATGCCGCTCTGGCTGCCGATCCAGAGCGAGCCGTCGGGGGCCACGCAAACGGCGTTGATGGTTCCGCTTTTACTTTTCACGCCATCCGCCTGGCCGTAGGAGGTGAACCGGCCGTTCTGATACCGCGCGAGTCCCGACGAGGTGCCAATCCACAGGCTGCCGTCGCGCGTCTCGGCGAACGAGGTGATCTGGTTGTTCGGAAGCCCGGGCGTGTTGTGGCTGGTGAAAATCGTGAACGTCAGTCCATCGAAACGCGCGAGGCCCTGCTGCGTGCCCACCCAGAGGTAGCCGTCTCGCGTCTGGAAGATCTGCTTGATCGAATTGTGCGGGAGGCCCTCCTCAGCGTCCCAACGGTTGGCGATGTAGTCGGCGGGCTTCTCTGCCGGATTGAGCGCGAATGCACGCGGGGCGGCGAGCGCGGCGACCAGGGCGCAAAGCGGCAGAAAACGTCGAGCAAACAGGCCCAGCACGGGTGAGGCAAAAACCTGGGCAGCCAGCGACGCGGAACCGCGATGCGGTGCTGCGGCGGTGCCGGCCTTTACTCGTGGGGGTAGAATCATAGATGTTGCTCCATGATAGCGATTCTCATTCCTTACTCCCTACCAGCACCGCACGTGCGCACTGGAGTATCTAACGGCCAAAAACTGTAGTCCTAAACGCTTATATTTGGGTCAGTGTTCGTCCTACAGGATAAAAATAGGTGTCTTGTGCGTTTCCCCCGGTCGGTGTCAGTTTTGCGACTGCATGGCCGAAGAGTGCGTTTGATAGACGGTGTGATCGGTTTCCAACCCGAGATGCACGCGAATGGGCTTGTCTTAGTTGGACAGTCATCTTGCCTGTCGCTGTTGCCTGTTCATTGTAGATGGCATGGGGATTGGCAGGTGAGCCGTTGAGAGCTACACCTGCCAATATGAAAACCACCCATGCCGTTAAAGCTGGCAGCAACAGATCTCAGGACCAAGGAGAGCAAGTCTTGGT
>Ga0182027_10006710_pt1 | contig 17155 bp, 12 predicted proteins | sample 712E1DmetaG_FD_121300 | JGI IMG/M metagenome (GOLD analysis project Ga0182027, IMG submission 121300) | Permafrost microbial communities from Stordalen Mire, Sweden - 712E1D metaG (Illumina Assembly) | ecosystem: Environmental > Terrestrial > Soil > Wetlands > Permafrost | place: Sweden... | reverse complement strand
ATAAATTTGTCTTCATGAGCGGTGCGGTTTTGAGAGATAATAAACTTAGCAGTAAATGCTTAGTTTTCCAACCGCTCATTTTTTTATTCGATTTTACTTATTTTGGACAAACCTGTAAAAAAGTTGTATAATATTTTATGAATAAAAGGACAATAATGTACCAATACTGCTTGCGGCGAAATATTAAAAAGGCTGAGGCGTTGCAAAATGAACAAATTCTAAAGAACTTAATAAGCTTTATTAGTATATTAAAAAATAATCCAAAGGTTGAAGCAATTAGTCTCGAAGCAAAATCAGTTGAGTCTTTAGTTATAAAAAATAAATTTAGATCAATTAAGCTAAATTTCATATATGCATATCGTGAAATATTGAATTTTCTTGAATCTAATTATACTGATATTGATGATGAATCTATCGTTCTTGACGTATGCTGTGGACTGGGGTTTTTTACTAAACAACTTGGTGAAATTTATCCAAGAGTGAAAGGAATTGATTTGAATGAATCATTTTTAGAATTTGCTGTAGAAAATTCCATAAATAATAATAATCACAAAATTGAATATTCTATTCATGATATAAACAACTCTTTACCTTCATATAAATATTATTTAATTTGTTCTATTTTTGGCATTAATGCGGCCGTTAACCCAATTAATGTTGTTACAGATTTCATAAAAAACAATCCAAGATATATTATTCTTTTTGATGGAAATTCAAACTCAGTATATAGATATTTTAATAAAATATTTTCTCTCAAACTCAGTATCGGAGTTGACTTTAATAGTATTATAACCCTTCTTGAATATAACAATTTTAAAATCATTGTTGAAAAAAATGTACATACCTTACCGTCATCATTAATTGACCAAAAAGGGATAGGCTCTTTTTTTGAAGAATTAAGTATCTTTTTGAGAAAATTTAATATATTTTCAGCAAGTAAATTAATAATTGCTAGAAATATGAGTATGTAAAAATACTTAATCCTAGCACAAATATATATTTTATAATTATGGAATTCCCTGTCTTTTCAAAATGCATAATACTTTGTGTATATGAAGATATGATTTATTTTAAAAAGAAAAATTATTTATTTTCTTTCTCCCTTAGCTTGAAAATTGAACAAAAATTGGTTAAACTTCCAATAACATTCCTATCGCAAATTATCCTTAACGTTCCAATCCTAAGAAGACTTCTTAGATTTGAATTCCATACTGAATTATTACTAGGAGAAAGACCATTACTTGTAATTTTATTTAGAAGTATCGTTTATGAAATTGATTTAACTAATAATGGAATTAATTTTTCTAAAAGGTTTCCCTTAAGAGGTAAATATCCCCTTAATTCAGAGACTGTAAAAAATTTGAAGGGATTTGATGATGGAATATACTATGGAGAATATTTTTCAAACCATGATAAAGAATCTGTATCTATTTATAGATTCGATACAAATTTTGAACATGTTTTTCAATTCAAAGCTGGTGAAATAAATCATATTCATGCAATTATTAAAGATCACTATAGGAATTGTCTTTGGATAATGGCTGGTGATTCTGGAAATGGTGCATCTATTTGGATGGCAAAAAATAATTTTAATAATGTAGAATGCGTTTACCGAGGAGAACAAAAATTCAGAGCATGTTTCGGATTTGTTTTCAAAGAAGGATTATTGTATCCTACAGATTCACCGAATGAAATTAATTCACTTAGATTTATAAAAATAAAGGACAATCTATTTGAAAATATCGAAATTTGCAAATTAAATGGGCCATCAATTTATGGTGTACGATTAAAAAATTTATATATTTTTAGTACTGCCACAGAAGAAGAATACTCAAAAAAAATTAAAAAACTTAATCTTTTAAAAATAAAACCTGCAAAAGGGATACTCAAAAATGAATCCCAACTGATAATGATAGACGAGAAATTAAATGTTTCAATAATTTGCAAAGCTCACAAAGATTTACTACCATATGGCTTGTTTCAGTTTGGCACATTTAAATTTCCTCGCTATATCAATGTTAATCACAATTTATTATACTTTTATTCCATAGGTAATGATTTTAAAGATTATCGAGTAATGGAATTATACTTAGATCAAAAGGGAAATGTTTAAAAACAAAGCTCTTTTAATTGCTGGAAACATCGGAAAATTTGAGGATATCGATAAACTTATCAAAAAGCTCGGCATCATTGGTGCAGGGGATGGAAAAAGAAGGGTAATAGATTATATCTTTATCGAAAGATTCTGACGGAGTATTCAGTATGAAAAAATTTATATTGAATAATCTGAAGATGGGTTAGAACTTAACTTTTTAAGTAAGTTGTCTAGGGAAGGGAATGGGAGTATTTAATTTTGATTCACAAAAAAGACAAAATATGAAAAGATTTTATATTTTGTTTATCATATTAATTCCAATTAATTTTGCAAATGCGCAAAACTGGCAACCGCCTGACAATTCAAAAAAAAGTAGCAATACTATTATTGACAAAGGAATATCAGATATAAATCACCGTAAATCAGCTAAAATGGACACTGAATTATGGGACACTATTATTATCTTCAACACTTCAAATGAATTATTATACCGTGAAATTAGGACCTTTGATGTCAATGGAAATATATTGAAGGATTTGGCAGAAGGTTGGCAAACCAATGAATGGGTGAATAGTGCAAAACATCTGTTTACTTATGATGCCAACGGAAATATGTTGACTGAACTAGATGAAAGTTGGAAAAATGACAGTATATGGGTGAATGATCAAAGATACACATATACTTATGATGGCAATGGAAAAGAGTTGTCTTTTTTATTTGAGGTTTGGCTTAACAGTTCTTGGGTGAATGATTATTGGGATACACATACTTATGATACCAATGGAAAAGTGTTGTCTTATTTACGAGAAGGATTGAAAGACAATTTGTGGGTAAATGATTTTAGATTTACTTATACATACGACAATAAAGGAAATGTGTTGACTGATTTAAGTGAAAACTGGCAAAATTATGGTTTTTTGGATTATTATAAACATACATATACTTATGATGCCAACGGAAATAAATTAACTGAGTTATTTGAACATTTTAAAAATAATGTATTGGTGGATTATCACAGATATACATATACTTATGATGACCATGGAAAGTTATTAACTAAGTTACTTGAAATTTGGTCAAACGATACTTGGGTGAATAGTGAAAGAAATATATACACTTATGATGTCTATGAAAATATGATAATGGAATTGGATGAACGTTGGACCGATGACAGCACATGGATGAGTGATCAAAGATATACATATGTTTATGATAATGACAGAAATGAATTATCTTATTTACATGAAATATTTGGGGGTAATGCATGGTTGAATTCAGAAAGGAATAGTTTTACTTATGATACAAATCGAAATGTGTTAACTACATTATATGAACATTGGAGTGATAGTGTTTGGATTAGCGATTCCAGAGCAAAATATACCTACGATGCTATTGGTAAGGTACTGTCTTCATTAAGTGAAAGTTCGGTATATAATTCCTATGAAGATAATTATCGATGGGTGCATTTAAGTGTAACCTATACTTATGATACTAACGGAAATGTTTTAACTGAATTAGATGAAAGAACTTTTCGTAATCCTCTTAGAGGCACAATTATGGATTATACTACTAGATATACATATACATATACTTACGATGCAAATGGAAATTCAGAAACAGGTACATATGAACAGGAAGCAGCAACAGGTAATTGGTTGCCATTTCATGCATATTTTGGCTCTGACCCAATAGGTTTTCAAGGAATTATTTCACCTCCCCCTACATCATTTAATCTGATGGATTCTCAAGTGGCATCTGAAACTTACCGCTATATAGTCATTTATAAATCTTTAAGTAATGTAAACGATATTAATACTTTTAAATATATAGGAGGTATTTTAATTTATCCTAATCCTGCGAATGATGTAATAACTATAGATTTGCAGAGCATAGGTGATATACAAAATATGAATATTTTAATTTATGATTTGCAGGGGCATTTACTCATAAAACAAAACATAATACAAGAAAAAGCGGTGATTGGTTTGGATAATTTTAAAGAAGGGATATATATTTTAAAAATATCTAACAATACCAATACAATTGTAAGGAAGTTTGTGAAAAAATAGATATTACAGCCCATAACGTCATCTATAATATTTTGGTTTGACACGTAGCTTTGAAGCCATTTATTGGGACATCGCACTTATAAAATAAAGCTTGAACGAGACAATTTTCGTGTATCTACCAAGACAAAAAAATGGTTCTCAAGCAACCCGGATTTTTAAACTAGTGTTATGTTAATTATAAATTGACGGATACAAGTTTATTTGTTTCCAAGAGAAAATATAGAACTGTTCTCATCAACTATCCTAATAGAACTGAAAAAGAATCTATAATCCGAGCAAATTTTCAATAATTTATGAAACAACTTATACAAGATCTTAAAAGTGGCAATACTTTATTAGAAGAGGTACCAGGGCCACAAGTAAAACCAGGAGCTGTCCTGATAAAAACAACACGTAGTTTAGTATCGCTAGGAACTGAGCGTATGTTAGTTGAATTTGGGAAAGCCAGTCTTATTGAGAAAGCTCGTCAGCAGCCCGATAGAGTGAAGCAGGTTATAGACAAAATGAAAACAGATGGAATACTTCCTACAATTGAAACTGTATTCAATAAATTGAATCAACCTATACCATTGGGTTATTGCAATGTAGGTATCGTTGAAGCTATAGGAAACGGTGTCCATAGCCTATGTATTGGTGATCGGGTGGCATCCAATGGCAATCATGCTGAATATGTTTGTGTCCATGAAAACCTCGCAGCAAAAATCCCGGATAATGTGAGTGATGAAGAAGCAACTTTTACAGTTATTGGCTCTATTGGATTGGAGGGAATTCGTCTCTGTAATCCAACTTTTGGAGAAACCGTAGTTGTTATTGGATTGGGTTTGATTGGTATGGTAACTGCCGAATTGCTAAAAGCCAATGGCTGTAAGGTGATAGGATACGATTTTGATCATCAAAAAGTTGAAATGGCTATAGCAAAAGGCATTTTAGCCTTTAATCCATCACAAGGGAATGATCCTGTACATTTTGTCAAACAAAGTACCAATGAAATCGGAGCCGATAGTGTTATTATAACAGCATCCAACAAAAGTGATGAAATTATCCATCAAGCAGCCCAAATGAGTCGTAAACGAGGGCGGATAGTTTTAGTTGGAGTCATTGGTTTAAATATCAATCGTGCCGATTTCTATGAAAAAGAACTTTCCTTTCAGGTATCTTGTTCTTATGGCCCGGGGCGATACGATGAAAACTACGAACTGAAAGGGCAGGATTATCCCATTGGGTATGTACGCTGGACTGAAAAACGGAATTTTGAAACTATTTTGAATTCCATCTCATCCGGACAGCTTGATGTAAGTGCACTGATAACTGATAGAGTTTCATTAGAAAATTTTAAGGATATTTACGGCGACATGCGTAAGAAAGGCTCTATCGCTTCCATTATTGTTTATCCAACCGATTCAAAAAAAACAAATACAATATACCTAAATCACAAAACATTTAATGGTAGAAAAGGGGTTTTCGGGATCATTGGGGCAGGAAATTTCACCTCTTCAACTATAATCCCATGGATGAAAGCTGCAAAAGCCAATATGAAATACATTGCCAGTGCCGGAGGGCTTACAGCTAAAATTTTAGCTAAAAAAGGCAACATCTCTATAGCAACATCTGATTATCAGGAGATACTTCAAGATCAGGAGGTAGATACTGTCATAATTACTACTCGACACAACTTACATGCAAAACTGGTCATTGAATCCCTTAAAGCTGGCAAAAATGTATTTGTTGAAAAACCATTATGCTTAACAGAAGAAGAGCTGCTAGACATTATTAACTCGAAACTCGAAACTCGAAACTCTCAGTTGGTTGTTGGATTTAACCGTCGTTTTGCTCCGCTTGCGCGTAAAATGAAACAATTGTTAGGCGAGGGCACCAGAAACATAATTGCAACTATGAATGCAGGCTTTATACCAGCTAATTCATGGGTGCATGATTTAGAATTGGGAGGCGGAAGGATCATTGGTGAAGCCTGCCATTATATTGATTTGTGTACCTTTCTGACCGGGAGCAAAGTAAAGGCAGTCTGCTCTAATGGCATGGGATCGCATCCAGTGGAAAGTACAGATAATCTAAGCATCTTTTTAAAATATGAAAATGGTTCAACTGCTGTAATCAACTATTTTGCCAATGGTAGTAAAGCCTATTCAAAAGAAAGGATTGAAGCGTATAGTCTGGGAAAAACTCTCATCATTAACAACTGGCGAAATTTAAAAGGTTATGGTACTAATGGATTTTCAAAAATGAAGACCAGGTTGGATAAAGGTCATAAAGAGCAATTCCACTTATTAGTTGAGTCTGTAAAATCAGGAACATCAATCATTCCATTTGATGAAATTGTAAATACTACAAAAGCCAGCTTTGCTGCAATAAAGTCTTTAAAAGAAGGCCGTTGGATCGAGATTTAATCTTTGATAATTTGTTAATAAAGTATTATCAAACAATTATACGTCTTAAATCCATCCAAATCCATTACCAGATCTGGTACCGGATTCGTAGTTTTTTGAGAAAGCTCACTGGATTTAAGTACTCTTTATCCATCTGGGAAAAAGGTTATCCATTAGTCTTTAGTCAGTGGATTGTTAAGAATAACACTTTCGATAATTACACTTTTACATTTCTGAATCAAACATTGACTTTTTCTGTTTTCCCTGATAGGGTTGATCATAATGGGCCAACAATTTTTTGGAGTGAAATGAGTTACGGGAAACTATGGGCTTACAATCTTAATTACATGGATTATTTATTACAAACCGAAATAGATAGAGAAACAAGATTCTCTTTAATAGAGCAATTTATTAATGACTTGCCAAAAAACAATATTGGATTAGAACCTTATCCTATTTCACTACGGGCCATCAACTGGGTCAAACTTCTTTCCATTAAAGATGAGAAAAAATCCCAAAAAGAAACAAATCAAATTCAGCTAATTAATAAGATTGATGCTTCTCTTTATGCTCAATTTCAAATATTAATCAATAATCTTGAATTTCACATTTTAGGTAACCATTTGTTAGAAAATGCTTTTTCCTTACTCTTTGGGGCATTTTACTTTCGTGATAAAGACTTATGGCTTAAAGCTACTAAATTATTGGAAGGAGAATTAGATGAACAAATACTTTCTGATGGTGGTCATTTTGAGTTAAGTCCAATGTATCATCAAATCGTTCTAGATAGGTTGCTTGACTGTATTAACCTTGTACAAAACAATGACTTATTTGGTAATCAAGAATCTTTGTTAATTCTTTTAAAGGAGAAGGCTAAAAAAATGCTCCTATGGCTTAATAACATGACCTTCTCAGGTGGTGAAATACCTTTATTAAACGATTCAGCCTTTGGTATAGCTCCTTCAACATACCAATTAATTGAATATGCTTTGCACCTTGGAATACTAAATATTAATTATTCTCGTTCAAATGTATTGTCTGATTCGGGTTATCGCAAATTTTATAATGAGAATTATGAGTGCATTTTTGATATAGGTGAAATAGGTCCAGTTTACCAGCCTGGTCATGCACATGCTGATACATTTACTTTTGAGCTTTATATCAAAGGCAACCCTGTCATTGTAGATACAGGTACTTCAACTTATAATCATGGACGCCGGCGTTTGTTGGAAAGAGGATCATTATCCCATAATACTGTTACAATTTGTGGAGAAGATTCAAGCGATGTTTGGTCCAGCCACCGCGTTAGTCGGAGGGCATCTATTGATCTACATACAGATGAAGATGGGAAAGTCTCAGTATCACATAATGGATATCGCAGATTTAATATCAGTATTAATCGGACAATTGAATCAAATGTCAATTATATATTGATTACGGACATAGTAAGTACTTTTTGTGGGGAAAAAGGAAAGTCGGATTCGGCTTCCTCAAAAATTGGAATAAGCCACATGCATTTCCATCCTTCTCGACAAATAAAACTTAAAAATCAAATTCTATTTATTGATAGTCTCGCTGAAATTCGATTTGAAGGATTGCTAGATATTAAGATGGTAGAATATTATTATGCTCCTGGATTTAATATATTAATAAAATCACAGGGCTGCGAAATAAGTTTTGATAAGAAATTGATTACAAAGATTTGTATCCTCAACTCCTTAAAGATGACTGAAAATAGGCATATAGTCAATTATCAAAAACATTTGTAGCGCTATTAAAAATTATATATTAATTATGAAAATAGATCTTATAGCTGGCGCACGTCCAAATTTTATGAAAATTGCTCCTATTATTGATGCAATCAGCAAAGCCAGAATAGATGGAAATAATATTCAGTACCGTCTGGTACATACCGGACAGCATTATGACAAGAATATGAGTGGTACCTTTTTTGAAGAACTTGGCATTCCGGAACCCCATTTTAATCTTGGAGCTGGAGGCGGTTCGCAAGCTGAACAAACAGCTGCAATTATGATTGGATACGAAAAACTGTTAATTGATGATAGAGCTGATCTTTGCCTGGTAGTAGGCGACGTTACTTCAACAATGGCTTGTGCTATTACAGCTCAGAAGTTAAATGTTCGTGTAGCCCATGTTGAAGGAGGAATCCGATCAGGAGACTGGACGATGCCCGAAGAAATTAATCGAATAGTGACAGATAGTATTACTAATTATTTTTTTACAACCTCAGAAAATGCAAATGAAAACCTGAGAAATGTTGGCGTTGGAAATGATAGGATTTTCTTTGTTGGTAATACTATGATTGACACTTTACTTAAATATAGGTATAGTTTTAGAAAACCTTTTTTTTGGAATGAATTTGGTCTAAAAAAGGGGAAGTACATTGTTATAACACTGCATCGTCCTGCTAATGTTGATGAGGAGGAAAAACTTAAAGAGCTGCTTGACGAAATAATTGCGCATACTCAAAATCTGCCACTAATTTTTCCTGTCCATCCTAGAACAGCTAAAATTATCCAAAATTTTCAGGTATCGGATCAAAGGTTACTTATTTTAGAGCCTTTGGGGTATCTTGAATTTAATTATTTGGTAGAAAATTGTCTTGCTGTTATAACTGATTCAGGTGGAATTACAGAAGAAACAACAGTTTTGGGAATACCTTGTATAACGCTCCGAGACAATACTGAAAGGCCTGAAACAATCACTCTGGGGACCAATGAATTAATTGGTACTGATCCTAAATCAATAAGACCTGTTATGGAAAAACTATTCTCTGGGCAATGGAAAAAAGGTAATATTCCAGCATTATGGGATGGAAAAACAGCTGAAAGAATTGTCAGAAAATTGCTAGAAATAAGTTAACATAATATGAAAAGGATTTCAAACTTGGTACAATTATTCAGAACTAATGGATTATTTAACACTTTAAAGTTGATTCTAAGGAAGTATTCAGTAAGGAGGTTGCGTAATTATAGAATTTATCAGGAGCTATTTTACAATAAATGTGGTATAGAAATAGGTGGGCCAAGTGATTTTTTTAAAAACGAAGTACCAATCTATTCTAAAATAAAGTCACTTGACGGTATAAACATTAATTCAACGATAAGTTTGGAAGGTGAGTTATTTGAAGGGGAAAATTATAAATTTGGAAACAACAAAATAGGATACCAGTATATTTGTGATGCCTTAAACTTAGATAGGATTGAATCAGGTAAATTCGACTTTGTTTTATCGTGCAATAGCCTTGAACATATAGCGAATCCACTTAAAGCTTTATCCGAATGGTTGAGAATTATTAAACCAAAGGGATTGTTATTTTTGGTCCTCCCAAATAAAAACAGCAACTTCGATCATAATCGGAATATCACAAGTATAGAGCATCTTCTGGAAGATTTCAATAATAATATTTCAGAGGAAGATTTGACACATCTGGATGACATTTTAACCTTGCATGATCTTTCAATGGATATTTCAGCAGGCGATTTTTTAATTTCAAGAAAAGATCAATTAATAATTTTCAAAATAGATTCTTACATCATCATGTTTTTGATATGAATTTGCTAGAGCAAATTTTCAAATATTTTAATATTAAACTACTACTAAATGATTGCACAAAAACAGATTTTATTATAGTTGGGGAAAAATTATAATACTAAATTAACGACTCAAATGAAGTATTGACCACACATAACAATCAACTTTCTATTAGACAAGCGTATTGTTCATGTTCTTTAAAGGATAAATTTTTAATAGTCTGAATACTCTGTCTCCATAATTTTCAGAAAATGAAAGTTCAAAGAAAATCCTATTATTGTTTAAGATCGCTTAGAAGGGAAAATTGATATAGGGATGGCTTATATTATTCTTTAACAGGAAGTAGAACCAGAAAAGGTCCAATTTAAAATTAAAACAAAATTAACGACACTAATATTTGAATATGTTGAAAATATTCATCTTATTCAAAATCCAAATGATTATATTTTTTTTCGAATTCATGAAAAATTGAAATTGATTTTAAATGTTGGCAGAGAACTACGATTCAATATTAAAATCAATGTATTCTTATAACTAGAATAGCTTGCTTGTTAATGAATATATTGTATTTAACTTTTTATTTTGAACCAGACCTTTCTGCTGGTTCTTTCAGAAATTCAACCTTGGTAAAGGAATTGGCATTAGTGACTTCTGGCAAGGCCAATATTGATGTATACACTACTTTCCCTAATCGGTATAAAACATACAAACTTACTTCAGAATCATTTGAGAATAAGGAGAATTTAAACATTTATCGAATTAAAATTCCAACACATAATAGCGGCTTCCTTGACCAGATCAGATCATTTATAACGTACTATATTGAAGTTAAAAAAAGGACTAAAAATGTTGAGTACGATTTAGTCTTCGCTTCTAGTTCCAGGTTGTTCACAGCATTCTTAGGATTTAGAATTGCAAAAAATAAGAGAATACCACTTTATGTTGATGTGAGGGATATTTTTTTTGATAGTATTAAGGATCTATTTGGAAGTAACCCAATAAAGTGGATTTTTTTACCATTTCTGAAATACATTGAAGCTAGGACATTCTTCTATGCTACACATATTAATTTGATCTCACCAGGTTTTAGAGACTATTTTAAACAATATAAGAACTCAGTATTTACCTTTTTTACAAACGGAATAGATGAAGATTTCCTTAACTACAATTCGGTAACTCATTCTGAAGATAGAAAAAAAGTGATACTTTATGCGGGAAATATAGGAGAAGGCCAGGGCCTTCATAAATTTGTACCTGAATTAGCAAAAAAAAATGAAAACTTATATGATTTCATAATAGTGGGTGATGGAGCAGCCAAAGAAAAGCTGAATAATAGGTTGAAGGAATTAAATTGCAACAATGTAATTATAAAGGACCCTGTAAGTCGAGCATCATTAATGAAAGAGTATGAAAATGCTGACTTCTTATTAATTCATCTAAATGACTATGCTGCTTTTAAGAAAGTTTTGCCATCGAAGATATTTGAATTAGGAGCTATTGATAAACCAATAATCGCAGGTGTAGGTGGTTATGCAGCTGAATTTATTAAGGAAAATCTTTCGAATGTGATTCTGATAGAACCGTGTGATTATAGAGATTGTATAAATAAACTTCAGGCATATGATTATAAAAATGTAAAGCGTTTAAGTTTTATACAAAAATTCAATAGGAAAAAGATAAACGAGGAAATGGCATTGTCTATTTCGTCTTATCTCTAATAACAACAATTTTGCCAAGCTAGCTCGGGATATTAAGTACATTTTAAAAAGTTTATTTTATTAGTTATCATTCAAATTAAAAACAATTTAAAATATTGAATTAATTGTGGTCCTAGTATTTTTACCTTTTAGCTTCCCATCATTTCTGTCTTTTTTGTTCAGGAAGCATCAATATGATGTGAAATATGAATTTTAAGATATGATCTTAACAATTTCTAAATTTTCCAATTTAATGGTTGCTTTTCTCAGGAAGATGAATATGTCAATAGCTAATGTTTTAAGTTTATCTATTTGTTTATATTTATTCAGAACAACAGTTCCATTTTTAAAATTTCCTTTCCTCCTTTTGCTTTTACTTTTAATAACCTATACTCTTGTTTATCGGAATAAAAGTTTGGGGTTGTCTTTGGTTCTATTCGGCAGGAATTTTTATTTAACTATTTTACTCGCTGCTATTCTTATACTATCATTCCTCCTGTCAAACAAATTGTATCTGATAATCTTCAAAGATATTTTTAACACACTAATTTTATTCACGCTATTTCTTTTATTAGTAATCTATATTAAATCTAAGGCCGCTCTTTCATTATTACTTAAAAGGATGATTAGTCTCATTATCATTTTTTCTCTATATGTTTCTCTGTGTCTTTTATATACATATCGCTATGGCGGCGTAAGTACGGATAATGCAGGTTCGAATCAGGATTTATGGCAGTTTTTATTCGGAAGCTTATCACCTGATTATAATTTTAATATATTGCCTTTGATTTTCGGATTAATCGGATGTTTTTATTTGTTAAGTAATCCTATTGGCCTAGTAAATAAAGTATATTTTAATTTAGTTCTAATTATCTTTTCTCTAACTATATTCTTTTCTGGATCAAGACGGGGAATAATAATTCTAATGTTAATTCTACTATTATTGTTAATTGTTCAACTATTAAGCCGGTTCATCAATAGCAATACTTTTAAAAGAATCCAATATAGTTCAAATTGCTATTTGATTTCCACAGGCTTCCTGACAATAGTCATCGTAGGATTCATTTTTATCTTCCCAATGCGGATGAAGAAAAATATTCTGGATAAATTAGGAATCCCTGTCCGGACATTTACAAACCTTACATCAACGATTCTTTCAAGGTACTCTGCTACTTATTCCAACCCGGTTAACAACCGCTTTCAAAAGGTTGTATGGAATATGAAACCGGATCCTTATGACCCAGAAACAGGTTGGGGATTGAGAATAAGTACAATTGTTTCTCCATTGACTGGAAATAATGTTGAAATTGTTCCTCAAAAATCCTTTGGATATAAAATGGATAGAACTACGGATGGTTCATCCTGGAACAATAACGCTTACTCTTTTACAGATATTTCTAATTTATGTGACATCTCGAAAGATTCTTCTAGAAATGGTAATTTTGTGTCTTCTGTTTATTGCTATGTATCAAATGATTTTAATGGAACCTGGGCAAGGATTTCTGTCGAGGGAAATGTATCAGGTAAAACCTCTTCGGAGTATGATTTATCCAGAAAGGGTGTATGGCAAAAGCTTAGTATATGTTTTACAAGTGTAAGCATCGTTTCTCCTGTATACTTATATTGGTCAAAAACAGGAGTTTCTGATTTTTCCAGTCTAAAGGGATACATAATATTCGCATATCCAGAATACATTAAAAACAAAATAGATTCAAAAGATCCTGATTCGGGCTGGGGAACTAGAATTAGTACAAGAGTTTTTCCATTGAGTGGAGAAAATGTTGAAATAGTACCACTAAATTCTATTGGATATAAGATGGATAGCACATGTGATGCCTCAACTTGGAGTAATAATGCTTACTCTTTTACAAATATTTCTAATTTATTTCAAGGAGATTCTAAATCATTAGGAATTAAGAATTATTGTGCTTCTGTTTATTGTTTTGTTTCACTAGATTTCAATGGCAGCTGGGCTCGAATTTCAGCTGAGGGAAATGCAACTGGGAAAATTATTCAGGAATATGACTTGTCCAGACGTGGTTTTTGGCAAAAGCTTGAACTTAATTTCACATCTAATTCCGGTTTGCCACCAGTATATCTCTATTGGGGGCAAAATGGGGTAAAAGATTTTTCTTTATTAAAAGGGAATATATTATTTGCTTACCCCCAGTATAAGATTTTAAATAAAAAAGACAGTGCTTCATCTTTTAATATTGATACTTCTAAAATCAGAAAAGGAGATCTTACAAGAAATAATCTTAATGAATATTATAAACTTTTTTATGTTATTAATACTAATCAATTATATAAAATACTTGGAATAAGCTATGGCGATAGTGCTTCAATAATTAAATTATTACCCAAATGCAAAAATAAATTAAATGTAGGATATTCTAATAATTTCTATTACAGGTCGAGTATGTTGCTTATTGATATTCCCATAATAAATACCTTGTTTTCAAATATTTCAAATCAAGATCCAATTCGAATCTGGGCATCCAGATTTGTGTCAGAAGATACAACTTACTATGGGTATAAGAAGAATTTGGTTTTAGATACCATGTCAAACCCTTTCTATGGTGCACGTATTCTCCGATGGAAATTCGCCAAAGAAATATTTATTAAAGAGTATAATCTAAGACAAAAGATTTTAGGTGGGGGATTTAGTTTTCTAAATTGGTATGGATATGTGTTCTTTAAGGATAAAACCAAATCTGATTGGCCCCATAATCCATTTTTGTTTATTTTGTTGTATTCAGGCATGGTAGGCTTGACCCTCTATGTTTTGTTTTTATACGGGGCGTTCTTTTTATACTTTAAGTACGTAAAGGAGTATTACCTGTTTCTTATATTTTTTCTAATCACTTTCTTTTTTACGTTTTTTAGTGGTGGTAGCCCATTCGACCCTCCGGTAATGGGATTTTTAACAATCCTTCCCTTCTTCATTCATTATGTTAAAAAGAATCTGGAGAGTTTTTAATCTATTGCAAAAAAATAATGTCAAAAATATTAATAACAGGCTTTAAAAGTTTTGTCGGGCGAAACTATATTCGTTTTTCAGAAAATAATGAAATTGACGAAATTTCTTTGTTTGAGAATAAACCTGAAAGCATTGATTTCCATAGATATGATGTTGTGATTCACCTTGTGGCTATTGTTCACCAATCAGCTGAAATTGACGAAGTGCAGTATATGCGGATAAACAGGGATTTATGTATATCTGTGGCCGAATATGCTAAAAAAGCAGGTGTGAAACAGTTTGTTTTTCTCAGCACTGTTAAAGTTTATGGTAAATTCATTCCTAATTTAGGCACATGGCGGGAGGATTCACCATGTTTCCCCGAAGATTCATATGGAAAAAGTAAGTATGAAGCAGAAATTGAATTGAGGAGAATGGAAACTAAGGGCTTTACTGTTTCCATAATAAGGACGCCTCTTGTTTATGGAGAGGGAGTGAAAGCAAATATGCTAAGCATCCTGAAACTGGTAGATAGATTCCCAATTCTTCCTCTGGCTAAAGTAATGAATAGACGGAGTTTCACATTTGCTGAAAACCTGGTTGCATTTATTGACAGGATTATTGAAAGAAATGCTTCAGGGATTTTTATAGCAATGGATGAATATGCTCTTTCGACCACCGACCTTGTTAATATTATTTCAAAATATCTTGATAAAAAGGTTATTTTGTTTAGGATGCCGAAGTTTTTTGTTAGTATAGGAAGCCTTCTTGCTCCAAAAATATTTGACAGATTATTCGGTTCATTTGATCTGGATAACAGTGCAACATTGAAAGCTCTGGATTTCATGCCTCCTTATTCAACGAATCATGGAATTGAAAAAATGGTATTGGCTTATAAGGCTCAGAAAAATAAATGATCGGTTTTAAGAAACTGTACAATACTATCATTTATTATCAATATTCCAAAAGACAAATACCTCAAAAGAATTGAATAGGACTATATTAATAGCTTCTTCAGTTTTCATTATATCATATGTTCTGACTTTTCTTTTCAGAAACCTTGCTATTCGTCGTAAGGTACTCGATATACCAAATGAACGTAGTTCACACTCTCTGCCTACTCCAAAAGGTGGGGGAGTGGCCATTGTTTTATCATGGTATTTTGGAATATCAATTCTATTTGCACTGCACTTAATATCAGGGGATCTGTACTATGCATTGATGAGTGGTATATTATTGGCTGTCGTCAGTCTTATTGATGATCTGATTAATCTGAAACCCTATATAAGACTTATTTTCCAGATATTCTCTGCCGCTATTGCTTTGTTTTTTTTAAAAGGTTTTAGCCCGATTACTTTTTCTGAATTCGGAATTAGTTCTCTGGTGTTATTTTCGCCAATTGCTATTATTGGTATTGTCTGGTTTGTTAATCTTTTTAATTTCCTCGATGGTATTGATGGTTATGCGTCACTGGAATCTTCAACTGTTGCCATGGCACTCTATTTCCTTACCGGAAATATTGCCTGTGTTGTTCTGATCTTTTGTATACTGGGATTTTTATCCTGGAACTGGCCCAAAGCTAAAATTTTTATGGGAGATGTAGGTAGTACACAGCTTGGATTCATCCTTGTAGTCTTTGGGATATACTTCCATAATAAGGTAGAGGTATCAATTATTCACTGGGTGATGTTAACTTCACTCTTCTGGTTTGATGCAACATTGACATTGTTTCGCAGATGGAGAAATGGAGAAAAACTTACCCAGGCACATAAAAAACATGCTTATCAGAGAATAGTCCAGTCAGGATTCTCGCATCAGAAAACCATAATTATGTCATTTATAATAAATATTATAATTATCGGTTTAGTATTCATATCAAAAACGTACATGTACCTTTTGATTCCCGCGTTTATTATTAATATGCTTTTGTTATATGGAGTTACAAAAGTGATCGACAAAAAGGTGCCTTTTAAATAAATTACAATCATTTCTTAAATGCTGATTTCTTTTTCATTTATTAAAGTATGAAAAAAGTAAACGTCTTTCAATCATTAAGAAAGTCAGAGTTACTTATCAATACTACAGTTCTTATTTCAGGTTCTGCCTTTGCGCAACTTATTCCAATCCTTCTTCGACCCTTCTTAACACGACCTTTTTCTCCAGAAATATTTGGAGCTTATTCGGTTTATGGAAGCCTCATCGGAATACTTGTAATTATTTCCTCATTCAAGTATGAATTAGCAATTATGCTGCCCAGAAAAGACAAAGAGGCTGCAAATGTTTTTTTTCTGGCAATATTTCTGAACCTTATTTTTAATATTTTCCTTTTAATTGTTCTTATTATCTGGAAAAAAACTATCCTGCATTTTTTAAATCTTTCAGATGCATTTGCAGGT
>Ga0182027_10006708_pt1 | contig 17157 bp, 9 predicted proteins | sample 712E1DmetaG_FD_121300 | JGI IMG/M metagenome (GOLD analysis project Ga0182027, IMG submission 121300) | Permafrost microbial communities from Stordalen Mire, Sweden - 712E1D metaG (Illumina Assembly) | ecosystem: Environmental > Terrestrial > Soil > Wetlands > Permafrost | place: Sweden... | reverse complement strand
TTTGGCTTGAGGACCTTCATTACACGGTTACCGACGCTGGCCAAATCGAGGAATTTCACTTCCTTCACATTCAGTTCCTCGGCAATAACCTCTTTTTGCTGCTCAACCGCTTTTCTGGCCAGCCCCTCCGGCAGAGCAATCTCCACCAGACCCAGCGGCTGGCGTACCTTAATCTTGTTTTTGCTCCTCACCTGATGTCCCAAAGTAACCACGGAGCGCACCAGATAATTCTGTTCATTCAGCCCCTTATCCACATATTGCCGGCGGTAGACGGGCCAGTCGGCCAGATGCACCGACTCCCCGCCCGTCAAATTCTGGTAAATCTCTTCGGCCATAAAAGGCATAAATGGAGCCAGCAGCTTGGAGAAAACCGTCAAAACAGTATATAAAGTCTGATAGGCCTCATTCTTGTCATTGTCATTCTCCGATTTCCAGAAACGCCGGCGCGAACGGCGCACATACCAGTTGGAAAGATTGTCGATAAAATCCACCATCGGCCTGGTGGCCTTCATTACATTATAATCGTCCATCTCCTCGCTAACGGTTTTGATCAAAGCATTCAGTTCCGAAAGTATCCAACGGTCCAGACTGTGCTGCGGTTTAAAATCAGCAACCAGTTTTTCGGCGGTCCAGCCGTCAATATTGGCATAGGTCACAAAAAAGCTATAGGTGTTCCAGATGGTCAGATTGAATTTCTTCAGAAAATCATCGACATGCTGCTCGGAAAAACGCACGCCGTCACCCAAAACCACCGGCGACTGATACAGATAAAAACGCACTGCATCGACGCCCTTGCTGGAAAAAAGCAGGCTGGGATCGGGGTAATTCTTCTTGCTCTTGGATAGTTTTTCACCATCCGCGGCATTGATATGACCGGTACAGATGATATTTTTAAAGGCCGGTTTATTGAACAGTATGGTGGCCAGCACGTGCAAAGTATAAAACCAGCCGCGCGTCTGATCAATCGCCTCGATGATAAAATCAGCCGGGAAAGTCTCCTCAAAGAGCTTCTTGTTTTCAAAGGGATAGTGCAGCTGGGCATAGGGCATCGAGCCGCTTTCAAACCAGCAGTCAAAAACCTCCGGTATGCGCCGCATCAGATATTTCTGATCTTTGGACCCTGCATGATCCGGATGCCTGAAAGTAATATCATCAATATAGGGCTTGTGCAGATCCAACTTTCCCTCATCGTCCTTGGGCAGTTGGCCACCGGTGAGTTTTTCCAGCTCCGCCACCGAACCGACACAGATCATGTCACCGTTTATGTTCTGCCAGATCGGCAATGGGCAGCCCCAATAGCGGCTGCGGGAAATACTCCAGTCCCGGGCACCCTCCAGCCATTTGCCGAAGCGTCCGTCGCGTATATGCGCGGGCTGCCAGTTGATCTTCTGGTTATTCTTCAGCATTTTATCCTTCACATCGGTAACACGGATAAACCAGGAATTGGTGACATAATTCAAAAGCGGCGTATCCGTACGCCAGCAATGCGGATAGGAGTGACGGAAAAACTCATCGGAAAAAAGCAGCTCTCTCTCCTTCAGCCATTTACCGATATTCTGATCCTGTCCGCGCACGTATTTACCGGCAAAATCAGTCACTTCGTTTTTGAAATTGCCGTTCATCTCCACGTGCACGATCGGCTGCAAGCCTTTTTCATGAATCAGATTGTAGTCATCCTCGCCAAAGCCACCGGCGATATGCACGACACCGGTGCCGCCCTCCGTGGTCACAAAATCCGCCGCAAAAACCTGAAAATATTGGGGATCCTTATTGGCAAAATATGGAAAAAGCGGCCGATATTTTTTGCCCAACAATTCGGCGGCTTTCACTTTATTCAACACTTGATATTTTCTGTCCCCGAAAACACTTTCCACCCTATCCTTACCGAGTATATATTTTTTGCCCTCTGACTCCACCAGAACATATTCAATATTTTTGCCTATGGCCAGAGCCTGATTGCCCGGCAAAGTCCAGGGTGTAGTAGTCCAGGCCAATATAAATGTTCCCGGCTGATCGACCAGTTCAAACTTGGCCGTCAACGAATAGTCGGTGACATCCTTGTAATTCTGCGAAGCCTCAAAATTACTGAGCGGGGTTTCCAGACCGGTGGATATATGCATGGGCTTGTAGCCCTGATAGACCATGCCTTTGTCCCAGATTTGCTTGAATACGGCCCAGATGGATTCCATATAGTCGTTGTCCAGTGTGGCATAGCCGTTCTCGAAATCAACCCAGCGGCCGATCCTTTCCATAATCTGCTCCCATTCCTTCGTATAGCGGAATACCGAGGCACGGCATTCTTTGTTGAATTGCTTGATACCGATTTTTTCTATATCCGCCCGACCCTGGATATGATGAACTTTTTCAATTTCATTCTCCACCGGCACACCGTGACAGTCCCAGCCGGCCACCCTGGGGACATAAAAGCCCTTCATGGTCCAGTAACGAGCCACGGCATCCTTCAGGGCGGATATCATCAAATGACCGTAATGAGGCAGTCCATTGGCGAAGGGTGGTCCGTCGAAAAAAACCACTCTCTTTTTCTTCTGATGATTTTTCAGGGACTTTTCAAAAATTTTGTTCCGGCGCCAGAACTCCAGTTTCTCCAGTTCCAGCTCCGCCAGATTCTGATTGTTTTTGACCGCTTTGAAAGACATAGACATTCGCAACAATTATATTTAACGCCCTGACGGTTCAAGCACTGCCGAACAATTTTTCTGTTCGTCGGCTGCCATCAAAGCAGGCGTAATATAACACCCTCTTTAGTTGATGTCTATCCCTGCAATACAACTTCCGGCCGCAGCTTATTTTTCCAGATAAAGATCCCTGAACTCCTGAAAAGCCTTCTTGAAAACCGCATCGGCATCGGGCAGATTGGCCTTGATAAATTCGGAAAGTTTTTCATTGTCTGTTTTCTTTTCCACCATTTTTTGAAGTTCCAGCTGCTTTTCTACCGTCATGGCGTCCATGGCCGCCAAAACCAGTCTCTGCTCCAGCCGCTGATTCAGGTCTTCCAGCAACTGCTCCTCGACTTCGGCCGGCAATCCCGTCTGTCCGGCATCCGCCATCAGCTGTTTCAGAAATGTTCTTATGTTTGTGTCCATGATTAGATTTTATTAGTTTAATGTAGACAAATCAATCTGATCGACTTTGGGATTGGGTGTACCCGCAATCTTGGCTGCCATGTCGATCCCTTCCGAAAACGAAAATTTTGCCGCCTCAACATTATCCGGACTGCTGTATTGTTCACTTTGCAAATTGACGTTGAGGCCAAGCGTTTGGGCAATTTTGCTTAATTCCCGCTGTAATTTTATGGAAGCTTTCACGTGTTTATTATCAACCGGATAAACAGGGATTTTTATGAATATTTGGGTATCATTCATATTAGTACTGCTCAACAATTCCCTCAAACGTATCAGCGACTGATCCGATCCGGCGGAACAAATTACCGTTAAATAGTTCTTATCCTTTTCGATGACATTATCAAATCTGCTGACCACGCTGCCAAGTTCCTCGCCCAGCATGGGATGTTTTCTTTTCAGATAAGCCAAGAACTTCCTGGGATCCTGATTGATATTGAAGTTCAAGTCCGTATCTTTCATCATGGCAGCCGTGTCCACCCGATACTTCTCGAATAAATCCTGATGCTCCTGCAAATATTTTTGCAAAACGGCCTGATTCTCTTTTGCCAGAAGATTTTTTGTTTCATCCTTGTTCTTTTCCTCTTCGGTTTTTTCCACTACCGGTCCCGTTGTAAGCGCATTCTCTGTTACAGCGGATTCATTTACCGGCCCTGTGACGGCTCCGGTTATCGCTCCATTGTTATCGACGGCCTTATCTCCGGCTGGCGAGGGAACGGTTTGATCGGGATTCCGATTACCATCCGTTTGTTTTCCCCTCTGCTCACCGTATTCCAGATGATGCATTTTGTCGCCATACATTACCGGAATCACCACACCTTTTACGGCGCCCGGTACAATTACCGTGGTTTGAGCCGTGATCAGATTGGAAATTTGTTCCGAAGGAATTCTTTTTAGCTCCTCGGAGGTTACGTCAAAAGTGGTAACGGTCTCATTGGCGGGATTGGGAATAAAATTGCTCTTCCCCCTGGCCGATGACAGAATCTGGTAAACGCCGTTTTTATCCTTGAAACCAAAGGCCATGGCGGTAGTTCTCAGACCCGGTAAAACCGAGCCGCCCCTGGCAATGGCCCCGACTTTTCCGCTGAAATATTCAGGCGGTATCCTGATTTCACCGTTGGCATCGGGCGTGAAAAATTTCCAGTAATTCTTCCCGGCATGCGTAATTTGTAGTCCCACCTGCATGTCGGTATAAGATGCCGGATAATTGACGCCTGCCGGTAAATTGCTATGTGTCAGATGCGGGTCCAAAACACCACGTGCGGAAAAATGATAATAACCGTCCGCGCCTAATTGTGGCTTGCCGCTTTTCCAAAAAAATCTCAATTCATCCAGCAAATGCGTGCGGCCGGTCGGATCATTGCCGTTAAAGTGCAGCCGGACGCCACTGTTGAAACCGTCTGCTTTCAGAACATCCGGATCCAGACTACCCGGGACCTTGCCGGGCGCACCGGGAATCACGGAGGTGACTTGATGGACGTCTATCTTCATATTCTTTAGATACAGCAGACTGGCTTTATCCAGGGTACCGTCGGCATTAAAATGCAGCTTGGTGACATTGATACCTTTATGCTGCAACACATCAAGCAAGGCATTTCTGTCTATCTTGATGCCCAGATTCTGGGTTGTGATCTGATCGACATAGCCAGGTACATACAATCCTTTTTGCTGTATATCAATATGGTTTTCTTTTAGCCAGCGCAGGGATCTGGCGGTTAAACGGCCCGTCTTGTCGTCAAAGACCAGGGACTTGTTCAAATCATTGTCGGAAAAACCCCTTTGCTTCAGCATGGCTATCAAAGTTTGGCGATCTTTATAGCTGCCCAAATCCACAATATTCTTCACATCGGGCGCGCGATGATAACTGATATAAGCCGACAAAGCGGAGAACGAACCTCCGATCAGACCACCAATTCCAGCCGCCGTCAGTGTCTTTATCCGCTTGACTCTCCTGAAATTCTTTTCGCTCAGGGCAATATCTTTTTTGATCTGTTCATCAGCCGCAACCAAAGCGGTTTGCAAAGTATTATTTTCATCCAGACCCTGCGCCTGACACAAATTTCTGAGTCGCACTCTGCCCTTGGCCATGGCGACAGTCATCTCCCATCTCTGTTTTTCAATGCTCATTTCCGAGTCAAAGGAAATCAGATCGATTTTCGTTCTGTCTTTGGCGGTCAATCCAAATTCGGACAGCTCATTGCGCGTAATGGCCTCCGCCAGCGCTTTGGCCAATTCCTGCGGATTATCGGGAGCATTGTCGATAGCCCGGGCCAAATCACCGGCATTTTTCTTTTGATAAAGAGCGTTTTTTTGCTCCAGTTCACGCTCGAAAGTGGTTTGTCCGATATGCAGCCCCTTCTGATCATCGGCACGCTGGTAATTCAAGGCGCTGCGCCGTTCCTTTTGGGCCTTTGTCTGCAGTATTTCTTTGTTTTTTCTGAAATAGCCGAAACCGGCGCCCAAAAGCGTACCCGCTGCAATACCCGCTATGGCGGGCGCCAGGGACGGAGCCATTACGCCAAGCGATACCAGCGCGGCCAGCCTGACCGTATGACTGGCCATCAGCTGCGCACCCACATTGGCCAGCCCGTAGCCCATAACGGCCACCGTACTGGGTGAAAGAAAACGGCCCAGAAATCTGTTGCGCTGCAGAGCCTCGATAAATTTACGGCTGTACTTGTCCACCTTGCCCATATCCTTAACCTCCGTTTTCACATCAACGTTTTGGGCACGTCCCAGCGCCAGTCTGAAATTATCCAGATCCAGCCTGATCAGGCCCTTTTTATGAGCCTCCAGTTTATCCAATAAGCCGCGGCGCTGTTCCAGCGGCACATGATCTCCGGTTTGTTCGTTTAAGAAAGCGATCAGCTCCTGGTTGGAAGGCGATTTCATGGCTTTAATGGCCGGTAAAACAGCTGTATTAATTGCGTCTTTGAAGGCACCGGCATCGATATTGCCAGCCACATAATCTTTGCAGAGATTTTTTATGGCCGTCGATAACTGGTCGTTCAAAGCAACCGAACGGATCGATTCATTGGTCAGATATTGCACGTTTTTCTCTTCCCAGGAAACACCGAATCTCTGGGCGATAATATCCAGTTCCTGATTCAAATCCACCTGCACGCCTATATCGGGCGTCTTGCCGGAAAGTTTTTTTTGATACCCCTCCTTGACCTGATCCCGGCCGCCGGGGGCGGCAAGATTCATCAATTCGGAGCGATACTTGGGACTGCTGCGCAGTCTCTGCAAAATCTCCCGCTGGTATTTTTCACGATAACCCTCCATGGCGTTTCTCTTCCACCATTTCACGGCAATTTTATCCAGACGCCACAGCTGCTTCCAGCCCTGCGGACCTATTTCCTTCATTTCCTGATCCAGTCTTTCATCCGCCAGCCTTTCGGAAATTCGCTTCAGCTTTTCTTCCACGTCCACCACCACCAATTCCAGTTTTTTCATTTTCACTTCCGGAGTTTTTCCCGGCGGCAACTGCGGAGCTTCCGGCTTAGGCTGTGGCTGTGGTTTTTCCGGTTTTGGCTGCAATTGAGGTTTTTCAGGCTTGGGAGGTAACTGCGGAGCTTCTGATTTGGGTGGCAAAAGGGGTACATCCGGTTTAGTAGGCTGCTGCTCTTCCTTCTTTGGTGGCAATAATGGCACAGCCGATTTATTTTCCGGTTCAGGTTTCGGTTCTGGTTTAGGCTCGGACTCATGCTTCGCTTTGGGCTTTGGTTCCGGTTCAGGCTTTGGCTCTGGTTTTAGTGCTGGTTTTGGTTCCGGTTCCGGTTTAGCTGTCGGCGCTGGTTTTGGCTCCGGCTTAGGTTCTGTTCTTACCGGTCCTTTTCTGCCGTTTTCTATAAACCACGCCGTTTTGATTCCATATGATTCCTTATTCTGCGGGTTCAGGTAAAGTTCATAATCCAGTGTACTGGAAAGCTTCTTTTCGTCTTCCAGCACTGCTGCCAGCATCATCGTCATGACCCGTATATATCCTTCATGGAAACAATACAGACCCTCCTGTGCAGTAATGTAAGTCGCCTCGCGCAGTCCCATATTAACGGCGTCATTGGCACGTATATTTACGGTATATTGCCAATTGTTCTGACTGCCGGTTTCCACCAGGCCGCTGTCTATCAAAGCGGTAATTTTTTTAATTTCATCAGCCTTGGCCGGATATTTTTGGGCCAATTGATTGAATTCGACACGCAGCCGTTCATAACGCTCGTGCAGAGAGGAGACAACCTTTGGCGTGATATCCTTGGATTCACCCGGGAAAATGTCCCGGTCACCAATTTCCTTGAGGTCATATACTTTTAATCCCTCCAATTTTCCTCCTGTTTTGGCAGGTTCCACCGTCTTTTTTTCCGTAGCAGATTTCGGCGCAGAAATACCCTTGGCGTCCGGCAGAGACAGCGGGTTGAGCTGCTTTATTTTTGCTTCAATTTCCGTTTCCAGTCCCGCCAGTCCCATGGCGTTTAATTCTTTCTTTATTTCTTCTTTTTTTTCACCCCAAAGCTTACCCGCCGTACCAATGGCATTGGCCACCAGACTGGCGACAGCGGCCATTTTTTCCTCTTTGGTTTTTTTCGCACCAATTTTTTCCTGTTCCAGCTGGGCCTTTTCAACAATATCTTTGGCCGAATCATAGGCCTTCCGCAAATCAAATTTTTCACTGCTGACATATTCCCACAATTTCTGATAATTGATCAGGGCAGGCGCTCCCGAACGCATTGTTTCCGGAGCAGATTCCGGTCCGCCCGGTAAATTCGGTGTATTAGTCATGTGATTTTAATTCAGGATATTTTTCCAGCAGCCTGGCCAAATCGGTGTCGGCCCTGGCCGCATATTTGGTTATTTCCACGACCTTATCCGGGTCATCCTTCATCAGCCCGGGCAGCTTATTTTTCAGACATTTTTCGATGTCGCCTTTTCTGATTTCCCTGATGGCTGTTTTCACGTCATTCAGAAAGGTAAACTGTTGTTCAAAGACAGCCAAAAACAGCCTTAGCTCCCAATATTCCTGCGCCTGTCTGAAAAGGTATAAAAAAGCCAGCAAACGTTCATCGTCTATCACGTTGTCCGCCAAGGCCCTGGCCAAGTCGCGTTGAACATTTTTAACCAGAAAAGCATACTTTTCCTGATCGGTTTGAAGCAAAGTTGCCATAAATATTAATTAAATCCTAATATTATAGCATAAAACACCAATTTTCCAAAGACGCCGGGGGCTTTTTCTCCCGACAAACACTAAAGGAATAACAGCACAAAAAAACTGCCTTTAAAGCAGCTTTTACAGTTCAATGGTGGACCCTAGGAGATTCGAACTCCTGACCTCCCCCATGCCATGGGGGCGCTCTACCAGCTGAGCTAAGGGCCCTGATAACAAGACTTTCTGGTGGGCGCCAAGAGACTCGAACTCCTGACCTCCTCGGTGTAAACGAGATGCTCTACCAACTGAGCTAGGCGCCCGGGATATACAAGGATCACACTTTGGAGCGACAAAAATTTAGCATGAGGCCAAGCTAAACTCAAGTAGTTTTTAGGCATTGAAATTCTCCTCAAAAATCCTTATATTTATCGCGCCAAAAGCAGATCCGCGCGGATGGCGAAACTGGCAGACGCACTACCTTGAGGTGGTAGCGCCCGAAAGGGCATGGAGGTTCAAGTCCTCTTCCGCGCACCATTAAATACCGAAAATAATCAGCTGTTTACGGTCAAATCAAGCGCCTTGCCGTTTCTCAAAACCGTAAAATGCAACTTTTCACCGCTGGCCTTCCCCATCACTTCCTCGATCAGATCCAGATTTAATAATGACTGTCCGTCCATTTCGATCACCGTATCGCCGGGGCGAAAACCCGCCTGCTCGGCCAATGATCCCTTGGTCACCCCGCCAGTCTGCACCTGCCCCTGCGAATCGATAGAATCGGCCACCAGACAGCCATAATCCAGCTCCAAACCCAATTTTTTAGCCATATCGCCGTCAATTACCAGGCAATGCAGCCCCAGATCGACTACCTTTAACTGTTTATCATTGACGGAAACACGCTTCAGCAAAGCATCAATATCATCCGCCAGCAATTGACTGCCATTTTTATTGTTCATGGCCATTAAATGCCCGTCCAGATTGAAATACAGCCGGTTATCACCTTTGATACCGGCACTGAAATTGATTTCTACCGCCTTCAGCGATTCACCCAAATCCACCTGCTGATCTCCCATCAGCAATCTGCCCGTAACTATGCCCTCTTCCACCTGCGGATTATTCAGCACCATGGAGACCAGAACCATAGCCTGCTGCCCCACCACCGTGCTTTTTGAGTCATCAAGCACCACCGCCTTCAGGTTGTAAAGTTTGGTTCTTTTATTCTGATCTAGCGACAATTCCCCCTGTTTAACCAAACGATAGAGGGTAAACCCGTTCAGATCGCCCGTCTTTTCCAGATCATAAAAAACACCTTCACTGTCTACGGCCATCAGATCGGCTGCTTTTTTTTCCTGCCCATCTCCGCCATAAAGGACCAGGCCGTCATTGGTCAGGATTACAGCGACGTTCTGACACAACTCCACCTTTTCAAAACAATTCTTTTTCATCAACGGATCGGCGGAGGCATACTTTTCCAAGTCCTCCCTGGGAAATATATTGACCAGACTGGCGGTAAAAAGATCAACTGCCGAAATGGTCGCCGATGATTCCAGATAGACCTGCTTTTCAGTGACCTTTTCTATAACCGAGGAAGAGGTTCTGCCAAAGGTACCGGCAGTCAAAAAATAAACCAATAACCCGCCCAAAACGCCGGCAAAAACAATCAACACAGTCAGCAGCCATTTTTCTTTTGTCGTCCAATTGTTTGCCATAGACATAAAAAAATACTGCCAAACTATAAAACCATACGGCTTAAAGGTCAAATCCCCTTTTTCTAGGTTTTCTTCACCACAACGCAGGTTATATCATCCATCTGCTTGTAGCCCTGCCTGTACAGATAAACATCGGAAATAATGGCGTTCTTGATCGATAAAGCCTTGTCGAATTTGCTGTATTCCTCGACAATCGCCACCAGTCTTTTCATGCCGTACATTTCGGTCTCGCTCTTCCAGGCCTCCGGTATGCCGTCCGAATAAATAACCAGCACGTCACCGCTTTCCAGAGGCACGTCACGGATGGAAATCAGCTGGCTGATATCCGCTACCATGCCCAGCGCCAGACCGCCGGCCGGCAGTAAAACGGCTTTATTTTCCCTGGCCCGGTAATGAATGATCTGTTCATGGCCGGCGGAGGCGTAGCTGAATTTGTTTTCCAGGGCCAGCCACTTCATTAATACCAGGGTGATGAACATATTGGGCATGGTTTTTGCCTTCAAAACCTCGTTAACCTCGATCAGGATTTCATCCAGCTTGGCCCGGTCGGCATAGGAATAGAACAAAGCATTGGCAATGGAGACAACTATGCCGGAAGGCACGCCATGTCCCGTCACATCCCCCAGATAGAAAATCAGTTCATTCTCGCTGATGGGCAGGAAATCATAACAATCACCGCCGATTTCCTCGGCCGGTTTGATACCGGCGGCGATATCGATACCGGCAATCAGGGGTATATTCCGCGGGATAATGCGCTGCTGAATCTGCCTGGCCAGTTCCAGTTCCTTACCCACACGCTCTTTATAAATCAATGCCTTGGTGCTTTCCTGCAATTCAGCCGCCATGGTGTTGAATGATTGCGCCAGGTCATGGATTTCATCTTTGGTTTTAACCTCCACACGGTGGGTCAAATCACCGGTAGCCAGTATTTCCGCTCCCGCTTTCAGCACGGCCAGAGGCTTGGTTATGTTTGAACCAAAGAGAAAAGCCAGCAGAATACCCAGGGCCACACCAAACACAGCCAAAATCAGAATGCGCAGTTCAGTGGCCCAGATTCTGGCAGCCAGGGCATTATAGGTGACACCGTAGATGATCGAATATTCCTCATTGGCCGGCTGCACCAGGTACCTGATTTCTTCCGAGGAGCCTATGCCGCTGATGGGCTTGTCATCGGCATTAACCGGTTGATAGACGATGCTTCCATCGGGCTGGTCAGTCTTTTTGAAATAAACCGGATCACTGTGGTTCTCCGCCAGCACGGACATTTTTTTGGCCTTGATCTGGGCCAGCATTTTATCATCATTGATAAACCTGGTTTTACCTTCATATTTTTGATCCTTATCTTCTTTGGAATCATAGAGTATTTCACCGTTGAAATTAACAATCTGCAACCAGTCGATATCTTCATCCTTGGAAAAAACGTCCTTGACGTCCCTGTTGAAATAAACAAAGCTGTTCGGCACCAGATACAGCTTGTAGCTGTCCACTACCTTGCCGGAAGTAAGTTCGGCAAAAGATCTGGCTCTGTTCAAAATATCGCCGATCAGTTCCTTCTGCTTTTCACCGACCTGCAGAACGGCCGAAATCGTCAGCAGCACGACAATGAATGTCGATATGCCCAGAATTAATTTTGACTTTAACGATCTCATGTTGATTTTAATCTGATGGTTGAGGGGAAAACCAGGGAGTCGACCCTGGGTTTAAAATACAGATCCGGCCTGTAGGCAAAAAGCGAATAGGTCTCAAAAAGCGGTACGCCGACTATGTCATCCTCCACGGCAATTTTCATGGCCGTCTGCATGTCTTTCAGTCTTTCCTGCAAATTCAGATTGTTCTGGGCATCCTCGATCAGTTTGTCCACCTGCGGATTGCTGTAATTCATGCCATTATACTGTCCATAAGCGTTATCCGCCGTATGGGAATGCAAAATATCCTCCAGAAAAGGCAAAGCATCTCCTCTTTCATTGCGCCAGCCCAAATAATAGAACGGCAGGACGCCCCGGCCGATCCCGTCCAGCAACTTCTGATCATCCAGCGGTATGGCTTCCACGTTCAAGCCAATAGGTTCCAGCTGCTCCTTGAAGTACTGCCCGAGCAATTTCAGCGATTCCGGATAAAACACCTGCACATCAATTTTGGAAAATTCCGCGCCGATATCGGCCATGCCTTTTTCTGCAGCCTTCAGATCAAAATCATAGCCCTTCACATCCGGATTATAGCCGAAAACACCGTTGGAAATGAACTGATTGACGGTTTTGGCATAACCATAGGCCAAATCCAGGAAAGTAGTCTTGTTCAAAGCCTGGGCCACAGCTTTTCTCAGATTTTTCTGTCCGAATTGGGGATCGGTCATGTTAAACATCACAAAACCCACTTCCAGGCTGGGCACCATGTCCAGATTGAAGCCGCTGTCTTTGATCACCTGGGCATTATCGGGAGGCACATTGACCAGAAAATCTATGCTCTTGTCGAGCAGACCGTTGACGCGGTCTCCCTTGTCGGGCACGGCCCTGATCAACACTTTTTCATAATAAGGCAATTCACCCCAGTACTGGTCATTCCGGACATAGCTGATATTGGACATGTCACTGGCATCATCAATTTTATAGGGGCCGGTGCCGCTCGGCTTGTCGGTGGTCTGCCACTGGTTCGGTACAATCAATAAATTGGACAACTTGTTGAGAAAAAGCGGATCCGGTTTTTTGGTGGTGAATTTCACGGTCAGATCATCCAGCTTTTCCAGTTTACTGACGCTGTCGATCAAATCCGCGGCATAACCTTTGCTTTTTACGGCCAGGTTATAGCTGTAAACCACATCATCCGCATCCAGCGCAGAGCCGTCATGAAAAGTCACCCCATCCCGCAGATGCATGGTCCACTGCGTATCACCGGTCAAACCGTAATAGACAGCCAGAACAGGCACGATGTTGAAATTGGGATCCAGCTGCACCAGCGGCTCATAAACGTCATTCAGGCGTGATTGGGTGACCGTGTCGGAGGAAAAAGGGTTCAAATCCGCCGGAGCAAACAAATAGGCTATTTTCAGAACCTGCCCGCTATGATCGATCTGGCGGCTCTGGTCATAGGCAAAAAGGCTGGTCAGAGCGGTAAACTGATCCTCAAAAAACAAAGCCCCGCCGGATAACAGGCACAGTATAACCAAGAGCGTTACAACCAGTTTTTCGGCAATTTTATTCAAAGGGGACATAGTTATATCCCTTTATTATAGCAGAAAAACCGATTATTTTTAAGAGTAAAAGCTAGCGCTTCAGAATGGCTAAAAAAGCCTCCTGGGGAACCTCCACGCGGCCGATCATTTTCATGCGTTTCTTCCCTTCCTTCTGCTTTTTAAGCAGCTTGTCCTTGCGCGTTCTGTCGCCGCCATAGAGCTTGGCCGTCACATCTTTTCTCATGGCCGCTATGGACTCGCGTGCCACGATCTTGCCGCCAATAGCCGCCTGAATGGCAATCTCGAACTGGGCGCGGGGTATCAGCTCCTTCAACCGCTTGGCCGTGGCCAGACCGATCTGATGTGCTTCCGGACGAAAGACTATGCTGGCCAGGGCATCGACATTTTCACCGGCCACGCGCATATCCAGCCGGACCAGATCGCCTTCCCGGAACTCCAGAAACTCATAATTCATCGATCCATAACCGGAGGTAATGCTCTTCAGTTTATCAAAAAAATCCACGACAATGGAAGAAAGCGGCAATTCCGCCACCAGTAATACTCTGTCCTCATCGATATAGGAATAATTTTTCTGCAGTCCCCTTTTTTCCTGTACCAGATTCATTACGCCCCCCAGATAATCCTTGGGAAACAGCAATTCCACCCTGACCCAGGGCTCCCGGATCTCCTCAATGGTAGCCGGATCGGGCAAATCCGCCGGGCTGAGTATCAGTGTCTCGGTCCTGACCTTATCCTTCCCCTGCTGAACAACAATATAGGACACCGAGGGTGCCGTGATAACCAGATCAAGATTATATTCCCGCTCCAGTCTTTCCTGAACAATTTCCATGTGCAGCAAACCCAGAAAACCAGTCCTGAAGCCAAAACCAAGGGCTGTGCTTTGCTCCGGCTCAAAGGTCAGTGCGGAATCGCTCAGACGCAATTTCTGCAAAGCCTCCCGCAGCAGCGGGTAATCATCACCATTGACGCAATAGATGGAAGCAAAAACGTAAGGTTTAACCTCTTTGTAGCCTTCCAGCGCTTTAGCCTGAAAACTCTCTATTTTGTTGCTGCCGGTTTTCCAGATGGTATCGCCGACTCTGGCCTGCGACACATCCTTGAAGCCTGTCACGACATAGCCGACCTCACCGGTCAGCAAAATATCCGCCTGCAAATATTTCGGCTTGAAGTAGCCTACTTCCACCACCTCCAGCTCATTTTTCGAATGCAGATAAATCACCTTGTCACCTCTTTTCAGTGAACCGGAAAAAAGACGGACATAGGCCACCACCCCCTTATAGGCATCATAGACCGAATCAAAAATCAGCGCCTTGGTTTCGTCGGCAGCCGATGAATCCCCGGGCGGACCTAGTCTTTCCACCACAGCTTCCAGAACCTTTTCCACGTTGGTTCCCTCCTTGGCGGATATGGGAATGATTTCCTCCTTGGGAATGGCCAGGATGTTTTCAATTTCCTGCGCATATTTTTCCACATCCGCGGACGGCAAATCTATCTTATTAAGCACGGGAATAATTTTCAGATTATGTTCCAGAGCCATGTAACAATTGGCCAGTGTCTGGGCTTCTATGCCCTGAGTGGCATCCACGACCAGAATGGCCCCTTCACAGGCCGCCAGACTGCGGGAAACCTCATAGGTAAAGTCCACATGGCCGGGGGTATCAATCAGATTCAGGATGTACTTCTCACCTTTGTACTGCCATTCCATGCGTACCGGCTGCAGTTTAATGGTAATACCCCTTTCCTGCTCCAGATCCATCATGTCCAGTACCTGGGCAGTTTTCATCTCTCTCTTGGCAATGGTGCCGGTTATCTCCAAAAGCCTGTCGGCCAGCGTCGATTTGCCATGGTCGATATGCGCGATAATACAAAAATTACGGATGTTTTCTGTGGTCATAGCCAAAAATTTAGCGAGCTAATCTTAGCAAATATGTTTCAAAATACAATGTGTTACTTAACAGAAAAGGCTGGATATGCTAATATAAAAGGATTATCAAAACCAAACATGCAATTCAAAGTCCCCCAGGACGTACAGAGAGAAGACCGCATCGTCGGACCACTGACCTTCCGGCAGCTGGTAATTTGCGGCATTGGTTTCAGCATTGCCTATGCCATTTATACTGTGATAGGACGGGAATATGAAGTGATTACCGCACTCATACCCGTAATTATTATCGCCCTGATCACGGTGGTTTTCGCTTTTATCAGGCCCCTGGATCTGGTTTTTGAACGCTATATTCTCTATTGGCTGGAATCACTGATCCTGCCGCGCAAAAGATACTGGCTGAAAGGAACCGGTGATCCTTCCCGGATGATTTATCTGTCCAGCGCGCCATCCAAGAAAAAGGAAACGCCCAAAGCCATTGAAAAAGAAGAAAAGAAGAAAAAATCTCTGGCTGAATTAACCCAAATATTAGACAAAAAAATATAAATATGGCTGAATCAAGCGTCAAAAATTCAAAAATAACATCTGGTCCCACCCTCAGCACCCAGACCTATCTGCGCATCTCGGAAATACGCGAAAACACGGTGGTACTGAAAAATTCTGGTATCCGGTCCGTCCTGCGCGTTTCCAGCATCAACTTCAACCTGAAATCGGAGGACGAACAAAACGCCATCATCTACTCCTATCAGGGCTTTTTGAACACGCTGGAAGATCCCATTCAGATTGTTATCCGCTCCAAAAAACTGGATATCGACAAATATCTTGACGATTTGAAACAGAAGGGCAATAAACAGACCAATGCTTTGCTGCAGAAACAGACCTTTGAATATGTCGAATACATTCAGAAACTGGTGGAATATGCCGATATCATGTCCAAGGAATTCTATGTGATCGTACCGCAGGATCCCTATCGCGCCAGAAACGTCACTTTTCTGGAGAAATTCTTCGGCTTCATCAATTCCAAAGACAACTATGTGCAGATCAAACAGCGTCGCGATGAATTTGACGAATTGAAGCGCAAACTGGGCCAGAAAGTCAACAGTGTGAAAATCGGACTGGAAAACTGTGGATTAAAGGTGGAAGAATTGACGACCAAAGAACTGATACAGCTCTTTTATGAGATCAACAACCCGGTCATTTCCCGTTATCAGAAAGGTGACAGCTGGAACGAAAGCGACATTAAAACGGACGATGACCTGAAAAACGAGGATATCGGCGTGGGAGCGGAAATAAAACCGACTGTAGAAAAAGTTCAGAAGGATACGCCACAGAGCATACATTAACAGACCGCCCAGCTTTCGCATTGCTAAGGAATCGCAAAAGCAATAATGCTCCTTTTAATTTTATTCAAGGAACAAACAAAAAACATTTCAAGACAGTACGAAAAGTACGGCTTGGAATGTTTTATTGTGAAGTGACGCAGAATAAAATTAAAAGGCACTGTCTTGGCGACGCCCTACTCTCCCAGGATCTAATGTCCTAGTATCATCAGCGAAGAAGAGCTTAACTACTGTGTTCGGGATGGGAACAGGTGTACCCCCTTCTCTATAGTCACCAAGACGGTGCCTTCTAATATTTGCTTAGAATGACCGTCAAAATTGGATGTAGTAAACATTCTCAGTAATCTTCAATAATTGCTAGTTAAAGTGCAAATTATAAAGTCTATTTCCTGTTAGTATTTCTCGGCTCAACACATCGCTGTGCTTACACCTGAAACCTATATAGCCGGTAGTCTCCCGGCAGGATAATGGGGAAAATTTATCTTAGGAGAGGCTTCCCACTTAGATGCTTTCAGCGGTTATCCCGTCCGAACATAGCTACTCTGCGGTGCCACTGACGTGACAACAGATACACTAGAGGTTCGTTCACCCCGGTCCTCTCGTACTAGGGGCAACTTCCTTCAATTTTCCTTCGAACATGGAGGGTAGAGGCCGACCTGTCTCACGACGGTCTGAACCCAGCTCGCGTACCGCTTTAATGGGCGAACAGCCCAACCCTTGGGACCTTCTCCAGCCCCAGGATGCGACGAGCCGACATCG
>Ga0182027_10006707_pt1 | contig 17157 bp, 21 predicted proteins | sample 712E1DmetaG_FD_121300 | JGI IMG/M metagenome (GOLD analysis project Ga0182027, IMG submission 121300) | Permafrost microbial communities from Stordalen Mire, Sweden - 712E1D metaG (Illumina Assembly) | ecosystem: Environmental > Terrestrial > Soil > Wetlands > Permafrost | place: Sweden... | reverse complement strand
TGTGCCTGCCCGATTCCGACCCTCGCCTCCAAACCTAACCAGTTGGAACTGAAAGGTTTTGGAAACTTCCACAGATGAGTGCCAGCGGAAGTGCCAGCAAAATTTAACTCTGGCCTGCCCTGCTTAACTCCCACCTGCTCCCTACCGGAGTCGAGATCAACTGTCGTAACCTCATCACTGCCAACACAGTTATGAGACAACGATACAGACTCTATAAAAGAAAAAAAGGCGGCCGGTATTACGTTCACGACGACATGACCGGCAAGCAGGACAGCTTGCACACCACCGACCGCGCTACGGCGCTGCGGTTGTTCCATTCGCGCGGCGAAGCGCAGCAGCAGCCCGCCGTGAACCTGCAAATCGCCCGCGCGTATCTGGCGGCCAGCGACCCGCAGATTGCCATCCGCAACTGGCAGTTTGTAATGGAGGAAATGGTCAAACTCAAAAAAGGCGAGACCCAGCACCGCTGGCAGACCGCCATCAAGGACAAGGCATTCGACACGATTCGACACCTGCCGCTTCTGGAAACACGCCCCGAACATTTTCTGCGCGTGCTGGAAGCCGGGAAAGTTTCGACCAATGTCTATTTGCGGCGCATCCACAACTTTGCCGTGGACATGACATGGCTGCCGTGGCCGGTGCTGCCCAAGAAACGCTGGCCCGCCGTCGAATTCAAGGAAAAGCGCGGCATTACGCTGGATGAACATCTGGCTATCGTCGCCCGTGAAAACAATCCCGAACGCAAGGCGTTCTATCAACTGGCCTGGCATTTGGGCGCGTCGCAGTCCGACTTGGCGTTTTTGGAGGCGGAGAATGTGGATTGGGACAATCACATCATCAGTTGTGCGCGCAAAAAGACCGGCACGGTTGCAATCATGCGCTTCGATGAAGACGTGGCGGAAATCCTTCGAGACTTGCCGGGCAGTGGCCCCCTGTTTCCGTATCTGCGAAGCGTCCGCGCGGGCGACCGGGCGACGGAGTTCAAGCAACGCTGCAATGGACTTGGCATCAAAGGCGTCACGCTGCACAGCTACCGTTACGCTTGGGCGGAGCGGGCGAAGACGGCGGGTTATCCCGAACAGTTTGCGATGGAAAATTTGGGGCAAAACAGCAAGCCCGTCCACCGCGCCTATTCGCGCAAGGCCAAAGTGGAACTGCCCTCGCTGGGCGAATACGAACGGCGGCGCAAGGCGTTTGCCAACGGCAACGGCTTTGAACCTATGCCGCAAGCAGTCATCGCGTAAAGGAGGACATCATGCAGACTTGGCAAATCAAAGCACTTGAACTGGAGGCGTTGGTGTTGAAATTCCTCGATGGAGTGATTGCTGACGATGGCGTGTATGTTTATCTCGTGTTCGTCTGGCTGTCCCTGTTGGTGCTGGCCTGGGTGTTTAACGGCGGGCTGCGCCGGAAATTCCCCAATCAACCGCACGTCCGTGCCGGTATCGGCATTGTCATGCAGCCACACACATCTCCTTCGCCGCCGCCACTAATCATCATCAACGAATATGACCCGCCGGATTACGATTGCGACGACCATGATTGGGATTGACTTGAGGCCGGCGAGCGGCGGCGCGGAAGCGGCGAGCCACAAGCTCGCGCGCTGCCGGTCGCTACCGCGTAACGGACTCGCCGGCCTTCACGCTGCCGAGGCCAAACTTTGGTTGCCATTTAATTTCGCCAGCTTTGCCCGCTTTCGGGCGTTTTTAATGCGCCAATGCCGGTGATAGGCTGCCATCGCCTTTTCGAGCCAGGTTGCGTCGGCAAGGTTGCGGGCGAGCGTGTCGCGGGAATAATGTTTGACGCAATAACGGTCGGGATGGCCGAGCGGCTTGAGCAAACCCGCCCGTGACAACGGCGGAATGTTATGGGCCGCGACGCCCAACGCTTTGGCCACCATTTCCTTGGTCATGGTGGCGGGGTATTCCGCCAGCGATTGCAGTTTGAATGGTGAATCAACAGTCATACATACTTCTTGGTTAAAGTGACGGTGACGGCGGCAATGTGGGTTTTCAATGTGGCGGCGAATCGCCGATCCGCCGACTTCACAAACTTCAATTCGTATTTCTGAATTTCCTGCGTCAGCCGTTTGAGGCCGCTGCCCAGGATGACCACATCGGCACAGGCAAAATGAATCAACATCTTTTCCGGCGGGGCATCCGGCTCTTTTTCCAAGGCCGGGTTGGAAATTTTTTCCGCATACAAAAATTGCGCGTAAGGCAGCAGGTAGCTGATGCCGTCATCGGCAATTGCTTCAAGCGAGGCGATGGTGGAATCCCTTTCAAGGCAGGGATTGTCACGCGGGCTAGACATGGATGGATTTTCGCTGGTGTTCGGTTGGCTTGATTTCATGGTTACTCCTTTCAGTTGTTTCCGTTGAAATTGATTGCGTGAGGCGCTGGCGGAACTGTTTCAAAAAATGATTGCCGCGCTGCAAAATGGTTTGAAGAAAGTCACGTTGCGGCAGGTCCGGCACGGCTTCAATGGCCGCCAACCGTGCGCTGGAACGGGTGACGTGCGAACGGAGCAAGTCGCTGTCATCGGTGAAAATCTGGCAACGCTCACGCCCGCGCGAGATGCTGACGTAAAATTGTTCCTGACTGACGGCAGGCAAGGAGCGGGAGGATGCCACAACCAGCACTTCATCCACGGTTTTGCCCTGGGCGGCGTGTGAGGTGACGGCGTAGCCATGCGTGAACGTCCGATAATCGGAAGGAATCACCCGGCCATCGGCCAGCAAAACGGAATCGCCTTGAATGGCTTTGACCTCGACTAACTCACCATTAACGAATTGCTTCTGCCAGTTCGATTGCAGCAACAGCTTGTCGCCCGCAGCTACTTTCAATTTCCGTTTCTCGCCCACATCACAGGCGATGCCCGCACCCAATGGGAAAATGTTTTCGGAACCATCCTCGCGTTGAACTTTGAGCGAGTTATTTTCCACGGCGACCACCTGCACCGTTTCATTTTTGTCAAAGCCGTGCGTTGTCCGGTGAAAATGAATGGCCATGCCGGGGCGGTATTGCCGCGCATCCCGTTTCTGCGCTTCTGTCCACGACAACGAATCGAAAACTTGAAATTCCTTTTCTTCCAGAGCCAGCCGAGCGGATGATTTCAATTCCGCCCTGACTTTCTCCGTCACCGCTTCAATTTCCGCCCAAGTGGGCGCGACCAGCAACGCGGATTTATTTTCCGCCAATGCTTTCAGATACGACTTGGCCGCCGACCTGTGAAGTTCATCGCCCGTAAGTTCTGTGATTGCAGCCATCCGTTCCAATTGTGCGAACGCTTCCACAGTGCGTTTCTGCGCCGCCAGTTCCACGGCCTTGCGATATGCCGCCTTGCGTTGCCGCCGAATGGCCGTCAACTGGCCAGATTTGAAATCGGAATGCTGCTCCAAAATCCGCAGCGCATCGCCACGCGCAACCGAGGCGTGCTGCCCGGTATCGCCGGACAAAATAATTCGCGCATCTTTCGCGCCATCAAACAGCCGCTTCATGTCATCCATCCCCACCGCCCCGGCCTCATCCAGCACCACCAGCTTATCCTTGGACAATGGTTGCCTGGACAGCAGCAGGCTTTGCAGCGTCTTTGCGTCGAATCCTTCTTTGCGCAAAACATCCGTTGCCGCCGCTGTTGGCGCACAGAACAGTGGTTCAATCTTCGCTTCTTTGCAGGCGGCAACCAGCTCGCGCAATGCCTTGGTTTTTCCGCTACCAGCCAGCCCGCGCAGGCCGGTGATGCGGTCACTGGTGCGCAGGACATGATAAATCGCCCGGCGTTGATCTTCAGCGAGCCAGTCGGCAGGCCGGTAGCCGGGATGCAATGGCGCAACCGAATCACAGCCCGCGTTGACCGTCTGAATCAAACTCAATTCCGTCGCCACAATTTCCTTGGTTGAAAACCCGCGTTCCGTTTTCACCAAATTTTCCGAATGCTTCACCGCCCCTTTCAAGTGGTTCAAATCCACCGCACCCAGGCGGTGCGACAACGCCACGTTCAACAGTTCATGTTCCGGCACCACTGATTTACGCTCGAAGACATGGGCGACGGCATGGTTCAAGACTTGGTTTTCAACCAAAGCAATTCGCGGCAGGCGGCTTGAATGCGCCGATGCCCGGAGCGATTGGAGCGATTGCCGTTCATCATCCGACAATTGCGACAACTGCCGTTCGCGGACTTCCGCCGTGGAAATGCCCTTTATTTTCTTTGCCCGGCTTTGATGCACCGCAAGAGCAATGGCATTATTGGAAAGTTTTCGCCCCAACTTTTGTTCCAGTTCCTTCACCACTTCATCACGCTGTTGCGAGCGTTTGGAAAACCGTTTCAACCATTCACCGCTCACGCCCTCGATTTCAAAACCATGTTTAACCGGGGCAATGCGATACCCGATTTGTTGCACCCGTCTGGCCAGTTCATTCCGATAAACCGCCGTCCCGTAACGAATGGCGTCATACATGCCGCGCGCTTCCAATGCCTTCCAACATCGTTCCTGTTGATCAAACGTGGCGTTGAACACCGTAAAATGCGTATGCAACTGCGGATCGAGTGCGCGGGAACTGTCATGCACGAACGCCGCAGCCACGAGATTGCCCGTCGTCCGATCCGTTCGACTGCCGTGCTTGCGCACGCGCGCGGCGGCGAAGGTTTCGAGTTCGCGGAACGCAAGCCTGGCCGCTTCCTCATGGGCTTCAATCAATCGCTGGTCGTCCAGCGTGACCGCCAGCACCGAAACGGATTTGGGCGCGGAACAGGTGAAGTCATAAAACACCCGGCGTTGCCCTTCCTTTTGGCTCCGCTGCGTCAGGCGTTCGCCGTCGTTTGGATTTTGATTTTCGCAGAGCGCATGAAATTGGTCGCGGCTGACTTCATCCTTTAATCCCAACCGTTCCGCGCCCGCGCCCATCCACCGGCCGGGGCGGATTTCACCGGCGGCGTAGTAATCGTTCTGCGCCAGATGCTCGTCGAAATAAACTTCGGCATCGGCCAGATTTTTATGCGTTACGGCAGTAAACATGGAACCGATTTTAGCTGTTTTTCAAAGTGCTCTGTTTCAAAATGAAACAAAATGCGGTTGGGAATTTCCGCCCGCACTGGCCGCTGAAATCCACCGGAAAAAGAAAACGGTTTCGTGACGGCCACCCGTCGAAAACAATTCCGGCAGCCACCGGATTTTTAGGGGCGGCAACCGTGGACACGGAATGTTTCAACCGCGCCACTGGCCTTGCTTTCGCATGGTTTTGACTCTCCTTCTTCATCGTCAATTGACAAGTTTGGCATAAATTTTCGATTGCCTTGTGCAACAGGCGCACAAAATTGAACCCTCAAAATCAGGCCAAAACCCTTGACAAATCGTATTTTCAGGTAATAAATCCTTACAATGAAGATTTTGACCATGACGATGACCTTGACCTCGAAACGCCAGACGGTCTTCCCCCTGTGGTGGTGCCGCCGGGAAGGATTGGAAAATGGCGGCCCGTTGAACGTATTCGACCTGGGCAAAGATGGCCTGTTGATCCGTCCGGTAAAGGCTCCCGGAAAGGAGGTCATCGCAAGACTTTTGGAACAAACACCCGCCAGCAGACATTCCCCCCGTCAGGCGGCAGCCATTGTCAATCAGGCGTTGCGCCCAGGTGCGTGATGAATCCGGTCGTCATTGACCCCGGCGTCTTTGTGGCGGGCGTCTTCTGGCGTCACGAGCCGCACCTGTGCCTCAAAGCCTGGCTGCGCGGCACGATGACGCCGGTGATGACCGAAGACATGCTCGCCGAATACGAGGCGGGGCTGGAACGGGTGAAGCAGGAGCAACAGTTCACGACGGATACCGGGCTGTGGGTGGATGCTTTGCGCACGTCGGCCTTGTGGGTTGAGTGGGAGGCGATTGGAAAAAGGGTGTGCCGTGATTTCAAGGATGAGATGTTGATTGAAGCGGCATTGACCGCCGGATGTCACACGATCATTGCCCGCGACCGGAGTTTGACGGTGGTGGAGAAACCCTTTGGCATTAACCTATGCACGCCGCGCGAATGGCTGGACACGTTGACCAGACCTCAAAAACGACGGCATCGTTAAGCTGCCGGGCCATGTGCCTCAACATCCAATTAGACTGTTGAACGCAGAATAGAAAAATAGCGCGAACTTGCTTCTCGCCGTGGATTGCGGTATGTGTTGATTTGTGAAGACGGTGAATTTTAATGAAGTGAAACGGCAGGAAGTGCAAAGCCGCATGACGGCCCTGCGCAAGGCCCGTCACAGCCCGAAGGCGGCGGCGGCACTTCAGAAACGCGCATCATTGGCTGGCAATGGTGCCAAATGGCGCATCACTAATTTCAAGCAGGTCGCTCGCGCCATGTCCCAATGGGCGTAACCGTGGGCTTTTCCCTCCAGCAGTTTTCGGAAGTCCTTAAAATACGCGACGCCGCCGGTCAACCGTATCTGCTCATCGGCGGGCAGGCAGTCAACTATTGGGCGGAACACTATTTGCACGCCGACCCGCAGCTTGAAAAATTAAAGCCGTTCACCAGCGAGGACATTGATTTCAAAGGCGGCTCCGATGATGTTCAACACATCGCCCGGCAATTGGAATTGACGCCGGGTTATCCGTCCAAGGTGCAAATGACCGCACTGGCCGGAATCATCCCTTTCCAGATTGGCGGCCTGAAATCCAACATCGAAGTGGTCCGGCGGATTCCCGGTGTTTCAGGTTCAGTTGACGCGCTGGCCATCCAGGCGGAATGGAATGGAAAAAGCATCCGGGTGCTCGATCCCATTTCCCTGCTGGCCTGCAAACTGGAATTGGTTGCCAGCGTGCCACAGCAAAAGCGGCAAGACGTGGCGCATCTGAAAATTTTGGTGCCGTGTGTCCGCGCATTTCTGAATGAATTTCTGCAACGAGTTGAACGCGGCGAAATTCCGGCAAGACACTGGTTGGGGGCGGCCAATCAAGTGATGAAATTGACGACCGACCATCGCGCCCGGAAGATTGCCGACAAGCATCAAATCAATTGGCCGGAAATTCTGCCATTGAACGCCATCGCCAAAAGCCAGGACGAAAAAATCAGGCGGTTTCGGGAACAACAATTGGAACAGGGCTACAAAAAATCCAAGGGCATTTCCATCTGACAAACCGGCGCTTTGACTGGCCGGCTTGCTTCCAGGTGTTCAGCAACCGGCCAGACAAATCGCCGCAATGACCCAAACCTATACGGTCGCGCACTCAACGGTCATTCCTGAAACCCCGCTCCACTTCGCCGTCGTCCGTTCAGGCCACTTCCGACCTGCTCCGTTTCGCTACCGGTTTCAGAACGCCCGTTCAGTGCGCCCATCATCATCCAATTTGATACGTTCAGCCGAACGCGATTCTGACGGCTTTCTGGAATGTGAAAGCCTTCATTTTTGCGAGACACCATCTCCCAACGAAATCGTTGTGGAAAAAAGCGGTGCGAAATGAAGCGACAAAAAGCGACAACGAACTTGTCGCCAGTTGTCGCTTTCACCACCTGAAATTTGTCGCCTTTTGTCGCTCAAAATTGTCGCTTATACAGCGTGTTTTCATCTCACTTTAACTTTCACCTGCTCCTTACCGCCGTTTTTCGCCATCGGGTTATTCTGTCCGGTGATGACCGAAACGGCACAACGAAAAGGCGGCGGCAAACCATTCCGCAGCATCCTGGAACCGCATTTCGATTTCATCCGCGAACTGCGCCAACGCCGCAAGACATGGCGGCAAATTACTGAATTGCTGCTCACCGAAAAAAACATCCGCGTTACGGTCTATGCCCCATATCTTTTTTATCGGCGCAAAATGAAACGCGCCACAAAACCGAATTGGGAAAATGCAGGGAATGATTCCGAAGCCCAACCCGCCCGCCCCAACGCAGCGGCCAGCCGGCCGCAGTCGCGTCCATCGCCGTTGCCGCCACAGCAAATTTTCCAGCGTCCTGACCGAACAAAATTCAACACCGATAACTTCACATGAAAAACAACATCATCAAACGCATTCACATCAATCCCCAATCCAAAGGCAGCCTCGGCAAAAGTTTCGAGGCTGAATTTAGAACCGCCTGGCTTGATTATCACCAAATCGCTTGGAATGGTTCCGACCTCGATGATCGCCATCATTCCTTTGCCGACCGACATCCAGACCAAGTGCAGTCGCACACGCTCGGCAATGAAGACGACAGCAAATCCACGTTGCTCGGTTTATTCCGAAATGTGCCACGCAGCGACGCGCCGGTTCACGTCGTTGATTGCCGGGCGCAGGCCGACGGCCTCATCGTGCAGGCGCTGGACTCGTTGCAGTTGCTCGAATCACTGGCCACGCAGGGAGTTCGATTCACCTTCTTCCTATTCCCCAGCGAGGACACCGAGAGCATGAACAATCTGCTCGACCTGTTTTGGTTCGCCGGCGACCGCGTGGATTATGTCATCGTCCACAACCCGGCCAAAGTCAGAACGAACCTATTCCGAAAATCCAACATCGAAGCGGAGTTGAAAAAGTTTGGGGCAAGAGAAATTACCTTGCCCGTGGTGACATCCATCACGTTGCTGGCCATCAAGCGCGCCGAGGCCAAGGCGGGACGCAAATTGAGCTTCGCGGAAGTGGCGACGCCCGGCGCTCCGCATCTTGAATTAATGTTGGCCGGGGAAATGCAATGGGCGATGCAGCAGATGTTCCGGCAATACGACACGATTGCCTATTTGCTGGTGCCATCGGAACAGATGCCGGAGGTTGAACCACAGACCGAAACGGCGGCAAAACCGACTCGCTCCAAACAGCCCATGCTCAACTTGGGCGAATGACGTTATGGATTTGGATAAAGATGATTTGGCGGTGCTTACCGCCAACATGACGAAGGATGAAGTGGATCGGGTTCACCGATTGATACATGAATGGGGGACCGGCCCGGAAGACAGTTTTCCGGTGCAACTGTCATTGCTAACCCGCGCACAATTGCGGGCAGCAGCCAGTATCCCGCGTGCCATCGCCGACAGCCGGAAATGGCTGGAACAGCATTTGGCCGAATACCGGCAACAAACCGCCGCGATCACCAACGATTTCGCGGGCATGGTGGACATAAAGCATGGTGAACTGAAAGACATCGTTCTTAAACATGCGGAAACCGTAAAGCGTGATGCGTTGTTCGTCAGCAATCGGCTGGTTGACGCGAATGACGTTGCCAAAAGCATTCAGAAAAACTTGCAATGTGCCGTGGCCGAATGGAATCAATCCCAAGATGCTTTGGCACGCGAACGGCAGCGGTTTGAAAAAGTCTGCCAGAAATTAGACGATGCCATCAATCTTCGCGGCGTCCACTGGTATATCGTTGGCACACTGGCGGCCTGTGTCATCGCCCTGCTTCTTGGCCACTATGTATGGCATCACTGAAATCTGGCATTGAATGCCGGGGAACTCATCATGTTGCGCGCGAATCCGGTTTCGATTGTATGTCGCCGGTCGTCGCGTCAAGGTCGTGCCTCGGTATGCCCTCGGCCTCCACCGTTGACCCGCCGCCCGGCTCCGGGGCTTTTGCGTTTAGGATTTCGCGCGTGGAATGACGTGCAGCTAAAACCAATCCAATGTTGCTTAACCACCCGCCAGTTTGCGGGCACGAGCGATAATTTTCTCCGGCTCCACTTCCAAGGCGGAAGTCAGTCGAAACAAAGTGTTCAGGGTGGGATTTCGCAAGCCCTGCTCGATAAAAGCCACGGTTTGCCGGTTAATACCCGCCTTTTGAGCCAGCAAATTCATGGAAATACCGCGTTTCTCCCGTTCTGCTTTCAACAAACGGATGACTTGTAAACTGATGGCTTCTGGCATTCGATTGACTGGCACACTGAAGCCAATACAAAAAATATGCTTGACGGAGGATGCTACACTTGTAGCATATAACCAGAATACCTCATTTCCCCGGCAGGCGATTGGCGAGGGACTGAATGAAACCGAAGCGACGGAAAGCGTTGAAGCGTGAAACCAGATTTCTTGGCAGTAGCGGTGCTATCCACACCACAGAACTACCGCAACAGCGGACGGCAGCCCGCATCATGCCCCAGAACGGGTTCAGGAGCGCACGGGAAACAATTCCTGTTCCCTGACCTTCAATGCCTGCGCCAGAAAGACGATCTCGGAGTCAGTCACGCAACGAACTTGCGCCTCGATTTTGGAAATAGTGTTTTCGCCAATGTCCCAACCGGCACGCGCACAACGCGCCGCCAACATGGCTTGCGTCCAGCCCTTGCCGTAACGGATTTTGCGCACGACGGGACCGACAATGTTTTGAGGAACGGATTTGCCCACGATTTTGCATTGACGGTATGCGAACGTGCGCTAGTATTTCTTCCGATTTCGGAAGGAACGATTCGCCTACAAGCCTGCTCCGGCCATTTGCCGCCCCGCTTGCAATGCACGATGGGAAATTGTTCAGTGTTATGACAGCTAAGGTAAAAATTCTGGTGATCGAAGACGAACCGGGTGTCATGATGATGATGGTTAGTCGGCTGACACAAGCCGGCTGTGACGTAGAGGCGGCCTGGAACGCCCAAACCGGGATGGAAAAGGCGCGCGCGGAGGATTTTGATTTGATAACGCTGGAGGTTGACTTGCCGGGAATGAGCGGCTTTAAGGTGTGCCGTTGCTTGAAAGAAAATTCGCGTTCATTCGATACACCGGTGGTTTTTGTTTCCTGGCGCGGCAGCCTTGAAGATCAGCAGTACGCCTTTGAACTCGGCGCGGTGGATTACATTGAGAAACCATTTGGCACACTGGATTTTGTTTCACGCATCCTTTCACACGTTGGCGGCAATGATGATTCCGGCTTGGTAGAGGTAATCCCCGAAAATTCAATGGCATGAAATCCAAACCTGAACATCCCTTTCGCAGTCCGGCATCCTGCGCTGTTGCCATGTCCAATTTACTTCTTGGGATTCGCCCGTTGTTGAATGGCCTCGGCTTCAGCAATGAGTTTGGCAAGCGGCACTCCCAACGCCTTGGCCAGTTCTTTGATGACGTTCAGGCTGGGATTGCGCAAAGATCGCTCCAGCATTCCAATGTAGGTTGGATGCAAATCGGCTTTTTCAGCCAGCGCCTCTTGGGACAACGCCTTTCGCTCCCTGTGCCGCCGGAGCACAAGGGCGAACGCATCCGACATTTCCAAACGCCGCATCTTTTCAGAATGCAGCTAAGGCAGGCTGGCGAACACAGACAGTTGTATTGAATACAATAGTATTTATATTTATTATTATCCTTGACCACGGATAAAATGGTGTTAGAAACGTGATGGGTTAAATTCGGGAACAAAACAAAACTTATGAAGGCAATCAACCGAGGGAATGGTTCTTCATGCGAACGTATCATCCATTTGGCCCGCGCATTCATCGTCGCGGGCTTTTTATTTTGCGCCGGCAGCGGACTGGCTCAATTGCTTCCACTTGGCGGCAACTCCTACCCTTCCAACACGCTCTGGCTGTCCGTTGCGGGTGTGAGCAACGAGTGGGTGAATCTTATCCTGCACGGAACAACGCCGGGTACAAATTACGTCCTTTTATCCAAGCAAGCCCTTACTGATCCGAGTTGGAACACCGTCGGGACAATAACCGGGGCGATGGATCAGGACTGGACACCGGTGAGCGTGCCGGTGGGCGCTCAAAGCAGTTGTTTCTTCCAGGCGCAGTCGGCGGCGGGGCAAACAAGCATCACGAATTTATGGATTGCACAGGTGAGCATTTCATCCGGGAGCTTGGTGGGAATCGTGACGAATTCTCAAGCGGATATTTCGTATGAAATACAATCCTTAACCGACCTGACGCAAGCCGGTGCAGGCTGGGGATCGGAAGGGTTTATACCCGGTTCGGAGTTGACGAACTGGACCCCGATGAGCGTGGCGCAGAATGGCCGGACGAATTTATTTTTGAGAATCAAATCCTGGGCGGACAGCACGGGCTGTGGCATCCCTGATTGGTGGCAATTACAATATTTTGGCTACGTCGGTGTTGATCCGTATGCACTTGATTCGGCGGGCGATGGCTGGACGATTTATCAGAAGTTCCAAATGGGATTGAATCCCAATGTTTTTTACACCCCGCCAGCACCGCAAAACTTGACGGTCAACTATAATAGTTCCAACGGCACGGCCACCGTAAGTTGGTTGCCTTCGCCCGGTGCGGTCACGAATTACACGGTGAATTTCAATGGGACGGACTACAATGTTCCTGCCAGCGTGAACAGTTTTACGGCGGCCATATCGCTTACCCCGTGGGACATTGCATATGACGGGCCGTCCGTTTATACGTATTTCGGTGTTCAGGGGAATTATGCCGGCGGCAGTTCATCGCAGGGTTCAACCTCGCTGGCAATGGATTATCCAAACGAGGTCGGCGTGATTCCCGGCCCGCAGGGTTCTTCTTATCTGGTCGCGTCGCCTTCGACCCTTCCGCCGGGCACAACGGCGATTCGTCTGACACGGGTTGATCAGTATGCGGAATGGTTTTATGGCAATTCATCCTTCGACACGTATTGGGACATTCCGGTTTCCTCCCTGACAAATGGCCTGTATCTGATACCGACGTATATGCAGACAGCTCCAATGGACTCGTATGGCTCTGTCTGGTACTTATGGTGGGTGGAAACAGTTGATGCAAATGGCACTGCCAATAGCTGGGCAAATCCTGCGAGTGGCTACTATAATCCAAGCATGACAAATTGGTTTGAACCCCCATACTACGATGGCCGAGTTCACCTTAAACAGAACCTGATTTTTCAACTGAGATCTGCCCAAGTTGACTCTCCTTTCCAGATCAATGAATTTTATCCCAGCTACACCGTTTCGATTAATTTCCCTGCAAATTACGCCTATGCTGGATTTTATCAATATGACAACTTCAACAATGGTGCATTCAATGCGCTCCTGCCGTTCATTTACAACTACACCTATCGCAACTTTGTATATAGCGTTTCAGATTTGAGCACCGGAGGCTTGTTAAACTCGCTCACAAATTATTTGAACACCTTCAATTTTGGTTTGACTGAACCGCCGCCTTATTACTTTCAATTGCCCGCAACCGCAACCAATCTGACACCAATTCCTTCGTTGTTGGACACAAACACTACCCGCTGGTTGGGAATCGGTCTTACCTGCTATCTTGACTACTATTCAGACACTGGCGAGATTTCATATGATACCTATTGGGAAATTGCAATGGAACTCAATTACGGGACGAAGATAATGACGATGGGCAGCAACATCACAAATCTCTATGGCCTTCCATTCTTGTCAACTGTCATCGCAAATGGAAATGCCGGTTCTCAAATCTATGCTATTCGTCCCGGATACAATTCCACGAATGTTTTTCCCAACTATGGTTGGATGTATTCAGAAGTGGCGCAACCGCAGTTCCAAACTTTGGAGTATGACTTCTGGAATCCAAACTCGGATGCGCTGCCGGGAAGTGCAAACTTTTCGACGACCAACGCGAATCATTTAATGATTACAACTGTGGGCAATCCGAATTTTCAAGTAGCGGGCTACGCGAAACTGGCCGTGGCCAACTGTTATCCGGGTGTGTATGGCTACTTGGGACAATATTTTACCAACGCATACGCAATTGACACAAATGGGAATGTCACTGCGAATACAACCGGTGTTCTTTCGCCTTATGGAAATTTCTTCGCCACCGAACCTGGTCCGGCGGCGCTGGTGACGATGCCGGATGTTGACTTTCCTTACCAACGCGGCACCTGCGCGGTCTATTGCGTCAGTCTGCAGGTTGACAAAAATTCCGACGGTATCATGGATTTGAATTTCAACGGCGCAGATGCCACATCACAGGCCAGCCCGATGGTCGCGTGGGTCAACAACTGGCACACTGTGCAGGGTATCAATGGCAATCTGGATCACGACATTGAAATGGTGAAGAATGTTTTGCCCAATTACGCCGCCGGACAAATCACCTGCCAGCGGGACTTGGAAAACTTTTTCCGGCTGTGGATTTGTGGAATGCCAACGCTGCCGTTGGATCAGGGCTACACCGTCACGTTGAGCATGTCGCCGTCGAGTGGCAATCCGGCCATCAATCTTTATCCGGCCTGCGAATCTGACGGGGGCAGCATATATTTGACCGACACCAATGTGGCGGCGACGCAAATCGGCTCGGCCTACTATGCCAACGAGTTATGCACAATCAGCAACAGCCAGAGCTACACATTGCCAGTGGACGGCTATGGCAATCTTCTGTTCACACATTTTCTGTTTGAGGGAGCGGGCATCGGTGAAGGACAGTTGATGCTGACGATTTCGCAGAACGGCAATGTCATCGCCCAAACCGGCGTGTGGCTGGATTTGCACGACATCAAAGATTTATACGAACAGGCACATACGGAAAACATTGACACAGCCCCGCCCAGCACTAAAACGAGCGTGCTAGTGGAAGATAAAACGCTGCCAGCCAATCCAGCCGAAAGCCAGCAAGTCATTGTGTTTGTTCATGGCTTGAATGTTGGCAATTGGGAATATCATGATGAATCAGAAACGATGTTCAAACGGCTCTACTGGCAGGGCTATAGCGGACGTTTTGCCGCTTTTGACTGGCCCAGCCCGCTTTTCGCCTTGATTCCAACCGGCACCAATGAGATCAGCTATTTGGGATTCAATACCGGCGAATACATTTCATGGCACAGCGGTACGGCGCTGAAGGCTTACATTGATGATTTGAGAAACCGATTGCCAGAATACACGATAAACTTGGCGGTGCATAGCTTGGGCAATGTGGCGGCCAATGAAGCGATTCGAGAAGGAGCCCAGGTGGACAATTACGTGCTGATGCAGGCGGCGATAAGCGCCGGGGCTTTCGATGGCAACAACTCGGCATTGACTTACAATTATCTGGCGGCGACTGCGGGTAGCAGCCCCAATGCAAACGCGCTTGGCGGTTACAACAACTGTTTTACCAATCAGTGCCGCCGGGTGAATTTCTACAACGACGATGACTTTGCATTGTATGAAGGTGTGGTTCTCGGCGTCATGACTCATACGTGGGAAGGCAACCAACTTGATTACAAGCCTGATACCTATATTTATTTTGGTGGTTTCAACTATCGCTATTCGTTTGATGGCACGAATTGCTTTTACAACGAATACGCTGGTAATGGGAGCCTTCTGACGAGTCGCACCCTGACGGAAGATTTCGAGAAAAAAGCTTACGTTGCCCGCTCACGCACAAAAGCGGTAGGAGCGGCTGGACTGGCGCACGATCCCAACGCTCTGACGGGTGGAGCTATTACCAACAACATTAGTTTGCAAAACACAAGTTTGGGCTTCATAGGCGGAGCGAGTTTCGGAAACACTCGTCCAGAACATAGTGGTGAATTTACAAAGCCGATTCAAAATACAGTTCCATTTTACAAAGAATTGTTAAAAGATGGCTTTTTAATTACACCCAACCCCTAATTCTATGAGCAAAAAACAAAAACAGTTCTGTCTAGCTTTGCTGGCGATAGTTATTTTATTATTAATTTGGTTGTCCAAAAAGCATCCGGCTATTTCTCAAAACCTAGAAAAAGGAGGTGTTGCGGGGACAAATACATCGGCACAAATTGAAAAAACAAGCGCCCCCATTCGCACGCCTGTTACGTTAGCGCCCACGAATGAATATCAACAAATTCTGCCGCAAAATGAACAAAAAAAACAATCAATGGCACAAGAAGCTTTGTTGTGGCGAACCCCAATTCTTTATTACGGAAAAGTAGTTGATGAAAGCAATCAACCAATTTTGGGCGTGCAGGTTTCTTTCAACACAAGTTCTGTCAATGAATCTCTGACAAAAGAACAATATGACAATGGAACAGTGACCACGGATGATCGTGGCATTTTTAAGATTGATGGAGTTCATGGGGTTGGCATGGTATTCCAGCTATCCCATCCTAATTACTATTCATATCCTGAAAACATCACGGACTATGACATCCGCGATTATCCAAAAAAAGGAGCACTGCCTAATACTGAAGATACTGCTTTAGTCTTTCGTATGCACAGCAAAGGCCATCCTGTGCCACTGATATTTCGCAGTGGCGGGTTTCATGCCCCCAATGATGGCTCAATTGCCAACTTCCCGTTACGGGGGAACACGCGCGCTGAAATCTTGGGTCAGTTACAAGTTCAGGGTTGGAGTGGCATTCGATCTGATACCAATCCTTACGATTGGAAAGTGCAGCTTACCATGCCGGAAGGCGGCATTATCGAATCCACAAATTACTTTGATTTTCTTGCTCCTGAAACAGGCTATTCTGAAAGCGTGGATTTTCAAGTAAGCGGAAGTGAAATGGCAAGGAAGCAGTATTTTCTAAAGCTGCCAAGTGGATATGTTCGCTTCAAACTAGAAGTGATTATGGGCAAGGATATGTTTGTTTCAGGAGATTATTATTACAATCCCGACGGTTCACAGAATTTAGAACCAAGCCAAGATATTCATCCAACCCAATGAAACAAAAGGTAATTATGGACACAGAATCTACAAACTTTTTGATTTCGGTCTTGTTTGCCAAGGCAATACAATGGGGAGTGCCACAGTTAATTCTCGCTGTGCTTACCACTATCGCTGCATGGCGACATAGGTCGGTTGGTATGTGGCTTTTGGCCATAGCAGCTATTTTGACGCTGGCTGTGAGCTTGTGGCTTGCGTTCTTAATTCGGCATAGTGGTGGCAGTCCTAGAGATTATAGGATGGTTTCTTATCCGAACTTTTTGGCACTGCTCATTTCGATTGGCGGCTGGGCAGCTTTGGCATTTAAGCACAACAGCAAGAAACGCGACGATAGTTAACACTAAAAACTACTCCGTCAAATTGCCATCTGGATACGCGCGATAATACATTTATTAGTGCCGTGCCTTTTTATCATTTGCCGAGGAAACGTAACATGACAAAAACCGTCTGAAAAGTGCCAGCAGAAGTGCCAGCAAACCGTGTTGGTGGAGAGTAAAAAGGAGTTAAAAAAAGTCGGCTGAAGTTATCCTTGACATAACTCATGAACGCCTTTATTCTCAAGGCAACGGTGATGATTTAGACCGTTGATTTCGAGTGGCTTGTGGAAGGCGGGATGCGTCCGATTCCGACCCTCGCCTCCAATTCCAACTGCGTGTGCAGTAGCGGTTTAGGAGGTTCGGGAGT
>Ga0182027_10006706_pt1 | contig 17157 bp, 17 predicted proteins | sample 712E1DmetaG_FD_121300 | JGI IMG/M metagenome (GOLD analysis project Ga0182027, IMG submission 121300) | Permafrost microbial communities from Stordalen Mire, Sweden - 712E1D metaG (Illumina Assembly) | ecosystem: Environmental > Terrestrial > Soil > Wetlands > Permafrost | place: Sweden... | reverse complement strand
TCAGCAAAGAATGATGGGTCAGGAAACTCGAAATAAACTTACTGATTATTGGAAGGATCATGATGTGACTAAAGAGGAAGAGTATGCTATACTAACTAATATAATTCATCAGGAATGGACTGGCTTGACCGTTAAAGACCATAAAAATTTGAAAGGGTTAAAGACGCAGAATCTTCGAGACCACATGAGTGAAGCAGAACTTATATTTACTGCTTTAGCTGAATTATCTACTAGGCAAATTGCAGAGACTATGCAGGCTAGAGGAGTTCCCGAGAATGCTGTAGCAGGCAAGACTGGCGGAGGCATAGCAAAAAATGCTAAGAAAGAATTAGAGGACAAGACAGGTAAACGTGTAGTAACCGGAGATAGCTTCCTACCAAAAAAAGTTATAGAAAAAAAATAGTGAAGAAATGATTTTAGTTTTATATAGTCATTTACAATATTTGACCAATCCATTTTCATCCATCACTTTATCTATCAACGCCTGTGCAGAAAATTCTTCTATCTTGCTTAAGGAAATTATTTCTTTTTTCTTAGCATAAGAATATCCTATCTCTAATGCAACTGTCTTTCCTATATAACCATCTTTTGCATATATGTATACAATATCACTTGAATCTATCCTATTGAATGCTGTAAGCAATGCCTTCTTCTCGCTTTTTAAAGTATCTATATTATTACTATTCCATTTGCCAGCAGTAGATACTTTTATGCCATTGTCTTTTAATTTTTTTAGCAATAACTCAATCTCGTCATAGAATTTTCTGCTTCCAGCAATGTATACTGATTTCATATCAATTTATATCATATACTTCCTATCAATCGCTGTGAAATCATCAGCGACTTCAAGCAGTCTTGAACTTGTCGTCTTCTCAAAGCCTATTACTTCAACACGACATCCTAAGCCTTTCAGATACACAACCAAGTCTGCAAAGTCTCCATCGCCTGATATAAGTACTATAGTGTCGGCTTTTGCCGCTATCCTTATTGTATCCATTGCGATTCCTACATCCCAGTCTCCCTTCTTGTGCCCGCCGTAGAATGTCTGCAATTCTTTTATACGAACTTCGTAGCCTGCATTCTTTAGTGCATCGCGAAAATTCTGTTCTTCAGGCATGTCTGCCTTTATCACGTAAGCCATCGCCCTAACCAATTGTCTTTGCGATACTGCCTTTTTTAACAGCATTCCAAAATTTACTTTCTTTCCGAATAGGTTCTTTCCGGAATAATACATATTCTGTACATCAACAAATACAGCCACGCGCTGCGCATTATGTTTCAATGCATCCTCATTGACTATCGGCTTTGCCTTGACAGCCACAGGAGCCTTTAGCGCATTTACATTCATTGGAGTCCTTGCTGCATTAACATTCATCTTTACATTCGTTGCCATATTTATACCTCATAATAATTATAATCTAAACATTTATTGAAAATTTCTGTCGAAATTTTCAATCCCAAAAACTTGCGATTAAACGAGAGACGTAATACCTCGGGCTTCAGCCTGAGGATAGTCTCGAGTAGCAAGTTTTTGTTATCTTAATCGCTCATGCACCTGCACTTCTTCAATTTTTCCGTGCCTTCGAGCGTTCTTAATATTATTTTGTTCTCCCTCTTTATATTCTTTCCGTAGGGGCAATTACTCACGTGCAATATATTTGATTTTCGCGATATATAATATTTCTTCGCTTCCCTCAAATCTTTAAGTATTATTGTCTTCTTCTCCGTCAATTTCTTCTCTTTAATTGGTTCTTCCTCGATCTTTAATTTATCCTTGTCCTTGTCGAATTTCTCTGCAATCTTCTGTTTCAAGAGAGTATCAACAACCTTCTTGTCCAGAACTAGATCAGACTTCCTATACAATATATTACAATGCTCGCAGAAGTATAAATATTCATCATTGCCCTTAACATCACTATGGCATATAGGACAAGCATTCCTAACTGTTTCTACATTTACGGATACTGAATCTTTGCGGAATAACGACATGACACTAACACAGTCAAACTTATTTATAATTGTTGCTATTTAGTTAATCTGTACAGACTTGCAGCAATCCCCATAAACTATTTAAACAACCCTCTAATATCTTTGTAAATATGAAATCTTACGATTTTAAGAGCGTAGAATCCGAAATATTGAAGTTCTGGGAAGACAAGGATATCTATAAGAATATCAAGCGCAAGAATCATGGAAAGAAGAAATTCTATTTTCTTCAAGGTCCACCTTATACTTCCGGCAGAATACATCTAGGAACTGCATGGAACCATTTTCTTAAAGATCAATTGCTCAGATATAAAAGAATGAACGGCTTTGATGTGTGGGATCGTGGAGGCTATGACATGCATGGTCTGCCTACAGAGAGCAAAGTGCAGAAAAAATTTGACCTTCATACAAAAAAGGACATTATACAGTTCGGTCTTGAGAAATTTTCCAAGGAATGCTACAAATTCTCTTCAGAGAATGCTGAAATAATGAGCCAGGATCTATGGGACATGGGTATATGGATGAATAATGAAAATCCGTATATGCCAATACATAACTCATTCATGGAAGGAGAATGGTTCTTGATAAAAAAGGCGCATGAGAAGAACAGACTCTATAAAGGCAATAAAGTTATGACGTGGTGCAAGAGTTGCGAGACAGCTCTAGCTAAACATGAACTGGAATACAAGGACGTAAAAGAAACATCAATATTCGTGAAATTCAAAGTCATAGATTCCAATGGCAAAGACGTTAAAGATAAAGACGGAAACAATGAATACTTGATAATATGGACGACTACACCATGGACTATCCCGTTCAATCTTGCTGTTATGGTAAATCCTGAACTGGATTATTTGAAGGCAAAGGTTTTGGTTGACGAGAAAACTCATAAGCATGAGATTTGGATTGTTTCAAGCGCTCTAGCTGGAATATTTATCAGCAGTGTTGCGAACAAGAAATTTGAGATTGTCGAAGAATTCAAGGGCGAGAAACTTCTTGGAATATCGTATGAACATCCATTCCATTCAGAGATGCCGCAATATAAAGAATTAAAACATAAACACAAGAATGTGCATTCAATCATCCTTTCAGAAGAGTTTGTCGATACTAGCGCAGGCACAGGATTAGTACATTGCGCTCCTGGATGCGGTCCTGAAGATTTTGAAGTCGGAAAAAGATATAATATTCCACCATTCAATAATATTGATGAATTAGGAGTATTCCCTGAAGAGAACGGAAGATTTGCTGGAATGACTGCAAAGAGTGATGACGGATTATTTATCGATATCTTGCGCGAGAAAGGTGCATTGATAGAAACGACTTATGTAGATCACGAATATGCACACTGCAACAGATGCCATAATCCTGTAGTGTTCAGGCTTACTGAACAATGGTTCTTCAAGACTGAAGATTTGAAGGATAGGATGCTTGAATTCAATAAAGACATCAACTGGATTCCAAACACTGCAAAGAATGCATTTGATTCATGGCTAAAAAATCTCAAGGATAATTCCATCACTAAACAAAGATATTGGGGAACGCCAGTTCCTATATGGATATGCTCGAATGAGAAATGCAATAAATATGAAGTCATAGGGTCGCTAAAAGAATTAAAGGAGAAAGCGATTACACCAATTCCCGACAATCTGCACAAGCCATGGATTGACAGCGTAAAACTTAAATGTTCGTGCGGTCATGACATGAATAGAATACCTGATGTTCTTGACGTATGGATTGATGCAGGAACAGCGTCATGGAACTGCCTCGATTATCCTCATCAGACTGAACTGTTCGAAAAATATTTCCCTGCAGATTTCATAGTCGAAGGAAAAGACCAGATACGCGGATGGTTCAACCTGCTAATGGTTGCATCAACTCTTGCATTAGATAAGCCGGCATTCAAGAATGTCAGCATGCACGGATTCATAACAGATGTTGAAGGCGAGAAGATGTCAAAATCCTTAGGTAACATACTTGCGCCTTCAGAAATAATATCAAAATATGGAGCAGATACATTAAGATATTATGCTGTAGACATAACAATAGGCGATGACATGAAATTCTCGTGGGACGAGATAGCGTTAAAAAACAAGAATTTGATAATACTCTGGAATCTGCATAATCTCATAATAGAATTCCAGTCAAACAACAATTTGAAACTGACAAATAATCCTGTGCTCGATGATGAAGAAAGATACATGCTCTCGAGACTGCACTCGACAATAAAACAATTGACGAAAGAACTCGACGAATATCATCTTGATGTGACTCCGGAAATCGTAGAGAAACTCTATATGGACTTGTCACGAACATACGTCCAATTGATAAGAGAGAAGTCAGCCATAGGAACTGAAGATGAAAAGGAAGCAGTGCTCTATACAATGTATCACACGCTTCTTGAATCGATAAAGATGCTAAGCCTTGTATGTCCATTCATCACAGAGAGAATATATTTGGACTTGAAAGAATGCAAGGCATTCAATCTTGAGAAAGAATCAATACACGACTTTGACTGGTCGAAGTTCGACGAGAAGATGATAGATGTAGATTTAGAATCGTCAATGAATCATATTCAGGACGTGATGCAGTCAATACTTTCATGCAGGGATAAGATGAATACGGGCGTTAGATGGCCGCTGTCTGAATGCATCATAGATACAACAGACAAGGATGTCGCCCACGCTGTTGAGACGTTGAGGACATTGATAGAGAAACAAGTCAATGTGAAGAGCATAATATTAAAACCAATGGACGTAAGCGTGAATGTGAAGCCTAACTTCAAGACTATAGGAAAAGATTTCGGGCAAAACACTCACGTCATTGCGGGATTGATAGCGGAACATGGCGGAGCAATAGCAGAAACAGTAAAGAATAATCAGCCGTATAAGATTCAGGGATTCGAGATAACAAGCAATCATGTGAATATCGAGAAGGTATGTCCTGAAGAATACATGATGGCAGACATCACTGGCGGAAGTGTATATCTGAATAAAAGCGTTACACCTGAATTAGAACTGGAAGGCTATGCTCGAGAGATAACGCGAAAGATACAGCAACTAAGAAAAGACACTGGCTTGAACAAGAAAGATGCCATTGAATTATACATCGAAACGGATTTAGACATAAATAAATTCGAAGACATGATAAAAGAGAAATGCGGAGCGAAAAACGTTTCTATAAATTCAGGAGCATATATAAAAAAATCATATACTCAAAACATTACTGCCGATGCATATATCGTAACAAAAGAAAATTCAACAACACAGCAAAACGAAAAAATCAGGGCAGAGACTTCTGAAAAGATCAAAGGAAAAGATGTAAAGATAGGATTTGAGAAAGTGTAAAAAAATTGTTCTATAATATACTTATAGAGAACTTTGAATAACCTATAAAATTGAGTATATTTCAATTTTCATATCGTCGATATTCAAAGTTCTTCTTAGAGAATTTTGAGGTATTTCAAAATTCTCTATACAATCACGTCCCATCCATATCTTCTCCGTCGTATAGATCATGGTATTTCTGGTTTCTTATCTGCAATATGTCTGAAAGGAATGTCTTGTCGAGAACAGGATGCACAATCACGTCCTTTACTTCAAGATTCTTGACTAATTTCATAAGTTTATCATATTCTTCTTCTCGATCATAAACTAATTCTATGAAGAATCCTTGGGAGATTATGTACAATGAATATACTATAACATCGTCTTTCAAATAATTGAGCAGAGGATCATAGTCGAATGATTCTCGACGAATAGTTATTATCACAAACTTTCTTTTAATCATCAAATTTAGTAGAGCATAACATCTTAATAAACCTATGCATGAAATTTACGGAAAATTTTCGGAAAAACCCGGAAAATATTCGGATTTCTCGTCGAAGGATTTATTAAAGAGTATATGTTATCCAAAATAATGGAAGACAAAACTTTACTCAATATTGCGCTAGTTGCAACGTTTGCAGGAATCATTCTGTTACTGATATTATCTTATTACGACAAGATTCCTGAAAAGAGTTTTAATGAAATAACAAGCAGTGATGCAGGAAGTCAAGTGAAAGTCAATGGAGTAGTAAAGCAAGTCTACACGCACAATAGCAGCATCACATTAAGACTTGAACAAAAATGCCTGATGGATGTGACAATATTCGAGAAGGGAAATTACAGCGTCGGGGAAAACCTGACAGTTGAAGGATCTGCGCAGGAATACAACGGAAAGATGGAGATACTCGCGGATAAGATCGTGAAGATAAAATGATACTAATAGAAATATTCATAGCAATCATCCTTGGAGTATTGACTGGAATAATTTCAGGTCTAACGCCAGGGATTCATATAAACATGATTTCTCTTCTTGTCCTTAGCGCGAGCGCATTTCTGATAAAACATTTCGGCGTGAACATGATTACGCTCGGAGTATATATTATAGTTGTCGGCGTAACGCACACATTCCTCGATGCAGTTCCGTCAATATTCTTGGGAGCGCCCGACGAAAATACAATTCTTGGAGTATTGCCCGGACACAGATATTTACTTAAGGGCAATGGTTTAATGGCAGTGAAATTATTTACTATAGGATCATTCTTCGGTCTATTGATGGGAGTTATATTGTTTCCAATACTGTATCTGTTCACGAAATATGCGTATCACGGTCTCGAGAGATATTTTGCATTGCTTCTAATAGCGTCATGTGTATTCATGCTGTGGCGTGACGAGAAAAAGTTGTGGGCGATACTCGTGTTTTCATTAAGCGCAATTCTTGGAATGACAATATTCAGCATGAACTTGAAAGATCCTCTATTCCCACTGTTGTCAGGATTATTTGGAATATCGACGCTGCTGATAAGTCTTAAGGAAGACAACAAAATCCCTGAACAGAACAACGAGACGTATACAAAGCTTGAAAAGAAAAAAACATTCCTAAGCCTTGTTGCAGGAAACATCTCGGCATTCATCGTATCGACATTTCCTGGTCTATCGAGCAGCATCGCAGCTACGATGAGCGTTCAGTTCTTCAAGGATTTGGGAGACAAGGGATTTATGATACTCATGGGATGCATAGGCACATCAAGCTTTGTTCTAAGCCTTGTTGCGCTATATACAATCGATAAGGCTCGCAATGGAGCAGTAATAGTCATAGCGCAATTACTGCCGGAAATATCATTCAATATACTGATAGTGTTCTTGATTGTTTCAGTTATTGCAGGAGCGATATCAACAATACTCGCACTATGGTTCGGAAGAATATTCTCTAAGGTAATATCACGCATAAATTACAAGATGCTTGTATGGACGATAATAACATTCGTGACTGCGCTTGTGATACTATTGACATCATGGAAAGGATTATTGGTACTTATAACAGCAACAGCACTCGGAATGATACCCGGAATAGTAAAAGTACAGAGAACACAATCAATGGCATGCCTTATAGTTCCAGTGATATTGTATTTGATGTAGAGAAGGATTATTTGCCAACAATATAATAAAATATAAAATAAATTAGCTATTGACATAATCAGCGATGCTGCTCTTGTTCAATTCATAACGTTTTTTAGCTTTATCATAAGGAGTATCATACGATACATAAGCCCTCTTAAAACTTATCGATCTTAAACTCTCCTCTAATTTTTCGCGTTCAACATTATTATCTGTCTTTAATATTATATTCAGATTTTTTCTATCTCTTAAAAGTGCGCCCATAGGGTCATGTTTGAAATAGTTCAACATGCCATCTAAGGAAGATAAATGTACTGATTCGTCAGGTTTATTACCATATTTTACAATTATAGAACGCGTCAATCCGCCCTGTGAAATGTATATTTCTCTCATGTTAGCACCCCGCAATCAACAGTTAGTAATTCAATCATAAATGTATCAAGGATTATCTATCTTTCTAAGCAACACTTCCGAGATAGTTTTAATATCAGTAGGGTTCACTTTAAGCCCATAACGATTGTATGTCTTAAAAGGTATTAAGAGAACCTCACGAGGATCACTGCAACCATATCTGTCGCCAATAGGCGTTATATTAAATTTCTTCAAAACCTCTAATTTTGGAGGATTACATGTGTAATGCCACACTTCTTTTTCTTCATCAAGAATCACTGTTTTCTCCAAACTGTGAGGAACCTGACCCATAAATATAGGTATATCCACGGATTTTATAAATCTTCTGCAAGATAATAACATAACACATAGAAAAAAACAGTATCGTAACATTTTTAAATAAACCTTTTCTCCGTTATAGTATGGAAGGCACAATCGTTAATTTCAGAAGGAATAGTACTTGTCAGAAGCAGAATCACTTGGTCGTCAAGGTTTCTGACGTTGATTCTAAGGACAAGGCTCAAAAGCTTGTAGGAAAGAAAGTAGTCTACAATACTGGCAAGAAGGACATCGTCGGCAAAGTCAATGCGATTCACGGCAACAGCGGCGCTCTAAGAGCAGTATTCGAGCAGGCAATGCCAGGACAAGCATTAGGCAAGAAAGTCCAGATTGAATAAGGAAGTTTTCTCAAGTTTACTAAGGTTTTCTTTAAACCGTTAATTGACGGTCTAAATCGTAAGCTTTTTATATATCTAGTTCTAAAAACGAGTATATCGTTTAAAAAAGGTGGTTTGTCATGGATGTAGTAATCGTACCGGTAATCATTATAGGATTGATACTCGCTATTCTGGAACTAATATTCGTACATCAAGATGAAGCAGGAATGGGATGGATGAGACACGGGTTTCATGCAATCCCTACAATGTTCATATTCGTATTCATAAGCATGAACATCAAACTGGTAGAAGGATGGCTTGGAATAGGAAACAATATATGGATAGTAATAGGCATAAGATCATTGATAGGAATAATCGCTGCTGTAAAAATCAGCGCTGCAGCGGCTGTAGCAGGACGTGTAGGAGAAAAACTCCCACACACACTAATGATAGCAGCACTGATAATCGCTGCACCATTCGTATGGGAATCTGTAATATGCAACATTGCATATGTAAAGACGCTGTCAACATTCCTTAATGGATGCCCAGCACCAGTATAAATTTATTTTCTATTTTTATTGGAATAGGAAAACATATAAAGGTCGCACATTGAAAGTCAATAGGAAATCAGGTGGAGCAATGAACAGAAGTGTTAAGAGTAATGTAATTCTAATATTAATCGGATTTCTGATAATACTAAACATTGGACTGGTAGTTGGGGCGAGCAATAATATATTGGATAATGCATTAAGTTCATTTAAAGGACTTAACATAGGAGCATATTTTCTAAATCCTACCTATTACCCATTTCTTGATGCAGTAATATACTTTATACTATTTATCGGTTTAGCTAAAACTGCTCTTGGTGAAAAGTTTAAGGACAATAAGACTGTTCCTGTAATGATGGGAGTAATACTCGCTATAGCAATGGCAGTATTTGAGTACCAATCAGGATTCAAATTAGCAGACTTGGCACCATTCGCAGCATTCATAGTATTCTTGATGTTTGGAATAGGCGTATACTCATTCACTAAAGCCAGATCTAACAGCACAATGGGTGCAATAGCTGTGGGATTTCTCGCAATGGATATCCTGATAACACAGGCAGCGCCAAAACTTAATGAGTGGATAGATAAAGTACCATGGCTAGCGACATTAAAATCAGTAATATTAGTGGCATCAATAATAGCATTGATATATTCGATATCAGATTGGATTAAGGCAAGAAAATCTGGAAAAGGCGACTTAGACGATGCGCGAAGAGAAGAACTTAAAGATGAAAAGAGGCAGAGAAAATTATTGAATAAAGAGAATAAAGCAGCCAGTAAAATAATGGATGTAGACCAAAAGTTAAACCAACTAGACAATAAACTATCAGAATTAGAAAAGATAGAAGAGGATCTTGATAAGAAGGACATCCTCAGCAGGGAAGAACAATTAAACCTTATAAGACAGCTAGAATCTACTGTTAATGGAACTATACAATTCCAGAAAAGCGTACAGAATATATATTCAAATATCAATAGACCAGAATACCAACAATACAGGGATAATCTGCAAACATATTCTGAAAATTTACAAAAATACATTACCTCATTAAAGAGCATAATCATAAGACTCAAATCTTCAGTAGAAAATTGCAAGAATGATATTGACAAGAAATTACTCAGTATTGATGAAGAATTCGACAAAGACATTGCGAAAATATGCGAGGATAACATCGATGAAAGAAAAGATATAGATACAGCCTTAAAAGAATTGAAAGGCACCGCGATATATCCTTCATTACTCGAGAAATACATACTTATAAACCAGAAGACGGTAATGACTCTTCAAAACGATGGAGTAATAGCAGATAGGCGAAAAACGATAGTTACACAGACTAAATATATGAAAGAAGCAGATGATCAAATATTAATAAACATAGACCAAGTGTTGAATACACTCGATAAAGACCCATTACATACATTGAACATTCTTGATAAAACATCCAGAGCAATAACATTCCGAACATTAAATCCGTTGACTTTAAATGAAACTAAAAACAACTTAGGAAAGATAAGGTCAAAAATCGAGGAAATACTTGCTCATGAAAGAAGCAATACTGACATGTCAAGGCAGATTAATGAATTAGTAAGACAATTCTTGACTGCAGAAAATGATCTTGTCAAGAGATATCCTGAATTTATAGAGGAAATTAAAAGCAAAATAATTGAATTATACAAATCTGATGATAAATTATTCGAAGATATGTCTAATGCTCTAATTACAGTAGCGAAGAAGATGATTGTAACAGATCCAAATATTGATCCTGGATTGATAAACCTGAGCGATATACAATTAAAATTAACGCAATGGTATGCAGCAGCGACAAATAAGCAGACAAAAATAAAAAGCCCTGTTTTATCAAGAAAACTGACCAGATACTTGGCGTTCCTAAGAAAGTGCATAACAAATTATACTACTAAAGATAAAACCAAAATATTGGTAATTAACAAGCAGACGCAAAAGCTGTTGCGAGAATTTATTGATGACACAATAGAAGAGATTCAAGAACGTCAAAAAGTAATAATAGAAAATGCAAAAAAATAATCACAAATTCCTAATATATATCGCATTATTACTCTTGTTAGTTAGCGGCGTCTCTGCCGCTAACATCCTCGATAGTGTCTTCCAGCCTTTCTCTGGTCTTAATTTCGGCAATTTCTATCTAAGATATTATGGCTTCATTGATGCAATAGTATATTTCATCCTGTTCATGAGTTTAGCGCAGTTCGTGTTCATGAAAGTGTACAAGAATGATGCGCAGACAGAGAACAAGTTCAAGGAAGCAAAATTAATCGCTGTAGCTGTAGGTTTAGCGCTTACTGTCGGCATGAGCGTTATGGAATTACGCACAGGATTTAATTTAGGAGGATTATATCCTATAGCATTAATTGTGATACTAATAATGCTCGCAATGCTGTTATATAATCTTTTATTAGGATTATTCCCTCCAGAAGATGGAAGCAAGTTCGGAATGGTAAGCGCTGCATTAACATATCTGATAATATATGCATTAATGCTCGTCCCATTCAACGCATTAACGACATGGATGAACACGAGCGCTCCAATGCTGTCAGCAATATTTGCAATAGCCTCAATAATAGCATTCATATATTTATTGATAAAACTGTTTGGAGTGTTTAATAATGGAAAGACAACAACACCTGTGCCTGGACCTCAAGGTCCTCCTGGACCACCGGGAAAGGATGCACCAATACCTGAAGTTAAGCCAGAAGAAAAACCCCTGACGCCTGCTTCCAATCAAGTAGTTACATGGTTAGAGAGTGAATTACCATTGCTAGAACAAGCAGCCAAAGCCTACTCTGAGAAGGGAAGAGAATTAATAGGATCGCATAAAAATAATCAAGACACGGGAACAGATTGGAATGAATTCTATAGAAGAGAGAAAAGTGTGATAGATATAATAGGTTCATTCAATACTATGCTAAATCCATTAGTCAATAAGCAAGACACACTATCAGAAGATGATTTAGGCAGATTACTAAAGATATTTTATGAAACAGGCAACATCAGCGCCAAAATGCTACAATTCCACAATCAATTAGTGGATGCATACAATAACAAAGAAGATGCACCAAGTGATCCATTTTAAACTAAAATGATTTCAGAACAACAACCACAGGACAAGAATACAACGATAGAAGCAGTTAATAGTTTGAACACTGAGATGCATAATGAAGTAGATTTAAAATTGTTCAAAAATATAGAAACAGCAGTGGAGAAAGCAGTCCATCCAGAGTTTAAGAAGAAACTAAGTGTGGCATTAGAACAATTCAGGAAAATACATGGGATGTCACTAAGAAAATATTCTCCTGAAACAAAAAAAGATGAACCTGTACAAAAATCCCAAATGACTCCTCCAGATGCAGATAAAGGTGAAGAGACAAAAGTAAAAAATAGAGTAAGAAAAGCGAAGACAGATATTGAGGACGAAGAATTATTTATTGATGCGTTGAAGAAGTTACTAAAAAGAATCACTAATGCACATGCAAAAGGCGCAAATTTAGACATTCAAAAGAAAGACGCTATAAAGTTCCTTATAACATACAAGAATAAGTGCAAAAATCCAAAAGTAGATGAAAGATATATCTACATAATAAATATCATTCAGGCATCAAAAAATGTCGAATCCATGATTCAAAAGGTATATGAATATCTAAAATATCTTGATAAACCAGAGATAAAGAATCATAATGCGATGTTAGCTAGCAGAACGCTCAGTGGGATAGTAGAAGAATTAAAGATAAAGGCTAAAAATATCAGAGAGTTCTTAGCAATGGACATCTTGAGATTGAGAAGAGAGAATCCTGATTTAGCAGGACGTATTGGAATTATAATGGCTCAAGCCGCAAGCAACCAGAATAAGAAAGAAGCATTACGGATGATTAACCAATTAACATTTACTGGCGGTAAAGATATACATCAAATAAGAATAATTAAGCAAGTAATGGCGTTATCATACTTCTATGGAGATCTGATAATAGTAATTGAAAGGATGATGCGAGAAGGCACGACAACAAGTGAACTTGAATCATTACAAAGATTAAAAGAAGACGTGAGTGAGTTGTCAGGAGAATACCACGATCAAGCAAAAGAAGAATATGAGTCAGTATATCAATATATACAAGAAGTGACTAAATATTTACGATAAGTTCTGAACGATATTATAATTACCGATATTGGGACGATAAAAAACATCAGTCACTACTAGCTAATGATTAAATTTATAAAGGAGCTAATTCTAGTGTAGTTATCGAGAGAGGTAAATTATGTCTTTAGACTCTGACAAGAAATGGACTATTAACGTTATTGGAGCAGGCAATTTAGCTAAACCCTATGTATTCAAGTTAGCTGAGAAAATAGCTAATGGTAATGAATCGATTAAGAGAGTTAATTGGTGGGTTAGAGATTATAAAACTGGAGAAGGTATTACACATAGAGAAGACTTAGAATCCACACTAGAACAAAATTTAACAGGATACCTAAAAGAAAATAATACCAAAGCATATACACAAGCAATTGATAAAATTAAAGTCAGAGGATTTAGAAACTTAGAAGATCTAAAAAAGATAGTTGAAGCATCTCAGAAACAAAATTTTGTTAAAGAATCGGACTTGACCCTAATATTAACGCGTTATGATTTGAGCTTCCTATTTAAAAATACAACTACTTCTTATTCAGATACAATACTGAAAGAACTAGTGCCAAAAAATGCCAAGGAGATAGCAGCAATAGGTAAAGAACGAGTGATATTAGAAGCTAATACATTAAGATATGTTAAACGTCCTGCAATTCACGATAAGTATCCTGAATTTGGATATACTGAATGCATTGAAAATCTACTTAAAATACAAAAACAAGTATTGAACATTAATGAAGCATTAGAAGGATACTGCAAAGAAATTAATAAAGAACATTTTAGATTAAACGGTTTAGCATACACGTTGATAGGAAATCAAGCATTGGCTCAAGCATTAGAAGGTTATGAAGGAACAATTATAAATATGATTAATCCTGTTGAAATCTCTAATTATCAATTTGCAGCACATTCGAAAATTCCTGCAAATAAAATATTTGCACCTGTAGAGAATGATTATACAAGATTCACAGTATTCATTTTACAAGCATATAAAGATATCTTCGGAAAATCATTCAAAGGAGAATTAACAGTACCGCCTATACTAGGACCACATAACGAGTTCATATACGCCGATCAAAAACAAATATTTTTTGATAAAATTTCTTTCGATAAGATGTTTGCAGGAAATTCGCCTAACAACATATTTGACCAAATAATAGAGAAAACCAGAACATATGGAATAAATTATGCAAAAACACACGGGAAAGCTCCGGAAGATACAGTATACAATTCATTAATAACCACCACTAATATATTGCTAAAGTCCGAAGATACACCTATAAGAGGGTGTGTATATGATAAAGATAACAAAATATTTACTGGAGCACAATTCATACTGCAAAATGAAAAAATTGCCCTAATAAAAAGAAACAATTTAGGAATGAGTCAAAAACTAATAGAACAATTAGAAAAGAGCGTGCAAAACGATAAAGAACTACAAGAGTATTTAACAAACTCGAAAGGAGCAGGGAACATATTAAAAGAATACAAACCAAAACAATCAGAAATACCTAAGATATTAATAGAAGGAATTGATTGGAAAAAGAAAACTGTTGAAAAATCTAAAGAAACAACGCAGGTAATAAAAACAGTCACAAAAAGCGGTCCTCCAGAGTTTATATCCATAGGTGACACAAATAATCTGGATTTAGAAAGCATATTCAGTAAATATAAAACAATAAATATCCAACCAATAAAACCCGATTCATGGGAAGATGATAAATATTTTGAGAAACACTTACAATTTCTTAATACTGAGATACATCTGCCTGTAATATCTAAAAGAATAGATTTTAATATTAATATTCTTGAAAAAGGAAAGTTAGTGTTATCTCCAGGAACAGAATTGGAATTTGATAAAAAAGCAAATATATGCGGATATGGAACAATAATAGCAGAGGGTAAAAGTACAAACAATATTATCTTCAAAGGCAGAGGTACTAAGATATATTTTCAAGGAGACTTGAGATTAAAATATTGCACCATTAAAGGTGAAAGTTATGATTACTTATTTTCAAAGCCAAACATGATGTCTCCAGAAGCATTAAATGCATCAAATTATGCAAACAATAAAATACACATAGAGAAATGTCAAATATATGAAAATCTTAGTAGTCTAGGAGCAATGATTATACAAAATTATGAAATCAATATAATTGATAATATTATAAAAGAAAATACTGCTGGATTAAATATATCTAATTGTACTGGAACAATAGCAAATAATAATATATACAAAAATATTAACCCTGATTTGGGTGCTGGAGGACTATGGATAGGTAATTCTAATATTAATTTTGAAAACAACCACATCCATAATAACAGCGTATCTTGTGGTGGAGGAATAAATATTATTAATTCTAGATTGTTTGGAAACAATAACATAATAGAGTTTAATAAAGCAGATACTGGAGGAGGAGTATATATTGATAAAGGATCATTTCTTGGAAGTTCGAACACAGTCAGGTACAATACTGCAAAAGAACAAGGCGGAATAAGAATTGAATCAGGCATTATAGATTGCGCAGTATACGAGAATTATGATATTTACTAAACACTACTTAGTCTTCTCCCACAGCATCTTGAAGAATTCTCTATACGCATCAGCTATCTCTTTATTCTTTATCTGTATATTTATTATAGGTTTTATCCATAAAGTCAGCAATATTTCTTCATCAAATATAAATACACCCACCAAGGAATTATATGATTCAGGCAATAATCTAGCATAAGTATAAGGAAGCTTCTTTAGATATTTAATCCTTTCAATATCATAGTCTTTATTTAGTAAGTGATAAAATGCTATTTTTCCTTTTGCACGTTCAGCATGAAATTTCTCTAAGAATGACGGCGTTAACAATTCAACAGCTACTCGAGGCGCCCCCATTACATATATCTTCTTTGTCTTCTCTAATTGTTCTAGTAATATATTCCTGAATGCTACCATTCCCTCATGTACTTCTATTTCTGATTTAGAGCGAGAATAAGTATATTTTACCAATAATTCAGGTATTACTGATGTTACCAGTATTTCTTTCTGTTTTAGAATGTTTATTAGATTTTTAGGGTTTGTTGGCTCATAGTATTTAGTCTTGTCCTTTTGACAATAAGTTACCAGTCCATCACTAATCAATTTCTGCAATGCATCGTATACATTTGACCTATGCAATTTGGAGTGTTTAGCAATCTCTGAAGCCGTACCGTTGCCAATATCCAATAAAGATAAGTATATAGTACATTCATTCTTTGATAATCCTATTTGTTCTAATGCCTTTTGAATCATTTTGCCTCTTGTTGTAGTTTTTTATACACCAACGTGTGTCTTTGTGACACAATAACGCCTTATATAGTACGAATACAATTCTAATGGAATGGTTACAATAAAATTGTAACTATAACAATTGTATAATGTACCATTAACAATAATGGTGGATGTGATTTAAAATGGTTTCGTTTCAGGATTTGTTGATTTTGTCTTATCTAAGGCAGGATAGTCGTGTTAATTTGGCTTCTATTTCTCGTCGTACTTGTATGCCTATTTCTACGATTTTTGATCGTGTTAAGAAGTATAATTCTGGTTTGATTACTCGTTCTACTGTTTTGATAGATTTTCGTAAACTCGGATACAATCTAAAATTGACTATCTTGCTTAAGGTTAAACCAGAATCTAGAGATTCTTTGAGAAAGTTCTTGGAGTCTCATTTTAATGTTAATAATGTTTATCGTGTTAATAATGGTTTTGATTTTATTATTGAAGGGATTTTTAAGAATCTCCTTCAAGTCCAAGAGTTTGAGGATAATCTGACTCAATTCGATGTCTTGTCTATGCAGCAGTATTATATCCTTGAGGAAGTCAAGGAGGAAGGGTTCATTAGTGAGCCTTCTATGCTTAAGATGGTGTGAAGATGAATGATAAGGAGAGACACCTAATAGTTGCGTTGAGGCGTAATAGTCGTGCTAATATTAAGGAGATTGCGCAAAC
>Ga0182027_10006705_pt1 | contig 17160 bp, 13 predicted proteins | sample 712E1DmetaG_FD_121300 | JGI IMG/M metagenome (GOLD analysis project Ga0182027, IMG submission 121300) | Permafrost microbial communities from Stordalen Mire, Sweden - 712E1D metaG (Illumina Assembly) | ecosystem: Environmental > Terrestrial > Soil > Wetlands > Permafrost | place: Sweden... | reverse complement strand
GCCAACGGCGGAACCTTCGCCATGTCGCCCGGCGGGGTCAACGGGTCGAAATACGCCGCGAACGTGAAAGGCCACGTCGGCCACGGCCACGTCGTCTTTGGTGCCATGGGCATGAATTTCGTCGACCCCAAGAACCCCTACGACGCGTCTCAATACAAGGGCATCGCCTTCTGGGCCAAGATGGGGCCCGGCAGTTACAACAAAGTCCGGCTCAAGGTTCCCGACGTCAGCACCGACGAGGACGGTGGCGTTTGCAAGGAGTGCTTCAACGACTTCGGCGCCGATCTCACCCTTAGCGAGACCTGGCAGCACTTCGTGTTCCCGTGGAGGAAACTGCGGCAGTTGCCGGACTGGGGATCGCCCAAGCCGCACTCGATCAAGCCGGGCAAGATCTTCGGCATCCAGTGGCAGGTGAATCAGCCTGGGGCCGATTTCGACATCTGGGTCGACGACGTGGAGTTTATCGGATGCGAATAGGCGCGTTTGCTCTGGTCACGCTGGCTCTGGCAGGCATCGCCTGTATCCCCACCGTAGAGGATCAGCAGTCCAAACCCAAGGCCGCGCGCAAAAGGGCGCCGGTTTCGCCGAACTCGCCGGCGGCCAGGAGGGACAAGGCGATTGGCTCCGTCGAGGTCGCTGACTTTCCCAAGCCTTCGCCGCTTGGGGCGTACGCTTACACCAACAAGACGGGCAACGAGTATTCCGACCGGTTCATCGCCCTGTGGAACGACATGCATGCGCCCAAGAACGGCTATTTCAGCCCCGAGGGCGTGCCCTACCACGCGGTCGAAACCCTGCTCGTCGAGGCGCCCGACTACGGCCACGAAACCACGTCCGAGGCGTACAGCTACTGGATGTGGCTGGAAGCGGCCTACGGCAAGTTCACCAAGGACTGGAAACCGCTGGCAAAGGCCTGGGAAAGCACCGAGGCGTATCTGATTCCGACGCCCGAAGATCAGCCCACGGCCGGGTCGTACACGGACACGCACCCCGCGGTGTTCGCGGGCGAGCAAGATCAGCCAACCGGCTATCCCGTGCCGCTCGAACCCGGCGCCCCGTCTGGGCACGATCCGCTTTTCAAGGAACTGAAGGACACCTACCGCACGCCCTATATCTACGGCATGCACTGGATCATCGACGTCGACAACTGGTACGGATTCGGGCGCCGCGGCGACCACGTGTCTAGGCCTGCGTACATCAATACCTTCCAGCGCGGCGAGGAAGAATCGGTGTGGGAAGCCATTCCGCAACCCTGCTGGGATGACTTTCAGTTCGGTGGCGACAACGGTTACCTCGACCTGTTCGTGAAGCAGGACGGCGGGTACGCCCGGCAGTGGAAGTACACCACGGCGCCCGACGCCGATGCGCGTGCGGTGCAGGCCATGTACTGGGCCAAAGTCTGGGCCGACGAGCAAGGCTCGGGCGGAACGCTTGAACCGCTGGTCAAGAAGACGGCGAAGCTAGGCGACTACCTTCGCTATGCGCTCTTCGACAAGTACTTCAAGACCATGGGCTGCCAGACTCCCGAGTGCCCGGCGGGCGAGGGCTACGACGGCGCGCACTTCTTGCTCTCCTGGTACTACGCCTGGGGTGGCTCGACGGCGAAGGCGGCGGGGTGGGCCTGGCGCATCGGTTCTAGCACGGCCCACAGCGGGTATCAGAATCCCTTCGCGGCCTGGGTGTTGGCGCAGGAAAAGGCGTTCAAGCCGCTGTCCAAGAACGGCGCCGGCGACTGGGCCAAGAGCTTGGACCGGCAGCTCGAAATGTACCGCTGGCTGCAATCGGCCGAAGGCGGCATCGCGGGCGGCGCGACCAACAGTTGGCGCGGACGCTACGAGAAGTTCCCGGCAAGCGTTACGACCTTCTACAAGCTGGCCTACGTCGAGGCGCCCGTGTACGTGGATCCCCCGAGCAACAACTGGTTCGGTTTTCAGGCCTGGAGCTTGGATCGCGTGGCGCAGCTCTACTACGTTACGGGCAACGAACACGCCAAGGTCATCCTCGACCGCTGGGTCAAGTGGGTCCTGGCCAACGCGCGCCTGACCAAGAACGGCGGTTTCGAGATTCCGTCGGATCTGACCTGGTCGGGCCAGCCCGCGCTCAACTGGGACGAGAAGACCCAACACTGGAATGCCAAGGACGCGGGCTTCAACAAGACCTTGCACGTGAAGGTGAAGACCTTCGGGACCGACCTGGGCGTGGCCGGCGCCTTGGCGCGAACCCTGCTGTTCTACGCCGCCAAGTCGGGCGACGTGGCCGCGGCCAAGCTGGCCAAGGAACTTCTCGATCGCATGTGGAAAAAATTCCGCGACGACAAGGGTGTCGCCGCGCCCGAGACACGCACGGATTTCAAGCGCTTTGCCGACAAGATCTATATTCCCGCTGGCTGGAAGGGCGAGATGCCCAACGGCGATGCCATGGATTCGAATTCCACCTTCGCCAGCATCCGCACCAACTACACCAAGGATCCCGGCTGGCCGAAGGTCGAGGCCAGTCTGCGCGGCGGCCCGGCGCCAACCTTCACCTATCACCGCTTTTGGGCACAGACCGACATCGCCCTGGCCAACGCCACCTTCGCCATCCTGTATCCCAACGGCATCAAGGCCGCGGAAGGTCCTGGTAAGGCTGGCAAGGGCAAAGGCAAGCCCGCGAAGGCCGCCAAGGGCAAGGGGCGCAAGAGGTAGGGCGGCGATCCCGGTTCCGGATTTTTCACCACAGAGTCGCGTGAGTGACGGCGGGCTTTGCCCGACGTTACTCACCGCGGGAGTTGGTAAGAACCCTTCGAGGGTTCTTACTTAGGAGAGCGCAGAGGACGCAGAGGACGGAAGGGAACTGGTTTTTCCGGATTCTAGATCCGAAGTATTTCTTTCTCCGTGCTCTCTGCGCTCTCTGTGGTTAGATTCCTTCCTCGCTCTCCACGCGAGATTTACCGACCCTTTTGTGGTATCGATGTCCGTTCTTTGGCTCAATCGGAGATGACATTCATGATTCGTACGGCACTGCTTGGAACCATTCTTTTGTCCCTATTCGCTCGGCCCCTGCGCGCCGAGGAAGTCAAACTCGGCTATGTGGATTTGCGGCGCGCGCTCGCCGAGACCGAGGACGGCCGCAAGGCTCGCGCCAACCTCAAGAAGGACTTCGACAAGAAGCAGAAGGAACTCGACGAGCAGCAGGAAGAGGTCAAGAAGGCCATCGAGGATTTGAACAAGAAGCGGACGCTCCTTCCAGCCGAGACCGTCCGTCAGAAGGAAGCCGAACTGCAAGAGCGCGTGGGCAAGGTGCAACAGACCTATATGCGCCACCAGCAGGATCTGGCTGCGAAGGAAGAGGAGGCCACCCAGCCCATTATCGAGCGTTTGCAGCGAATCATCGGCAAGATCGCTGCCGCCGAGAACTTCACCATGGTGCTCGACAAGAGCGCTGGCGTGGTCTTCGCCAAACCTCACCTCGATCTGACTAACGAAGTCATCCGGCGCTTCAACGCCGGCGAGGAAAAGGGCACCGGCAGCGCTCCGGCCAAGAAGCCAGCGGTCGCCGAGCCCAAAAAGAAATAGCGCGGGCCGGGGCATCGGCATGGCCACCATGGACATCCTAGCCATCCAGGCGGTGCTGCCCCATCGTTACCCCTTTCTTCTCGTCGATCGGGTCGATGAGCTGGGTCCCGACAAGATCGTTGCTCGCAAGATGGTCAGCGCCAACGAGCCATTCTTCGAGGGGCATTTTCCTGGCCGGCCCATCATGCCCGGCGTGCTCATCGTGGAAGCCCTGGCCCAGGCTGGGGCTCTGCTGGCCGCGCCCCAGGTCGGCTTCGATCCCGCCCGTCAGGGCATCTTTTTCATGGCCGTCGACAAGGTCAAATTCCGCAAGCCGGTGATCCCGGGCGACGCGCTGGTGTTAGAGGTCGTCCCGCTTCGCAAGGGCGGATCGGTGTGGAAGATGCGCGGCGAGGCGAAGGTGGACGATGCTGTCGTCGCCGAGGCCGAATTCGTCGCTGCCATCAAGAACCTCGCCGCGACCTAGGCATTGCATTGTGATGAAGGGTTGGTGGATCCGGTGCGTCTGACGAGCTTGCACGGCGTGCATTGGGGCAGGGGGCTGTTGCTCGTGGCGCTGGTTCTTGGCATGGGCTCTTGCCGGCGTGCTCGCTTTCCGTCGCGTGGGGATGCCGCCTCGGTCGTGGTCGTGGTTCCGCGCAACGATGCGGCGGGTCCGCCCAGGGTGCTGGAGCGAGAGCCCAACGATAGCCCCGAGCAAGCGCAACTCCTGGACATCAATCCCGATTGGCCGGTTCTCAGCGTGGAGGGCGGTCTTTCTGGCTCAGGGGAAGCGAAGGGCAAGGATGTCGACGTGTTCAAGTTGGTCGTGCCGGGCCGCCGACAGGATCCAGCGGCGCAGGCGGTGTCGACGGACTCTGCCCAGCCTGATGACCCGCGCATGTCGGCGCGTCGGTTGACGGTGGAGATCGCGTCTGGACCAGGCTCGGGGTTGTCGCTGCAGCTTCTCGACGAAGGTCTCAAATCGCTCGAAACGATTTCGGTCGACGGGGGCGATGTCGTGGGCATGCCCAACATGGCGGCGCTGCCCGGCCACACCTACTACCTTCGCGTGAAGGCGATGACCAAGTCTGGCAAGGCCCGGGAAGCTCAAGCAACCGGAAGCACCTACAAACTGACGGTTCAGCTAGGGGATTTCGAGATCTCCGAAGAGCGTGAACCCAACGATGGCCTGGAGACGGCGCAGCCATTGGCAGTGGTCGGGACGGCGGATTTCGCGGGCCTTTTCGGCTGGCCGCACGACCAGGATTTCTACCGAATCCCGGCGCCCGACGTCGCCTCGGCGCTCGACATTGAACTGGATGCGGTCGAGGGCGTTGCCGCTGGCCTTCAGGTTCTAGGTGGGGGAGGCACGAGAATCGCGGCTGGCAAGGGGAGGAAAGGCGAGCGGCTGGCCCTGCACAATGTGACCATTCCCGCCGCCGTGGCCGACGCAGGGGCGAAAGCTCGGTCTCTCTACGTCGTGGTTCGCGCCGAGTCCGGTCACAACCGAACCCAGCGCTACGTCTTGCACCTCACCCTGGGGATGCTCAAGCAGGACGCGGAAATCGAACCCAACGACAATCCGACCAGCGCAACCGAGGTTCGTGATGGCTCGATCACTGGCTTCCTGCCCGTCGGCGATGTCGACTACTTCCGCTACTCGGGCGACGGCCAGCGCGAAGTCAGTTTCGAGGTTTCATGTCCTTCTCGCGTGCGCGGGAAACTGCAGGTCGTGCGACCAAGCGATGGCCAGGTGCTTGGGGCAGCGGAGGCGAAGAAACCCAGGCAGACGGTGGTGCTGGCCAACATCCCGAGCCTTGGCGAGCCGTTGCTGGTGCGCCTCTCGCAAGGTAGGGGGGACGGCAATCCCAACGAACCCTATACGCTCAAGATCGGCAGTGCACCGATGCCTATTCAGAAAAATGGTGCCACAAATTCGCCTTCGCCCCTAAACCCGGACTAGAAAATAGCCGATTGATCAAGTGGAGGCTCTTGGCAACGGCCTGCGAGGCCAGAGCATCCAAAGGCTAGATCATGGTGGCCAAGCGAGACAGATTCTCAACCTTGACGAGAAAGCCTCGGAAAACTTTGCGAGGGCTTTCGGTCGAACCGCGACAGTTCTGTCACGCCTTGCCTCGATCAACCGCTTTTCAATCGATGAGCAACCTGGGTGGAAAGTGCGCCCAAACATCGATAGCAGCAGAGTTCGATCCTAATTTGCACCTGCGACTTGACTGCCGGGCCGCGATGTTGCAAGCCATAAGCATAGGCAGAGGTTTTCCCATGTTGGAGCCGTGGATCATCGACGAAATCCGCCGCCGCGAAGAAGAACGCAGGCGTGGGGATCGTCCTCAGCTCGAACTTCCTCTGCCGGAACGCAGCTGGCAGGAAGAGGGCGACCTTGGGGATGCCCACGACCAGCAAGGTGACCGCGCACCTGAACGCGGCGTCGTGATCATCGGAATGTAGGCCGCTACCTAGACCGGGGTTCATGGCGCGCAGCGGTGTGAATTGATCGACTTTTTGGCTCTCTAGCGAAAACCACCTTATCAAGGGGTATGACGCTGGAGCGATTGGGTGAGAAGCGGAGCTTCCGGGTTCACAGACTGATCGGGCGCGAAGCGGAGCGGCGCAACCTGAATGCGGCGCTGGATCGGACGCTGCGATTCGAAGCTCCTCAATTTGTGACGATCCTTGGCGGCGCGGGAATCGGCAAGTCGCGCCTGCTCGCGGAGTGGCTCAAGGAAGTCGGCGAGCGGCGGGATTTTCGCAGCGTCTTCGTGACCGCTGTGGGCAATGGCGCGGTGACAGCGCCAGGTGGAGTCATCGGGCATCTCCTACGCGCCCGCATCGGCCTCACCGACGACATGGACAAGGACTCGACGCTGGCCGTGTTCCGCGAGGAATTGCAGGCGGTCTTCGGCGATCGTCGTGTGTCCGAAATGGCTGGCCTGCTCGGCGCATTCATTGGACTTCCACCCTCGGGAAGCCCGCTCGTGCAGTCGCTGGCCATGCGGCCCGAGCAACAAGCCGAGCTGTCGCGCGCTGTCCTGTGCCGGTTTCTCGAAGAGGATGCGCGCCAGCGCCCCATGCTCTACGTCATCGACGACGCCCACCTCGCGGACGACGATTCTCTGGATCTGCTGACGCGGCTGCGCGCAGATCTGGGAGAGACTACGTTGGTCATCGTGGTGGCGGCGCGGCCAGAGCTGCTGGTTCGCCGGCCCAACTGGAGCCGAGTCGAAGGCAGCCACGCCCGCATGGATCTCGGCGGCCTGGCGCCGCTGGAGATGGACGTTTTCATCCAATGTGCTCTCGGGGCCGACACCCTTGCCCCTGGCCTGGCCGAGCGCGCGGCCGTCGAATCCGGTGGCAACCCATCCTTGCTCAGCGAATTGCTTTGCGCCTACCACGAGCATGGCATCCTGGCCTGCGACACGAAGGATGCCTGGCTTTTCGACGACGGTCGGGCCGAGCGGGAGCGTCCAGTGTTGTCTGCCGAGGTCAAGGCCAGCGCGCGGGTATCCGAGCTCTCCCTGAGCGAGCGCGAACTCCTCACGCGTGCCGCGGCCATGGGAAACATCTTCTGGCCTGGAGGGCTGATCGCCCTTAGCCGTCTGGGATCGGAGCCTTGGGATCCAACCTTGGTTTTCGCGCCGGATCCTTCCATCGAGGAAACCAAGCGAATGGTGGGGGCGCTGGCCGAGCGCGGTTACCTCAAGAAGGCCGATGCTAGCTTCATGGGTGACGAAACCGCCTGGTCATTCGCCGACGTGGACGAGCGCATGCTCATAGAAGCCACGGTCGACCCGGAAGTCACCCGGCGACGCAAGCGCTTCGCCGCGCAGTGGATCGAGGCCCGCGCCGGCAAGTCCATGTCCATCGACCAGCTCGAAAACATCGCCATTCTTTACCAAGACGGCCACGATCCCCGCCGAGCCAGCCATCGCTTCGTCGGCGCTGGCGACGAAGCTTGCCGGGTTCGGGACTTCGAGCGCGCGCGGTCGCTCTACGCCCGCGGCCTGCAACTGCTCGATGCCGACGATTCGTTGCTCAAGATCGAGGTTCTGCACAAGATCGGCGACATCGCGGGTCGGCTCGGCCACAGCCACGAGGCGCTGGCCCATTTCGGCGACATGCTGAAGGCCGCCTGGCGTCTGGACTTGCCCGGCAAGGGGGGCGCCGCCCATTCGCGCATCGGGCGCATCTATCGGGCTCTCGGCGATTACCGGATGGCGGTTCAGCATCTGGACATGGCGCACCTGCTTTTCGACCTCGGGGGCGACCGGCCTGGCGTGGCCGCCAGTCTCGACGATATCGGCAGGGTCTACTACCTGGTCGGCAAACCCGACGAGGCCTTGCGCTGCCACAAGGCCGCGCTGTCCATCCGGGTTGATCTCAACGATGAGCGGGGCAAGGCCCTGACCCTGGCGTGGATCGGATTGGTCGAGGCGCAGATGGGACACCTGGGGCTCGCCCAGCACAGCTTCGAGCGCGCCCTGGCCATCAGCCAGGCCACGCGCGACCCGCACGGCATCGTGTTCACCTTGCTCGACCTTGGGGCGCTAACCCGCGAGGCTGGACATCCCAAGCTGGCGCAGAAGCTGCTCGCGCAGGCGAGAGAGATTTCAACCACGATGGGCGACCGGCTGACCGAATGCCACCTTGCCCTGCAAATCGGCGATTGTCTGCTGGCCCAGGGCGAGTTCGCAGCGGCGGAGAAGGAAATGCGGGCCGCCAAGGAGATCGCGCAAAAGTTCGGCGCGCGCCGCCTGGTCGCGGAATCCGACCGCGGGCTGGCCGAAATCCACTTCGCGCTCGGCGACAACCTGGCAGCGCGAGACCACGCTTCCTGGGCGGTGGCCGAGGCGGAAAAGATGGGCGCCGCGCCCTTGGTCGGCACGGCTCTACGAGTGCTCGGCAGCGCTCTCGCAGCGGGGGCGCCCGGCGACTGCGACCGCGGCGGCCCGCGCGAGGTCTTCGATCGCGCGATCGAATTGCTAGGCTCGTCGGGCGCGGAGCTGGAACTGGGACGAACTTTCTCCTGCTACGCCGATTTCGAAGAAAAAATCGGCCGCCAGGAGGCTGCCGAGAAGCTGCGTGATCGCGCCTTCGCCATCCGCCGCGACGCCGGCCTGCAAGCCCCCGAGCGTGAGATCGTGGCTACCAGCGAAGCAGCAATGGTGCAGTAGGGGCGATTCATGAATCGCCCCTACCGAGGGGTGCCTACTTCTTCTTTAAATCGTCGAGTTTCACCAGCACCCGGTCAACCGACCACTTCTGCGCGATGAAGATGTCGGGCTGGCTGTCGACCTGGACGTAGTAGCCGCTCTTGTCGCTGGTTTCGCTGCCGACCTTGAGCAGGCAGCCGTGGCCCTTGACGCTCGATTTGGCGACGATGGTCGCGGACGGCTTGCCGAGGCCCGTGACTTTGGGCGAATTGTCCTCGGCGAAGCCCTGGCCTTTGAATTCCGCGAAGGCGCCCGTGATGCCGGTAACCTTGGAATCGTCCGCGCTGAAGCTGGCGGGCTTGGTTGCCTTCCAGCTTCCGCCCTGCTTGGCTAGCGTGAAAGAGTTCTTGTCGTGGGTCACTGCCACCTCGGTGAGTTCGTCGCTCTTGAGGTTGCAGATGGTCTTGTCGCGGAATTCGATGGGGTGCTTGTTGATACGGTCCAGATTGTATTTCTTGACCAGGAACACCTGCGGGCTATCGGCCGACTTGACGTAGACGTCCTCGTCGCCCTTCTTCTTGCCCACGAGCACCGTCTGTTGCTTGCCGTTTTTCAGGCTCACTGTCACGGTCAATTCGGGCGAATCGAGACCGGTTTCCTCCGCTTTGGCGCTGTCGGCGAAGTCGTTGGCCTTCCACGTGGCAAGTTGATTCGCCACGCCGCTGGCCACGGTCTTGTCGAAGGGCTCGACCTTGACCGAGGATTCCACGACTTGCCATTCCGGCGCCGGCCCGGCATCGCGCGGGGCAGGCTTGGACAGCACGATCTTGGAGCCGTTTTTGGCCGTGATTTGCAGCCTTTCGGCGTCTTTCTCGTCGAAGGCGGCGATGGACTTGTCGCGCCAGCCGGTGGTGTCCTTGTCGAACTGGTACTTGAAGAAGCCCGAGGCTGACCACACCTCGTCCTTGCCTTCGAGCCTGACCATGGTCATCTGGTTCGTGGTCTTGCCGATGCGCAGGTCGGCCACAACGGTCTCGCCCTTCATGACCTTGACCCGCAGACCGTCAGCGGCCCCGAGCTCGAACTCGCTCTGGCGGCTCTTCTGATCTGAAACGATGTTGCCGAATTCGATCTTGGTCAGCGCCTCGAACGCCAGCTTGGCCGCGTCCTTGTCCGCGGGGTAGCTCACGGGCTTGACGATCTTGTACGTCTCGCCTTCCTTCTTCAGGGTGGTGACGTCCTTGCCCCCCTTCGTTACTTCCAAAGTGTCGAAGCTGTCGGCGGTGAGTTTGGCAATGGGCCGGGCAGGTCCTTGGGCGGGACGGGCTCCTTTCTCGGGTGAGCGCAAAAGCAGCACGGTGGCCAGGATGAGTCCGGCGAAAACAAGGCCGGCAATCAGGGTCTTGCGATTCATCGTCTACCTCGAATGACTAGAGTCGTTGGTTCATGCGGTTGGACTTGCGTAGGCGCCAGCGGCCGACACCGAATAGGCAGAACACCACGGGCAGTCCAAGGACGTTCACCCACTGGACCAAGCTGGCCTTGGCATCGGACATGGTCGGGATCTGGCGGCTGTCCATGGTCTTAGATCGCAGGGGAATGAGGGCCTCGTCCTCCACGGTCCAGCTGATGGCGTTGTAGAGCAACTGCGCGCCGGCCCCGTAGATCGGGAGGAAGCGCGCCAACTGGGTCCATTCGTCGTTGGCGAAGGCCGCGTTGCCGACGACAACCAAGCGAACGGGCTTTTGCGATTCGCCGAGCGGCTGTTTGTCGGCCGCGGAAACCGAAGCCGGTGGCGCGGTCACGAAGGCGCTCTTGAGCGGGCCCTGGTAGGCATAGCCGAAGGCGTAGGAGCCGAATTCCTTGCCAGGCTCGAACTTCATGTCGGGGCTGACGAGGGCGAACCCAGAGTGCTTGTAGCTGGTAGGTGACGAGGCGGCCAGGCGCCAGACTTTGGCGCCCACGGGCACGTTTCCACCCGCCAGAGGCCCGACCAAGTCGACCGGGCTGCCGTAGGGGAAGATCACGCCGCGCACGCCCTCGAGAACCGATAGGCCTGGCGCCTTGTCCGCCGCGGCGGCAACAAAGGCTGGCAAAGTCAGCAGGGCGCGACGGCCTCCACCCACATCCAGTACTCCCGGCGCTGCGCCTTGCGGGTCGATCACGATTTCTCCCCCGACCTTGAAGCCGTAGCTCTCGAGGATTTTGCCTAGACCGTGGTCATTGCCCTGCAGCATCTTCATGTTTTCCATGCCGCGGGCGCCAGGGGAGCCGGCCGCCATACCCGGCGCGAGAAAGACGGCGCCTTTGCCGGTCATCAGGAAGCGGTCGATTTCACGCTGCCCCTTTTCGTCGATGGCCTGGTGGGGGCCGGCGACGACCAAGGCATCCACATCGGCGGGGATCTCGGCCGACGAGGGATTGACCGAGGTGACATCGAACTCCTTTTCGAGGTCTTGCTTGATGGCCTGCAAGCCCTGGGTGAGATCGCTTTCGCCGTGCCCGGTGGCGAAGAGGATCTTCTTCTTCTTCACCGTCATCTTCTTGATCAGCGACGACAGCTGGTACTCGAGGCCAGCATCGTTCACGATCTGCGGGATGGCCTCGGTCTTGTCGCCGTACTGGAGGCACAGGCCCAAGTAGTAGGCGCCAAGCTCGAACTTCGAGTTGCTGACCTTCTGGATCTGGACCTTCTGCACGTTGCAGTGCGATGCCTCTTCCTCGAACTTCTTGTCCGACCCTGGATCGACGGCTTCCCAGCGGAAGCGGCCGTTCGAGCTCGACTTGTAGTCGTCAAGCTTGTCGCGCAGGTCGCGCGACAGGCGCTTGATCTCCGGCGGTAGATCCTTCGAGATGTAGGCCTTGACCGAGAGGAAGTCCGGCAAGGTCTTGACCAGATCCTTCGATGCCTTGGAAAGGGTGTAGATGCGCTTCTCGGTCAGATCGACCCTGCCGAACAGGCGCGTGCCCAGGAGGTTCACCAGGATGATCGCGCCCCCGACGAAGATCGCGTAGAGGATGGCGTTCGATGCAAAACTCTTCTTCTTGCTTGAGATCGACATGGCGTGCCCTCTTCCGTTACTTCCACTTGCGGGATTGCAGGGAAACCGTGGCGATGACCAGGCTGACCACCATCACGGACGCATAGTAGATGACGTCGCGGGAATCGATGACCCCGCGGCTCAGCGACTCGAAATGGTTGCCCATGCTAAGGAAGGCCAGCACAGGGCCAATCCATTCGGGAGCGTACTGCACGACCTGGCCGAAGATGAAAAGCGCGAACGAGATGGCAAAGGCCAGGATGAAGGCCACGATCTGGTTGCGCGTGAGTGACGAGGCCATGACCCCGATGGCCACGTAGGCACCGCCCATGAGCAGGAGTCCTAGATACCCAGTGATGACCGGCCCCTTGTCCACGGGCCCAAGGAAGCTGAGGGTGACGGCATAAAAGCACGTCATGCCCACGATGGCCGCCAGCATGGCCATGCCAGCCAGGAATTTTCCAAGCACCACTTCCCAGTCGCGCACGGGCATGGTGATGAGCATTTCCAGCGTGCCGCTGCCTTTCTCCTCGGCGAGGAGGCGCATGGTGATGGCCGGGATGATGAAGGTGAAGATCAGCGGCGTGAGGGTGAAGAAGTTGCGCAGCTCGGCCTGCTTCTCGAGGAATATCTGGCTCCAGTAAAGGTAGCCCGCGAGGAGCATGAACACCGTGACCACGATGTAGGCCACGGGCGAGTTGAAGTAGGTCTTGATTTCGCGTTTGGCGACGGTCACTGCGGTGCTCATGATCGGCTCTCCTCGCCGGTGGTGAGGTTACGGAATACGTCTTCCAGGCTGGCCGCCTGGCGTGTCAGTTCGAGCAACGTCCACTTGTTGTCCACGGCGGCGCGGAAAAGTTGCTTGCGCAGGTCGTCCTTGGCCTGGCCGTCGATGTCGAAGGTGTGGGCGCCCGCCTCGCCAGCAACCTTTTGGCACTGGACCACGCCGGAAAGCCCGGCGACCTTGTCCTTGACCGCTTCGGGCGCGGAGCCGTTGGCCTCGACCACCAAGCGGTAGCGCGTGGCCTTCTCGCGGGCGCGCAATTCGTCCGGCGTGCCGTCGGCGACCAACTTGCCTCCGCTGATGATGAGCATGCGGCTGCAGGTGGCTTGAACCTCGGGCAGGATGTGGGTCGACAGGATGACCGTCTTTTCCTTGCCCACCTCTTTGATGAGGGCGCGGATTTCGGCGATCTGGTTGGGGTCGAGGCCGCTGGTCGGTTCATCCAGGATGAGAATGTCCGGGTCGTGCAACATGGCCTGGGCCAGGCCCACACGTTGCCGGTAGCCCTTGGACAGCTCGCCCACCAGCTTGCCGGCAACCTCGACAAGGCCGCAGCGACCGCCGATCTCCTTGATGCGCGAATGCACCCGGTCGCCGGTCATACCGTGCATGTTGGCGGCGAACTCTAGGTGTTCGAGCACCGTCATGTCCTTGTACAGCGGTGTGTCCTCGGGCAGGTATCCGACGTGCTGCCGGACCTCCAGGGACGAATCGAACACGTCGAAGCCCGCGACCTGCGCGGTCCCCGAGGTGGGGGCCAGAAAACAGGTCAGGATCTTCATCGTGGTGGACTTGCCTGCGCCGTTCGGGCCAAGGAAGCCCAGGACCTCGCCCTTGCGCACGTTGAAGGACACTTGGTCCACGGCGCGGTTCGTTCCGTATTCCTTGGTCAGATTCTCGACCTTGATCATCACGTCTGCCATTGCTACCTCGCTCGATTAGCCGGCGCATTAACCCGTGGGTGCGCCGGCTTATTCCCGAAGGGTTGCGGTTTCTAGAGGGGTTCTCACGTACAGCGATATGCAGGGAAAAGTCAAGGCATGGACGCAGCGCCTGTGCGCGGACGCGACGCTAGGGCCGCGGATGTCCCAGGACGGGGCCGAGTGGAGATAGACTTGCAATCCAGCGCGCAGCAACCTCGCGGCCGGGCCCGTCCAGGGTCGATGAGAGAATCGATTGGCGAAGAATTCTCCCTGCTTGAACCTTGGCGTTTTCGCTTAGTTGTGCTCCTGAGTTGAAGTCTTGCTTGAACTTTTCAACGGACCCTTTTTGAAGCACCGCTAGCGGCGTCGGCTGACCGCTCAGAAGGCGCGCCACCAGCACCGTCCGCGCCAGCACACCGGCGTCGATGCTGGCGGGGTCGATGGTGGCGCTGCCTGCACCCGCGGCCTTGGCCATGGACTCCAGGGCTTCGGGAACGAGCTGCTGTGGCCGAATGCCGAGCCCTGAGACCATCTCGACCGCGGCGGCGGCGCGCCCAACCGCCAGTGTGGCCAAGGCAATGTCCGCCAGGCTGGCGAATGGCCGCTCGCCAGGGGCTGGCGGGGTATCGATGGCCTTTGGGAAGGCCGGCCGGGTGCGCGAGAGGCTGGCCAGGATTTCGCCATCCTCGGGCTCGAAAATGTCGATGGTCGGGCGAAGCACGGCAAAGGGGTTCTTGCCCACTAGGGCGGTTGCCAGCCGGCGCAGCTTTCCAATCAGGCTCACACCCAGCCGGTGCAGCTTGAGTAGCGGCACGGTGCGAACCGCGGCGGTTTCCCGATCACCATCGCCGCGGGCCAGGAACTCGACCGCGATGTCCAAGGTCGCCGAAAGACGTTCGAGCGCAGATCGGATGCGTTCGTCGTCACCGGGCGCGATGCGATCTGCGGCCAAGACGCGGTTGCACAGGGCAACCAGGGCGAAGTGCAGGTCGGCGGTTTCCTCGCGCGTCTGCAGGCCACCCACGGCTCGCGCGAAGGGCGTCTTACCCGACAGCCGTTCGGTCACCACCAGGGGCAAGCGCAAGTGGACGTCGTCGATGGGCTCACCGCGCGGCCGCAGGCTAGGGGCCGGGCCTGCCTCGATGCGCACCGAGGTCGGATCGAGCTCCTGGTAGGCCACCAGGGCCTCGTAGAAGTCGACGAAGCCAAGGTCGGCCATGCGGCCCGAGCGCCAGCGGTAGGCCGTCTCCTCCAGCTCGGCATCGTCCTCGGCGCGCATGCCCACCAGCAACCGGCGCATCATGACCGGCGAATAGCGGTAGAGGCTGTCGACGAGGTGCTGGGTGACCCGGACCTGCTCGGGTTCACCGATAAATTCCAAGGTGAACAGTCGATCGGGCGAATCCCACAGCACGCCTTCGGGATTGTCCGGCGCATCTTCGAGCGAAACGTCGTAGATGCGCGCGCGCTTGCGCAAGAGCAAGGCCAGCAGCTCGACATCGATGCCCTGGGCCCACTTGCCAAGAGTTTCGGGCGGCGCCTCGACCAGGGCCGCCAACCATTCGTCGGACTTCTCCAGCGCGACCCGGTCGCGATCCCAAACCGAGAAATCAAACACGGTCTGTATCTGCTCGGCTGTGCCGTGCACCAGCACCTCCATGGCCTCGGGAAAACCCAGCTCGTGAATCACATAGTAGAACTCGTCGGGCGGCAGGGCGCGGATGGCTGCTTGCGGGTCTGGTGCATTGAAAAGCTCGTCGGCACGGCGGGCGCGCTGTCCACGCGCCAGACGTGCGCGATAGCGGGAAAGCGCGACGAGATTGTCCTTGGATTCGGGTTTGCTTGGCTCGGTCACGGGCACACTATGCCATGGCCTAGGCGCCATTCCCTTCTGGCATTGACAGGCCAAGGCAGTTCGGCGATACAGCCCACCAAGATGCGACTTCTGCCCAGGGAAGAATCTTTCTTCGACGACTTCGAGAAACACGCGCAAAAGACCGTCGAAGGGTGCCGGGCATTCGTCGACATGGCCCAGGGCAAGGTTTCCGCCGCGGAAGCCTGCCCCAAGATCAAGACCATCGAGAGCGAGTGCGACACCATCACCCACCACGTGGTCGAGCGGCTGCACAAGGTCTTCATCACGCCCATCGACCGCAACGACATTTTCCGTCTCATCTCGAAGATGGACGACGTCATGGACTTCGTGGAGGCGGCGTCCCAGAGAGTCGCTCTTTACGAAGTGAACGGCCACAACAACGAGCTTTGGGCACTGGCGCGCGTGCTGCAGGCGGGCTCGGAACGCATCAGCGAGGCGTTGGTGGGCATGCGCAACCTGAAGCACCCAGAGCTGATTTTGGAAAAGTGCGTGGAGATCAACCGGCTGGAGAACGAGGCCGACGTTCTGCTTCGCGTGGCCATCGCGAAGCTGTTCAAGGAAGAAAAGGATCCCATTGCCGTGATCAAGTGGAAGGAGATTTTCGAGTTGATGGAGGTCGCCACGGATCGCTGCGAGGACGTGGCCAACATCATCGAGGGCGTGGTCCTCGAGAACTCCTAGGGGCGCAGTGGACCACAAGCTCGTCCTCGTGATCGCGGTAGTGGCTGCTGCGTTCATCTTCGACTACATCAACGGCTTCCACGACGCGGCGAATTCCATCGCCACCGTGGTGTCGACCCGCGTACTCACGCCGTTCCAGGCCGTGCTGTGGGCGGCGTTCTTCAACTTCGTCGCCTTCGCTGTCTTCGACCTTCATGTGGCCGGGACCATCGGCAAAGGAATCATCGATCCGAAAATCGTCGACATGTCGGTGATCATCGGGGCGCTGAGCGGCGCGATTACCTGGAATCTGCTGACTTGGTGGTGGGGGCTTCCCTCCAGTTCTTCCCACGCTCTGGTGGGTGGTTTGATCGGCGCTGGCGTGTCCAAGGCCGGCTTCGGAATCCTGGGCTGGCAGAAGATCAGCGTGACCGCGCTTTTCATCATCGTTTCTCCCGTGATCGGCTACATCGGTTCAGCCCTTATGACGGTCGGATGTTCGTGGCTCTTGCGCAGGGTGAATCCGGGCCGTGTCGACCGGTGGTTTAGGCGGCTGCAGCTTGTGTCCGCCGCCGCCTTCAGTCTCAACCACGGTGGCAACGACGCCCAGAAGACCATGGGTATCATCGTCGTGCTGCTCTACTCGCAGGGCTACCTTGGCGCTCACTTTCCAACGGGGCACCAGATTCCGAAATGGATCGTGCTCGGCTGCTACCTGGCCATGGGTCTTGGCACCATGTCGGGTGGCTGGCGCATCGTCAAGACCATGGGCATGCGTCTGACCAAGCTGCGTCCTTTTGGCGGGTTTTGCGCTGAAACGGGCGGATCGGTGGCAATCTTCGTGGCCACCATGATGGGGATCCCGGTCTCGACGACCCACACCATCACCGGGGCCATCGTCGGCGTGGGTTCGACCAACAACCCTGGCAAAGTCCGCTGGGGTGTGGCCGGGCGGATCGTCTGGGCGTGGATTTTCACCATCCCGGCCTCGGCTGTCATCAGTGCCGTCGCCTATTTCATCGCGCGCGCTTTGGGGGCCTGACCGTCATCGATGCGAAACCCTCAAAGGGTTCCGCGCCTCCCGCGAAGGGAACGGTCGAGCAAAGCTCAACCATTCCCACGCGCATCGATGCGAAACCCTCAAAGGGTTCCGCGCCTCCCGCGAAGGG
>Ga0182027_10006704_pt1 | contig 17160 bp, 16 predicted proteins | sample 712E1DmetaG_FD_121300 | JGI IMG/M metagenome (GOLD analysis project Ga0182027, IMG submission 121300) | Permafrost microbial communities from Stordalen Mire, Sweden - 712E1D metaG (Illumina Assembly) | ecosystem: Environmental > Terrestrial > Soil > Wetlands > Permafrost | place: Sweden... | reverse complement strand
GCCTTATCCAAAATTTCATCTAAATTAGAAGTTGAATTAGGTAAAATAATATTAATATCAATAGAAAGTCTTTTGGTAGAGTTCATGAGAAGCATTAAAGAAGTACCGCCTTTAAATACAAATTGCAGCTTTTGTTTTGCAAGTCCTTCTACTAGCAGCAATGCACGAATTACTTTTTTGACAAGTATTTTATCAGCATTGCGATTTCCTTTAGAAACTTTGTTGATCCATTCCGATGTTATTGGTTCTAAATCTATCATAATTTATCAAGCGGCAGCAAATTATTTTTAGTGCCGAAATCCTGTCTGGCTGCAGGTTTTGTGGAAATTGTTTTTAGATAATTAATAAGATCTTCCTTTTTTCTTCTTCTTTCAGCATAACGAAGCAAACGATTTTCATTTATGGTATATTTTCTAAAGGCTTCGTTAAAGATATACTTCATTTCAGAGCCTTGCTGAGCAGAAAAAATATTATCATCGCAAAATATATCAACAAGCATTTTTTCAATTGTTATGGTATATACATCTTTAATATTTTGAACGGGAGCTTCGGATACTAACAGTTTAACAATAACGGCATTTTTTTCTGAAGATAAATATTTGTTGATAATATCACTACCGGGGTTTAAAAACACTGGGTACTTATTTTCTTTAAGAAAATAAAAAACAGATTCCATAGATTCTTTTTCAACCTCGACTAGCAAATAAAATTTTCCAGGCTGATGGATCATGAATTCATTTAAGACAGAAGTATCCCAAAGACAAAAGGTGAGAAACGGAAATTGTTTTTTTAACTTTTTATTCAACGAATAAATTTTAGGCGGAAGTTCAGGAATATAATTCTTTGCAGCGCCAATGCTGAATTTACCTCTGCCAACCCGGTTTAATACACCCAATTGCACAAGATTATACACTCTCCAATTTATCGTTGAAGCTTTTATATCAGGCTCAAATTTTTTGTAGAAGCTAAAAATATCTTTATTGCTAAAGATTGGCAGCTTTTCAAAATGAGCCTTAAGTTTATCGATATTTAGTTTATTTGCAGCGATGTTTATTCAAGTATTGATGTAAATATAATAAAACTATAAAACGGCAGCAAATGTGAAATGCTGCCGGAAATTAGAATCGTAATGTTAAGAGTAATAATACTTTACTGACAGATTAATACTGGTTTATTCCATGTTTGCGTAAAACATAGCTTGAGTTAATGTCTGCAAGCATGGTTATAATATAATTATAAGGGCAAATAAATACTCATATTAATTTAGAATTAAAAACGTTTAATGTAAAATTAGAATGGATAGAAAAATTGAATAAGGGATATTGCTGATTAATTTCTAGGACGCCAATTAGAAAATCCTATTACTTCCGACATTTTATTTCCCAATTGTGTTGATAATTTGAGTGATAAGCAGAACAATTAAATTGAAAACGCTAGCCATTGCGGAAGCAAGGCCGTTTACTACATTTGGATGAACCACTACAAACCAGATAAAGAATATTGCTATTAATATTTGTGTAATACAACCCGATATGGCTTCCATATTATTTTTTCTTAGTTTTTTTATTTAATCTTTTTAATGCGTTTTTATAGACACTCTCTAAAAAATAAGTATAAGCTTCTTCGCTTCCGCTATTAAGGCTAAATCCTCTGTGCTTTAATTCTCCTATGGTATAATGCAGTAATTCATGGACTAAAACACCTTGATCAGAAATAGAGTGATTATATTTTTGAAGCCAAATAACATTAACCATTATTTTGTCTTTGCTTTCTAAAGCAAAGGACTCCCCAAAATTATTATTATCAGATAATAGTTATAATCAATGTAGGACAATTCAAAAATCAAATATTCTTTGAAAACAAATAAAATTCTAAATATTTCTTTGTATCATTTTATATCTCTTTTTATTATTTTTTAATAATTATGTTGCGTATTTGTTGCTCATTTATTATATTTGGTATGCCAATCAAAAAAATATCATAATGAGTATAAAACTTAGAAAAAGAAAGCGTTCAAATAATACCTACAGTCTTTATTTAGATATATATCATAACGGTCAAAGAAAAACAGAATATTTAGGATTATATCTAACAGAAGACAAAATCTCCAATAAATCTACTCAACAGCTCGCAGAGAATATAAGAGCCAAACGGCAATTAGAATTACAAAATCAATCATATGGTTTTACAAGTGAGACCAGAAGAAAAGAAAATTTTGTAATTTATTTTGAAAGATTAGTTAATCTACGTCCGGCAGATAGAGGCAGTTGGATTTGTACACTTAAAATGTTAAAGACTTTTACAAGTGGCTCCATTGCATTTCAAAATATTACACCTGAATGGTTAGAAATTTTCAAAAAACATTTATTAGATAATTTATCACAGATTACAGCATGGAATTATTATTCAAATATTAAGTATGCTTTAAATAAAGCCGTAAAAGAAAAAATTATTCATTCTAATCCTTGCTTACTTGTTGATAATATTAAAAAACCGGAAACTAAAAGAGAGTATTTAATATTTGAAGAAGTTCAAAAATTAATGAATACGAAGTGCGGTAATGAAAATGTAAAAGATGCTTTTATTTTTTGTTGTTTTACGGGTTTGAGAATTTCAGATGTAATAAATTTAGAATGGAAGAATATTAAAGATAATCAGATTCAATTTATTCAAAAGAAAACAAGTAATATTCAGTATTTGCCATTATCTAAGACAGCACAAAGCATATTAGAAAAAAGAAAAGAAAAAGATGTACAAGCAGAAGATAAAACCATTTTCAATTTACCGAACAAAGTTGTATGTTGGGAACAAATTAAAAATTGGGTTAAAGCTGCAAAGATCGAGAAACGGGTATCATTCCATACTGCAAGGCATACATTCGCTACTTTATCGTTAACATATGGGACTGATTTGTATACCGTTAGTAAATTACTTGGACATAAAGATATTTCAACTACTCAAATTTATGCTAAAATTATTGATAAGAAATTAGAAGAAGCGGTTAATAATTTGCCAACATTATAATATGAATAATATAAAAGAATTATTATTAAAACTCGATAATTTAAAATTAAAATATCAAATTATATTTCAAAAAATTATATCCTCTCATTTGGCTTTACATAGAATACGGATTATAAAGGAATGTATTCATGAAGAAATTGCAAAAGCTGAACTTATTTTACAGAATAAAATTGTTAAAACCGAATCACTTAATTTGTTCATTTATAGAGGTAATGAATCATATGTCAAAATCAATGGTATTAATATTAAAATAAGTGATTCAATAAATTTTTTACCTTCAAAAGTTGCTTGGCCTATAGAAACCGATGATAATTTAAAATCTTTTTTAATTGATTCTAATAGTAGTTTAAAAACTTGGGATACTTTTGAAATTAAAATCAAAATTATCAATAATCAATTGGATGATGAATCAAAAAATCTATTAGATGAGATTAATAAAATAAATAAGATGGTTTATAATTCTACTTTAGAAATTTCTGATGTTTCTATGAGTTATCCAGTTGATATAAAAGAATTAGATGATGAATTTAAATCACTTGTTAATTATTATTTTGCAGCTTGTGAGAAGTTCAAAGTTATATATCCTTCATTAGATAAGTTAGTAAAAATTTCAAATGGTCGTTTTACTAAAAGCATTTGGGCAAGTAGGTTAAAAGAAGGTGCAATTTTAATTTTATTACACGAAAAGTGTGAGAAAAAAATTCATTATGCTAAGAATAGTGATAAAAGAACTTTTTGGATTCAAGTTGATCAGGAAATTAGTTCCTCAATGGAAAGATTAGCTAATAAAAAACAAATCAATCGTGAAGTAAGAAGAAATGATGATAATTATTCGGAGATTGATGACCCATCCAAAGAGTATAATAATTAAGGAAAATTTCATCAAAATAAAACCCTTTATTTCTTTAATAGTTAGGAATATAAGTTAAATTAAAGCTTTTTCAACCCACTTTACAAGCAAACCTTAATCAGTTTTAGAACAATTTTCTATTAATGAAACAAAAATTAATAGAAAGAATCTAAAAATGATCAAACAATTCCAACACCAGTTAAACAAAATCGAATCTCTTTTAACTTCCATAAATAGTAATCAAGTGGAATTTATGGATTTAGAAGAAGCTTCCCAATTTCTCAAATTGAAGAAACCAACAATTTATCAAATGGTATTTAAACGGGAAATCCCATTTTATAAAAGCACTAAAAAACTGTTATTCAAAAAAAATGAATTAGTTGAATGGGTTGAGAGTAGTAAGGTTCTCACACTCAAAGAATTAGAAACCCGAAGCGGTTTAATGATAAATTGAAGGAGAATATAATGAGTAAAATTGAATTAATAAAAGCCAAAGATATTCAGGCAATGGAAATAGAACCTTTAACCTGGATTGTTAAAGATTTAATTCCTGAAGGGCTTAGTTTGTTGGCAGGAAGACCAAAGATAGGTAAATCATGGTTTGCGTTAAATATTGCCGTAGCAGTCGCAGAGGGCTCTATAGCGTTAAATAAATTTGAAACTTCACAATCTAAAGTGTTATATATCCCTTACGAAGATAATACTCGAAGAATTAAAAGCAGATTAAATAATATGTTAAATGGTAATGAAGCCCATGAAAATTTATTTTTTCCAAAAGATTTGTATTTCCCAAAATTAAATCAAGAGGGTTTAGACTGTATAAGACAATGTGTTGAGAATGAAGACGGAATAAAGTTAATTATTATCGATACTTTTGGCAGTGCGGTAAATAAAGGTAATAATAATTATTGTTTTCAAGATGATTATAATTTTATGATGGGATTACAGCAAATAGCTCTTAAATATCATATAGCTATTTTATTAATTCATCATACAAGGAAAATGATTGCTGAATCTGTTTATGATGATATTATAGGAACAACCGGAATAACAGCTTCGCCGGATACTCTAATGATTATTAAAAAACATTTAGAAGGGTGTATTTTACATATCACGGGTAGGGATGTTGAGGAAGCTGATTATAAAAGTGTATTTGATGCTGAAACATTTTTTTGGAATGTAACAGACGATAAGGTTTTATTTGGTTCGACTGTAGAAAGACAAGCGATTATAGATTTATTTGAATCGGATTATGATAAAGAGTTGTCTGTTAAAGAGATTGCTGAAAAAACAGGTAAATCAAGAGAAGCTATAAGCCAGATAATAAGAAAAATGCTTATAGCGGGTGAAATAATGAAGGGATCAAAGACCGGTTATTATCGTTTACCAAGACTTAATTAGAAGTAACACCGATAACATCGATAACACTTATTATATAGCTTAGTAAGGAACCTCCGGTTCCCTAACCTTCCACGTAAGCGTTGCTTAATAGGTGAAAGTAAGAATTATCATAAAGAATAACATCGATTATATTGATTAAGGAAGTGTTACTGGTGTTATTGGTGTGATCGTATAAATAGAGGGTTAGCAATAACAGTTATCATTATTTTTTAATTATTATTAGTTTAATATTTTGCTGATTCTCTTTTATACTTACAGTAAAGGTATATAAAGGACAAATAGTCATATATAATATAATAGGGAACAGTACAGAAGTTTTCTAAAAAATTATTACAAATATATGACACGAAAAGGTCGGTTGATTTTGGTCAATATAGTTTGACTACCCCCCCTATAAATCGTATTAGGTTGTATGAAAAAAATGAAGAATTTATTTATTCCGTTAATAACTTTAGTTTTGACCTCATCCACATCTACGATGCGTACTTGTGGACGATTGCCATATGTAATGGTGGGTAGTTCGCCGAAAGGCTCACAGAGTGCTTTAAAACGCATTTAAAGGCCACTGTAGACATCTTTTAAACAAGGTTAAACGTTACATTGTCAGCCAGTTTACATAAAGAACATTATTGTACTTTCTAATCATCTTTACATTCTATTGTCATTCTATCAAGTCCAATAATGTTGATTTATGTAAACTCGGCACGTCGCCCGCTTTGACATTTTTATGATGTCCAGCGGGCTCTGATATTGTCAGTAAGTCTTGTTCGGTTCCGGGCACCCCATACCCCGGCGGGCGGGCCCTACTCCTCAGGTAATGAAGAAATAAAAATTATCCACTTTGGTAAATAAAGGCCGATTAGTCAGTTAAATATCTGTAAGCCGTTTAATTTCTATGGCAATTTCATCTATGACTTCTTTGTTTTTAATCTCTTTTCTATTCCCTACTTTACAGGAAAAAATAATAAATACTTTACCGCCATATTTATCTTCAAATTGTTGAAAGTTAGCTTGCATTCTTTCAGATAAATTATAATTACCAAAGTTAGAATTTGCCGTTATCGGCTTTATCTGAATTCCAAAGGCTTTATCCTTTACTTTTCCTATATAATCAATATCACCGGCATGATCTAAGTCAGAATCCGATTCTTCAAATTGTATTGTAGGGAATTTCTTAGCGATAATATCGTTGATGATAGATTTCTCAGTTAAAAAACCATCATAAGTCCGGGGAATTGTAATTTCATAAACATAATCGTAACAATCCTGTTTGGTAATTTGAGTAAAGGCTTCAGTCCATTCCGGAATTACTACTTCTGTTATTTTATCATAAAGTCTTTCGCCAAGTTCGGTTAATATTTCCTTTGTAACCTTCATAGGAGCTTTTGTTTTAGTATAGGCATTTTTAAAATAATATTGTTCCCATTCCTCAAAAGTTTTTGGCTGGCATTTACGTATAAGTTCCATAACAGCGCCCACTTTAGGCGGCCGGGTTAATTGATAATTATTACATGTGTAATTTAATACTTTCTCTTTTTTCCCAAATGGTTTGGCATATTTGAAAACCGGTTGTTCTTCTTCAAATTCATCCATTGTTGTTATTTGCTTTTAAGTATTGTATAAGTTGTGGAATAGTTGCCATTAATTTTTTTCTGTAATTGAAATAAATTTTTGTTTGTATTTAAAATCCGATTCACAGTCTATTTGAGCCAACCCTCTTTTAATTAAATGAGCATTAATGAAAGTCTTGTTTTCAAGAAATAAATAACAAAGTAAATTATTTTCGCTGTCGTATTTATTCTTATCAAATTTAAGGAAAACTTTCTTACCTTTGGTCTTATTTATTAGAAAAGCTATTGCATTACCGTTAACTAGTTTATCTTCTTTTATGCCAATAAGTTTAATCATTAAATTGTTGTTTAACAGAATTTTATCCGGGCTTATAATTTCCTTAACAGTATAAAAATCTTCCCTTTTTTTTGAACTGTCTTTGTCAATTACCGAACCAAATTGAAATTTCTTTACATCAATTATTTTGTCTAATTTATGCGGATCTTTGAATATATATGGTTGTTTTTGAATTTCCTTTTCAAAATCTATTATTTCTGTCTGATTTAAAAATTCGTAAGTCGTTTCATTAAGATCCCTTTGATTCACTTCCAGCTTGTTTTCAATAATTGAAATAAATTCCGGATTGATTTCAAAACCTACTGAATTTCGATTTAGATTTCTTGCAGCAAGGTTTGTTGTCCCACTGCCGGCAAAAGGATCAAGAACAGTTTCACCTATGAATGAAAACATTTTAATTAACCTTCTTGGCAATTCTTCGGGGAACATAGCTATGTGATTATCTTGTCTGGCTCCTCCAAAATTCCAATGACCGGCAAAAAAAGTATTCCATTCTACGGCTGTCATTATAGAAGATTCTTTTTGTTCCTTCAAAGGTTTTGGTGCATCACCTAATTTTTTGAAAAGTAATATGAATTCGTAGTCAAGCTTCAATATTCCATTTCTTGGGTAGGGATATGAACCCATTTGTACTCCCCCTCCGGTAGTATTTGAGGTAGTGACCTTTTGCCAAATGATTGCCCCCATATAATCAAACCCAATATTTTCACAAAACTTGATAATCTCTTCTCTAATAGGAATTACTTTGTAACGTCCATAATAAATAGCTCTGGCGAACTGGTCGCCAATATTTACACATAATCTACAGCCATTGTGAAGGGTTCGATAACATTCTTTCCAAACTAAGTTAAGGTTGTTGATATAGCTTTCATAACTATCATGGAAGCCTATTTGATTCATCGTTCCGTAATCTTTCAACTGCCAATATGGTGGTGAAGTAATTACCAGATGTACCGAATTATCCGGCAAGGTGGACATTTGTCTGCTGTCGCCATTTATTATTTTGTGATGGGTTTTCAATTTAATATCATTGTTTTAACAAATTTACCTAAATAATTTATCTTTTTCAGTATATTTAAATAAACGGTTAAATAACTCATCCAATTGCAATCTTTTTTTATCAGCTATCGATCATGGCATAGGTAAAGCACATTGTCATTCTATCATACAAAAGCTAACTATTGCCTTCACTCCTTGCAGGTCGTTACGCAAGCACTTAGCTTTATCATTTATGTCTTTACATTTTTAGGAAGTGTAGCTATTTCCCTATCGGTCAATAACTGCCAATAAATAAAAAGATTATTTTAAGTATAAATTGAATTTAAAGCAAAATTATTGTCTATAGGATAGAACACTAATTATTTATAACCTTCCAACTAAGTGTTTTTATAGTTTTTAATTAAAAGTTTAGTTAGTTTAATAATAACTTAAAAAATAATTCTTTTTAAGATTGTTGAATTGTTTAACATTCAATAAAATAACGTGGAAAGATGAACTTTACATCTGGAAAGTTAAAATCAAAATATTTCCGACTGAATCTATACCTACATAGAATTGCGTATAAAGGAATTATTATGAATAAAACTTTAAGATTTATATTAATTATATATTTATTTAGTTCTGCAATATCATCTATTCAATCTCAAACTATCTCTAAAAGCCCTACAAAGGAAAATATATATAGTCTTTGCAACATTAATAATTCTAAATTCCTGCTACATACTTTTACATTTTTTATGCAACATGAGAAAAAGAAATGTATAGCAATTTTTGCAGACAAAGATAACATTTCATATGGAAGATTTAGAGCTCCACTAACAAAAGTATTTATTCTTAGAAATGATAAATCAGAATGGGTATTTGAATATAAGAATCAAGATTTTGGTAAAATAGAGAATGTTGGAGAGAATGAAGGAATTGGAAGTTTTGGAAAATTGTATGACTGTGAGTTAAAAAAGATTGGGAATGATGATGTTGGTTTAATATTCAATGCTAGAAATTTTAGTAGGATTATGCCATATTATGAAAATAATTTTACTAATGGATGTGAAATAGTTACTTGGCTTAATAGTGATGAGGATCAAATTGAACACGATGAGCCATATAAATATGTAGCTAGTTTTAAGTTTATAGCAGAAAGTTCAAAAAAATATTATGATATACAAGTTTTAGCCAATGGGAATGTTGACCAATATGGCAATAATAGTGATGTTAAAAATAAAATTATGAATTACATATTCTCAGATGGTAAGTATTTATCTGCTGAATCAAATATTTTAATCGGAGATGTATTTTATGTTGGTAAATTAAAGTATCAAGTAAATAAAGTAGAATTTACTAAAAAGATAGAAAATCTTTTAACATCAAAATTAGCAGATGGAATTTATCTTATTGTTTATTTGACCGTGATAAATAATAGTAGAGAATCTGTTTCTTTAATGAGTTCTAAGTTTAAAGTACTAGATTCAGAAAATAATGAATTTGAAACATCACAAGATGCAATCTCTATTTTGTTTCTAAATGAGAAAGATAAAGCATTTATACTAAAAGATATTCCTCCTAAAATACCTAAAGAATTAATAATTCCATTCGAAGTTCCTTCTTCAAATGACGTTTATAAGTTAAAGGTATCTGGTAGTTTCTGGAGTGATGAAACATCATTTATAACTTTAAGGAGATAAGATAATGGCAAATGACAATTATAAATCAATTGTATCTTCTGCTTTTATTGATATATTAAAGCAATTTAGAGAAAATCCATATTATTATTTTTATGAAGAGGATATTAGAGTAGATTTAGCGCAAAAGCTGATTAAGGAGAGTGAACAAATAGAAGTAACACACCCACATTCACATAAAAAAATCCTAACTACTCCAATCAAATGTGAATATCCGGGCAATCAACAAAATAATAATAGACACGATATTGTTTTCGTACAAAGAAATAGTTTTGATAATATTTATATTCTTGATATACCTGTTATTATTGAATTAAAGCTTGGTTCAAAAAGTTATGATCGATGTAGTGAATTTAAAGAAGATATAAAAAAGTTATTAGGTTATAAGTATAATCATTCTATTAATTTAGGAATTGCTGTTTATTTTTATCAAGATGAAGTCGAAAGTAAACTTTTTGATATATGGTTTAGAGATATTATTGAAAAATTTAAAAAGGTTGAAATGGAAAAAATCACTTTCGATTCTCCCGATTCTCCATTGATAAATAGTTTTATTGTTACTCCTGATTCAATATTATGGGCTGACACTTATATTAATTATTGACTAAATATAAGCAGACTATCAATACACCACGATAATCATAGCAATAGCATGAGGTTTATTAAGCGTAGGAGAACATAACGAAATGATTATTTTATGACGATTGTTGCTAATTTGTTGCCCGAAATTTATTAACTATATATAAATAAGCCATTTAACCCTATTTATAATGATTATCAGATATGGATACGCCCGGATATTTTTTCTCCAACCATTTTTCCATTTTATTGTGTTCTCCAATAAAGATGGTAAAACAACCGTCATAAATTCCGTCAGGTACATTTTGAAATACTTTAAACATATATTACGCTTAAGGGGGATATTAGCCCTTGAGTGTGGGGCTTATTATTTTAGCTTTTTAATAACATTATTAAGATTATCAGTATTTGCTTCTTTAGAACGGTTAAAAATTAACCTATAAGAACACGCTCATTTCATAGGTTAATCATCATCATTTGAGCAGTATATTTTTATTATATCATACCAATTTTTGAGTGTCAACTGTGGATAAAAAAGCTCTGCCTAAGCAGAGCATTTAACAAAAGTTAGCCTCGCAAGTCTAACGACTATGTTATCCGGTTCGGGGTGGACAAGAACTACACGGGTGAACCGTGATAACTGCTCGGCCTGAATTTCAGTCATAGTTTTTCCTATTAAAGCTACGCTTGGCGTTCCGGCCTTAACTAACCTAAGACATGAAAAAATATCAACTGTTAAAGTAACTTCATCGCTAAAACTAGCAGGATTATACAAGGTGCGCTTAAATCCTTTAGGGAAAAACCATTCGTCTTTTTGAAAATTATAGGCAACATAACCGGAATGTTGTCCCTTTTCATCATAGGTCTTAAAAGCTATCTTACCGGCAATAATAGAATGTTGTTTGACCAATCCTATTTCAAATTCCTTTGCCATTTCTTCGGATATTTTATCTTCCAAGAATTTACAGTAATGTAATTCAAGATTTGGCAATTCTCTTTTAGGCTCTTTCGGGGTGGTTAGGAAATGGTCTTTAAGCTCTTTGGCTGCGCTTCTAAGATCGATGGATTTTGTGGTAGATAAGAAATTGATTATGCTCCCCTTATCCTCGGCTTTGGGGTTAAAATAAAGGTTCTTGTCGGGACTGACAATAAATCCCTCGCCTCTTATTTCGCCGTTTTGATAGACGGAATAAGGAATGTTAAGCCAATCTAATACATCTTTAAATTGTATCTTCTGGCTAATCTCAGCGAAATTTAAAAATTCAGACATTCGGGACGTTATACTGAGTTAAAGGAAGTAAAGACGGAATTAACAGAGGTCCGAGTATGGTCAAAAGAACTATTGTGCCCGGATTTATTTTCGGGGATAGAAGAGATCCTTGCAGGAAACAGAGAAGTATTATTGGGAGAAACTGTATTAAATATCGGGGACGAGTGTACCTTAGAAGATGGCAGCTATAAAGTCAAAGCCATTGCCCAGAGTTTAAGCCGGAAAGATAAAGTCAGAATATTGAAGAACAGTTTAACGATTTATCTTTACTAAGAACCACGGCCAGAATCCTCAGCTATATCCTTCCAAACTATACAAGCATTATTAATAAACTGCTTATACAGACACACGTATAGCCCAAGCGACTTAGCTCCGCCCGCCTCCGGCTTTAAGGCTTCCGCCTAAGTCTTGAGATTTAAGTCTCTATTTCAGGAGTAATAATTTCTTCGTTTGTGTAAAACTACCGACATGAATGCTATAGAAATAAACACCGCTTGTAAGTTTGTTTGCACTAAAATTAATAGAATATGTTCCTGCCAGTTTTTGTTCATTAACCAAGGTTGTTATTTCTTTCCCTAGTATATCATAAACTTTTAGTGTTACATATCCAGGCTTTGAAATAGCGTATTGAATAGTTGTAGTTGGGTTAAATGGATTGGGATAGTTTTGTGACAGTGCAAAAGTAATTCGAGATGGATTATCTTGCTTATCTATACTTGTCACTATTCCGTTTTCGTTGAAAACTGCAAGCCCTCCATTGGTTGCTAACCATTTATTGTCATTGCTGTCTATTACAATGGCATACACATAGTTGCTTGGCAAGCCGGAATTTGTATCATTGTAAACCGTCCAGGTACTTCCGTCAAATTTTGAAAGTCCTCCATCAGCGTTACTTCCGACCCAAATATTTTTATTGTTTTCTATGGCTATTGATGTTAAATAATTTTGAGGATATCCGGGTTGAGAAATGAGATAATCTTTCCATGATGTATCATTAAATTTTACCAATCCCTCACGAGTTGCAATCCATTTAATTTCATTTCCATCAATTCCAATAGCTAAAACATAATTTGTGGGCAATCCGGAATTTGAAGAGTTATAAACAGTCCAAATAGTATCATTAAATTTTGCAATGCCGCCGTAAGTTCCAATCCATTTATTTCCCTTGCTGTCTTCATTAATAGTGAGAGCATAATTATTGGGCATGCCTGAATTGGAAGTATTATAAACAGTCCATTTTGTATCATCAAATTTTGCCATCCCACCACCTAATGTCCCGATCCACTTATTATCATATCTGTCGATAAAAATTGACGTGATAGCATTATTCGGCAATCCTGAGTTTGAAGTGTCAAAAACAGTCCAGTTTGTGCCGTCGAATTTTACAAGTCCACCCAGGTAGGTTCCAACCCACTTATTCCCATTAGCATCAATAGCTATTGCCTGTAGATTATCATTAGGGAGTCCTGAATTAGTAGTATTGTAAATATTTAAAATAATGCCGGTATTATTAAGTTTTATTAATCCCTTGGTAGTGGACGCCCAAATAATATTATTTTCTATTTGTAATGAAGTCACACCTGTTGAATCGATATACGTCTTCCACTCAGGAATTTGCCCAAATGCAAAGGCCGAAAAAAACAATAATATACTTAACAACTTTTTCAATTAATCTCCCATCTAGTTAAACAGTAAGCAATGTTTTTATAACAAAATTAGTTTCTTTGTTTGCGTAAAACTACCAGCTTGCATCCGGTAGAAATAAATCCCGCTTGAGAGATTACTCTAATTAAATTAAACAGAATAATTTTCCGCCGGTTTTTCACCATTAATTAAGGTCGCAATTTCTTTAACTAATATATCATACACTTTAAGTGCTACATATTCAGGTGTTGGGATAACTATAGTATACCCTATTGTTTGGACAGCTTTTCTTTCCTATAATATACATTATAGGAACTCAATCTACAAATAATATTCCTAAAAATTATTTCAAATCGATTTTCATATTCATAGCTGCAAATGTAGCAATTTAAATTACTTATAGGATATAACCATTTTTAAACAGGACATTTCTGATGCAAAATATTAAAAACACTAACTGGAAACTTTTTTTTGTACACTCGTAAATGTTCCGTACCATACATTTAAAAAACAATTGGTTTTTGATATTATTTTTTTCATTTCTAAACATCCATTTAATATTTATGATTGTTTTTCCAGATATTTCAATTTTCAACTTTTAAGCGTGGATCAATACTAATTGTTTTTTTGCTTGTAGGAAAACTAGCAAAAGGTCCGGCTTTACGATTTTTCTCTGCTGTATTATTAAAGAAGTCCTTTTTAAAGTGATCGCCGGTTTCCACATCAGGAACGTCATCCTTAGCTGACCATTTCATTGTTAGATCATCTAAATTGATTTCAATATTGACATTTGCATAACCTCCATTCTTGTCGAAACCAAAATACCGTTGCCAGGCTTTCAAGTCAGGTTGTATATTTTCAGGCACAAAAATACGGTTCCTGAAAGCATCTCTGTTATATTCTCCGTAAATAGTTCTTCCGTACAGATTTCCATCAGCAAAATTATCTTTGTGTGAGAAATCGATTCCCCTTGCGGAGCGATAAAAAAGATTGTTTTCGACATGGTTCCAGCGTGTAACACCTCCACCTCCATCCACTATCCTTCCTTCCGCCGTACGCGTTTTAACCGCAGCATTATCGCACATACCAATTAGGTTGTGTGCCAAAATCTCCTCATCGCTTCCATCAATGAGAATCCCATTTCCACCTCCATCTTCAATATCCTTTTTATCAGCACTTGAGATATTCCATAAAATATTTTGATCTACCATATTAGTATAGTGTGAAGCTTCAATATAAATTGCTCCACGTTTTGTTTCTTTGATATTTCCGATAACGTTGTTGCTAATACGCGAATTATTACAGACTGCATCAAACCAAATGCCTGATGCATAACTAATATCTCGAATAACACAATTTGCTATTACATCATTATTAGCAAAGTGAATCTTGATGCCTGCGCTTTCCCAGGACTGCTCTACATTTTGCCATCCTATTTTTTCAATCAAACAAGATTCAATGAGACTATTTACTGCAGATACTCCGGCAATACCACAAATACCAGCATCTTCAACATGTGTACGACGAACAATAGTATAACCAACAGGCGTAGGGCTGTCTGAATCCCAGCTTTCTCTTCCAATATCAAGTCCTACAGAGTTAGCATGCAGAATATTGCAATCTTCGATGATCCAATGATTGCCTCGATTGGTGGAAACAAGTCCTCTTTGAGGCACAGGAAAACCACTGGCCCCATGTTCAAAAGTGATGCCCTTTAATCTTATATAACCTAAATAACGTTGTTGTGGAGCAAAGACTCTTTCATGGACAACAAATTCAACTTTATGTTTTGCAGTATTCTCATCACCACTTAAACGCAAATGAACAGTTAATCCATTATCTTCAACCCAGAAAGCGTTTTTGGTTAATTCCAGATCAGTGTACATCTCCACTTGTTCCATTTTATGACCATCGACAAAAATCATCCCCCTCCTCAAGATGTAAGGTTTAACTTGATCCGGCCTCCCGGCTAAATGCCATGGAAAACTTCCCTTATCCATCATTATATTCACCATACCAAACGGATTGTAGCCATTAAAATTAATACCTTCAAGGTTGTACTGGAAAATGGCCGGTTTTTCTCCCTCCTCAGGCCCTCTGCCAAGTCTGAACCCAGTAGACGGTTGCCACTTATCTGGAGAAGCAAGTACAGAGCCCTTAATGATAACCACAGCTCCCGGAGCCGCTTCATAACTGATAATCTTATTAGGTCCAGTTCCTCCTCTTAGGGGTATGACACATTCTCGATAAATCCCAGACATAATGACGACCCTCTCCCCGGGTTCAAGTACTTTCGCCGCCTTATTGATGGTCAGGAATGGACTTTCTTTCGTTCCAGGATTTGTATCAGAGGCATTCGGATTGCCGTTATCAACATAATAGGTTTTTGAAAATTTAACGGGAACTTCCCAAGTTTCATACTTAGTTCCATCCGGCAACAAATAACCGGATTGAGTTTGCGCATAGGAGTTTAGTGAAAAAGCTATCAAAATAAATACTAAGAGCATTGTTATACGATGGACGACAATTCTTAAAAATTGATTTAACATAGTAAAGATCCTCTAGAGTTAAGTGAAGAGTTGCAACTACTTTTATTTATAAAAAATTTCTATCATTTAAAATCGCTTTGCGCCTTAATCTAAACTTTCTACTTTTCATCCTCAATTTGAGGCTTATCATCAATAAAAATCGTTCTATCATCTATGGAAATAGAACCGGATACAGTTATTTTAAAATTAGAGATGCTCTTTTTAATAATTTTACCCTTCATACTAACAGTATATACATTAGTCATAAATATCTTACTTCCCTCTGTGTGTTTATTTTGTGATATATTGTCACATCGTTCTACCTTTGACAATTTATGCTTGTGTCGGGCTGCATCTCTAGCTGTTTTATCTAAATTGGAAGAAAGTTCATTTACCAATGAATTAAGTTGAGAGGTAAGTTTAAATTTTCGGAGATACCAAGACTGTAGACCTATTTTGGCTGTATCGGTCCTTTCGCTGTCAGGGTACTTTTTAATAAATTTATTCAAAGCATTTATTATATTGTCACAACTACTTATTTTAATGTCGAAGTCATATGTCTGCGAAAGATTTTGTTCGGTTTCTTGTTGTAGTTTAATCAGCTTCTCATAATCTTTTTTTTCTCCAGAACTAAAAAAATAGTATGGATTTCCGTTTGAACGAGTGAAAATAAGAAGAGACAGAAATAAAACTATAATGCTAAAATACTCTTTTTTCATTTACTCAGCTCCTTGTTAGTTGTTAAATTGAATTTACTTTGCTGAACTGAAATATTCTTTTTATCTCAGTTTTATATAATTTATACTATAAGGAATCTATCTACAAAAGATACGGCAAAGGAATAATGAGTAGTTTTCATGCTTCCACTATTAAAAGTTATAAGATTAAATCGTTTATATCTAACAACTAAAAACACGCGTCCCGAAGGGACACCGATAGTGAAAACTTATTGGGAATTTTCCCCCTGGCGGAAAGTTCGGAATAAGCCCTGATAAATAGTACAAATTTAATAAATTAAAATCAAGGAGAACGGAAGCGGGAGACAGGAAACCGGAGAACGGAAACGGGAGAACGGAAACGGGAGACGGGAGAACGGAGAGGTTTTTGGAGGAATCGTTTTTTCTACAATTATTTCACCCCTAAAGGGGTTAGGACAAGATCGAATTCCAAATAGGATTTATAGAAGTAATTTGATGAATAAATAAAAATGAACCGTTACTATGCCATCCCTGCCGGGATTTTAGTCGTTTTCTTTATTCATTTTGTTATAAGTATTTC
>Ga0182027_10006702_pt1 | contig 17165 bp, 19 predicted proteins | sample 712E1DmetaG_FD_121300 | JGI IMG/M metagenome (GOLD analysis project Ga0182027, IMG submission 121300) | Permafrost microbial communities from Stordalen Mire, Sweden - 712E1D metaG (Illumina Assembly) | ecosystem: Environmental > Terrestrial > Soil > Wetlands > Permafrost | place: Sweden... | reverse complement strand
CACCGGGACCATTAATTAAAAATCGCCCCTTGCCGCCTACTTTTTTATCCAATGTATACAACGCTACGTCTTCTGGCTGTGTTACAGATTTTAAGCCTAGTTCTGCCAAGTTATCATCTATAACAATACTGGCCTTTTTATTATTCAGCTTAATGCAATTGGCACCATAGTAGTGTATCTCCATAATCTATAAATTCCCTCTCTACAACAATTTGTCTTTATCTGTGAATATAATCTTTTTGGCAAGCACCAGATTTGATACGAATCTATCGTTAACTTGTTTTCGATAGATAAATTCTGCCTTGTCAAAAACGCTATACCTAAGCTGCTTCTTTTCTGCCAGTTCAAGCTCTGCAACCAGGTGCTCTACCGCTGCTTGATTAACATCGCCGACTACAACTATATCTACTCCAGCCATTTCATCGCGTGTAAACTGCCCCGTGTACAGTGCCAGGCGCACATTGCCGACCTTCATTAATTCTTGAATAAATGGATCTTTAATAGCTTGTTCCGTTACTGGTTCTTGTTCAGTAACCTCACCCACGGTTTCTTTTACTTCATTATTCTTTTTTGGTAACTTTACTTTTTTACCACTAAAAATACTCGACAGGGCAATATAGTGATTAAATGACTGATTCACCTCGTAATACAAGCGATTATTGTTGGTGTCAGATGTGATAATTCCTATGCTCAATAAATTAGCCAATTCACGTCTAACAGAGTTGATTTGTTCATCAATCTTACGTGTAATTTCGCGCACATAAAATGACCTATTCGGATTTTGGTAAAACAGTTGCAGAAGTTTTACACGCGTCTTTGAGCCAAACAATTGTTCGATCATATAAACATTGTATCAAGTCTAACTATATTTGGCGCAATATTATTGTAATCGTTACCTGGGTCGGCTTTTTGCGGTTTTAGCCGCTAAAGCCTCTAATTGATCATTTAAAGGAGATAAAATAATATTATTACCTGCCTGTGTGATGGCTAAATTTAATAAATAATCTGCAAAATTAGGTGATTTAGCCAAAAGTGGGCCATGCAGATAAGATCCAAAGACATTGTTCCAAACTGCTCCCTCGGTTTTATCTTTACCGTTATTACCTTGACCTTTTTTTGTCATCCCAAAAGATTTAACATTATCACCCAAAAACGTACGCCCACTATGATTCTCATAACCTATCACGTCTCCCCACTCTGTTTGGTCGGTTATATTACCAATTAGACGACCATCACTGGCAACTGTATTCAAATCCAGTATTCCTATTCCCGGTATTTTGTGATTGTCTTGAGTTTTAAAGTAATGGCCAAACATCTGATACATTCCGCAAATCATTAACATCGGTATACCATTTTGGGCAAGATTTTTAAGATCTTTTGCTTTTGCTTGCAGGTCTTCGGCAATTATCGATTGGCCGGCATCTTGTCCACCGCCACCAATAATAAGATTCGTGTCTGCCGGCAAACTATCGCCCACTCCAATATTAAGAACTTTTGCAGGTATTCCTCGCCATAAAAGCCTCTGACGTAAAACTAATACATTGCCATTATCGCCGTATATATTCATTTCTTCGGGGTATATATGCACAATATTTATGGGTTTCATATTCTCTCAACTTCAGTTAATTTAGTTAACTGTTTTCGTATATCCAGCATTGCGGTATAGGTTGTATAAATCAAAATTGTTCCACCCTCTTTTGTGTTGTCAATGGTTGATTCCAGACAGGCAGAAAGGTTAGGCTGTATGTCATTCACCAAAACATTGTCATATTTTAGCCTTAAAGCCATATCTGCTGCTCTTGAGCCACAAGCCACAATAGGATTAAAAAATCCCTCGCCAGAGTCAAAAGATACATCCCACAACCATGACACATCCCTACCATCTGCATAATCATCATTTATGGCAATAACTGTAGTGTTGTGCTCAATTCTCGAACCACTCAAAAGTGCATGTCTAAAGCCGCCAGGATTTTTGACTAACTGTAAAATGACCTTTTTACCACCCACTTTAATGCTTTCGCCACGGCCAAAAGCCGGTTTTACTTGAGCTATATTTGTTGCAATATTATCAACACTAATATCCAATGCCAGGGCTGCGGCACAAACCGCCACGGCATTTTGGGCATTATATGTACTGCTAGCTTTAAGGGGCAATGTTAATTCTCTATTATCAAGTTTGATGATAATGTTACCGTCATTTTTTAATTGTTTAAGCTCTGCTTTGGCGCTCACATTGGTTGTAGCCAGTACGGCCGCATGGAGTTCATCATCGTTACGATATAAATTTCTAAGTTCCGGAACGACACCAAAATAATAAACTTTGGCCGGAGTATGTTCAGCCATAGCCAGTACCCGTGGATCGTCTCTATTTAAGACCACAAATTCAGTGGTATTATTGACCACTTTCTGAATAAGCCGAGCTGTGTGATCAATTTCCCCAAACCGATCCATTTGGTCACGCATAACATTTAAAACAATCGTTGCTCTGGGCTTAAACTCTTTAACAAATTGAGCTGCGTATGCCTCGTCGAGTTCAAAAACCGCAATATCATAAGGCAGTTTACCCGACCAGTTCGAATTTTGGACAATCGACGCAACAATTCCCCTAACAAAGTTGCTACCGGTAGGATTGGTTAAAACTCTTTTTTCGGATTTTAAGATGTGAGTTAGCATTTTAGTACTGGTAGTTTTGCCATTAGTACCGGTAATAATAATCACTCCCTCGGGCAACAGCGACAGAGACGTACTCATAAATTTTGGAAAAAACTTTTTAACAAGCAATCCGGGTAGTGCAGCTCCCCGACGACCAATCATCTTAAGGCTGAAATATACTATTTTTCCTAACCATAAAGCAATTAAACGCATTGGTTATAGTTTACCGCTAAAAGTCCGGTCGAACCAATCAAGAGCTGAATCCAAATTTTCGAACCATATAATATCTTTATTGCGTTTGAACCAAGTCATCTGCTTTTTGGCTAAGTGAAGATCACTAATAATAAAGTCAGCTAGGCCTTGTTCCTGACTTTTTTCGCCCAACAATACACCCCTGAAAGCTTTATATATTCCACCGGTCATAGCCTCGGACTCCCATCCATACAGCTCTACGGCCTTTTTTACTTCTTTTAAAACATCAGCCTTGAGCATTAGGTTAGCTCTAGCCTTTATTCGATCGTGCAACACGTCTTTGAAAGGATTTAACCCTATAATTGTGGTTTTATTGGCCAATGGTTTTTTGGCTATTTTTGTGTCAGCTCTTTCAATCGCCCTAATAAGATACCGCTTATTAAGTCTGTTATCCGGCATTGCAAGACCAGCTTTTAATATCTTCTCCTGCAGCTGCTCAATACTTAGTTTGCTTAATTTATTGCGTAATTTTGGATTGGCCGGGGCCAGCTTAAAATTATAGATTACTGCATCAACATATAAGCCGCTACCACCGACAAGTATCGGCAGCTTACCCCTATTTTTTATATCTTCTATCATATCTTCGGCATATTTTTTAAAATCAGCCACTGTAAAAGTCTGACCCGGACCAGCTAAATCCAAACCCCAATGCGGTATACCGGATTGTTCCTTTCTGGTGGGTTTAGCCGTGCCAATATCAAGATATTTATATACCGTTCTGGAATCGGCTGCGATGATTTCTCCGTCAAATTTTTTAGCAATATTAATAGCCAAGGCAGTTTTACCGCTTGCGGTCGGTCCGATAACGGCTAGTAACTCTATTTTTTTGGCCACCATAGATATTCTTCTAATTTAATTTTGCTATCCTTAACAACAACCCCTTCGTCGGATAACATCCCCGTCTGGCCGCTCCTACCACCCCATGGGAAGCCACTAGCCATGCCACCCTTAATATTGACTACCCGATGCCAAGAGATATCCTCTGGGCCAAAATGAGCAATCTGGCCGACAACCTGTGCTGCTCCGGGATGACCGCACAAAGCCGCTATCTGACCGTAGGTTATAACTCTTCCCTGAGGGATATCCATTACCATCCTATAAACTGCATCGCGGAATGATTTGTCCATACTACATAGTCGTGTGAGTTGTGCGTGATTTAGCTTCGTTGGCAACAGTTTTTAAGAAATTATCGATTTTTATCAGAGATGGCTCTTGTACCACAAGATCGCTTCGCATACGAGGTATGGTTGTCCCAGTTTCTAGCTCCTTTTCACCAATCACCAGAGTATATGGTAGCTTTATTGTTTCGGCATTTCGTATTTTCTTACCGACTGATTCATTACCATCGTCAACACCAACCCTTAAGCCCAGTTTACTGGCTTGTTCAGCTAAATCTTTAGCAAATTTCACTATTTTTTCTGTTTGATTCACTGTGGCTATTCTAATCTGTTCTGGTGCCAACCAAACCGGGAATTTGCCGGCAGTATGTTCGATAAACATAGATAAAAAACGTTCCAATGAACCCATAATGGCACAATGTACCATCAAAATCCGCTCATGTTCACCTTTTTCGTTGGTACAAAATAAATCAAACCCTTCTGGTTGATTAAAGTCGAGTTGAATAGTAGCCACCTGCCAAGTACGGCCAAGAGCATCTTGCGTCATAAAATCTAATTTAGGACCGTAAAAAGCCGCCTCACCCTCTCCTAAATCATAATTGTTACCAGCCCTTTCCTGAACAATAGATTTAAGATCGTTTTCTATACTATTCCATGTCTTTTCGTCACCCATAAACGCCGACATATCTTTAGGATCATGAGTTGATAACCTAAGTTTCAGTTTCATGTCGAAGGCACTATAAAACTGTTCTACAACATCCCAGACATTCAGCATCTCTTGTTTGACTTGGTTATATCTACAAAAGATATGGGCATCGTCCTGAGTAAATGCCCTAACTCGCATGAGTCCGTTCAATTCACCTGATTGTTCATCCCTGTAACAAGCTGTGGTTTCTCTATAACGAATCGGCAAATCCCTATAACTACGCGGCTGAGAGTTATATATTTGAGTGTGGTGTGGGCAGTTCATGGGTTTTAATGCAAATTCATGTCCCTCACGAGTTGTAATTTTAAAGAGTTCATCATTGAATTTATCCCAATGACCACTTTTAACATAAAGTTCTTTTTTGGTAATATGCGGAATTGACACCTCTTCAAAACCATACTCATTACGCAATTCCTGAACAAATATATCCAGCTGTCTCCTTAATACAGTACCCCGTGGTGTCCAAAGTGGTAAGCCGGGGCCAACTAAATCTGAAAATACAAACAGATCCAGCTCTTGACCCAGTTTGCGATGATCTCGCTTTTTTGCTTCTTCAAACATTGCCAGATAATCATCTAGTTCTTTTTGAGTAGCAAAAGCCACACCATATAAGCGTTGCATCTGTGGGTTATTCTCTTTGCCACGCCAATAGGCACCAGCTATACGCATTAGCTTAAACGCTCCTATGTCTTTGGTATCTTTTACATGAGGGCCACGGCATAGGTCAGTAAATTCACCGATGGTATATAAAGTTACCTCACTCACTCTATCTCCATTACTCGGCAAGCCCAACTCTTCAATATCCATATCTTTTACCGAAGTAGTTCCGGACCGTTTTAGATCATTCAGCAATTCCTTCTTATAGATCTGGTTATTATCCTCGGCCCATTTGATTGCTTCATCAATCGCTACCTTTTTCATCTTGAAATCACAGTTTTTATCTATGATTTTTCGCATTTCTGCTTCAATTTTCGGAAAATCCTCTTCGGAGATAGTCATTTCACCAGGGTCAATATCATAATAAAATCCGTTTTCAATAATCGGCCCTACTCCAAACTTTACTTTTGGCCATAAATTTTTTACAGCCGCTGCCATTATGTGGGCCAAACTATGGCGCATTGTTTCAAGTTCTTTGAGCGATACGTCTGCCACGGTTACTAACCTCCTTATCCTATTATTGTACTAAACTAAAACGCACGAGGCATCAGAATGTACGACATTATCGTTTCTGAATTCTCGTGCGTCTCGGATCCCGACTTTGTCAGGATGGTTCCACCGGACTTCCCTTTTGCTTGTCTTACCTCGCAGCTTGAGTATTATCTCAAAAAAAGACAAGCATATTGTAAGGGCACTCATGAGGCCGCGATATCGCTCGCTGCCACCGCCGACGGAGCTGATACAGGTGGTGAGACTGTGTCTTTGCTCTCTGACCACCAGTGTAACACACCTGACAAAACTTCACCTGTGGGAGCTAGTATACTAGCGCTAGCCTAATATTACCAGTATAATCTTATCCACATATGTGGATACTTGCCTTTCACCTCTGTCATTTGATATATTAACAGTAGTTCTTTTAAACGAATTATTTATCGTCACCCGACGATAAGGGCTCTTAGCTCAGTTGGCTAGAGCGCTTCCTTGACGTGGAAGAGGTCAGAGGTTCGAATCCTCTAGAGCCCACCAGAATTATTTGTTAGTATTAATACATGAAGAGACGGGGTTATTACAGTTGGGACGAAACATTTATGCAAATGTGTCGCATTATTGCCCAACGCTCTAAAGACCCCAACACTCAAACCGGTGCTTGTATAGTCAGTGATAAAAATATAATCATTAGCTTCGGTTACAATGGGTTCCCTAGAGGTTGTGATGATGATGTTCTGCCTTGGAATCGAAAAGGTGAATTTGCAAAAACCAAGTACCCCTACGTAGTACATGCTGAGGCAAATTCTATACTAAATACTCCTTCTAGCACCGAAGGAGCAAAAATGTATTGCAACTTGTTTCCTTGTAATGAATGCACCAAAGTAATAATTCAAAAAGGCATTAAAGAAATAGTTTACGAGTCTGACAAATATCACGATGCCAAAGAAACAATCGCCTCGCGCAAGATGTTAGATCTAGCCGGAATAAAATATCGAAAATATATACCCAAACATAATCTGGTTGATTCAAATAAATAATCCTTTTTTAAAGGGATGTAATTTATTTTTTGTAATAACCCCTTAAACGTTTAAAGGCAATACTAAATAGCTCTTCTAGGGTGTGAGTATAGGCATGGAAGCTAGATTCTCCGACCAGGCCCATATTATCTTCTTTGGGGTCAAACCAATCATCTATCTTAAGTAATGCAATTTTATATCCTAACGCTTGAGCTCGCACCAAAACTTCTACGTCAAAACCCCAACCAAGCGTTTCTAACGGCTCAAAGAGTTTGATTGCCGCTTCTTTATTAAAAGCCTTGAAACCGCACTGGGTATCTTTGATTCCTGGAGTAGCCAGTACTCTTATGAGCAGGTTCGAACCTATCGATTTGACTCTTCTGGACCATGTATTGTGAATCTTATTAAGCGGTCGGTCGGCAATTAATAGATCAGCACCGGTATCTTCTAATATATCAAAGGCTTCTTTAATATATCGAGCTGGTGTAGCTAAATCAGCATCGAGAAATAAGATGTAATCACCTTTTGAGGCCAAGACACCCTCACGTACGTCTCTACCCTTACCAACCTTTTTGCCGGGTTTAATTAGCTTAAAAGAAGAAAATAAACTACTCCGCCCCTGGGCTAGCTCGGCAGTATTGTCGTTGCCATCAGCAGCCACCACCACCATCTCTGTTGCCCTGTACCTTTTTTGATCATTTTTTAATGCTTCAGCCACTATTTTAAGATTATTTTCTATAATTGCGGCTTCACTGTAAGCAGGTATAACAACCGAATATTTGATTTTTTGTGTCATCTTAGAACCAAGTATAACGTTTTCTGCCACTTAACCAAAGCACCAACAGATATGAAAACTAATCGTAGCTATTGACTTTTTCAATGTTTAATGTTATTATGCTTATGTTAAACGAGGCGTTTTGCTTGAGTAACAATTCACCGTTAGACAGTTTTCAACTGTTCTACGAAGAACTGCGCTCATCAAAGGAGTTCGTTAACCGTATTCGTCGAATCCGTCGAACTACGGTTACTACGAACTAACGATCAGTTCGAAGGTTACAAAGGACGTGTTCCACAGAACACGTCCTTTTTTCCACTTGGTTTTATAATAGCGTTATGTCAATATATTGACATGGATTGCATATATTGTGGTAAAGAAACAAGAGTTACCAACAGCCGACCCCAGAGAGCCGACCATCAAACCTGGCGTCGCCGACAGTGCACCTCTTGCAGAGCCACTCTAACCTCTATAGAACGTATAAAACTAGATGAGGCTCTAAGAGTCCAAAAACGCGGTCGGTCAATTGAGCCATTTTTAAGAGACAAGCTTTTCTTGAGCATCTACCAATCTGTTAGCCATCTAAAAAATCCGATCGATACAGCGCATCAACTAACAAATACTGTTTTGCGACATATATTAAAAGAGATCAGCGGACCTACTATCTCAACCGATAAGATAGCTATACTCACCACCCAGGTTCTTAAACGATACAATGCGGCAGCCGCTGTACGATATTTGTCTTTCCAAAAACAGATGCCAAGACCAAGCGACATTAACCGCTCTCTTAAATGAACTAATATTTTTTAACAGCTTTTTCGGTAATATCAAATTTACCCAGGTACCAACCGAAGATTAGGCGAGTTTGGGAGTTAAGAGCTGCGAAACTGTTAAATATTATCGTTGTAAAAGGCATATAGACCCACTGTATAACCATATATATGCGGTGGCGTGTCTTATATCGCAGTGGTTTAGGAGGAAGCAGCCTAATACTCATATATATGCTTATAAATAGACCGATCATAGCCACAAGCTGAATTCTACTGGCCATTACCGGTAATTGGTTGGCAACGATACTAAGTCTCGAGTGGGGTGCAATATAAAGTGGCACAAACCCACCCAAGAGCAGCAGCAGCGGAGCGGTAGCCCAAGACACATGGCTGTCTATAAGGCGCATGGTTTTAAAGAACAAATCCACTTTGGGTACCCTATTTTTATCTCGCCAACCCTTTTGGAGTACAAAAGCTATATCGCTAGCACCCCAAGCCCAACGTCTAACCTGCTTGAACTGAGCCTTGATGGTTTTTGGATATGTTTTGGCCAATACGGCATCGAGATAAACAGGGATCATTATAGGTAATACATCGTGTCTACCATCGTACCTAAAATAAGTGCGCCAAAACTGGTGGCCGTCCTCTACTACCGTACGAACACTCCAAAAATCGGTATCTACAAGTGTTTGCATGCTTTGTGAATGGGCTGAAAAGTTACGCAGCATATGGGGTCGAAGCGCCAAAACAATATTCCAGAATGAGTTACCGGTGGCGATAACGCGCATCGGCGCTGAAGCATCCCATATATTGTTGGTATAAATCGTAATCGGTTGAAACGAAGTATGTAACGGATCAGGACAAGCTATATAGGCGTAAGTAACGGCGGCAAAGTACTGCGGATGGGGCCTGTTATCAGCGTCAAGTGTTGTAACTATGGCGCTACCAAACGGTATATTTTTTTCTTCTAAAATCTGCTTTGCTCGGTGGCCGGCATAAGTGATATTAGCGCCCTTGCCTATCATCTCGTCCGGGATATGAGCCGGATGTTTTATTGCTTCCATATGGTAAAAACGATGCTTGTATTTATCTGTTAAACTAGTGGCTACCTCTTCGGCCAGGGGCTCACATCTTTCCTCATAGCACAATAGTAAAATCACCTTTTTCATATCGTAATGGCTGGCCAAAACAGTTTTTATGGTAGGCTCAACCACCTCAACTCCTTCTATAGAATGAGCAATCATTATCACATGATATACATCTTTTAAGCGCAACCTATCGGCTGGGCGTAGATGGTTGGCTATCAGGTTGTGGCGATGCCAATCCGGGGCGACACCTTGTTCGTAATGCTCAAAAGCTCGCTTCGGATTATCCAGTTCACCTAGTAGCTTTGGCCAATCATAAGACATGTTTTGATTAAGTACTCGGTGGCCTTGGACAACCCGCATGTTCATAACAAGCATTTTTATAAACCAGATTAACAGATAAGCAATAATAAAATAAGCCGCCAAAGTCGGGCTTATTAAACTGAGCAAAATAGGTAACGACAAGGTAAACCAGCTTAAAAGACCGGGTAACATCTCAAAGAAACGATATACGCGGTCGCGGTTTCGCTCTAGAGGTATTTCAATGTTTGTCATTATTGTAAGTTTAGGATTGCGCCACTGACTATTAAATTAAAGAATAAAGCTATTATCGTAAGCGATAAAATTAAAATACTTAACATTCGCCTTTGGGTGTAAAGCCTGGCGCTTAAGATTATGGCAACTACTGTGATTACTAAAGCTAAAAGAGCAAAACCATAAAGTTGGAACACGCTGGCTCTTTGGAACCCTGCCAGCCCTAGCGCCACCTGATAACGGATAATGGCAATGGAGTGGCTGGTGTTAATCCGCAGAACAGTCGCGATTATGTTAATTAAAGACAATAGCACTACTATGAGATTTAAAAACAATATCGGCCTGTCTTGAAAATATTTTTTTGTAAACATTAGCTCCCTTAATTATACCTCTTAGCCTGCTGATCCAGTAAGAAGCGCTCAGAGTTCTGGTGCGGGTAGAGGGAGTCGAACCCTCGTCTCAGCCTTGGGAAGGCTACATAATAGCCGTTATACGATACCCGCTGGAGCCGAAGGCGGGAGTCGGACCCGCGACCTTCACTTTACGAAAGTGCTGCTCTACCACTGAGCTACTTCGGCAAACTCATCCATTATGATACCAAAACTAAACAGACTCGTCTTCTTTGGCAGCCTTTTGTAGTTCTGGTTTCTGCTTTTTATATTCACGCCAAGTTATATAAATAATAAAGATATCAAATATAGTTAGCAAAATCAGCGACAAAGAATGCGTGTAACTTATCCTGTACACCTGATAAACAATAAAAATCGCTGTAAAAATAATTAGCCCAATATATGCCCATAAATGACTGCGCAAAATTTCTATAACCAAAATAATCTTGGCAAAACCATGAGCGAGTAAATATATTGCACCAAATAACAGAGACCCGGCCGTAAGGGCATGGGCCGAATCCAAAATGTGATTAGCGATAAAATCGTGCGGATCGGTAGACAGTTCGTTGGCCGTCAAGCTGGTTACAAAATTTATTATGGTTCTCGGTGATATAAAAAGCAGTATTATGCCCCCCATCACCTCTAATAAGCCGTCTGCGGCCTTTAAGAGTATGGACACCTCAAATACCCTGTCGAACTCAGTCTTAGCCTTAAAAATAGCCATACACTGATTGTAGCAAGATTAATCTGTTATCTAATAATTATTTGAGTAATTCGGCTAAAAGTCTACCAAATAAAATACCCCACAACAAGTGAGGAGTATTATTTGGCGAACACTAACTTTAGGGGTATGTAAATATTTTTGTTTTAAGATTAGTAAGTTTTTGGGACTAAGTTTAATGACTTTGTGCCATAAATCTTTCCCAAGCCCCACTTTTATAAGCACGATCAGCTTCTTGTTGTGCTTCCAAATCTGCACGTTTTTGTTGCTCAACTGTCATCTTAAACCCTTGTTTTTGCCAGATATGAGTAGTGGGTTCATCTACACCAAAACGGCGAGCCTGTTCTATAACACTATTACGTGTACCCATAAGAACTTTAGGCATGTTTGCTATAACTTTACCTCTTGGAAGAAATTGTTGCCACGTTGGATCGATAATAATTTCACTACCTTGATCAGTATTTTTTAGAGTTACATAACTATGTTCTGGTACATCCCCGCTACAGCCAAGCTCATGATCTACTTCTTCATAACCCTTACCAAGCAGATATTCCACAATAAAAGAAGCCAACCTATGACATACAGGTAACCGATGTACTTCTTCTGCACTATATCCTCTATCCGTTAAAGACCCATATGCGCCTTCTGATGCCAAGAGTAAATCTGTTTTTGTAGCTTCGTCTAACGCTGGCAAACTATTATGTTTAATTTTAGTAAAAGTCATTATTGTATAATACCATATTTTAAAGTTATTGTCAAAGGACTGGCGGGATATAGAGTCGGATTTCAGAACAGTGAGTCTGGGCAATCTGTCTAATAAGTTGACTAATCTATAGATTAGTGTTATATTATACTAATGGATTCAGCACAAATAAAAACTGAAGTTTGGACTCCAAAATCACCCGAATTTGAACTCGGCCCTGCCATAACCGAGGCTATTAATGAAATCAACGCCCAGGATCCTAATAAATTAATTGAAGGCCTGGAGGAAAAAATCCAAAAGTCAGAGAATGGGATTAGATTCGCAGTTCTTGATGGCAATCGGCCTGATGAATACTCGCATACTGATGCGCTAGTAATGTTCAATCCTTTTGCAAATGCAGCCACTGACAATATGCTAGTTAGGGCAGAATTCATTCGACTAGTCGCCAAGCATGAAGATGTTAGGGATGACTCAGGAAAGCTCAAGCCTGTTGTCATGCTCGCAAGCCCGGGGCTTGGAGGCAGTAAAGTTAGACTATCTAGAGAAGAAATCGACGAAGTAGTTGCCGGCGAGCTTGGGCCGGTGGCACGAGATATGTTGCATGCAGTTAGTGAATTAGAAGTAGGCCGTGTCGCTTTGTTGGGTTTCTCGCAGGGTGCGGATATGGCAATCGCTGGAGCAAGACATGGTTACTCTGCAAATCTTGATACAAATTCAGTCGCTATTGGTGATCCGGCGGGCATAGCCGAGAGAGGCGCTATGAGCCTCGGCCTAGATTTTATGAAATCAGGTGGGATGAAAGAAGTAGTACAAGCTAATGGTATCGATGCTCAAAAAATCGCCCTTGGTTTTGGCTATGGTAATCAGGACTTTATGCTTGGGTTTGTCCCCTCTGCTCTTTTTAGCAGAACCAATCACTACATTTGGCAGGCTTTAGGCAATAACTCTTTCGAGAGGCATATACAACAGATTTTAGATGAAGGAAAAGTGAGAAAACTGGTTATCGGATATGGCAACGAAAGTGCTATTGCTCAACCGGCCAAAATAGAACCAATAATTAGTTCTTTCGATACCGATCAACCTATCTCCGTAACATCAATCAAAGTCGAATCTGCTAGACACACTTGGGGAGATAATTTAGCCTTGCTCGCAAAATTGTATATGAGAGCCGTCGTTTAATTTCGAACAAGTAGTTTAACGGTTTGGGGCCAAAATTAACAGAGGTAAAGTTACTGGCGGGCTCGACCGGATTCGAACCGGCGATCTTCTCCGTGACAGGGAGACATGTTAGGCCTCTACACCACGAGCCCGTAAATTTCTAAATAGCTTGATGCTGGTTAGAAATTTTAAAAAAGTACTCAATTTATCAAATTGCAGGAGTTATCGTATCAGGGAAACGGTTGTTTTGCAATCAGCCGCAGTAGCTTAAACCTTGATATAAACTACAGCTTTTTGTTTGGCCTTATAATCGTTTAGATAAGTATTTATATCTTTATATGTAAACAATATGTGTGCTGCTTGCGTTTTATCTCCCTGAACGCTTATATTTTTAACAATTTCCAGAGCATAGCCGATATCAATCACTCCGGATCTTTCACCGGGCTTGAGTTTATAAAGCGCATCAATAGTTTGAGATGGTATATTATGATCGGTTTTAGAAATTAAAAATCCCATTACCCCGCCATTGTTCTTTGTTGCCGCATCATCAGAAAACTGCTTGGCAACCGTACCAAAATCCTGGCCGGCCCTAAGATCGGCCAGAGCGGTATTGGCTCGTGTCTGCACGCTTGTATCCAACACATGCAAAACCTTATCCGTGAGCAGTTCCTCTTTTATACTGCGACGAAAATCAGCAATACTCCAACCCCAATAATCTTTTAAGACATTTTCGAAAACCTTATTATCACTACCAAGCTTGTTTTGATTTCTAAGAAGTTCTATTTGGTTATCTATCTCTGAGTTGCTAACCCGCAAGTTATTCGTACGGGCAATCTTTTGAACGTAGGCATAATTAACCACATTCTCTATTGATTTTTTACGTTGCTGTGCCAATTGGGCCTTGCCCTGATCGGTGCTAAAATCAACACCCTGTTGAGTCTCGAAATAATGGATATAATGGCGCAATTCAAACAAATAATTCTCGTAGCTGATAAAAGTACCACCGATACGGGCCACCGGCAAAGGTACAACTTTGGTGACCTGATACATAAAGGCAGAAGTTGATTGCCATCTGTACAGGCTCACCATGGTATAAGACATAAATCCGATAAATACCGCGACAAGTAGGGCTATGGTTACCATCACAATTTTACGGCGCGAGTGTCTTAACGGATAAATGTATTTACGGGCACCGGACAATACCTCCTCGCGGTGCTCGGCCACTGTTTCGTTGGTAATCCGTGGAACTTGTTCCTCGGTTGGAGAATTAACTTCTTTTAAATTAGCCTGATGACGCAAATAGCGCTTTGAACCTGGCCCATTGAATAGTAAAAATCTTTTTTTAGTCATTCTGGTTTTCAAGCATTGGCGGAACAGCAGAGTGATACCCTAATTCCCGCAAAATATGAGACATACGGTTTTGAATATTTTTAGGGTGATGCACATCATGAATCACTAATTCGCCAACATATGTCTGTATGACTATTGTACCAAATCCAAGCAGTGTTTCTTGTAAACCGCTAACTTCATAAGATATCGTCTGAATTTTATCCAAACCGATATCTACAACACTACGTTTAAATAAACCCCTCTGGCTCATTTGGAGCAATCGCTGATCGGTCACGATAAAAACACTAAAATACCAACCTATCCAAGCGTAAAACATCACAAGCGTAGCCAGAATAAAACCGATTGCTAAGCCCCCAAAAAAGTAGGCATAAGTTGGCTTAATCAGAGCCGGTACGGTGCCGAGCAGCAATAAAACGGATGCAATTACTATTTCTCGGCGCATCACAATCGGGTGCTTGCGAAATAACAGCAACATTTCTTCGTCTTCGAATTGGTCACTAAAATATTTGTCTGCCATAGCTTAATTAGTATTGTACCCGCTTAAGGCTTGATAGTGAACAGATATAAAATGATATACTAATAAGCGCTCATTCAAAGCTCCGGTAGTTCAGTGGATAGAACACCACCGTCCTAAGGTGGGTGTCGGGGGTTCGAATCCCTCCCGGGGCACCAGGTTTATTTCTTATTGATGACAACCCGACCAAGCACCATATCTTGATGAGGAGCGTTATATTCATAAATTTCGGACTTTTTAAACCAAAGCGGTATTTCTTTTGCAGCCTCTTCTTTACTGCCAGATGCGTGAACAATATTTGGCAATGTGCTGCCAATGCCATTTGTATACTCTTGTGTCAAATGAGTATAATCTCCGCGAATTGTGCCAGGAGCCGAATTTTTAGGGTCAGTAGTACCCACCATTTTACGCACATGACTTACGGCTTCCACTCCCTCTAGAACTATGGCAATCACTGGCGATTCTGTCATTTGAGATAAAACAATGTCATAAACTTCTTGGCCCCACCGACTAATTAGTTTGCTGATGCCCTCATAGTGCTCATGAAAGTGGGCTTTATCTGGAGCGATCATTTTAGCCGCTACAATTTTAAGACCGGCTTTTTCAAACCGTGCCAATACTTCACCGACAATGCCTCTTTGTACTGCATCCGGCTTCATAACAATCAGGGTTCTTTCCATATTAATATCACCTTTCCTTTAATTTAAACTACACCTGTTACGGCTAAAATTATTAAAACCACTGCCAAAGTTACCCTATACCAACCAAAATCTTTTAGGCCGCGGCTGCTTAATAGCTTAATAAAAAAGCTGATGGCCAGCATACCGCTAACAAACGCCACGGCGTTACCAATTAGCACCTGGCCCATATTATTTTTAACAAAATCTATTCCGCCACTACCTAGCAAAGTTTTAAAGCTAGCCCCGGCCAAGATGGGTATGGCCAGTAAAAAGCTGAATTCGGCAGCTTTTTTAGCACTTAGCTTATTTCTTAAGCCTGTAAAAATGGTGATACCCGAACGAGATACCCCTGGAATTAAAGCTATTGCCTGGGTTATACCGATTTTTACAGTAATTGACCAAGAAATCGATGTTTCGAGTTCTCTATCATCCGCCTTAGGCTCTGCGCCACCTTTTACTATCATTAACACCCCTAGTACAAATAAAGCCAAGGCCACTACCCAAACATTGTCATTCAGATTTTTTACCTGCGAGTCAAAAATTGTACCAAATATCACTGCCGGAATGGTAGCTAAAACTATTTTTGCCAGCAGCCACCACTCCCTACCTATTAAAGTCCTTTTTATAATTGACCAAATGCGTTTACGATAATAAATTATCAATGCTAATAATGTGCCGAAGTTAAGCAACACATCAAAAGTAAAAGCATTGCCTACACTCAGCAGATGATTAGTAATAACCAGATGTCCTGAACTGGAAACCGGTATAAACTCTGTCAGCCCCTGCACCAAACCCAATACTATTGCATCTATAAAAGTCATCTTTAATATGTTAGCAGATGGCGGTGATATATATATAATGAATACTTTTTGTATTCATCTCTGTTATCGTACGAGTAATAGTAATACAGAGGTAGATGTCGTACAATATTGGCTATGAGGGCTACCAATGCAATCAACGAATATCTGGATTATTTAGCCATAGAGCAAAACCGTTCAAAAAGAACGATAGCCAACTACAACCACTACTTGACCCGTTTGATTGATTATGCCGGCGATATAAAGGTATCTGACATCAACCCGGATTTGGTGCGTAAATGGCGACTGTGGCTGCACGAACTTGGTTCTGACCGCTCAGATGAACTTAGCAAGGCCACCCAAAACTACCACTTAATTGCCTTACGTAACTTCTTAAAATTCTGCCATAAACGCGGCATTGAATCTTTGAGCCCTGACCAAATAGAATTAGCCCGTGTTAAGCGGCCGCAGGTAACCTTTTTAAATAATGACGAGTTAAGTAGCTTACTTAACCAACCAAACACCAATGATGCGGCTGGTCTGAGAGATAAAGCTATCTTAGAGCTTTTGTTTAGCGGCGGCTTGAGAGTGTCGGAGTTAATCGGGCTGGATAGAAACCATATTAACGTTGAGCGACGTGAATTTATGGTACGTGGTAAGGGTCAAAAAGACCGGCCGATTTTTGTCAGTCAGGATGCTGCCGATTGGTTAAAATTGTATATAGATAAGCGAACAGATAATCTCCCCGCTCTGTTTATTAGCTATAGTGGCCGGCACCAAGCAGCAACGACCGGTAATT
>Ga0182027_10006701_pt1 | contig 17165 bp, 23 predicted proteins | sample 712E1DmetaG_FD_121300 | JGI IMG/M metagenome (GOLD analysis project Ga0182027, IMG submission 121300) | Permafrost microbial communities from Stordalen Mire, Sweden - 712E1D metaG (Illumina Assembly) | ecosystem: Environmental > Terrestrial > Soil > Wetlands > Permafrost | place: Sweden... | reverse complement strand
TCTTCAGAATACCATTTACCTGCTAACACCTTGAATTTTAACAATAGGTGGTGCACTTCTGACTGCTTTAAATTGTGTTATAACTCATTTATACTCTTTTCAATCAAATTATTAGAAATATCATCAAAAAGAAGAAAAACACCCCGAAATTAAAAGTGTAAAGTAATTACGTACTTCTACAAATAACATCTTATTTGATAATATTTATAAACTACTATCTTGTTCCATAATTATCAGAGATGTGAGTAGTAGCTTACTTGAATCTGATGAGATATTATATTATGGAGGCTAAAATGGGATTATATAAATATGTGAAGAATGCATGGAAAAAGCAGGACCAAGAGTTCTTGCAGATGCATAGAAAAAGGCTTACAATCTGGCGTGATGAGAATTCTACAATAAGGATTGAAAGACCGACAAGGATAGATAAGGCTCGATCGCTTGGATATAGGGCAAAGAATGGCGTGATAATGGTCAGGCAGCGCGTTGATAGAGGAGGTCGTATGAGGCCTTCAATCAGAAGCGGCAGAAGATCAGCACACAATTTTCAAAAAAAGATATTGTCAAAGAATTATCAGCAGATTGCTGAAGAGAGAGCTAATGAATCATATCCAAATTGTGAAGTCCTAAACAGTTATTTTGTAGGAAAGGATGCTATATATGAATGGTATGAGATAATATTGCTTGATAGGGCTCATCCAGAGATTTTGAAAGATCCAATATACAAGAATATTTTGTCGACTGGCGGCAGGGCTTACAGGGGCATAACATCTGCAGGCAGGAAAGGCAGAGGTTTGAGACGCAAGGGTCTTGGGGCAGAAAAGATCAGGCCAAGCAATAGGGCCAACGATGGTCACGCAAACTAATCTGCTAAATTCATAAAATTTTTTTTTCTTTTAATATTCTTCTATATCTTCAGCTGTAAATATCTTTTTTATCAGAGGATGATATGAAGATATTATCAAATAAATTATTATTGACATGTCAGAATTCGCTTTCGAGCACGCTGTGGGCTTTATTGAAAATTAATATAAATTGCTAATCGCTAAAACTTAATCTAGAAATATATAATGTTTTTCCTGCCTTTCGAGCTCTTTGAGTATCCTTTTTATTATTATCTTTTCAGGATCAGGGATAAGCTTGACCCTGTTTTTCAAGTCTGTAAAGTCCTTGAAAGGCTCTCCTCTTCGCTCTTCTAATATCTGCCACATATGCTTTTTTCCTAGGCCAGGCAATAATTCGAGCGAATGCATTCTTGTCGATAATGGCTGGGCTTCATTGAAGAATTTCACAAACCTCTCCTGGTTCTCATGCACAATCTTTTGCACTAATGGCTCTAGCTCAGCTTTGGCTGTGGGTGTTAGTTTGCCAAGGTTCAATCGACCATTTATATGATGTATCTTGTCTCTTTCCTTCTCTCCTATATAAACATCTTCAGAAGGTTGTAGGAATATATCTTTTTTTGGTACCAATTCTAGCAATGTAAAGTTTATCTTGCCGATTGCCTGAACAATCGGTGTCTTCTTGAACATCGGCCTATCGTCGTTGCTATATCCATTCGGCAAGAAATCTAGCACTATTGCATACTCCTCTTTACTTTTTTGCTCTTCCTTAGTTTCCATGATTCCCCACCGAGTGATATTATTTTTTACTTATTAGTATATAAATTTTTTGACTTTCCATGTATAGAATTGTCTTATTTCTTTTTTGGCAAGTATTCAGCCATTATCTCAAGAACCTTTTCGAGATTGTCGTTCGTTACTGCAAGGCCATAGCCTTGGGTAATATTTTTCAAATCAACAATGTTTGCAGGCATAAGATCTATAATCTTTAGGATATGCATCTCCTTGAACCGAGGAATATTTAGCTTTTGCATCTTGCCGGCCGCTTCCTCAGCTTCTTTAGGTTTCATTACCTTTATGACATCAAGATGCTCTGCAACCTTAGCTGTCCTAAAACCCAGTTCCTCGTCACGCTTTTTTATCTCCTTCAAATCCTCTTTCAAATCAGCCATGCAGACTGGTTTTTCTTCTAAAATCTTTAATTCTGCCATTTTATGCCCTTGTCAAATGAATAGGATGTACTATTAGCACTTTTTTTTTTGAAATATCGATGATCTCAACCTCATAACAAGTTCCTTTTTTTGCCTTGATAGTGCCAATGTTTCCTATAAATTTTGGCCTATACATCCCTTTTTGGTACGCCGGCTCTACATTCAAGCATACCTTATCGCCGACTTCAAATTTCTGAAGGAACTTTCTTATGCTCAGCTTTCCTTTGTCTGAAATATTTTTTTTGAATTTGTGTCTGGTCCTTTTCCTGAAACCATCCATTCTAGTAGTCATAATCAACACCAATAGAAGGAAATATGGGCAATTTATAAATCTTACGCCTCAGCTTTTTTTTTATCTCCTGTCAAATCATGGTATTCTTTGTACACTTTAATATTATACTTGTTCAGGTAATTCTCTAACTTTGTCGTGAACAAATGATGCTTATCTTTGGTGAGCACTATTGAGTTAGTCTTTATTGCAGTCGCAATCAGGACTGCATCAGAGGCATCTGGAACATCTGCTAGAAGGTCAGGATCTATAGAATTTACAAAATTCTTTTCTGCAATCCTATCACCAGGATTGACATTTATATTGATGATTGTCAATGGATGATGTTTTAGGAACTTTCTTGCATATTCTCTTACCCTCTCATCCACCACATGCTCTTTTAGCAAGAACTCCTGTGCATTAAAAGAGGTCAGGGCCACATCATGCGCACTCATCAACTCTATCAAGTGGTGCTCTTTCTGGTGCTCAAATGTATGGATAAAAAAACATGTATCTAAAAGCACATAATCATTAGCATTTGCCATATCAATGCTTGTCAATGCTGCAAATACTTCTTTCATAGTCCTAATTTAGTTGGCAATTTTATAAATGTTACTGCTTGAAAGCATCTTGATAAATTTTAAGATCCTCATCTGAGTGTAAAACCAAAAGTGCTTCTTTAAGGGATTTCGCATTATAATCTTTTAGTGTTTTTTTGACTATATGGACAGCTAATCTGATCGGCACTCCAAATGCGCCTGTAGATATTGAAGGAAATGCTATATTAATACAATTATTTTCGTCAGCAAGCTTTAAAGAGTTTGTATAGCAATTCTTCAATAATGCTAGATCATCTTTTCTAAATATTGGTCCTACAGTATGGATTATATATTTTGATTGCAGATCAAAGCCTGGCGTGATTACTGCCTGTCCTACTGGCAAGCCTTGCACAAGTCTTTCTTTCCTTATTCTCAGGCATTCATCTAATAGTCTCGGACCTGCTGCCCTATGTATCGCTCCATCGACCCCGCCGCCTCCAAGCAATGATCTATTAGCAGCATTGACTATTACATCGACATCAAGCAATGTTATGTCTGCTCTTAGAATTGTGATCTTCATATTACTCGCTCTTTTCTATCCTTGGATATTTATCAGTGTCCATGAAGACCTGTTCTGTCTTTACTGCTAGCCCTTTTTCATTATCCATGATCTCTTTGCTAGTCATCAATGCCTTTCCTATGAGTATCAATTCATCTTTCATAGAATATACCGCGATGATGTCTTGTTTTTCAATATCATCCTCTAATTTGATGATGCCAGGAATCTTGAGAAATGCTCCATGGCATAAGCTGTTGACTGTCGTGTCCATCACATAGATCTTCTTAAGATGAGATACTGCATATTCTGGAGTCATGATCAATCTCCTTATGGGAGCTTCATGCCCTTCATGTTTGTAATAGTAATAGGCATCTTTCAAGTCTTGTAATGTTGCAAGGGTCTTTTCCCCAAATGGTCCTGCTTTAGTTCTCCTAAGTTCGACCATGTGTGCATTTGTATTTATTGATAATCCAAAATCATGCACCCATTTTCGTACATATGTCCCTGCCTGGCATCCCATCCTGAACAATACATCCCTGCCATCGATCTCCAGAACTTCAATATAATATATGTTCCGTTCCCTCAATTCTCTTTTTACAGCGCTCTTGACAGGAGGTAGTTGCATGATCTTTCCAGTATATTTTTTTATATCATTAATCAGCTTATCTTTTGCAAAATCATCATGCACATGCATAAGGCATACGTATTCTTTTCCTGCTGTCAATAACCATTGCATTATTCTAGTTGCCTTATTCAATCCAATAGGGAGAACTCCCGTGACTCCAGGATCTAATGTTCCAGAATGGCCTGCCTTGCCGGCACCGACGATATCTTTTACAAATGCTGAGACTTGGTGGCTTGTAGGGCCTGCAGGCTTATCAATATTTATTATTCCATAGCTTAGCATCTCATCAACAGTCCTTTCGCTTGGAGATTTTCCGAATTTCGGGCTTGTGGCATATTCTTTCTTGACAAGAATCTTTCTTTCAGATTTCTCGAACGGCAATAAATACTCTTCAGACATTTTCATGCCTTCTTCTCTTTTGGCTGCTCTTCTGTTATCTTCATCGTTGGAAAGAATATTACATCTCTTATCGATGGAGAATTTGTCATGAGCATCACCATCCTGTCTATTCCAAGACCTAGTCCACCCATTGGTGGCATGCCGTATTCTACTGCCTTGCAAAAGTCTTCATCCATTGGATTGCTTTCTTCTTGCCCTGCCTTCAATTGATTGGCCTGTTGCTCGAGTAGATATCTTTGTCTTATCGGATCATTTAGTTCAGAATATGCATTGCCGATTTCCATGCCGCATATGAATGGCTCAAATCTTTCGATAAGTTCAGGATTTTCTCTGTGGAGCTTGCATAATGGTGTGGTCTCTTTAGGATGGTCCATTATAAATATTGGTTGGATGAGTTTAGGCTCTGCAAGCTTGAATAATTTGTCGATTAATGAACCTTTTGACATCTCAATATTATAGTCAATCCTATTATCGTCGAGTATATCTTTTATCTCTTGCTTGCTCATGGCATCGACATCATAATTAAGGTATTTTTTTATCGCATCCTTCATGCTAAGTCTTTCCCAAGGCTTTTTGACATCGAATTCATGATCCTGGAATTTGAAGCTGGTAGTGCCAAACACTTTCTGGGCAATATAATTATATGCGTCCTCGACAAATTCCATGACATCATTATAGTCTGCATATGCACAGTAGCTTTCCATCATAGTAAATTCTGGATTATGTGTCGTATCGATGCTCTCATTCCTAAAATCTTTTCCTATCTCATAGACGCGTTCAAACCCTCCTACTATCAGTTTCTTCAGATATAGTTCGAATGAGACTCTCAAGTAAAGTTTCATGTCGAGCTCATTATGATGGCTTGTGAATGGCTTTGCTGCAGCCCCTCCATAGATTGGTTGGAGTATTGGAGTCTCGACTTCCATGAAGTCATTATTGTTAAGAAATTCTCTTAAAGCCTTGATTATATTGGTTCTTGCAATGAACACGTTTTTTGAATGCTCATCTGTTATAAGGTCGAGATATCTCTGCCTATATTTTATCTCAGTATCTACGATTCCATGGAATTTTTCTGGCAATGGCCTCAATGATTTTGATAATAATGATAATTCTGATACATTGACTGTCAATTCGCCTGTTTTGGTCTTGAATATCTTGCCTTTGAGGCCTACATAATCTCCCATGTCGAGCAATTTTAATGTATCATAGTTAGGGAATTCTTGATCATTCAGGTAAGCTTGTATCTTGCCTGTCGCATCAGAAATATTCATGAAAGTTACTTTTCCAATCCTCCTAAGTCCAAGGATTCTTCCTGCTATGGAAACAAAGTCGTCAGTAATATCATGAGGCTTAAGTATTGAATATTTGTCATGCAACTCTTTAGCATGATGTTTCTGGTCATACTTGTATGGATAAGGGGTATTGCCTTGAGATTTTAGCTCATTAAGCTTTTTTAGGCGCTCTGCAATCAAGTGGCTTTCTTTCTCAAGCTTGCGCTCAATATCCTGCAATGCCTTCTCTTCATCAATCATATGTCACATCCGTGCATATCTTATAGATTTTAGGGTTTTATTTAAAAGTTACGATTTTATCAACTAAAAGAATGGTTTATTGTCAAAGGTTAAAAGATTTGCATATCACTACTCGCTCGCAAATAATTCGTCCAATTCATATTTTGAGATCTTGCGCTTGTTTAATGATGATATTGCTATCTTTTTCTTCACTCCTGTAATCTCATCAAATATCCATTGATATCTCTCTTCTATTATTTCTTCATTCATTTGTAAACCCCCAAAGCGACTAAAGATAAATCCTTAAAATTAAATAGCGTTGCCTATTGTGCAGAGCGTGTGATTTTTCAATCCTCGCTGACCTCTTGATTCTTATCTTCAATATCGATGTCCAATTCTTCTTCTGTCCAAAAATCTTTTATTACCATATTATCTCCATCTAATACATATCCTTATCCCAGCTAGTTTTTTGGATCTTTATCTTGACTTTTTTTCCGTCTGTGTCAACAATCTCTATCTCCTCATAATCTCCTATCCTTGCCTATTCAATCTTCTCCCAAAGTATAGAGGATTCCATTTTCAGTAGAGCATGAATACCATGCTCATCAACAGCACTACAAATGTCAATGCGTATACTATATAATCCAGAATCACTTTTGTATTATATTGGATATGCTCCATTTCAATCCCTTAAGGGTAGTTTTTGAATGGAGTTAAAACTTAAATCACTGCAAGCATTATAATCTAGACAATATCATTGTTGCTATTAACCACCCGACGATACCTATTATATGTTAGAGCAACTATTTAAATATTATGAAAGTCCATAATATGGTTTTAGAACAATATTATTTGAAACACATATTAGAAAATCTTGAGATGAATAGTTATTTTATCGATCTTTTCTTCAGCATCTGGACCTATAGCTAAGCATGTGATTGTTCCTGGCTCAACAGTAGTGAGGCCTGCATCTGTTATCAACGAAGTCGTTAACCCTGAATTGTTTGCCTGCCTAAGATATTTTTGAAGCTCATCTAAGTCAGCCACTTTTAATACAACCTTTTTCATGCCAACAGATCGCCAATTGCTGACAATGTCTTTTCTTGACTTCAAAACTGCATCAACGCTTGCATGAGCAACTTGTACAGCCATCTTGCCTTTTGGCAATTTCAAATCCTGCCGGATTAATATTACTTGCTTATATTCCATAGCATAGAATTAATCAAACTTATATAAAAATTTATGCTTTAGCAGGGTGTGTCTCAAGAGTATAAAGCTCCCAGACAATTTTTAATATGCTTCCAATGCAGAGAATCATTATAAGCCAATTCTCGAATTCTGCAGGAATACCTAAGCCAAATATTGCCTGCTTGTTCTGAAGCCCTATGAATGCCACAAAGAAGATTACAGCAAATACTACAAGCATCAATATCAGCAGCCAGATAGTCCGTCTATGGTCCATATTTTTCTACTAAAGAATAGTCATATATAAATTTTACTGAATAAAAGATGCTTAAAAGAAAAATAATCAGCCTCTAATCAGTTTATATTAAGAGAGTATAAATCGCATTTATCTTCGCTAATTCTTTACATCCTCCATTACATAGAAATGTAAGTATTTATTTTAATGTTTTTATTGTATTTTTTTATCCATTTTTGAGTTTGTTCTTCTGTAGCTCTTTGTATTAGATATAGATAATCCGAAATCAATATTTTTTCGATTTTAATAGGTTTTACGGGCTTATCGGAAATAAATTGGTGTTCAATACTTTTAGTTCGTTTAAATGTTTTTAGCGGTAGAACGTAAATATAGACATATTTCTGTTTGGGAAAATTTCCATAAATTCTGGCGTCAATTTTGTTTTTTGCAAATCCTTCAATACTGCCTCCCAAAACTCCTTTGCAATTAAAAATAGCTATTACTATAGCGAAATCTTTTCTATCTGACGCATATACTCCAAACAAATTGTTTTCTAATCTTTCGTCAGAGTCAGTTCCTTCTGAGAGGTTTAATGTATCTCCAATCAATTTGTTCGGACTTCCGTGATAAAGGACTTTCAGTTTTTTATTCATAAGGTTCATTAAATAGTATAATATATAAACTTTTTTGAAACTTCTCCAAGAATTAAAACAAACATCTAATCAGTTCTTATTAAGAGAGTGTAACTCTGTTTTATTGTCGCTATTTCTTTAAATCCTCCATTAAATAGGAGTGTAAGTATTTATTTAAATGTTTTGAATCGATAAAATTAATCGAAATATTTATATATTACTTATAGTAATAGTCTTATTACTTAAGGTAATAACTATGAATAGTGAAGTTAAAATATTAAAATGGCTAATTAATCATAAAGAGGAAAGTTTTACTATTAAGAAAATTTCTGAGAACACAAAAATAAACTATAGGATTGTGTATGAAAAAGTAATGCTTCTTGAGAAAGAAGGTTTGATAAAAATAACAGCTGCGGGAAGTTCAAAACTTTGTGAATTTTCAGGAGAGTTTGACCGGAAAATTTACGAAACTGAGTCTGAAAGACAGAAAGATTTATTTAGAAATAAAGATTTCCTTATACTAAAGAACAGATTATCTGAATTGAACTTTACGTTTATTGCATTATTATTCGGGTCTTATGCCAAAGGGATTGCCAATAAACATTCGGATATAGATATTTTGACTATAGGTGGAGATGAAAAAGAGATAAAAACAGCTATTTCATTGTTACCTGATAAGATTCATCTTACATGTATCACATATGACAATTTTATTCACATGGCAAAAAGCAAAGAATTTACAGTTGTAAGCGAAACAATTAAAAATAATATAATATTGATAGGCATAGAAGAATATTATAGGCTGATAAAAAATGCTCAGTAAAGAAAAAATTAAGGAATCAGAAAATAACGTAAGATCATACCTATCTGAAGGCTTACTGAAAAAAAACAATCGCGGATAAACAAGTAATAAACATTCTTCTTAAAAACGCTAAAGAAAGTTTGCGTGTAGCAGAGGAAGTTCAAGAGAAAAATATTTCAGAATTATGGGTCATAGTATGTTCATATTATGCGATGTTTTATTATGCAAATGCAGTATTGTTAAAATTGGACTACAAAGTTGGAGATAAAATAGTTCACAAAGTAACCTCTGACGCAATGATAGTTTATGTTAGAGGAAAATTAAAAGAGTCTTTAATTGAAGGATACGAAAATACAAAAGAAGAAGCTTTAAGTTTGGCAGGAATAAAAGCTGATGATTTAATCGAATCATTCGAATTTGAGAGAAATAAGAGACGCTTAATCCAATACAAGACCATAGAAGTTGATAAACAATCAAAAGCCAAAACCTCTTTACAAAGAGCAAAAGAATTCGCAAGAGAAATGGACAAATTAATCCTTTAATAGGATTTTTCTCGAGCTATTCTCCTAAAAAACCTATTATTTATCGGATTTGCTCTCTCTGGATATGGTTTAGAAGTTAGAATTGCTCTCGTTTGAGCTTGTTTGGACGTATCAGATTTGCCCTATAAATTCTAAAGCCTCTGACGAGAATTGCACTCGTGACCTGCTGCTTACTAGGCAGCCGCAATAGCTACTATGCTACAGAGGCGATTAATAGAACGATTAATATATTTTTTATAAAGGTTTTTGTTTTTTCTTCAGCTTGAACAGAATAAATGTCGGCAGTCTTGTTGTCAATTCATACTTTTCTGGATAATCATTTTTTGTGGACTTCAAAGGTTTCATATCTTCGTAATCCAAGATCTCGAACCCATTTTTTGTGCAAGCTTTTATCAGAGTCTCAAATGTATATGTATGTAATCTCATTTTTGCAAATCCTAAATCGCTGCTCTTCAGGGATTCATCAAAATAGTTTCCATGAATTACTCTCTTATTGTTTTGCCTGGTTGATCCTATCAACAATCCATTGCCTAACATTGTCATATTAAATATGGGATGTCCTGTGCTGAAGAGAAAAAGTCCGTTGTCTCTAAGAACCCTGTTGATTTCTCTGAATAGCTTATTGATATTTTTTGAGTAATGAATCGCCAAGCTTGAATATACGATGTCGAATGTCTTATCCTTCAATGGCAATTTCTTATCCATGTCACAGACCATGAATTCTGTTCTAGGTATTTTCTTAGATTTTGCTAAGGATATCAGTTGAGAACTCGCGTCAATGCCTAGAATCTTTCTTGCTCCTTTAGCAATCAATCTTTGTGCATGATCTCCAAATCCGCATCCAATATCTAAAATAGTCTTATTCTTTACATCATCTATATTCCTTAGCATAGATGGCACTTCTATAGACGAATTGTAGTCAAAATGCTCTTGTTGCCTTTGATCATAATATTTTTTTGCATACATATCATATTGTGCCATTTTTCACCATTTGTCCACATGCACTCTTTCTTTCTTATACCTGTCGACTTTTCCAGATTTTTGTGCAGGATATCCGATAGGCACTAGCGAGAATGGAATAATGTCTTTTGGTATATTCAATAATTTGATGAATCCTCGCATCTTAGGCTCTCTTGGATAGACTCCGCACCATACTGCGCCAAGTCCTAGGGCATGCGCAGCCAGCAATATATTTTGTGTAGCCGCGCTGCAATCCTGCTCACCCATATCTTTTAAAGTCGCCAGCTTTGGCTCATAACACACTAATATCGCAGCACTCGCCTGCTTGCACATCTGTGCATATTCATGGAATTCTGTGATCTTATCCAATAATTTCCTTTCCTTAATTATTATGAAATGCCAAGGCTGCTGATTCCATGCCGACGGTGCAGTCATAGCAGCATCTAATAATTGTTTTATTAAATCATTAGATACTTCTTTATCAGAATATTTTCTTATGCTTCTTCTGGTATTAATGCATTCTAGAGCGTCCATGATTATCACCTTATGCGGAAGAAGGGATTCGAACCCTCGAGCTCACTAAGAGACTAGCTCTTTCCAAGAGGAAAGTTCCAGGAACATGTCCCTCGTACCTGAAGCTAGCGCATTGGACCAGGCTCTGCCACTTCCGCATATGGAACCAGAAAAATCATTATATTATAAATGTTATCAGATTTTTACATTCTTATGCTGTCCAACATACCATGGCGGCGCGTTGATTAGTGCTAGATGCAATTTGTTTCCTACGACATAAAATTTCTCTTTAGTCTCAAAAAAGTATACGTCTTCTTGTTCAATCTTGAATTCTCCTTTTTCAGAATGTATCACGCCAGTGCCTGAAATAACATAATATATCTCTTCGACCTTTGTATTGCATACCATGCCTTTAGGAGGGTACCTGCCTGTTATCACAGATGTGGCAAATGACACTAAGTTACTAGCTTGTGGATATTCCCATACAGTACACTCTAGAGAATTTGATTTCTTCACAGCATCTTTTTTCTTGATTAGCATTTTTTTTTTTCCACCCTTCTAGTTTTTTATTTGAAATGCCTTTATTATGGTGGCCTTCATCTGAGGCGTCATAGGAGTTGGCAATTCATCGATTGATATCCATCTGCTGTCTGGGTGCTTTTCCTCCTCAAGCTTAAGGATGCTGATATCATCAACTTTCAAAAGAAAGTCTATATCTATTACGTGTTCTTTCTCTCCCTCAAACTCTATTGTGTCATGCCAGACATTGTAAGGCCTTATGATATGGGCATCAAGATTTGTCTCTTCCTTAACTTCACGTATTATCGAATGGTTGGGATCTTCTGAAGGCTCCACCTTTCCGCCAGGTATCTCCCAATGCCGTGCAAATAATTTCCTAGAATCAGATCTTTGAATTACGAGAAGTTTGCTATCATGGAATATCGCGCCACCCACCAAGACAATCGTTTTCATGGAATGCACCAATTTTTATTGAAAAATCTAAGTAAAAAAGCTGCGGGGAAAGGGATTCGAACCCTCGAACCCACTAAGGGACAGGATTTCTCGAGCACAATCGCTAGAGTGTCCGCTTCTTAAGTCCTGCGCAATTGACCAGGCTCTGCCATCCCCGCATTGGATAAATGAAACGATAAAAGATTTATAAAGTTATTTGTATTAAAATTTATATATCAATAGTGAGTCTTTTAATTATGGATAATAGAAATGAGGCAATCTCTAAACTTAAATCCTTGACTGGTAAGAGATATATCTATTTCTTCGACTCTGGAGATGATGCGATATTTTGGGTGATGAATCATTTGAAGGATAGGGGCTTCAAGAAGATCCTGATCCCTGGCAGCGGGGGATGGTTCTCTTATAGGAAATATCCTAAAAAACTTGGATTGGATGTAATCGAGATAAAAACTATTGATTCGCTTATAGATGTTGAGGATTTGAAGCAGAAGATTGAGGCTGATGCGTTTGTATTGATTAATTCTATTGGAGGATATTTTGTTGCAGAGCCTATGATTGAGATTGTAGGATTGTGCAAGCATAAATTCTCTATATTGGTAAATGATGTTTCAGCATCCCTCGGTAATGATCTGGCAAAATTTGGGGATTTTTGTGTGGGAAGCTTTGGAGAATATAAGCCGATAGAGCTAGGCATAGGAGGATTTGTCGGCTCAGATACTGAACTAATAATTGAAAAATGCGGTTTTGAAAATGATGATAATATGCAAATGTTGAATAATGAGCTAGATAGATTGCAGGAGAAATTATCATATTGGAAAAGTGTTCGCGAAAAGATTTTGGTTGAGTTGTCAGGTTATGATATCTTGCATAAGGATTCGATGGGCATAAATGTTGTTATAGCATATGATATTGATGAAGAAAAAGAAAACTTAATAAATTATTGTGATAAACATTATCTTGAATATGTCTTATGTCCGAATTATATCAAATTGGACAGGCAGGCCATAAGCATAGAGTTGAAAAGGGTTAAATACAAAAAATAGTCTTAGAGAGATAAAAACAATCTTAAAGAGATAAAAAATAGTCTTAGAGAGGTTTAATATGTGGGAAGAATTTTTGAAAAGCTTTATCGCCCTATTTATCATTATAGATCCATTTGTAAGTGCTGCATACTTTGTAAGTATATCTAAAAACATGAAGGATAAGCAAAAAAATACGGCGATATGGACTGCCATAGGAGTGGCAGCAGTCTTGTTGCTAATATTTTTGTTAGGAGGCCTATCACTGCTGAATATTTTAGGAGTATCCTTTAATGGGTTCAAGATAGCTGGCGGGATATTGCTCCTGATAATGGGCATCACATCGGTATTAGGCATAGAATTTGCAAGAAAAAAGGATAATATAAAATCAGCCGCAATACTTATCGGAACACCATTATTGTCAGGTCCTGGAGCATTGACGACAATTATCATACTTTCAAAGGATTATGGATATATCATACCAGGTGTTGCGGCATTGTTAGTGTTGATCGTCTCCTTTTTCATACTACAATTTTCAGATAAGGTTGCAAAATTCATGGGAACTGAGATGATCGAGATATTTTCCAAGATTTTAGGATTATTGCTTGCTGCATTGGCAGTAGATTTTATACATGCTGGCATATCAGGATTTATCGGAGGATAAAAATGTTAAAAGAACCGGATTCAATGGATGAATGCATATATTTTACAAACAGGGCCATAGGAGAGGATTTTTCTGGAAATGCCAGATGCTGGGTATTCAAGGAAAAATGTCCTAAGTGCAAGAAGGCGATGATGGGAAAGCCGATAGTTGACGGCAAAGTTAAGATAAGGGCTTTAGAATATGTCTGTCCATCATGCAATTATTCGGAAGAGAAGCAGCAATATGAGGATAAGCTGACGGCAAACATCGATTATATATGCCCGAAATGCAAGAATCATGGACAAACTCAGATGCTGTTCAAGAGAAAAAGGGTTCAAGGAGTTTTGACTTTAAGATTTGAGTGCGAAAAATGTCATGAAACTCTTGATGTCACAAAAAAGATGAAGGCATTCAAGAAAAAGAAAGTTGTAGAAGACGCTGATATTGATGATGAATAAGGATTATTATTGAAGGAGCATCAATAGGATATTATTTTTATGTATGTATCATTGAGCCGATGTCTTTGTGCAAAACTAATATTGATCTATAGATGTCTTGCTTTTCATCCTTGCTTAAGGGTGTATTCTTATAAAGTCTTGTCAATAGATCATATGTCTTCCTAACATTATGCATATCATTAACCTGGATATAGCTCCTGCATTTATTGATCAATTCATAGATTATGAGCTTTGCATGAGAAGACTGTAGTTCAGATTTCTCTTTTTCAAATTCTAGCTTTGATCTATGAAGTTCAGCAACGGCATTGTCATGCATTTCCATCTGATTAGTCATTCTAATATTGTCCTTGGCCGCCTGTTTTCTTAATAGCTTGATTTCGCCTGCGTCCTTAAGCAGGGCATTCATGTTTTTTGTCATTGCCTCGAGCTCTAGCGCCTTATTATTATAGTCGGATTTCAGCTTATCAAACATATCATGAAATTTGCTGATCTTTGATAATTCCTGTTCGATAATCATCTTCTGTCTTGCAGCCATGTTTTCTATCCTTTGCTCAACAGAGCTTATGGCATCTGTTGATGATTTGGATCCTGATTCTTTGAGGTCTTTGGCAAGACGTTGATTGTGCTCTTCAGCCAATTCTCGGGCTCTTGATATCTTATTTTCAAAGAGCTTTTTTTGCTTATCCATGATGTTAGAAAATCTTGACTCTAATTCCTTATCTATCTTGAATCTGATCATATCCTCAATCTTGCTCTTTTCTGATTTTATGGCATCATCAATCTTTCCTTTTTCTATTTTGATGATATCATGCATATTGCTTTTTTCTGACTTGATGACCTCGTCTATCTTGCTATTTTCTGACTTGATGAATTCATCTAATTCTTTCTTCTGAAATTTTATTGATTCAATGATCTTGGATGCATTAGAGTTGATTGCATCCAATTTATTGCTCAATATGATGTCTGCCTTGTTTTTTATATCATCAGCTATCGCATTATCCAGATTATCCAAGATCTCCTTCTGGCGCGACAATGCAGATTTTTCCATGATCTTGCCCAAATCTATTATTCCCTGGGATGCCTTTTTTGATTCATCATATAAGACATCCTTATATTTTGATAAGTTCTGCTGCATATTATTCTCTATGATCATGCTCGCCTGCTTATCTAGCTGTGATGATTTTTCTGATACCAATGAATTATATCTGGACTCATTTTCTGATATTGATTTGCTCGATCTCTGGAGCTTCTCATTGAGCTTGGCCAGCTCGGCATCCATATTTGCGGATACTTTGCCAATCATTGATTCAGTAATATCTTGAATCAAGCTTTTCTGTTTTTCCTTTGATGCAATATCTAGGGATTTTTGTGAATCATTGAGTTTGTCTATGATTAATTTATATTCATCATTAAGTTTTTCCTTATATCTTGCCAATGCCGCGTTCATGCTTTTGTCGACTGCTGCTTGAACATTTTTATCAAATAGTTGGTTTGCTGATTCCATCTTCAATGACAATTCTTTTGAAATATGCTCATTGATTACCTGCATGGTAGATTGCGCTGTCTTCTCATGATGCTGCTCTTTTTCTTTGAGTATTTTTTCAAATGCCTTTAGCTTGTCTTCCAAAGCATTGAGCAGCTCTTTGCTCTTCAGGACTAGATTTGACTGTTCCTTAGAATATAGGTCTTTGATATAATCCTCATGATCAGAAGATGCCTTATCCATCATCTGCCTTATCTTTTCCTGAGAGTTTATTGCAAAAGCCTTTTCAGAAGCTGATATCATCTGCTTGATATTTAGGAATTCCTTCTCCAATTCCTTCCTATACATATCAGCATTCCCTGCCAAAAAGCTTGCCATACGCTTTTCAATAGTCTTGTTGATAGTATCCTGAAGTTTTTTCTCAAGTTGCATGACCTCTTTTTCGTATCTTGATGCGAACTCCTTGTTTGATTGCAGGGTCTTTGAGAGTTCTGCATCTAATAGTTCCCTGTGACGCGATATCGTGCTCGAGAATTTCTCATGGATCTTTCCATCAAGTTCATCATGCAATCGGGCCTGCGTTTCGCCTATTAATTTATTAAGCTTATTTTCTGTCTCGATAGTCGTCTTAGAAATCTTGTTTTCTGCATCAGCGCCCAATTTCAATATCCTATCTTCTGCGTCAATGATTGATTTGGAAATCCTGTTCTCAGCAATGACGCTCGTGTTTGATATTTTTTTCCCTGATTCATCAGCAGATTTTGATATTTTTGTGAGCTCATCATCAATCAAAAGCTTATTTTTCACAAGACCTTTTGCAAATTCGTTGTCTAAGGATTTTGCAATGATGGCTTTTGCAGATGCCTTTTCCTCATCTATTATCCTGTGGAAATTCTGTATTATATCTTCAGTCTTCTGCTCTGCTTTCGCACTCTCGACTTCAAGAATGTTCTTCTGCTTGTCTATTGTGGGCCTGAGATGTTTTTCTATTGCCGACGAGGCATTTTTTATTATATAGTCTTCTAGCTGCTTTTCTTTCTCCTTGATAGAATCATTGAATCTTTTCTCCAGCTCAGAATTTATGTTCATGGTCTTCTCGAGCTCTGATTTGAAATTGGTTTTTTTCTTCAGTATGAGCTTGTCGATTTCAGACTCTACAGTCTTTGATATAAGAGTGTCAAGACCTTTCTGCTTTTGAGTCAGGCTTTGCTCAAATGCCTTGAGATTATTTCTCAATTCTATCAATTGCCTTCTATTGTTCTCTAACCAAAGTTTTGAGACCCTGATGGTTGAACTATTTGCCTCGTGCCTGAATTCTAGGTGTTCAATCGCCTTCTCTAAAATCTTTATATATAATCTCCTGTTCTTCACGCGTTTCAGATGCTCTGCTATGACCCTGTCCTTTAATACATCGCCTATCCAATTAGCAAAATCATCCTTTTCAGAATTGCAATAATAACTGAATGTTTTATCATCCATAGCTTTTAGATCGCTTGCAAGCTCGTAGACATTCTTGATATTTTTTCCGCTCGCCAGCCTGAATTCATTGCTAGACTCAACATCTGACAAGAACAATCCTTCTTCCATCACCCACCTCTAATAATATATAATTATAATATTATATTTATAAATTTAACTAGTTATTAGTTGCGGACAATAGTTGCGCATAATAAAGTAGCATCTTCGAATATGCGATTAATCGCATATATCGAGCGGATAATCACGATAAATTGTGATTTCCGAGATGCTACTTTATGCCGTACTTAT